>Ga0209470_1003922_pt1 | contig 10075 bp, 10 predicted proteins | sample GraSoiAngelo_125_FD_185882 | JGI IMG/M metagenome (GOLD analysis project Ga0209470, IMG submission 185882) | Grasslands soil microbial communities from the Angelo Coastal Reserve, California, USA - 14_0927_05_40cm (SPAdes) (version 2) | ecosystem: Environmental > Terrestrial > Soil > Grasslands ... | reverse complement strand
AGATTTCTGAGCCACCAGCCTCTGCGCCCGCACGGGCGGCACGCGGAGATAAACGACGAGGTCTTCGGGCGGCAGGCCATAAATCCGGTATTCCAGGTGTTCGATCCACTCGACGAAAGCGGCGCGCTTTTCAGGCGTCACCCGCGCGGTTTGATGCGCCAGATTCGACGCGATGTAACGGTCGGCGAGAACAATTTGGCCGTTGTTCAGCGCGGTTTCCAGTCTAGGCTTGGCCTCGTAACGGTCGCCGGCATAAAGGAGCGCTGTGAAGTGCGGATCCACGCTTTCGAGGGGGCCGAGCTCGCCGTTCAGAAATTGCCCGACCATTTTGCCGAACCAGGAAACGTATTGCGGAAAGCCCGTCGAATGGACGGAATGGCCCTGCGTGCGCAGCGCGGTAGCCAGAAGTTCGACTTGCGTGCGCTTACCGCTGCCATCGATTCCTTCGATGGCGATGAGTTTTCCGCGAACCGGCATGATGTCGTGACCGTGTATCCTGAAGCGCCGGACGCCAGTCTAACTGGAGAGAGCCCGCGCTGCAATGCGGCGCGGGCGAGACTTAAGCGCCGTGTCATTCCGGGCGGCGCGAAGAAACCGACTTGATTCCCACAACGCCGATCAAAGGGAAACATGCGACATCGCCACCTATGTTCATTCGTTATTCGCCGCTTTCCTCCTTCTTGCCGTCACCTGTAAACTGTCGACTGTGAACCATGGCGCAGCCGTCCATTAAAGAAAATTTTCTTCGGATACAGGAAAGAATCGCGGCCGCTGCAAATCGCGTTGGGCGGCGCCCCGAAGACATCACTCTCATCGGCGTCTCTAAGACCCATCCGGCCATCGCCATCCAGGAAGCCTTCCAGGCGGGCGTGCGGCACTTTGGCGAGAACCGTGTGCAGGAGTGGGAAATAAAGCGCGTTGGCACGAACAATTTGGCTGGAACGTGGCATCTGATCGGGCATTTGCAAGGCAACAAAGCCGCAAAAGCCGCCAAGCTATTTCACACCATTGATTCTCTGGACGATTTAGCCCTTGCGCAAAAACTCGACCGGGCAAGGACGGGGGTTGGCTTTCCCGCCAAACTGCGCGTGCTCATCGAAGTTCGCGTGGCCCAGGAGGAAACCAAGAGCGGCGCGGAAATTGCTGCGCTTCCGGAGTTGGCGGAAAAAATTGCCGCGCTGCCGCAGTTAGAACTCACAGGCCTGATGTGCATTCCTCCGTATCTTCCGGACACGGCACAGGTGCGGCCTTATTTCCGTCGCCTGCGTGAGCTGCGCGACGAGCTGCATGCCAAGCTCGGGCTGCCGCTGCCGGTCTTGTCTATGGGGATGTCACACGATTTCGAAGCGGCCATCGAAGAGGGCGCCACCGAGGTGCGCGTGGGAACGGCACTTTTCGGAGGCCGCACGGCGCTCGCTGTGAAGCGCTGATTTTGAGAGGTTCTTGCAATGGCCAGGTTGTTCACACCGTTTCGATTGCGCGAAGTCGAACTAAAAAACAGGATAGTCGTTTCGCCGATGTGTGAGTATTCGGCGGTGGATGGTCATCCGCAGCCATGGCATTTGGTGCATCTGGGAAGCCGAGCTGTGGGAGGCGCGGGACTGGTTTTCACGGAAGCAACGGCCGTGGAAGCCCGGGGGAGGATCTCGCCTGCTGACACCGGCATGTATCTTGCTTCTCATGTAGACGCATGGCGACCCATCGCGGAATTTGTGCGCAAACAAGGGGCAGTGGCTGGCATGCAGCTCGCGCATTCAGGCCGCAAAGGCAGCACGAAACCGCCTTGGTTGGGCGGCAAGAAGGTGCCGCCGGAAGAGGGAGGATGGGAGCCGGTTGCCCCGAGCGCGGAACCCTTTGATAAGGACTACCCCAGGCCCGGTGCACTCACGGCCGGCGAGGTTCGCGAAATCGTGGACGCTTTTCGAAGAGCGGCGGAGCGCGCTTGCACGGCGGGATTCGAAGTCCTGGAGATTCACTCCGCCCATGGATATCTGCTGCACGAGTTCCTTTCTCCCCTCAGCAATTTTCGGCAGGATGAGTTTGGCGGCAGCTTCGAGAATCGCATCCGCATCGTTCTCCAAGTCATAGAGGCGGTGCGGCAAATTTGGCCCGCAAGCTTGCCTCTGTTCGTTCGCGTTTCCGCCACGGATTGGAAAGAAGGCGGTTGGGACCTCGAGCAAACCAGCGAGCTGAGCAAACGATTGAAGACCCTCGGCGTGGACCTCATCGATGTGTCGAGCGGGGGAGTCGTGCCCGGAGTACAGATTCCCATCGGCCCGGGCTACCAGGTGAAATTCGCCGAAGAGATTCGAAAGCAGGCGGGGATCGCAACCGGTGCGGTCGGCATGATTACCGAGCCGGAGCAAGCCGATGCTATTCTGAAAGCGGGTCAGGCGGACCTGGTGATCATGGCGCGCGAACTGCTGCGAGATCCCTATTGGCCCCGCCGCGCGGCGCAAGTCTTGGGTGGGAAAATCAAGCCGCCCGTCCAGTACGAGCGCGCCTGGTAGCTTGGCCGTGCTGGAAATACAAGAAAGAAATGGCGCAGTCGTCTTCCCGGTGCGCGTACAGCCGCGGGCGAGCAAGGACGAAGTCGCCGGAGAAATGGGCGGGGCGTTGAAGGTGCGATTGCAGGCTCCGGCCCTGGAGAGTCGCGCCAATGAAGCGCTCATCGACTTCCTGGCGCAACTTTTGAAAACGCCCAAGTCGGCTGTTAGAATTCTCAGCGGCGATCGAAGCCGCACGAAACGCATCGAAATTCGCGGCGTGACTGGGCAGCAGATCCGCGCGCTGCTTGCCGTGGAAGCCTGAGATGACTGCGAACCTTCAAGGAATGCAAGCAGATTTGCGAGCCGCCAAGCTCGATGGCTGGCTGTTTTGCGATTTTCGCGGACGCGATCCCATCGCGCAAAACATCCTAAACCTGCCCAACGCCATGCGCACCCGGCGTTGGTATTACTTCGTGCCTGCCAAGGGCGAGCCCAAGAAACTAGTCCACAAGATCGAGTCGGAATCGCTGGCAGCACTGCCGGGGGACACGGTGTACTACGCCGCGCAAGACGAACTGCACAAAAATCTGAAGAAGATCCTGGGCCGCGCGAAAAAAGTGGCGATGCAATACTCGCCGAAGAACGGGATCCCCTACGTGGCGATGGTGGATGCGGGAACCGTTGAGCTGGTGCGAGGCGCCGGCGCAAGAGTCGTGAGTTCGGCGGATCTCGTGCAGAAATACGAGGCGTGCTGGAGCCTCGAGCAGAAGGAGTCCCATTTCTCCGCGGGAGTGATTATCGACCGCATCATAGGAGGCGCGTTTGGGCACGCGGCAAAATGCGTACGCGAGAAAAAGCCGTTGACGGAGTACGATTTGAAGCAGTGGATTCTAAAAGAGTTTGAAGCGTCAGGAATTTGGGCGGAAGAAGGCCCGGACATCGCCGTGAACGCGCACGCGAGCGACCCCCATTATGGCCCTACCGCGGCATCCGCGGCACGCATTCAGGAAGGCGATCTGTTGCTCCTCGACGTGTGGGGAAAGAAGAAAACTCCGGGAAGCGTTTATTACGATGTGACTTGGATGGGCTACCTGGGTGCGAAAGTGCCGGAAAAATATGCCAAGGTCTTTGCGGTGGCGCGTGAGGCGCGCGACAAAGCGGTCGATTTAATTCGCACGTACGTCGCGAGAGCAAAACCCCTGGAAGGCTGGCAGGTGGACAGGGCCGCCCGCAGCGTCATCGAAAAAGCCGGATATGGTAAGTATTTCTTTCACCGCACCGGGCACAGTATCGGCGAGCAAGTTCACGGAAACGGCGCGAACATGGACGGCCTGGAAACGCACGATGTGCGTCACCTCATCGCGCGCACGTGCAATTCCATTGAGCCGGGGATCTATCTGCCGGAATTTGGCGTGCGCACCGAAGTGAATATCTACATCGATGAAAAAGAAGCGCGCGTGACCGGCGCCGTCCAAAACGAGATTCTGCCGTTGCTGGCTTAGTTCCAGCAGAAGGAAAAAAGAATGTCAGGGGACGAAGGCTTACCGGTTTCTCCGGCAGAAGAAGCGTCTCCAGTACCTCCAGCGCAAGAGGCAAGACGCGAGGCAATTGCTTTCGTAGTCGCCGCGGCGAGTTGGCTGGTGCCGGGTCTTGGTCATGCGCTGTTGAAAATGTGGGGCCGCGCGGTGATCTGTTTCCTGACGGTTGGCGTGCTCGTGTGGGTTGGGGCGGGGATGCGAGGAAACCTTTTCAACTCGAGAGGAAACGACGCTTTTGATTCTTTGGGATACCTGGCGGATCTGGGAACGGGTGGGTTCTATTGGGTGGCGAAAGGGCTCGAGACGAACGGGCCGGATGTTTCGCGCGCCGACGGCGATTACGGAACGCGGTTTCTGGCCACGGCTGGCGTGTTCAATTTGCTGGCAGCGTTGCACGCTTATGAAGTCGCACGAGGTCGTAAGGTATGACGGCGTGGAGCCTGATCGGATTGCTTAGTGCGATGATCGCGATGAAGCTTAGCCATTTCCAAGCGTTGGTGGTCTTTGCTTTGGTGATTTCCATTGCCTTCGGTTTCCTCGGGCGGCGCCGGCCTATTGACCGCGTAAAGTACATCTTATGGACGCTGCTCCTGTTTCTCCTGATTGGCGTGGGCATCGGCTGGGCCATGTATCCGTTCTCTCATTGAAGGCCGCACTCGGGATCTGGCGCTGAGCTTCTCGCGTCCAAATGCATAACGCTCCTGCCGAGCTCGTGAAGGAATCCTGATTCCGGCATGAGGGACGAGTCCGGATTCCTCCGCGTGCGACTGCTTTGCACGGTACGCGAAGTGGCGGCGACAGCCCACACGTGCAGAGCCGAACCGTTTGCTAACGGATTTCATCATTGGGTCGCACGCGCTGGCGAAGGCAAATCGCCCGATGACGCTCGATGCGAAGCGCATTGAAGCTCATCGAGGTGCCACTAGGCAGCCGCTACGTTCAGAAGGAGATTGATGTCGCGTTTGAAGGTAACGAGCAAGGGGCAATCGGCCATTCCCGCATATCCTGGTGCGCCGTCACTGAAGGGCGCCTTCCGTCGCAAGACGGCCGCGGCGAAGGCGGCTGGTGATCGCAAGGCGGTGAGATAAACGGGCTTGCAAGGGTTCAAATCTCGATTCGCAGGTACTCATCCTCGATTCGCGATTCGATGAAGTCGTTTGGGTTCGTCCAGGCCTCGAAGGCTTGCATCTGCCGACCATCCCAACCGTAAAGCCGAGTTCTCTGCGTATGCTTTTTTCGGGAACGTTCTAGAACCTTGAGAGTTGCTGGGTGTGCACAAACGCAGTATTCCGGTGAGCTTTGACCAGCCTAAGAATCTCACACCGCACTGAGTCGACTGAGTTCATGCCTAGCCCTCCTTTCGTGGCAATTCCAGTCGCGGCTGAGGAAACCCTCGGCTGGGCAGGACTGACGAGACAGCATCGTACCGCTCAACCCAGGTCGCGTCTAGAGCCGGGGTATCTACTGTATCGACTCGGGAGGATCCATGCAAAACCCACACGAGCGCTTTCGAGCGCTCGAGTCCATCGGGCGCACGGATAGGAAGAGATGAACGAGCGGAAGCGAAGGAGCACCTCCGGTTCGATGATTGGCGAGGTACCGGAATCTATGTGGGCACCAGTAACCTAGGGAGCGTTATTGCAGATTCAAATTCCAAACTGTCCCACTCCCGCTCATCTCCCAAGAAACAACTGTCAGGACGCCTCCACCGCTGCGTAACCCGGCTTTGCAAACCGTACCTCAAGGGCCATGGTAGAGACGGTGATCTGGCATGCGCCAAACCGGCTCTGGTGCGCCATCTGGACGAACTCATCCTTACGGTAAGCGTGCTTGAGCAGTACGTGCCGGAAGGTCCATTTTGTGATCCACGCATCGATGCGGCTTCGCCCGCTTTGCCTCACATAAGTATCGATCTCATCGAGTGAGGCATCCTTGCAAAGGTCCACAACCACAGCTTCACACCCGGGGGCGCAGCACGCGATGCATTTCATCCAGAGCCTTAATGGGCTCGGCGAAATTCTTGAAGGCAGCTGAGCAATACACGGAATCAAAACACTCGTCCGGAAAGGACATCGCCGACGCGTCTCCGAGGCAAAAATCGATCTTCACGCCCGCCCTGCGCGCATTGTCCGTCGCGATCCGGACCAGTGTCCGGCTGATGTCCAGACCGGTGATCCTGTAATTTTGCAGCTTTACCAACTCGATGGCGAAAAATCCCGGCCCCGGCGCGACCTCTAATACGCTCGCACCGCTCGCCAGGCGATCCGCGACCGCCTTGGCTTCTCGGCGGAAATCCGCCATGTCGTTCTGCCGAGTGCGTGTGTACCATCGCGCAACCCATCCCTCCATCCCTGCGCCCTTATAGGCCTTTTGATGTGCGGCGTGCATCCACGGCTCCTTTCTCTTTCTGGTATACGCAAGGGCACGCCGGTTTATAACCGCATTCGCTCGACTAACTCCAAGCAGCCCGCTCCCCTTGGCACGACGGTTCCTTCCTTCGCTGCCTGACGCCCGGTGAAAATAGTGTGCATTTGCCGACTCGCAATCGCGCACTCGGCTTGTCATTTGACAAGGCTGGAACAAGATGTATATACATCTTCTATGCCAATAGCTCAAAAACGAGGCGCGGAGGCACTGTTTGACCTGCCATGCGCGTGTCAGCGCTTGCGCCGCGCCACGCGGGTCGTAACGCGGATCTATGACCAGGAACTTGCGAAGGCTGGAATCGAAATCACGCAGTACGGCCTGCTAACGGCCTTGGATCTAACCGGAGAAGCAAATCAAAAGACCTTGAGCGCCGGCTTTGCGATGGACAGTACCACATTGACTCGCACGCTGGGACTCCTGCTGAAACAGGGCTGGGTGCGCGTGCGACGCGGAAGAGACCGGCGCCGGCGCGCCCGCCTCTTTAGTCTCACTCGGGCTGGCCAGCGGCAGCTGGCGGCGGCCGAACCCTGCTGGGCCGCGGCGCAAGACAGGCTGAGGAAAGGGCTTGGGACCGGCGGGTGGAAGGGTATGAAACAGGCAGTGTCGCAAATAACCGAGGCGGCTTTGCTGGCTTAAGAGTTTTTGTGACCAAGTAGATGTATATACATCTAATATTCGGGAGTAAAGAAAACCAGAGAAGGAGCCGTTCATGAAAGCCGTCATCTACCTGCTTGCTGCCCTGCTGCTGGGTACGGCCTTGGTTGCTCTCTACAGCAAGATGTCCGCAGTGAACAACACAATCAGCTCTCCCGCCGTTTCGCATCGCCCGGAACTCGAGTACCTGATGGCCGTAAACAGCGTGGCTCCTCCGCAGGATCCTCAGTTGCTCTTCTTGCTGATGGCCCAGTACGCTAACGCCAACATCCCGGGCGAAGGCGTGGAGTTTTTCTCCGCGCGCCTGAGGGAATTCGGACCTAGCCTTACCGACCTTCAAAAAGCGCTGTACCTGACCGCCATCGCTTTGTTGCGCGCTCAGAACGCCTCTTCGGTCTCGCTGCTGCACCGCATTGGCTACGTGAACGACACCGTGGCGATGCTGGAGCAAGCCAAGCAGCTTTCCGGCGGGCAAGTCTTCGTGGTGAACTGGACCGCCGGTGTCGTCCATGCTCAGCTCCCAAGCCGCTTCCATCAGGAGAAAGCGGCAGAGGGCGAGTTGGCCTGGTGCGTGACGAATGCCGGCAAGGCGCCTCATGCGGGGTGGCTGCGGGAGGTCTATTATCAGCAGGCAAAACTCGCTCTCGCAGACGGCGATCGAGCCAAGGCACAAGACTACCTACACCACAGCGGATACAAGAATTTCGACCGCCCGATTACGCTCACCACTCCTTTTTCGGAGGACCGAGCAACCGGCCACGCTTTTGCGCCCCGGCGCATAGCCGAGATCCTTCCCGGCCGCGTCTACGTGCTCTCCGGTTTTGAATTCACGGAATACTATTTCGTGGTGTCCGACGACCATCGGGAACTGATTGGCATCGATGCGGGCACGCGCCCGGATTCCGCCAAAGCCGCCTACGAAGCGCTGCAAGCGTATGCGCCCGGCTTGCCCGAATTGACGACCGTCTTCATCACTCATTCTCACTGGGACCACGTCGGGGGACACCGCTATTTCCGTCGGTTAAATCCTCGGTTGAAGTTCTACGCAAGGAATAACTACACCGAGGAGATTGCCGACGCCACCGGTGGTCCGGCCTTCTTCGGCAGGCAATTCTTCGGCGAGCGGTACGACATCGACGACGTGCGGAGCTTCAAGCCGGATGTCACCGTCGACCGCCGCACCGAACTGAGGGTCGGCGGAACCCGCATAGAGCTCATTCCCGTCGAAGGCGGTGAAACCCATGACGCCATGTTCATTGACCTGACGGATCTGGGCGTCCTGTTTGTCGGCGATTTCATCATGCCTTATCTTGGCGCGCCATTCGTCGAGGAAGGAGACCTGCAAGGCCTGTTGGACGCCATCGATATCGTCGTGCAAAAGAATCCGCGGTATCTGCTACACGGCCACGAGCCACTCACGCGGAATTTCTCCTCTCCTGCCATCCTGTCACAGCTCAAAACCGACCTGGCATGGCTGCGCGAGCAGGTTCTGATGGCCATCCGCCGCGGCGATGAGCGTGGTGCGATACACCAGGCCAACCTGATTCCTTCGGCCTTGCTCAACGACCGGCCTGACGTGTATCTGCCTTATCTGATTTTGCGTGAACACGTCATCGACCGCCTTTACGATCAGAACGTCGGCTATTGGCAGCCAGACCTCCAGGGCCTCGACCATCTCACTCGCGCCGACGCCGCCGAGCTTTTGGTTGACTATCTCGGCGTCTCGGAACGACAGCTTGTCAAGACCGTCGAAAGATTGGCCGCGGACGGCAAATACGAACTCGCCGCCTCTTTGCTGGAATCCTCCGGAGGCAGGTTCGATCACAGCCCGTCTGTGGCGAAGGCCAGACGCCTCGTCTATCTCAAGCTGATGGAGAAGCACCAGAATACCGATCCATTTGAATTCATCCTTTATTCCGCCAAGATCGGCGAAGAAACTCCGCAGTTGGCGCTGCCCAAGTGACGGCCTGACCGCGTCGGAGTGCTTCGTTGCAACTGCGCATATGACCCGATCGCCGCCAACCGGCGAGCGAGAGCCTCAAATCCACTCTCAACTCACCTGCAAAGCCGCTCCGGTTTTCAACGGAAAATATCCTGGTGCAACCAGCGGTCGGCTGCATAAACTTCGTTGTAGCATTTTTTTGAGCTGGGGGCTGAACTGTCTCATGAGAACCAGTGACAAACTTCTGTTCACGCCAGGTCCCTTGACGACCAGCGAAGCGGTGAAGCAGGCGATGTTACATTACACGACTTGGGCTCACGGGATGACACTTTCGTCGAACTGATTCAAAGGATTCGACGTCGGCTGTTGGAGATAGGCGGTGTGGAGGACGGAACCTACGAGGCGGTCCTGATGCAGGGTTCTGGCACCTTCGTCGTCGAGTCGGTGATTTCCTCGCTTGTGCCTCGCGACGGGAAATTACTCGTCGCCATTAACGGAGCGTATGGCCGGCGCATGGCTGAGATCGCCAAGACGCTTGCAATCGAGACCGAAGTAATCATCGTCCCAGAGGCGCAGCCGGTGGCCCCGACGCAGATAGAAAACGTACTCGTGCGTGACCCGGCGATCACGCACGTAGGAATGGTCCACTGTGAGACGACAACCGGAATTCTCAACCCGGTCGAGGAGGTGGGTCGGATTGCACGAAGGCTTCAAAGGACATTCATCGTCGACGCGATGAGCAGCTTTGGTGGCATGCCGATGGACATTCGGGGTTGCGGAATTGATTTACTGGTTTCCTCAGCGAACAAGTGTATTCAGGGTGTCCCGGGGTTCGGCTTCGTACTGGCGCGCCGAGCTCTCCTGCTAGAGGCCGAGGGTCGCGCCCGCAGTGTCAGCCTTGACCTGGTCTCACAGTGGAAAGGGATGGAGACCGACGGTCAGTTCCGCTTTACTCCTCCGACGCACGCAATACTTGCTTTCTGGCGGGCCCTGCAAGAGCTGGAGGCCGAGGGTGGGATCACCGG
>Ga0209470_1003921_pt1 | contig 10076 bp, 8 predicted proteins | sample GraSoiAngelo_125_FD_185882 | JGI IMG/M metagenome (GOLD analysis project Ga0209470, IMG submission 185882) | Grasslands soil microbial communities from the Angelo Coastal Reserve, California, USA - 14_0927_05_40cm (SPAdes) (version 2) | ecosystem: Environmental > Terrestrial > Soil > Grasslands ... | reverse complement strand
CGATGGTCGTGTGTGGCTGGCCCTGCGCGCCCGGGATCGCCTGCTGGAGGAGGCGGTCGGCGCCGCCGGTGATCGGATCCGAGTCGCTGAAGGCGGTCAGGAACGGCTTCGTCCAGCGGCCGAGCACCTCCCACGCCGCGCGGTTCGGCATCGCGGCGGGGTCGTCGGGCGTCACCGGCACGAGCATCGGGAACTGCCGGGCGCCGGCCTTGTAGCGGTCGTCGGGGAAGGGCGCGTCGTAGGCGGCGACGATCTCGGGCGCCAGGTCCGTCACGCAGCCGCCCTTCACGATGCCGCCCACGTGGAAGTGGGGCGTCTCCTGCGAGTACTGGCGCCAGGCGAGGAAAGCCGGCCCCGCGGGCCGGTCGCCGGTGGGGAGGAACGTGTTGGCGGCGACGATCCGGGCGAAGAATTCCGGCTGCTCGGCGGCGAGCCGGAGGCCGATGAGCCCGCCCCAGTCCTGGCAGACGAGCGTGATGCGCCGGAGGTCGAGCCGCTCGAGCACGCCGCGCATCCAGTCCACGTGACGCTGGTAGGTGTAGTCCTCGCGCCGGACGGGCTTGTCGGAGCGGCCGAAGCCGACCAGGTCGGGCGCGATCACGCGGTGGCCCGCGGCGCCGATGACGGGGATCATCTTCCGATAGAGGTACGACCAGGACGGCTCGCCGTGCAGCAGGAGGACGGGGACGGCGTCGCGCGGGCCCTCGTCGACGTAGTGGATGCGGAGGCCCTCCACCTCGACGTAGTGCGGCGCGAACCGGTGGCCGGCGAGGTTCGTGAAGCGGTCGTCGGGGGTGCGGACCGCCTCCATCTAGAGCTTCGCGATCACGCGGTCGGCGAAATCGTGCAGGCCGCGCGTGACGGCCTCCGTGTCGAACCCCGGCGGCCCCGTGGTGACGCGCGACACGCCGAGGTCCTGGAGCCGGCGCACGGCGTCCAGGTCGGGGCGGCCCCGGCCGGCGCTCAGCTCGATCTCCTCGGGCTTCCGTCCGATGCGGCGGCACTCCGCGCGCAGCGTGGCGAAGAGCGCCTGGAGCTTCTCGGGCTCGCCGACCGCCGGGAAGAACCCGTCGCCGTAGCGTGCCGCGCGGCGCGCGGCCCACTCGCCGTGGCCCCCGACGACGATCGGCACGCCGGGCTTCTGCACGGGCTTGGGATTCGACTCGAGCGGCGCCCAGTGGAAGAACTTCCCCGCGAACGCTTCCGGCGTCTCCTTCCAGAGCGAGCGGATGGCGCGCACCGCCTCGCGCGTGCGCGCCGCACGCTCCGCGAACGGGACGCCGAGCGCGTCGAACTCCTCCTCGAGCCAGCCGATCCCGATGCCGAGGATCGCGCGCCCGCCGGAGAGGACGTCCAGCGTCGCCACCTCCTTCGCGACGTAGATCGGATGGCGCTGCGGGAGGATCAGGATGCCGGTCGCGAGGCGGAGCTTCTTGGTCACCGCGGCGGCGAAGGCGAGGGGCAGGATCGGGTCGGGGATGGGCACGTTCTCGGGCCCGGGGATCCTGCCCGAGGGATCGTAGGGGTACCTCGACCGGTACCCCACCGGGATGACGACGTGCTCGACCGTCCAGATCGACTCGAAGCCCGTCTCCTCGGCGGTGCGCGCGAGGTGTGCGAGAGGCTCGGGGAACCCGAACGGGCCGGCGTTGGCATACGCGATGCCGAACTTCATGGTCGATTGCCGCGGAGGCTACGGCGGGGCTCGCGCAAAGACAAGGGGTGCGCTACGAGACGGCCGTGAGCTGGCAGCCCGAGGTCGACGAGATCAAGCGCCGCGTGGAGCTGGCCCAGCGGATGGGCGGGCCCGAGAACGTCGCGCGCCAGCACGCGGGCGGCAAGCTCACGGTGCGCGAGCGCATCGAGCGCCTGCTCGATCCCGGCACCTTCCACGAGACGGGCGCGCTGACCGGCAAGGCCAGCTACCAGGACGGCCGCCTGGTCGAGATCGTGCCGGCGAACTTCGTGCTGGGTACCGGACGGATCGACGGCCGCCGTGTCGTCGTCGGCGGCGACGACTTCACGGTCCGCGGCGGCGCCGCCGACGCGGCGATCGCCAACAAGCAGGGCTACGGCGAGCTCATGGCGCGCGAGCTGCGGCTGCCCATCGTCCGCCTCGTCGACGGCACGGGCGGCGGCGGCAGCGTCAAGACGCTCGACGAGATGAAGCGCACCTACGTGCCCGCGAACCCGTCCTGGGACGTGGTCGTCGCCCTCCTCTCCGAGGTGCCGGTGGTGGGCGCCTGCATGGGCTCGGTCGCCGGCCTCGGTGCGGCCCGCGTCGTGACCTCGCACTTCGCGCTCATGGTCAGGGAGACGAGCCAGCTCTTCGTCGCCGGCCCGCCGGTCGTCGAGCGCGGCGTCGGCGAGCAGGTCAGCAAGGAGGAGCTCGGCGGCTCGCACGTCCACGCGCAGGGGAGCGGCGCCGTCGACAACGAGGTGGAGAGCGAGGACGAGGCGTTCGCGCACATCCGGAGGCTCCTCTCCTACCTGCCGTCGAACGTGTGGCAGGTGCCCCCGCGGCGTCCACCCGACGACGATCCCGGACGGCGCGAGGAGGTTCTGCTCTCGATCATCCCGCGCAACCGCCGGCGCGGCTACGACGTCAGGCGGCTCCTCGCCCTGGTCCTCGACCGCGACTCGTTCTTCGAGATCGGCCGCGGGTACGGCCGTCCGCTCGTGACCGGCCTCGCGCGCCTCGACGGCTACCCGGTCGGCGTGCTCGCCAACGACCCGCTGCAGGGCGGCGGCGGGCTCGACGCACCGGCGAGCGACAAGATGGTCCGCTTCGTCGACCTCTGCGACACCTTCCACCTCCCGTGCGTCAACTTCGTCGACCAGCCGGGCTTCCTGATCGGCACCGCGGCCGAGCGTGCGGGGACGATCCGCGTCGGCGCGCGCGCCCTGGCCGCGGTCTACCAGGCGACGGTGCCGTGGGTGTCGATCATCGTGCGGCGCGTGTTCGGCGTGGCGGGCGCGGCGCACGGGAACGCGCAGCGCCTGAACCTCCGCTACGCCTGGCCCTCGGGCGACTGGGGCTCGCTGCCGATCGAGGGCGGCGTGCAGGCCGCCTACCGCCGCGACATCGAGGCGGCGCCGGACCCGGAGACGCGGCGGCGGGACCTCGAGGCGAAGCTCGACGCGCTGCGCTCGCCCTTCCGCACCGCCGAGGCCTTCGGCATCGAGGAGATGATCGACCCGCGCGACACGCGCCCGCTCCTCTGCGACTGGGTCGCGATGGCCTACGACCTGCTGCCGGTGGAGCTGGGACCGAAGCGGCGCGGGTGCCGGCCGTGAGCGACGGCGCCGTGCGGAGCCCCGGAGTGGGGAAGGTGCTGGAGGTGCTGGTGTCGGTGGGCACCGCGGTGGCGGAGGGGGACGAGGTGGCGGTCGTCGAGTCGATGAAGGTGGAGATCCCGGTGACGGCGCCGAGCGCGGGCACGGTGGCGGCGATCAGGGTGGCCGCGGGCGACCCGGTGCAGACGGGGGATCTGCTGCTGACGATCGCGCGTTAACTCGGTCCGTTGCGTGCGCGGCGTGGGCGAGCGTCAGGCCGCGCGTTCCACCCGGCAGCGCACGTGGCGATGGTGCGGGATGCCGGTGAACGGATCGCGGTCGGTCACATCGGTGAGCTCGTTCTGGTTCGCGCCCTGCACCGTGCCGTCGGCCGAGACCATGCCGAAGCCGTTCGGCATCCAGACGTGCCCGGCCATGAGCTTCGCGTCGACCTGCGCGGGCAGCGTCACGCTTCCGCGGCGGGTCGAGACCCGGACCGGGTCGCCATTGCGAACCCCGATCGTCCTCGCGTCGTCGGGCGAGAGGTTGAGGGCGCAGTGCGGACCCTTGCCCTTGCGCCACGCGGGGTCGCGCTGGATCGTGTTCGCGGTCCAGCGGGTGCGCAGTCCCGCCGCCAGCACGAAGGGGAAATGCGGATCGGCGGCCGGCTCGGTCGCGATCGCGCGGCGGATCTCCGGCAGCATCGCCTCGGGCGCGAGACGGATCTTCCCGTCCGCGAAGCCGAGATGGTCCTCCAGGTTCGTCTCCAGGCGCTGGCGCGCGATCTCGACGCCCTCGGGATGGGCGAGGAACCGCCGGAAGAGCTCGCTCCCGATCTCGAACGGCAGCTTCCCCTCCCACTCGGGCCCGAGGGTCCGCAGCACGCTGTCGGGACGGAACATGGCGTTCAGATGCGCGATGAAGAACATCGCCGCGAGCGCGGGCGAGGGGAGATGGGGCCCGAGCGTGCGATAGGCCCACACCAGCATCTCGTGCTCGCCGCCCCGCGCGGCCCCCTGCGCGGTCCCGAGAAACGTCATCGCGCCCGCGGGCGTGAGCGCGTCCGTCGCGAGCGCGTGGAGCTCTGCCGGCGGCGGGGGGTAGAGCCCCATCGCCTCGCAGAGCCGCACGTAGATCTCCGGCTCCGGCAGGGCGTCCGGCGGCGGGGACACGACGGGCGGCCGGACCTGCATGTAGATCTCCGGGACGCCACGCGGGAACGCGGAGGTCTCCCACTTCTCGTACCCGACCGGGGTGGGGAGCACGTAGTCCGCGAGGCGCGCGGTCTCGGTCATGGCGGGATCGATCACGACGAGGAGATCGAGCCGCGCGCGCGCCGCGCGCCAGCGCGACGCGTCCGAGTAGGAGAGGAGCGGGTTCGAGCCCTCGACGATGATCGCGCGGATCCGCTCCGGGTGCTCGAGGAGGACCTCCTCGGGCACGAGCGTCGGCGAGAACATGCCGCCGTTGCCGAGCGCGCGGATGGCCGGGATCCCCGAGGCGAGCGCGCGCTCGGGCTCCTTCACACGCGCCGGGTCCTGCATGGGCGGCAGGAACGACTCGAGGAACATGCACCCGCCCGGCCGGCCCAGGTTGTCGGTGAGCACGAGCAGCACGCGGATCAGGTACGAGACGAGGGTGGAAAAGGGCGTCTGCTCGACCCCGAGGTCGAAGAAGATCGCCGCCGACTCCGCCTCGGCGAACCCGCGCGCCGTCTCGCGGATGGCATCCACCTCGAGCCCGCAGCGCGCCGCCATGCGGGCGACGTCGACCGACGCCAGCTCGGCGCGGAGCTGCTCGAGCCCGATCGTGTGACCGTCGACGAAGGCCCGGTCGGCGAGCCCCTCGCGCACGATCACGGCCGCCATGGCGAGCAGGAGGTAGACGTCCGTTCCCGGCTGCACACGCAGATGCCGCGTCGCGGTGCGTGTCGTCTCGGTCTCGCGCGGATCGACAACGACCACCGTGCGTCCCGGGTCCTCGGCCAGCGTCTTGAAGGTGTCGGTCGCGTTGTGGCCGCGGTTGGAGATCTTGGGATTCGTTCCGAGCACGAGGAGAAAGCGCGCCCGCGCCGTGTCGGCGTGGAGAAAGGTGGCCGGCGAGGCGTCGAACATCCACTGGTCGAGGAGGCTGTGCTGCGTCTTCTCCTGCGCGAAGGCGTTGAACCATCGTCGCGAGCCCGTGCCGCGGAGGAAGGCCATCGCGTACGGCGCATCCATGTGGTTGCCCTGCCCGCCGATGCCGACCAGCGCGATCGCCCGCGGCGAGTGGCGCGCCCGGACCTCGTTCAGCCGGGCGGCGATCTCGGCGATCGCCGTGGTCCAGTCGATCCGCTCGAACGTGCCGTCGGGCCGGCGGCGCAGCGGGTGCCGCACCCGGTCGCCGTGCTCGACGTAGTGGGCGATGCCGAAGGCCTTGTTGCAGACGTAGCCCCTCGTGATGGGGTTCGTCTCGTCGCCGCGCACGGCCACGATGCGGCCGTCCTTCACATCGACGCGCAGCCCGCAGTTGTGGCTGCAGAGCACGCACACGGTGGGCAGGTTCGCCCCGTCCTGGGTCATCGTCCGTCCTCCGTTCGATATGCCGGCCCCGGCCGGGCCTGCATGTCGCGCGCGGTCACGGGCTCGCCGCAGTGCTCGCAGGTGAGACGGAGCGTCGCGACGCGCCCGCACCGGCGGTGCACGCGCTCGACGGGCGGCCCCTGCGCGCCGGCCGTGTGCTTGTCGCCCCATCCGGCGATCATCACGACGACGCCGTAGAGGTCGAGGCCCTTCTCCGTCAGCCGATACTCGCAGCGCGGCGGGCGATCCTGGTAGCGCTCACGCCGGAGCACGCCGTGCTGCACGAGCTTCCCGAGCCGATCGGCGAGGCGGTGCCGGGTGATCCCGAGGCTCGCCTGGAACGCCTCGAAGCGGCGCGTCCCGAGGAACGCGTCGCGCAGGATGAGGAGCGTCCAGCGGTCGCCGATCACGGAGAGCGTCCGCGCGATCGTGCAGTCGAGCTTGCCGACCTCGCTCCAGCGCACGCCGCGGTATAGTTCCAAAATGGAACCTATTGCAACAGGGGGGGACTCGCGTGACGATCGGTTGCCAAGCTCGGCTGCGAGCACTAGACGGGACGCGTGAAAGTGCTCGCCGCGGTGGCCGTCGCCTGTGTCATCGCGGGCCTCCTCTACCTGAGCCTCGACTCGGGACGGTTCGCCCCGCCCGCCGAGCGCGCCTTCTCCATGCCCCTCGTCGGTCTCGGCGTGATCTTCGCCGGCAGCGCGTGGGCGGCGTCGAAGAGCGGCTACCCGCAGCGCGTGCCCTTCTTCACCGGGCTCGCGGTCGGCGTCGGCGGCTACGCGCTCGTCCGGCTCTTCATCCGGTAGACGCGGCCGCGCGCTGCAGCGCCATCGTGCTGCGCTTGCGCCCGTAGAAGAAGTAGATCCCGAGGCCGATCACCAGCCACACGACCAGCCGCATCCAGTTCTCCCACCCGAGGCTGCACATGAGCCAGAAGTTCATCCCCATGCCGGCGAGCGGAACGAGCGGCATGAGCGGGGTTCGGAAGGGACGCTCGAGCTGCGGGTTCGTCCGCCGCATGATCCAGACCGCCGCACACACGATGACGAACGCCATCAACGTGCCGATGTTGACCAGCTCGGCCAGGATGCGGAGCGGGAAGAGCGCGGCCACGATCGCGACCAGCACGCCGGTCAGGATGGTCGCCTTGTGCGGCGTGCGGAAGCGCGGGTGCACCGCGGCGAAGAACCCGCGCGGGATGAGCCCGTCGCGCGCCATGGCGAGGAGCACGCGTGCCTGGCTCAGCAGCAGCACGAGCAGCACGCTCGTGATGCCGACGACGGCGCCGAGCGAGATGATGAACACCGCCACCGGGAGGCCGCGCGCCGCGAAGGCGCTCGCAACGGGCGCCTCGATGTCGATCTGCGTGTACGGGACCATGCCCGTCAGTACGGCGGCCACCAATATATAGAGCACCGTGCACAGCGCGAGGGAGGTGATGATCCCGATCGGCACGTCGCGCTTCGGGTTGCGGGCCTCCTCCGCGTGCGTCGACACCGAGTCGAAGCCGATGTAGGCGAAGAACACGTAGGAGGCTCCCTGCATCACCCCCTGCCACCCGAAGGGGAGGAAGGGGCGCCAGTTCTGCGGCCGCACGTAGCCCGCGCCGAGTCCGATCACGAGCAGCACCACGATGACCTTGAGAACCACCATCGCCGCGTTGAAGCCGGCGCTCTCGCGTATGCCGATGACGAGGACGACGGTGATGAAGAGCACTACCAGCGCCGCGGGGAGGTTGCAGTACGCCCCGGTCGCCGTCCACAGGTGCGTCATCTGGTCGATGTCGATGGGCGTCTTCGTCCAGCGTTCGGGGATGGTTACCCCGAAGATGTTCAGGAAGGAGAGGAAGTAGTGCGACCAGCCGTGCGCCACGGTGCTCGACGCGACGGCGTACTCGAGCACGAGGTCCCAGCCGATGATCCACGCGAACAGCTCGCCGAGGGTCGCGTAAGCGTAGGTGTAGGCGCTGCCGGCGACCGGCACCATGGAGGCGAACTCCGCGTAGCAGAGCGCGGCGAGGGCACAGCCAATGCCGGCGACGACGAATGAGAGGATGAGTCCAGGCCCCGCCTTGTCGTGGGCGGCGAGTCCGGTCAGCACGAAGATGCCCGCGCCGATGATGGCACCCACGCCGAGGGCCGTCAGGCTCACGGGCCCGAGTACGCGGCGGAGCCGGTGCTCGCCCTCCATCTCGGCGAGCAGCACCTCCACCGGCTTGACGGCGAAGAGCTGGCTCCCCTGCCTCATGGCCCCACCCCCGCGCGGGCGCTCCCGGACCGCCACCCCCATCTCGTCCCCGTATTACAGGTCCGCCCGGGGCGAGTCGAGTCAACGCGTGCGCCGGAGCACGGCGGCGACGTGTGCGGCATAGGCCGACTGGAGCCGCCGCGTCACCGGCCCCGGGCGCCCGGGGCCGACGGCGCGGCCGTCGATCCGGACGACCGGAAGGATCTCGATCGTGGAGGCGGTGAGGAAGATCTCCCGCGCGCGGCGAAGGCGCGGGGCCGCGATCCGTTCCTCGCGCACGCGGAGCCCGGCCCGGCGCGCGAGCGCGATCACGAGCGCGCGCGTCACGCCGGGCAGGATGCCGGATGCGCGCGGCGGCGTGACGAGGGCGCCGCGCTCGACCAGGAAGACGTTCGCGCTGGTCGCCTCGGTCACCTCGCCGGCGGCGGTCACGTAGAGGCCCTCGGCCGCGCCGCGCCGCGAGGCGGTGACGCGACCGACGACGGCGCTCGGGTGGCCGACCAGCTTCAAGCCTCCCCACGGCGCGCCCGCGTCGCGCGGGAAGGGGAGAAGGACGACCGGTATGCCCTCGCGCCGGCGCGGCTCGAGGTGCGCGGGCAGCTGCCGCGCGCTGAGCAGCAGGGTCGGGCGCGCGCGCCGCTCCGGTGCCAGCCCCTCGCCCGCGACGCCGCGCGTGACGGTCAGGCGCACCGCTGCGTCGGCAAGCCCGGCGCGCGCGACCAGGAGGCGCGCCCGGCGCTCCCACCCGCGTGCGGGGCCGGGCGCGGGCAGGCCGAGGGCGCGCGCCGCGCCCGCCAGGCGACGGAGATGCGCGGCGGTCGCGAACGGCAGGCCGCCGTAGGTCCGCCACGTGTCGTAGACGCCGTCGCCGTGGAGAAGGCCGCGGTCGAGGGCCGAGACGCGGGCGTCACGGGCGGGCAGGAAGCGCCCGTTCAGCCAGACGAGCACAGCTCCAGCTCGGGGCGCGCGTCCTCGCCGAGGGCGAGGCGCAGCGCGGCCGTCTTGAGCCACGCCTCGGCGAGCTCACGCTCCGGGTCCGAGTCGGCGACGATGCCGCCGCCGGCGTGGTAGCGGACGACGCCTCCGGCCACGAGCGCGGTCCGGATGGCGAGGCCGAGCTCCAGGTCGCCGCTCGGATGGAAGAGGCCGAAGGCGCCGGTGTAGGCACCGCGCGGCACCGGCTCGAGCTCGCGGATGATCTCCATGGCGCGCGCCTTGGGTGCACCGGTGATCGAGCCGCCGGGGAAGGTCGCGCGCAGTAGATCCGCGAGGCCCACGTCCGGTCGCACCCGACCTACGACCGAGGACACGAGGTGATGCACGGTCGGGTGGCTCTCGAGGCGCGCGTATGCCTCGACCGCGACCGATCCGATCTCCGCCACCCGCCCGAGGTCGTTGCGCTCGAGGTCGACGATCATCACGTGCTCGGCCCGCTCCTTCGCATCCGCGACCAGCTCCGCGGCGAGCGCGGCGTCGCGCGCGCGCCCCGCGGCGCGCGGGCGCGTGCCCTTGATGGGACGCGTCTCCACCCGCTCGCCGCGGCGGCGGAGGAAGAGCTCCGGCGAGTTGGCGAGGAGACAGGCATCGCCCACGTCGAGGTAGGCGCCGTGGGGCACCGGGTGGCGGCGCGCGAGCGCGGCGAAGAGCGCCCACGCCGGCGCTGCAAGCGGCGCCGCGTACGGCTGCGTGAGGTTCACCTGGTAGGCGTCGCCCGCGGCCAGGTAGTCGAGGATGCGGCGGACGGCGGCCAGGTAGCGCTCGCGCGGGAGGAGCGGGGCGAGCGGCCCCGTCGCGATCGGCCCCGCCCAGGCGGGCGCGGGGGCGGCGAGCCGCTCGAGCCACGGGACGCGCGCGCTCGCCGGCTCCGCGCACGCGAGCGCGTACTGCCCGCGGCTCCGGTCGTGGACGAGCACCGGGTCGTAGCGGGAGAGGACGGCGAGCGGCACGTCGGGCGCCCGCGCCGCGCCGTCGCGCGCCGGGGCGGTGAAG
>Ga0209470_1003917_pt1 | contig 10083 bp, 20 predicted proteins | sample GraSoiAngelo_125_FD_185882 | JGI IMG/M metagenome (GOLD analysis project Ga0209470, IMG submission 185882) | Grasslands soil microbial communities from the Angelo Coastal Reserve, California, USA - 14_0927_05_40cm (SPAdes) (version 2) | ecosystem: Environmental > Terrestrial > Soil > Grasslands ... | reverse complement strand
CGCATGCAGTACATGGTCATCGAGCACTTCCGCACGGCGATCCGCTGCCGGTGTACCGGCGCCTTCGCGACGAGGGCAGACTCGTGCCTCAGGGGCTTGGATACGTGGCGAGTTGGGTCACGGAGGACTTCCGGCGCTGCTTCCAGATCATGGAGTGCGAGGACCGAGCGCTCCTGACGCAGTGGACGGCGCGCTGGGAGGACTTGATCGAGTTCGAGGTCTTTCCCGTGGTCACGTCGGCGGAAGCGGCGGCCACCGTCGCGCCTCGACTCTGAAACTGGCATCCCCGAGTGTCTCGCGGCCTCGATCAGTGGACGAAGCCCGGTGGCCGCCAGCCAGCCTGGTAACACTCGTTACAGGTCGGGAAGACCCTCGGACTCCCGTTCTCCATACCGACGAGGCCCCACGTTTCCCGCCAGACGCCACGATCTTCCGCGTCGAGCGGATGGGGATGGCCCACTTCGGTCGGAATGCTCTTGCCGCACTGGGCGCACACCGTGCGGAGCGCGGGATTGGCTTCGGCTCGAAACTGCGATCCCTTCTGCGCCATTGCGATTCGCCTGCCTACCGACGCTGGCGGCGGTCTTAAGGATCAGCGCCGCGCACCGCGCCGCGAGGTGAGAGCAGCGACGCTGTCAGAAGGTCAGCTTTCCGAGGGTGGTGGGGTTCCCGATCACGTCGCGCTCGATGTACTGGATGAACCGTGGCGCGGTCGTCAGGCGCGGCTGCCACTCCGCAGTCGATGACGACGAGACCAACGTCTCGTAGGCGGTCTCGCGGGGGTAGCGGACGTTGGGGTCGAGGAGCGCCATGTCGGCCAGATGCGTCCGCAGGTCGGAGGGAAGCTGGGGCCATAAGGCGATCCGATGCGAGAGGTTGACGATCCGGTGGGTCTCAAAGGACGGGGGGAGGAAACCGTAGTGCTCAACGATGACCGCCTTCACCGCGTACTCGGCCGACATGAACAGGGCGCCCGCGCCGGTGACATCCATCGAGGAGATGTCGTTGAACCGGCTGTGGGCAGCACCGAAGCTGCCCCGGCTCTCGTTCAACCATCTCGCCGTTTCGGGTTGCACCGTCGCCGTACCTTCCGATCAGCTTGGGCGGTGGCGGGCCGGTCGTCAACTCGCCCGCCACGCCGTGCCCTCTCCGATGGCCGAGCCCGTGGACACTGTGCGCACGCCGGGCCAAGATTTCCCGCGCCGCCCATGACGGAACCCACCCCTCTCGCGCCGAGCGCGCCTGAAGCGGCGGCCGCGACCGAGCGGCTCGCCGCCTGGGTCATCGGCGCGCTCAGCACCATCGTCATCGGGGGCGTTGCCCTCGTCATCTACGCGCCGCACGGTGGGCACGCTGCTGGGTCGTCGTGGCTTCCCGAGATCAACGCCTCGCTCAACGCCACGGCGACGATCCTCCTCAGCACCGGGTACGTGCTCATCCGACGCCGCCGCGTTGCCGCCCACCGAACGTGCATGATCGCGGCCTTCGCCGCCTCCTCCCTCTTCCTCATCACCTACTTGATGCACCACGCCCGCGTGGGCTCGGTCCCCTTCCACGGTGCGGCGTGGCTGCGCCCCGTCTACTTCGGGCTGCTCGTTCCCCATATCGTGCTGGCGGCTCTCGTGGTGCCGCTGGCGCTGATGACGATCTACCGTGCGTGGTGCGGCCGCTTCGACCGCCACCGGCGGCTCGCGCGTGTGACGCTGCCCATCTGGCTCTACGTCTCGGTCAGCGGCGTCCTCGTGTACGTCCTCCTCTACCATTCCGGTCATTGAGCCCCGGACTTTGCGGGTGATCGTCCTTTCGTGTATCTCGCGCCGACAAGGAGGAGTCGATGCCGAGACAGCGAAGCCTCATGACGGTGATCCGCGACATGGTGCAGCAGGAAGTCCGCTCCGCGATCCACTCGTTGTTCGGCGGCATGGCGACGACGAAGCCCAAGAACGGTCCGCGTCGCCGCCGCAGAGCGCGTGAGTCGTGGCGCCCCGGTGGTCCCGGTCGTCCGCCGAAGGCGGTTGCCGAGAAGATGGCGCAGAAGAAGCGAGCGGCTGCGACGCCAGCTTCGAAGACCAAAGTCGTTCGCCGCCGTCGCAGGCGGCGGGGTCCGGGACGCGCAGCCGGCGCGAAGACGAAGGCGGCCTGATGGCGAAGGCTCAGGCCGAAGAAGCCCAGACGCAGTTGGCGACCCGCGTCCCGAAAGAGCTTCACCGTCGCCTGAGGCTGTACTGCGTGACGCACGACATCGTGCTCATGCACTTCGTGACGGAGGCGATTGAAGAGAAGCTCAAACGGAAGACGGGACCGAAGAAGGGGACGGCATAGGAGGGAGTGCGCCTGCCTGCCAGGCCAGGTGCGCCGAGTCGGTTTCGAAACGGGAGCACTGCCCGGCCACCTCGGAATTGAGCGAAGCGTTCAGGGCGCCTTACAGCCCGCCTGATCGCGTTACCTATCCGTCGCTCTTGACCGTATACCAGAATCCCCGCACGGGTCTTTTCCGTCCCTTTTCGGCCTACCGCAGGAGCGGTCCGAGCCGTCAGTGCCGCGTCGTCGGCTCGATGAAGCTGGCCGCTACGAGGTCCGCACAGAGCTTCGCGATCTCGTCCCGGTCCTTCTCGTCGGCCCAAGAAGTATAGGAGCAGCGCGCCGAGTGTCTCCGGCTGCACCGTCTTCGGATGGACGGCCAGGAGGTGGTCGCGGAGCACGCACTCCTCTTCGTCACCGATCCGGTCGGCTTCGAGAACGTCCTCCCGACCATGTTACTCGGCGCACGTGACGAGCGACACGGCCGGCGAGTAGCATGGTAGGAGCGGGCTCGCGAGCGGGGTGGTAGGCCGTGTGAGGGCAACCGAGGATCGCCTCCGCGTCGCCGGAGAGCCCGCCGAGGTGTAAGCAGGGGGCGACGACAATGGCTAGCCGCCTGTTCCTGCTCCTCGCGCTGGTGGTCGTGATCGCCGCCGCGTGGGCGGCTCTCGTCACGCTTTTCTCGCCGCCACTCACCCTTGGCTGGCGCGAGTTCTCCGAGGCGATGGTAAGGCGGTGGGTCAGGAACGTCGCTGTCCTCGGGGTCGGCACCGTCCTCGTGTTCGCGCTGTGGCTTCTCTTCCTCGCGCTTCGTTGCAGCTTGTTCGGTCGTAGCTGCGCGGCGGGCTGACTCCCTCCGTCAGCGCATCGCCTTGAGTGACCGGTTGACCGCCTGTACGTCGAATGCCTCGGGGTCAAAGCGGCCGCCCGCCCAGGCCAGCGTCTCCTCGTGCTCCGCGTGGCTTGGGTCTTGAATCGCCGTGAGGAACGCCTCGTAGCCGCGCCGGCCGCCGCAGTCCTCCGGCGGACATGCGCGCTCCCCGGCGAGACAGATCGGGGACCGCGTCTCGCCCGGCGGATCAATCGCCACCACCAGTACCTCGTGCCGCCAGTAATCGCTGAAGTCGTACACATACGCCAATTGGGTGCCCACTGCCGGCGCCACCTCCGCCAGTGTCAGCTTCTTCTCGTCCTCCACCTCATCGCCGGACTCGGGATCGCGCACGCCGACTCCCCGGGCATCCACGAAGAAGTGGTGCAGGTGCGTATCACGCCAGCCCATCACGCGCTGGAGGACGCGGTGCAATTTGGCGAGCGTGATGGTACTCGGTACCTCGAATCGCCTCCAGATCGCCGGCCGGATTCGTTCGAGCGTGATCGTCAGGCGGTAGACCCGAGTCGTGCCCAGGTTCCTGCCATTAGGCGCTGGCATCGGCCTGCCCAAGCCGACTCGGAGCGGCTTCCTGTCGGGTGGCCACCGTCGCCGATCTCGGCGTCTTTGCGCTAAGCGGTGCCGCAAGCGCGAGGGACCGGCGCGAGTCCGCGCTCTGCGCCCCACTAGTCGCCCGCCGCGCGGCGGTTCAGCGCGCTCTGACCTCCCATGCGGGATCGATGATCGTGTCGCGGAGCTCCGACAGGAAGCGCCGGTTGTCGAGGTACCGCCACGGGTGGAAATCGGGCCGATGGTAGGCGGCGACGGCGCGCCATCGACCCCGCAGCATCCCGCCGCGCCCGAAGACAAAGCGGATGAGGCCCCGCCACGCGTGGAGGTCATGCGCCGCGCCGGCGCTCGCAAGGATACGGTATGACACCGATGGGAGCGCGAGGGCGAGGAGGACGACCGCGATCCACAGCCCGGCGATGCGGACGGCGTAGGTGTAGAGCCCGTGGCCGCGTGCCGCGTGGAACGCGTCGAAGAGCACCGCCTTGTGCTCCACCTCCTCGTAGCCGTGCCACCGGAACAGCCGGGTAATGCGAGGGTCGACGCCGTCGAGCAGCTCCCGCCGCGAGAGGATCGCGTTGCCGATCTCGCCGAGGAAGTGCTCGCCCGCGATGGCGACCGCGCTCCTGAGATCGCTCGGGGTCCAGTCGACGACCGCGAGCCATCGCAGCACGGAATCTGCCGAGGCGTCGACCGGCACGCCCCACCGAATGAGCACCCGGTTGAACGCGGCGTGCATGCTGGCGTGGGCGGCCTCCTGGCGAAGGAAGGCGTCGACCTCGGCGCGTGGTGCCTCTTCGGCGATACGGGGCAGCAGGCGGCGGGCGTCGTCGATGAAGAAGCTCTCCACCACCGGCGCCATCGCCGAGAGCGCCTCGAGAAATGCCGTGGGCCCGATGCCAGCCGGGTGCCAGGCGCGCGGCACCTCGTGGTCGAGGCCTTCGAAGTCGAAGCCGGGCCGCCGCGGCGTGACCGTGACGCCCAGCCTGCAGGTGGGGGTTGGATCCGACATGCGGTCGTTCATGTCGACCTTCTCCTAACCTTAAACCGCATTACGCGACGACCCAAAACGATTCACTGGCCGGAAAAGCATGGTAGGAGCAGGCTCGCGAGCGGCGTGATCGTCCGACCCGACCGCACCGAGGATCGCTTCCTCGTGCCGGGCGAGGCCAGCTTGACGCCCATCGTCGTGGGGGCATAGCCTCTCGTCGTCCGAGGAAGGAAGGCGCGCATGAAGGGCTTGCCGTCTATTGCCCGTGTGCTGAGGCTCCTCGTGCCCGCGCGAACGGGTGGCCCCGCCCGCGAGAGAAATGAGGCGTTCGTCGGCGTGGTCGTGGGCGACCGCCTGGATCGAAGACCCAGACGGCCTGATCGCTGATGGCTCGCCTCCGCGTAGAGCACAATCCAGAGCAAGAAACGACCGAAGCCCAGAGTGAGCCGTTCGTCGTGTTTGTCAACGACAACTCGAAGCCGCGCTATCGGCTCAGCACCGAAGAAGCCTCTCCTCAAATCGCTTCAGTCGGCCTTGCGCATCCCGAAGGGAGCCTAGGCAAAGCCTAGGCATTCGTTCGGGCTTTGGAAGGCTTCGGCGAGCGCCTCGGCTACCACGACGACGACGGGAGGGACCGCGTCGATGCCGAACAGGTGCGTCTGCTGGAAGCGGCTGGCTATCGGCGGCTACGGCGGTGCGCTCGACAGCCGCAAGGCGTTCGCCCGCGAGTTTCAGCGTTACGTGTGTGTGCCGCAAATCCGATCCATCAACGACCCGAACACGGTCCCGAAGTTGCGCCCCGCATGCCGGTGGTGGTCGAGGTGGTGGGCGCGGAGCGCCGCGTAGCCGGGGAGGTGCAAGGCCCACCGGCCGCCGACCTCGTGCATCGACCGGTGCAGGCCAGTCCAGAGCAGCGAGTACCCGACTATCAGGCCGGCGATCACGAGCGCGGCCAGGAGCGTCGGGGGGTCGCCAGTCAGCCAGCCGACCCCGAGCACGAGCGCGATCACCGGCGAGCCCAGCAGGAGGTTGTAGACGGGCTCGGCGTCGATGTTCAGGTCATTGCGGGCGTCCTGGTGGTGCAAGACCGCGTGAGTGTGGAAGGCTTCCCACAGGAAAGGGTTCTGGTGCGGGCGGTGCATGATGTGGCGGTGCAGTAGGTACTCAACCACGGCCAGAAAGCCGATGGTCCAGACCGCGAAGGCGACGAGGAGCCACATGAGAATATTCAAACTAAGGTCTCGTATGCTCGTAGCGGGTCTCGCAGTCGGGTCTCGCGGGAGTAGCGGACGTTCGGGTCGGGGGCCCAATGTCGGCCAGGTGCGCCCGCAGGTCGGGTGGAAACTGGGACCACAGCCCGATCCGATGCGAGAGGTTGACGATTCTGTGGGTCTCAAAGGACGGGGGTAGGAAACCGTAGTGCTCAACTATCACCGCCTTCACCGCGTACTCGGCCGACATGAACAGGACGCCCGCGCCGGTGACATCCATCGAGGAGATGTCGTTGAATCGGCTTTGGGCAGCACCGAAGCTGCCCCGGCTCTCGTTCAACCAGGTCGCCGTTTCGGGTTGCACCGTCGCCGGACCTTCTTCCGATCACCTTGGGCGGTGGCGGGCGGGTCGTCAAATGCGTCATACCCGCCGGGGGCCATCGATGCTGCTTTCGATTCGGCAGACGCCGTCAGCGGGCCGCCGCTTCCGGGTCGCCCGAAGGCCCCGCGTCCTGGGCGGTAGCCTGCTTGCGGAGCGTCATCACGAGCGCGCCGTCGGTGTCGTAGTCGGCGCTCGCCCCCTCCTCAACCACCCCCGCGAATGCCCGAACGCCCCGCTCCTCCACCCCCGGCGCTCTATCGCGTGCGGCCAAGGGCGGCGCAAGGGCCGGAAGTTGGCACTACATGCCGGTTTCCAGCGTTCGGCGACTCGAAGCCTCGAAACGACGCGGCCTGCCAGCCAGCCACGAAAAAATGTTTCGCGCCTCGAACTGCGGAAGTTAGGCTAGCGAGGCATCGCGCCTGACGGGTTGACAAGCTTCCCGACGGGACTTACTTGCCACGTGGGAGGTGTGTCATGGCGATCACGTACCGTGATCCATTGGAGCAGCTGCAGCGGGAGCTCGACCGCATGCTTGAGAGCGCCTTCGGGTCGGCCGGTGCGTCCGCGGCAGGGGTGTATCCGCCCGTCAACGTGTTCGACGCCGGCGAGGAGTACGTCATCAAGGCAGAGCTGCCGGGTGTGGACCCCGGGAAGATCGAGGTGAACGTCGAGAACGAGACGGTCTCCTTCCGCGGCGAACGGACCTTCGACGAGCCGAACCGGGACGTCGCCTACCACCGGCGCGAGCGCGAGCAGGGCCAGTTCCGCCGTGTGGTGCGCATCCCGGGCCGGCTCGCCAGCGAGACGGCCCGCGCGGAGTACCGGGACGGGGTCCTCACCATTCGCGTCCCCAAGGCGAAGGAGACGCGGCCGCGCCGCGTCGAGATCAAGGCCGACTGACCGGCCGTTAGGGAGGAGAAGAACCATGTCCCCATCGGACATCGAGGCAAGGCCGAAGCAGAAGATCGAGCGGCGGGAGGAGAGCACCCGTCCAGGCGCGTATTTTCACCCGGCGGTCGACATCTTCGAGGCGGCGGATGAGTTGGTGCTCCTCGCCGACATGCCGGGCGTGAGCCCGGACTCAATCGACGTGAACCTCGAGGGCGACCAGCTCACCATCGAGGGCCGCGTCAAGCCGGAGGACTATGAGGAGCTGAAACCTCTCCACGTGGAGTACGGCGTGGGCGGCTTCTGGCGACGCTTCACGCTCGGCGAAGCGATCGACTGCGAGGGCATCAAAGCCCAGATCAAGGGCGGCGTGCTCGCGCTACACCTGCCGAAAGCCGAGCGCGCCCGCGCGCGTCGTATCACGGTGCAGGCAAGCTGAGGGCGGCAGGGTAGACGCGGCTCTCGTATCGGGTTCCGGAGGACCCCCCGGAACCCACACCCTGCTAATCTTCGATCAGCACGAGCGTGCCGATCGGCACGAGCGTGACCAGCTCGGCGACGTTGGCGTTCTCGAGCGAGATGCAGCCCCACGTCCAATCGACCTTGCGCCGGTTGCGGAGCGGAGGCGGAGTGGAGCGAGCATCCGCAACACCGCTGTTCAGCGACTGCGAAGGCGGGCCGGCAATGACGGACTGCGTTATGTCCGGTCCGAAGTGCGCCGTCAGCCGATAGCCCCCGCCTTACAGCGGGTGTAGGCTATGTTCTGCTCCCTGACACGCTCGCGAGCGGCTCGCACGGGCGGACCACTGAGCGGCGCACGACGCGCCTTGCCAGTCAGGTTCACCGAGCCCGAAGAGGAGCCCCATGAAACCCTCGCTGAGCTTTATCGTCATGGCACTGGTCTGGTCAGTACCCCTTGCGTCATACGCGATCTGGTACGTGCGGCGTAGCGACCGACAAGCACGCCGCCGTCTTCAGATGGCGGTCGATCAGATCAACAGGGACACCTGCTCCTCCACGGTCGGCCACATCAGCCCGCTCGTTCCCGACAGCCGAAGCCACGTACAACGCGACACCCCAGCGCGCAACATTCGGCAATTCCGTTCGCGCTCTCCAGGTGCGAGTCGTCTTGCCTTTCTGGTGGGGAGAGGAGCCCAAACGTTACAAGCTCTGGTGCCTATACGATAACGTGCCGTTAAGATGCGGCGTCTTCGCAGCCGAACGCCTCCCTGGGGACGGCCTATAGTATGGTAGACCACGGTTCCGTGGCTGTGTTGTCGGTGTGAGGCCCTGGTGCAAGAGGAAAAGCGAGAGAGGCACGTCGATGGCGACTAAGGGCAGTGCTTTTCGGGCCGAAGGCAACCGCGCCCTTCGTACCCTCTGTGCACGTTGCGGGACGTCGATTCCTGCCGAGGTCGGCCATGCCCATCCTCTCGATGAGGCTCTCCGACGCGAAACGTGGGGGCTCGTCGGCCACACCGATGGGCCACCGAGCGTGTTCCCCACGTGTTCCGCTTGCTACGACGTCGGATGGCGACCACCTGGGTTCGCGCGACTGAGCGGCTGAACTGACGAGCACCGAGGGCCCTTCGATGAATGCAGACGCCGCGAGGCAAGCTCTCATGAGGGTGTGGGTTCATCTGCGTCGTGCAGGGATACGCGACTGGGGACGGCCGTGGCGGCGGGACGCCAAGAGGCGCGCGGAAGCCGGCGAAGCTGCGACAGCGTGGGATGAACAGACGCGTCGTGTAGTCGACCACCGCCGACGCTTCTGGGCCGAACTCCGCGAGGGGCAACGGCAGGCGGACGCGAGCTGTCTCGAAGCCGACCGCGTCCTGAAGCAAGACGGCTGACTGTGTTAAGAATCGCGAGTGAGGCGCTCGCTGATGCCTGTGAAGGGGGCTTCGCCGTCCATCTGGGAAATGTCCGCTGAACTCCTACACGTAGGCCAGTGACCGGGTTACTAATCCTCGAAGTGGCAGTTGAGCGAACAGTCACAGAGCGATGCACAGTGTGGCTTGTTGTCCGGTCCTCTCTCGCAGCTCCTCACGTTCTGACAGATGCAACGGCAAGGCGGCTGAAGGTTGGGCCGAAGGGGAGGCAGGATCGCTTCGCAGCGTTTGATGATCATCTGTTCGTCGCAGCCTTGCTGGGCAGCAAACGACGCCGTCGTGACAAGCAACACCCCCACGAGAGCAAGGTACACGAGGCGCATAGCCAGCACCTCCCCAAGGCGGTTGCGGACAAAGTAGCGGGTAGGCTAGGCGCCCAGGTCGGGTGCCGTCAAGCGGGTGTAACGAGGGTTTAACGAGGGTAGTGGTTCAGTTTGAAATCCAGAAGGGCTCGGGGGTCCGGCCGATGGTCCTGCCCGGGAGGAGGCACATCGTTTATGGCGACGCAGGTTCGCCCTCTGGAGGACAGAGTGATCGTCAAGCGCATCGAGGAGCAGGAGCAGAAGAGCGCGGGAGGCATCATCACCCCCGACACGGCCAAGGAGAAGCCGCCGGAAGGAAAGTGATGGCAGTCGGTCCCGGTAAGACGGAGGACGGCAAGGTCCTGACGCTCGACGCGAAAGCCGGCGACCGGGTACTGTTCGGCAAGTACGCCGGTACCGAGATCAAGCTCGACGGCGAGGAGCACCTGATCCTCCGCGAGGAGGACATCCTCGGCGTCATCGAGCGATAGGAGGACCCAGCGATGGCGGGAAAGTTGGTACTGTTCAGCGCGGACGCGCGGGCCAAAGTGCTGCGCGGCGTCAACATCCTCGCCGATGCGGTCACGGTGACGCTGGGGCCGCGCGGGCGAAACGTGGTGCTCGAGAAGTCGTGGGGCGCCCCCACCGTGACCAAGGACGGCGTGACGGTCGCGA
>Ga0209470_1003916_pt1 | contig 10087 bp, 10 predicted proteins | sample GraSoiAngelo_125_FD_185882 | JGI IMG/M metagenome (GOLD analysis project Ga0209470, IMG submission 185882) | Grasslands soil microbial communities from the Angelo Coastal Reserve, California, USA - 14_0927_05_40cm (SPAdes) (version 2) | ecosystem: Environmental > Terrestrial > Soil > Grasslands ... | reverse complement strand
CGCGCTCATGAGAATTCTTATATCAAAGTATTGTTATATAGCCAAGTCCTCACGCGGGACCAGCGCGCGGTAGACGTCCGCGGTCCGCGCCATCGTGGCGTCGATCGTGTACCGCTCGCGGACCATGGCCTGGCCGGCCCGCGCCATCGCGCGCGCGCGCTCGGGGTCGCGGAGCAGGTCCAGGATCGCGGCGGCGAGTGCGCCCGGGTCCGCCGGGGGCACCAGGCGGCCGTTCTCGCCGTCGCGGATCAGCTCGGGGCTTCCACCGACTGTCGAGGCCACGACGGGCGTACCGACCGCGAGAGCCTGGGGAATTACCTGAGGGATCGCCTCCGACCGGATCGAGGGGAGCGCCAGCACGTCGAGCGCCGCCATCACTTCTGGGATGTCCCGGCGGAACCCGGTGAGGTGCACGGATGCCTCCAGCCCCATCTGTCGGACGCGATCGCGCACCTCGTCGAAGCCGACGCCCGCGCCGACGATGAGGAAGCGCGTGTCGGGCGCCACCGCGAGCACCGCGCGGGCCGCCTCGAGGAATACGTTGTGCCCCTTCGAGCCGCGCACGTTGGCGACGAGGCCCACCAAGGCGGCGCCCGGCGGCAGCTCGAGCTCGTCACGCACGCGCTTGCCCGACACCGCGCCGTGGAACCGCGCCGCGTCGACGCCTGCGGGGATCGCCACCACGCGCTCCGGCGCGACGCCCGACGCGATCACGAGCGCGCGAACGGCCTCGCCGCTGGTGATGATCCGATCGGCGAGCCGATAGACGAGGGCGCGCCGTCGGCGGATCGGGATCGACACGTGTCGGCTCCGCACGACGGGCCGACCGAGCGACCGCGCCGCGATCGCGCCAAGCCAGCTGTCGATGGAGCTGTGGGTGTGGATCAGGCTCACGTCCCGCGCGCGCATGAAGCGCCGCAGACGGAAGAGGGCGCCGATGTCTGCCGCGCCGCGCATGCGAATCGCGACCGCTGGGATTGCCGTCGCCCGTGCCTCGGCGAGAAGCGGGCTGCCCGGCTGGCAAACGATCAAGGCGCCCCAGCCGTGGTCCAAGAGCCAGCGCGTCTCCGCAAGAGTGCGGATTTCCTGGCCCCCGTGCCCGTGGGAGGACTCGGTGTGCAGGACGGTGGGCAAGGTTCCGCCTACCGCCCTGAGTGCTCGATGAGGGTTACTTGGGTGTGAGTCGGGTTACCAGCGACCGCCGCGGGAGCCGCCGCGACCGGCGCCGCCACCACCGCCGCCGAAGCCGCCGCGACCGCCGCCGCCGCCGCCGCGCCGGTCACCACCGCCGCCGGTGCCTGGGGCCTTCGCCTTCTCGACCTGAATCGTCCGGCCGTCGAGGCTCGTGCCGTTGAGGCGGCTGATGGCCTGCTCAGCTTCCTCCGGAGTCGCCATCTCGACGAAGCCGAAACCGCGCGACCGCCCGGTGTCCCGGTCGGTGACGACGCTCGCGGACTCAACGCTGCCGGTGGCCGCGAAGGCCTCGCGCAGGCGCTCGTTCGAGGTGGAGAATGAGAGACCGCCGACGAAGAGTTTGACTGCCATGGAAGGGCTCCTTCTGCCTTCCGAACCTGTGCGCGTCCGGAACTCGGAAAGGAGATCGGGGACGCGGCCTGACGGGGAGGAGGGTTCACGACGAACCGACGACCGCACCAGACAGCCGAAGTATACACTGGTCAACAACCTCCGCTACCGATTGTTGCCAGAGGTGCGATCTGGTCGAGACGTTCATCGAGCATCTCAGGTACGCCGGGCTTTTCCTCGTGCTCCTGGCCGCTGGATTGGGTGCGCCGATACCCGAAGAGGTGCCGATCGTCGCCGCGGGCGTCCTGTCGCGCGCCGCCGCGCTGCGATGGTGGGTCGCGTTGCCCGTGTGCGTCGGCGGCGTGCTGTCCGGCGACACCATCCTCTACTGGGTCGGCCATCACTGGGGTGAGCGGGTCCTCAACTGGCGCCTCGTGCGGCTCGTGCTGAGCCCGGCGCGCGAAGCGCAGCTGACCGCGGCGTTCCGGAACCACGGCGTGAAGATCGTGTTCACGGCGCGCCACGTGATGGGACTCCGCGCGGCGGTCTTCCTCACGGCCGGCATCGTCCGCGTGCCCTTCTGGAAGTTCTTCGCGATCGACGCCGGCGCCGCCCTGCTGGGCGTGCCGTTCAGCTTCGGGCTCGCCTTCGTGTTCGCGGACCAGGTCGAGTGGGTGTTCGCGGACGTGCACCGGGTCGAGCGCTGGCTCGGGCTCCTCGCCGTCATCGGCATCGCCGTCGGGACCGCCATCGCGGTCCGGCGGCGCAGCCCGCGGCCGTGACCCGGCGACTCCTAATGCTATATTCGACTTCGTGATCGGCGCGACGTCGGCCGAGCGAAAGCCGTGGCACGCGATCTTCCGTCTGCTCGAGCGGGACGAGCGCGCGTTCGCCGTGCTCCTCGCGGTGGTCATGGTGGGCGGCGTCGCCACGCTCGGGCTCGTCCCGCTCCGGCCGCGCCACCGGATCGACCTCTATCATCTGGTCATCTGGTTCGCGGCGTACAAGGTCGGCGTCTTCGCGCTCGTGACCGTGAACCCGCGCGCGACCGGGACGTACTTCGCGGGCGCCCTCGGGATCGACATGCTGCTGGTCTTCGCGCTCCTGGCCATGACCGGCGGCGGCGACAGTCCGTTCGTGAACCTCTTCTTCCCGCTCGTCGCCGTCAACGCCTACTACTTCGGGCGGTGGATCGGTCTGCTGCTCACCGCGGTCGCCGGCCTGCTCTACTGGACGGCGGCGTGGCTCGCCCCGCCGGAGGCCGCGTGGACCGCCGTGGTGATCCTCATGGGGCTCGTCGGGCTGCCGGCGTTCGCGCTGGGCCACGTGGCCGACCGCGAGCGACGCTCGCGCGCCGAGGTCGAGCGCCTCAACGAGGAGCTGAAAGGCACGCTCTCGCAGCTCCAGGAGGCGCAGCAGGAGCTGGTCGTCGCCGAGCGCATGGCGACGGTGGGGCGCCTCTCGCTGCGGATCGCCCACGAGGTCCGCAACCCGATCAGCGCCATCGAGCTCAACGCCGCGATGCTCGAGGACATCGTCCGCGACCCGAGCGACGAGCAGATGAAGGAGGCGCTGGGCCTCGTGGCCGCGATCCGCGACCAGGTCACCGCGCTCGACGCGCTGACCGAGGAATACCTGGCGTTTGCCCGGTTCCCGCGTCCCCATTTCGAGGAGGAGTCCGTCAACCACCTCGCGCAGGAGCTGGCCGACTTCATCCGCCCGGTCGCCACCCGCCAGGGATTGACGGTCCGCGTCGAGGTCGATCCGACCGTGCCCATGATGGAGATCGACCGCGGTCTCCTGCGCCAGGCGGTGCTGAACCTCGTCAAGAACGGCCTGGAGGCGCTCTCGAGCGGCGGCGAGCTCACGATCGGGAGTCGCCTGGAGGGCGAGTCGGTCGAGATCTCGGTTTCCGACACGGGCGGAGGCATTGCCGCCGAGGTCGAGCCGCGGCTCTTCGAGCAGTTCTTCACCACGAAGCCCCAGGGCACCGGGCTCGGTCTCTCGATCACGCGCCAGATCGCCGAGGAGCACGGCGGTGAGATCCGGTGGGCCAACCGGGTCGGCCACGGCGCGACGTTCACGATTCGCCTGCCGCTCAGGCGAGTGCGGGCCGATGCCTGATCCGGCAACGCTGCTGGTCGCCGACGACGACCCGGGACTGCGCGAGAGCCTCGAGCGCACGCTGACCCGTGAGGGCTATCGCGTGGTACTCGCGTCGGACGGACGGGCCGCGCTCGAGCGCGTGCAGGCCGGCGGCGTCGACCTCATCGTGACGGATCTGAGAATGCCGGGATTGACCGGCCTCGAGCTGCTACGCGCGGCGAAGGCGATCAGGCCCGACGTCGACGTGATCTTGCTGACGGCGTTCGGCACCGTCGAGGAAGCGGTCAAGGCGATGAAGGACGGCGCCTACGACTTCCTCACCAAGCCGTTCCGGCGCGAGCAGCTGCTGAAGCTCGTCGACAAGGCCCTCGAGCGGCGCGACCTGATCGAGCAGAACAAGGCGCTCAAGAAGCAGCTGGAAGACATTCGCGCCAAGGGACAGATGATCGGCGCGAGCCCCGCGTTCCGGCGGATGCTGACCCTCGTCGAGCAGATCGCCGACAGCTCCGCGACGATTCTCATCCGGGGCGGGCAAGGAGCTGGTGGCGCGCGCGATCCACGAGCGGTCGGGCCGTCGCGCCGGCCCCTTTGTGGCCGTCAACTGCGCGGCCCTGCCGGAGACTCTCCTCGAGTCCGAGCTGTTCGGCTACGAGAAAGGGGCGTTCACCGGCGCCGCCGGGCGCAAGGAGGGCCGCTTCGAGCTGGCGCACGGTGGCACGCTCTTCCTCGACGAGGTGGCCGACCTCTCGCTGGTCACGCAGCCCAAGATCCTGCGCGTGCTCCAGGAGGGCGAGTTCGAGCGCCTCGGGGGAACGCGCACGCTCCAGGTCGACGTGCGCATCGTGGCGGCAACCAACCAGGACCTGGCCGAGATGGTGAAGGAAAAACGCTTCCGCGAGGACCTCTACTACCGCCTCAACGTCATCACCGTCCGCGTGCCGCCCTTGCGCGAGCGTCACGAGGACATCCGCGTCCTCGCTCAGCACTACCTGCGGGTCTACGCCGCCAAGAACGGCCGAAAGCTCGAGGGCTTCTCGAACGAGGCGCTGGAGCGGCTCGAGTCATATGCCTGGCCGGGCAACGTGCGGGAGCTCGAGAACCTCATCGAGCGCACCGTGCTGCTCGCCCGAAAGGATCGCCTCGACGCCGAGGACCTGCCCGAAGAGGTCGCGGGCGTGAAGCGCCCGCCGCGCGACGCGATTCTGGAGTTGGTCGGCACGCCGCTCGACGAGATCGAGCGGCGGCTGCTGGACGAGACGCTCCGCATCACCGGCGGCAACAAGACGCAGGCGGCGAAGCTACTCGGGATCGACGTGCGCACGGTGGCGCGCAAGCTCGAACGTCGCGACGACGACGTCGTGGAGGGCGGCGACCGGCCGTGAAGGCCCTCCTGTTGACCCGCGAGTATCCGCCGCACGTCTACGGCGGCGCGGGCGTCGTGGTCGGTCAGCTCGCGCAGGCGCTGGCGAAGCTGATGGCCGTCGAGGTTCGCTGCTTCGGCGAGCGGGCCGCCGCCGAGGCGGCGGCGGCGATCTCGGTGCGCGGCTACACGCCCTGGGATCGGATCGGCGGCAAGGACGCGCCCCGCTTCGCGCCCGCGCTGGAGACGCTGTCGATCGCCCTCGCGATGGCGCGCGATCCCGTCGATGCCACCGTCGCGCACGCGCACACCTGGTACGCCGACATGGCAGGCCTCTGGATCCGCACGCTCCACCGGATCCCGCTGTGCGTGACCCTCCACAGCATGGAGCCACTGCGGCCGTGGAAGGCCGACCAGCTCGGCAGCGGCTACCTGCTGTCGAGCTGGATCGAGAAGACGGGCGTGGAGGCCGCCGATCGAGTCATCGCGGTCTCGCACCGGATGCGCGAGGACATCCTGGCTCACTTCCGCGTCGATCCCGAGCGCGTGGTCGTCATTCACAACGGCATCGATCCCGACCAGTTCCGCCGGACCGAGAACCGCGACGTCCTGGCGCGCTACGGCATCCGCGAGCCGTACGTGCTCTTCGTCGGGCGCATCACCGATCAGAAGGGGATCTTCCACCTGCTCGAGGCGGCGCCCCGGTTGCCGTCGGGCGTGCAGGTCGTGCTCTGCGCCTCTGCGCCCGACACTCCCGAGATCGAGGCGCGGCTCCGCAAGGCGGTGCCGGAGCACCCGAACGTCGTGTGGATCGGCGCCATGCTGCCGGTGCCCGACGTCGTCCAGCTCTACAGTCATGCCGCGGTCTTCGCCTGCCCGTCGGTGTACGAGCCCTTCGGCCTGATCAACCTCGAGGCGATGGCGTGCGAGACGCCGGTGGTCGCCTCGGGCGTCGGCGGCATCCTCGAGGTCGTGGACGACGGTAAGACCGGGTTGCTGGTCGAGCCGGGGCGGCCGGACGTGCTGGCGGCGGCCCTCGGCTCGCTGCTCGCGGATCGCCAGCGCGCCCGGGCCATGGGACGCGCCGGGCGCCTCCGCGTGGAGGCGCAGTTCAGCTGGGCCAGCGTCGCCGCGCAGACCCGCGAGGTCTACGCGGAGGCGGTGGCCGACTTCGCCCGGTCGTCGGAAAACGGCTAACGCGCGCGTGCCCCCCCAGAGCCTGTCGACCCTCCGCGGCTTCGTCTTCGACCTCGACGGCTGCGTCTGGAGCGGCAACGCCCTCAACCCGGGCGCCGGCGACGCCCTCGCGGCGCTCGGCCGAGCCGGCCGCGGGCTCGCCTTCGTCTCGAACAACTCGCGCGCGACCGGCGCCGACCTGCGGGCGCGGCTGCAGGGCCTCGGCGTCGGCGTCGCCCACCACGTCCTGACGCCGCTCGAGATCATCGGCGTGGTGATCCGCGAAAGATTCGGACCGTCGCGCGTGCTCGTCATCGGCGCTCCCGAGCTGGCCGCCGTGGTCGCGGCAGCGGGCCACGAGGTCGTCGACGTGAAGGACTACCGGAAGGCGAGCGTCGTCGCGGTCGGCAACGACTTCGACCTGAGCTACGAGCGGCTGACCATCGCGGCGCGCGCCGCCGCAAGCGGAGCGCCGCTCGTCACGCCGAACGTGGATCCGCGCCTGCCGATCGAGGGCGGCGACTTCCTGCCCGGCTGCGGCGCGATCATCGCCGCGGTCGCGGCCGCGGCGGGCGTGCGTCCGATCGTGGTGGGCAAGCCCGAGCCGCCGCTGTTCCGCATCGCGCTCGAGCGGCTGGGGCTGCCGTCCGCCGCCGCGGCGATGGTGGGCGACAGCGTTCTGTCCGACATCCGCGGTGCCCGGGCCGTCGGCATGCAGACCGTGCTGTACGCGCCCGATGGCAATGCGCCAACCGGCGAGGCGGACGTCGTGGTGGGCTCGTTCGCCGAGCTGGCGCGGCTCGCCGGGGTCGGCTAGCCGGACCCGCGTGTTACTCTAGCCGCGATGTTCGACATCGGGCTGCAGGAGATGCTCGTCATCGGGGTTCTGGCGCTGCTGGTGTTCGGCCCCGGAAAGCTTCCCGAGCTCGGACGCATGGTGGGTCGCGCGCTGCGAGAATTTCGCCGTGCCAGCGACGAGTTCCGGTCGACCGTCGAGACGAACCTGCACATCAACGATCCCGATCCGATCATCGCCCCAACGCCCGCGTCCGTCGACGCCGCGCCGGCACCCGTGTTGCCGTCGGAGGCGGAAGGCGCCGTCGCCGCCGGCGATGCCACCCTGGTCGTGGCGGTCGAGCCGGGCGAGCCGTACTGCGCTCAGCGGACATCGCGGCTGTTCCACAAGAGCGATTGCAGCTGGGTCACGCGGATCCCGGAGCCCGAGCGGGCGTACTTCAAGCACGTTGTCGATGCCCGCGAGCAGGGCTACGCGACCTGCCCAGTCTGCGAGCCGTGGGAACCCGCCTGATCCGTCGCGTCTGATTCGCTCGTTTAGCCTCTCCGGGCCGCACTCGCTTTTTGTTGACTAGTCAACACGAGTTGAGTAATACTTCCGGATCGGGAGGCCGACCATGCGAGAGCTGACGAACCGACAGCGGGAAGTGCTGGGTTTCATGCGGAGCTTCCAGGCCAAGTACGGCGTCCCGCCGACCGTGCGCGAGCTCGGCGAGCGCTTCAAGATCACCCCCCGCGCCGCGTTCGATCATCTCCGGGCCCTCGAGCGCAAGGGCGAGCTGCAACGACGGCCGAGCGTGGGCCGGACCTCGCGGGCGCTGACGCTCCCCGACGTTGGCGGCGGCCGGGCGCACCAGTCCGTGCCGATCCTCGGCCGGATCGCCGCGGGCGCGCCGCTGCTCGCTCAGGAAAACCGGGAGGGCGAGGTGCCGATCGCCGCGGCCGCGCTGCCCGCTCGCGGCGAGGACGTCTTCGCGCTTCGTGTCCGGGGCGAGTCGATGATCGAGGCGCACATCTGCGACGGCGACCTCGTTCTGGTCCACCGTCAGGACTCGGCGCAGCCGAACGACATCGTCGTCGCCCTGGTCGAGTCGGAGTCGGGCGGTGAAAGCGAGGCGACCGTGAAGCGATTCTTCCGCGACGGCTCGCGCATCGTGCTCAAGCCCGAGCATCCGACCATGGCGCCGATCGTCATCGATCCCGCTCGCCGCTCGATCCGCATTCTCGGGAAGGTCATCGGACTACTTCGAGGCTTCTGATTCGGGAGGTCGCAATGAGCTCACACGCCGTCTCGTACGCACTGCTTCATCGTCGCGGGTCGCGCGCCTTTTTTTTGGCGCGATCCGCTCAACACCTGGAGAGTCTTCGCCTCGGTCGCGAGATCGTGCGAGCGGCGGTGGCGCTCGGCGCCGTCATCGCCTGGGGTGGCGTTTTTCTGCTGGTCGCGGGCTGACGGTCCACGCCGGCATCAGCTCCCAGAGCTTCGCGTCGACGAAGAGGTCGAGCAGCGCGCCGTCCACGTGGCCGGCCCGTCGCTCATCGCCCAGGATGTCGAGCGCCTCGTCGCGGGAGACGCCGCGCTTGTACGGGCGGTCGCCCGCGGTGAGCGCGTCGTAGATGTCGGCGATCGTCATCATCCTGGACTGTAGCGGGATCTCGTCGCCCTTGCGCTGGTGGGGATAGCCGGTGCCGTCGAGCTTCTCGTGGTGGGAGCGGGCGATCTCGGGAACGCCGCGGAGTTCTTTGGTCCACGGGATCTTCGAGAGAAACGTGTAGGTGTGCACCACGTGCGACTGGATCTCCTTGAACTCGGCGGCGGTGAGACTCCCGCGCCGGATCGACAGAATCGCCGCTTCGTCGGGCGTGATCACGCGCCGGCGCTTGCCGCGATGATCCTCGAAGGTCCGGCGCGCGAGGCGCTCGATCTGCTCGGCGATGTCGCGCGGTAGCACGGCCGGCTCGTTGGCGGCGGTGATCCGACGCAGGCTCTCGTCGAGCTCCGCCAGGTATGCCGCCAGCTCGGCGTCCAGGGCGGCGGTCTGCTCGGTGAACCGGCGGCGACCTTTGTCGAGCAGGTGCTCGATCTTCTTGCCGGCGTAGCGGAGCTCGACCCCGCGCTTGATCAGCTCCACGCGCTGGCCGATCCGTTCGAGCTCGCCGGGAAGGAGCTTCTTGGCCTTCACCAGCACCTGCTCGCGGACGCCGACCTTGCCGAAGTCGTGCAGCAGGGCGGCGTAGCGGAGCTCCGTCATCTCCTCGGCGCTGAAGCGCCGGTCGCCGTAGGGCCCCGTGCGGCAGCGATCCACGACCTGCGCCAGACCGACGGTGAGATCGGCGACGCGGAAGGAGTGGCCCGACGTCGTCGGGTCGCGCGACTCGATCGCGACGACCGAGGCCTGCACGAACCCCTCGAAGAGCCGGCGGATCGACTCGACCAGGTGGCTGTTGTGGATGGCGACGGCCGCCTGCGAGGCGAGAGAGCCGGCGAGCTGCTGGTGGCGCTGGCTGTACCGCTGCACCGTCCGCTCGGTCTCCTCGACCGACGCGAACGGCCGCCCGAAGTCCGGCTTGCAGTTGATGAGCTGGAGCACGCCGATGGTCTCGCCCTGCGGGGTGCGCATCGGCACCACCAGCATCGACTTGGTGCGGTAGCGGGCCTGCTCGTCGAACGAGCGGTTGATGTGGAACGGCACGCCGGGTGGCGGGTGGTACGCGTCCGCCAGGTTGAGGATCTCGCCGCTCAACGCGACGTGTCCGGCGACGCTCTCGCTCGTCAGCGGCAAGTGCGACTCGCGGAACGGGATCTTCACCGAGTCGTTCTGGGCCAGCACGAAGACAAGCGATCTCGTCCCGTCGGCCGTCTCGTCCACGAGATAGAGCGAGCCCGCGTCGCTGCGCGTGATCTCCCGGGCCCGGGTCAGGATCGTGTCGAGGAGGGCGTCTCGGTTGCGCTCGGCCGAGAGCCGAATGCCGATCTCGTTGAGCTCGAACAACTCGTGCTCGAGCTGCGTGAGCGCCCCGACGTGGTCGATGTCGGCGAAGGCGTTGCGGACCGCGCGGGCCAGGATCGGCGCGCTCACGCCCGCCGGGAGCAGGGCGTACCAGTACCCCGGCCAGGGCCCCGGC
>Ga0209470_1003908_pt1 | contig 10105 bp, 9 predicted proteins | sample GraSoiAngelo_125_FD_185882 | JGI IMG/M metagenome (GOLD analysis project Ga0209470, IMG submission 185882) | Grasslands soil microbial communities from the Angelo Coastal Reserve, California, USA - 14_0927_05_40cm (SPAdes) (version 2) | ecosystem: Environmental > Terrestrial > Soil > Grasslands ... | reverse complement strand
AGCGCAGGGCGATCTTTATCGAGTTGGACGCGGTACACTTCGCCACGCCTCGGAAACCGCCATGTGGGTGCATGTGCCCTCACGGACCTACTCTCTTCTCATCCTACGCAGAGAAGCTTGCTGAAAAGCACGCTCTTCGGTCCTGTCCGATCGGTTGGCGACCGAGTAAAAGCGTGCGGCCTCTTGCTCCAGTGCCTGACGCTGCTCCTGCTCCAAAGCGAGCTTGAGGAGTTCGTTGACGCGCTCACTCGTGGAATGCTTGCCCTTTGTGCGCTCAACGGCAGCGAGAATAGATTCGTCCATAGTGAATGTCTTAGGAATCCTCATATCGCATATATGATTATACATATGCTCAATGCATTCTGACAAATTGAAAATGTCTAGCAGTTTATTTTTGCGTAATTGTCAGCTTGTGCCGGCCCACGGTAGCCGTGTCGATCCGATCTGGCAGAGCAAAGCGCGAATCGAGCCCAATGTTTGGATATTTCGGTTGAAGGTATTTCTCCACAAACAATTGCAGTACAAATCGCGGAATCTCGACTCCATCGAGCGAGACCGAGTCTACGTTCACGATCCCTTGCCCTCCGCTGCCGTGGGCGTGAGCCTGAACAATCACATCATGCACTCCTGAGAACATGCCCAGGAGTGGATTCGAGGAGCGCCTTCCCGCCTTGAGCTGATCGAAATCAACCCGCGTGTTGGCTGTAATAATTCCCGGTTCGCCTTGAAATTTGACCGATTGCACGCCCACCGGAAGCTGAATTCTTCCCGAGGCGATGTAGGAATTAACTTCTTCCTCGGTGAACTCAGTCGGCGTCTGATCCGGATGCGCCGATGCGCCATTAGTCTCGATGCGCTGCAACTTGCGATCCATGCTCGCGACAGCGGCGGAGTTTTGTAATGGTTTGTTTTGGGCGGCGGCAGCTTCGGTGAGAGTAAGAGTAAGAAGAATAAAACAAAACGCCAGAACGGTCCTCATGGTTTCAGGGCGGCTTGGGTCTCCGGAGCAGCAGCAGGCTCGACATGAGGCTCCGCCAGCGTGCCGGAAATCTTGAAACCACGGGCGCCATCGCGGAAAAGCTTTATGTCCAGAGCGCGGCTCAGAGATGCGGTGCCACTAAGCCGATAGATGCTGCCCGGAGTCTCCAGTTTGCCCTGCTGAATTTCGAGACCGCCATCACGAAGAATGAACCGGCCCCAAAAGCGATTGATGTGCAGAGGTCCGCTACCAACCGCAAGCGCCACATGTGGAAGGACGCCGTCGTGCGTATCGAAGTCCAGCGCCCCTGTCGCGGAAGAAAACAATTCGGAAGCATCCAAGCCGGAAGCTCTTATCTGATATGTGGCACTGGCCGTGCCTGTGATCCAACCGTCGTTCATTAGAGCAGCGAACTGAGCCAGAGAAACTCGCTGCAAAGTGCCCGTTCCCCGATACACAGGAGGCTTGACGCCGAAATCAGCGCTCCATTCGCCGAGGTGGTAGCCACCGAGCGTCTCGGCGTGCAAGCCAGTAAGCTGCAGCCTGCCGCCATCGAGTTCAACATCGGTAGAGACTTTATCAGCGACCAACCGCGGCATGACCACAGTTTTTGCCGTGAGCTTTCCGGTGGCGCGGAGAGCAGTAAAAAAGGTTTCCTCCGGCCGCGTAGAAGAGAGAAAGCGATACCAGGGCTTCCGGCGGGACAGAGGGCTCAACAATTGCACGAGACGGGGCGCGGACAGTTCATTCGTGTGAATATCAAATTGGACAGGACATGCGTCGAGTGACGCGCAGGGCCGTGGCAAACTTAGTGATCCCCGCCACGTGCTGCCGGCGAGAGAGGCGGTCAGGCCATGAACGTGAATTTCATCCTGAGAGAAAAGAAGATTGGCTGACGCGATCTCGAGCGGCTCACTTATACCGCGTAATCCGGCGCGCACTGAGTGTAACTGCGCCTGGCCCGTAAATCGTGGGCTTGCCGACCCCGACCACATGCCCGCCAGTTGAAGATCGACTTTGGCAGCTCCGTCTGCGCGGAGTTGCGCGGCAGACAGGCCGACGGTCCTCGCCAACTGAAGCAGGGTGCGCACCTGAGCGTCTCCTGCAAGGGTCAGATTGTAGCCGGAGCGGGAAATCCAGCCTTGCACCGCCGCGGATTCCGGTCTGCCCAACGCCACGTTGAATGGGCCGATCTCCAGGCGCGGTTCGGGGGAAATCTCGCTCGGAGAGGCTGAACGTCGCTGAGTGGAATGTGTCGGCAGATCGCCTCCTGAGGAAACCGCAAAGGCGATCCGATCCACATCGAATTGAGTCTTTGTAATTTCTGATGCCAGGGTAAATCCCAGCGCTTCGCCTTCGCCTGTCCACGTAGGCCGGTCTGATCCTGGCTCACGACGCACAGAGACGTTCGCATCCACGGTGCCGCGAGCGTCGAGATCGGCGGGAAGATCTTTTTTCGAATGACGAGCGAATGCAACCAGCGATTGCATCGGCACATCCTGGGCAGCCAGAGCAAGATCATAGCTACGATTGCCGATGAGAGCGGCAATGTTTCCGCGGATATTTACCAGCCCACTTCCGATAGGCGCCCGGCAGTTGAGATCCGATATTGAGTGGTCAATAGAGCTGTAGTGTGCAGCGCAGTGGCCCGCCAAGCGAAGAGAATTGCCTCCGGATACGTCATAGCGGCGGAAATCCTGCACGGAAAAATCGGTATTTATGTTCAGGGCCGCTGGCGTGCCGGTCAGAAGGAGGGCAACGGCTAAACTCCCGCGCCATCCTTTGTCACTGCCGTAAGCGAGCTTGGAGGCTTGCCCCAACTGAGCGTGATCCCATTGCAAGCTGAACTGAAGCGGCGTTTGTCGGAGACTCGGGGCCCGATACCATGATCCGCTCAGTTTAAGTATGCCGGTATCGGACAGATTGAAATCGGCCCGCACGGGCTGCGCTTTCAAGCGGACGCTCCAGACGTTATCCGAATCCTGCCAGAGGGCGAAATCTGCTTCTGTCAGCGCATAGGGCTTCTTTTCCTGGCCGAATTTGAAATTGATTCGACCGCGATCGGCTTCGATATAAGGAAAGCCTGGACGACGTTCGGTTCTTGTTTTACCGGTTGGGGCGACGGGGATTTTGGCAGCCCTCTCCACCAGATCTTCGACATTCCAGCGCCCGTCGGGGTTGTGCACGAGGTTGAGACTGGGTTCGCTTAGGCTCAGCCGGGCGATCTCCAGTTTTCCGCGCAGCAGCGAAATTAGCCGGAGCGAAGCGGTGACGTCGCCCGCACGGAGCAGGGGCTCGGCACTGAACGAGGGATCATCGTGTACCACAAAATTTTCGAGATCAAATCCGGGCTGAGGCAGTAGCCGGAGTCTCACATGCGAAACCTCGACTTGCCGGCCAAGAGCAAGGCTGATCGAACGCACAATTTTCGCGCGCAGACTTTGAACTCCTGGCCTGGCGAGAAACAGCCCCAGGAGCACCACTATGGCTGTCAATAATGCACGGCGTCTGGAGCGAAGAAGTCTCAACGTACCATCCTCAAAGTCCGCCGCCAGCGGGTCTCGTCGAAGAAATGAATAACCACATGCGCCAGGAAACCCAATCGCTCGCTTACTGCCGTGTGCTGATACTGGTTGGGCGGCGTCTCGAATGACCAGTAGACGAACATGGGGCGCCCGATCACATTTTCCTTAGGGATGAAGCCCCAAAAACGGCTGTCGAGGCTGACGTCGCGATTATCGCCCATTCCGAAGTAGCTATCGGGCGGAATAACCAAATCGTCCCCTTGGATGTGCTGCGGCAGCGTCAGCTGCCAGGCTGGGGTCACGTTATTGAAATCGGAGGGCGGCACTGCCGGGAAATTGTCGCGATAGGGATTGTATTCGCCGCTGCTGTGAATGACGTAAGGTTCATTCAGCTTTTCACCATTGCGGTAGACGGCGCCGTCACGCAGGTGAATGCGGTCACCGGGGATTCCAATGATGCGCTTCACGATATAAAGCCCAGGCTGAGCGGGAGAAAGAAAGACGACGATGTCGCCGTGGTGGATTTGACCATAAGGCAGCAATGGCCCTACCCAATTCGTGCGCGGCGCGAATTGCACCCGATTGACAAAAACGTGATCTCCGATCAGCAGCGTGTTCTCCATGGAGCTGGAGGGAATCTCGAAAGCCTGCACAACGAAAGTGATGATGAACAGGCCGGTCACCAGCACAGCCGCCAAAGAAGCGAGAAACTCAACGGTGGTTTCGCGCGGCTTTTCTTCCTGCTTGCTTACTTTCTTAGCCACCAGAGCCCTTCCTGCGGTTCAGTTGACGACTCGAAACGTGCGATCCCAGCGGGTGATCTGAAACAAATGGGTCACAGCATAGGCGAAATGAAAGAGTTTATCACCCGGAGTCGTAGAAATTGGCCATTCCGGGTCGGCATTGCGAAGCGACCAGTAGATGAGCAGCGGGCGCCCGATTATGTTTTCGCGCGGCACAAAACCCCAATAACGGCTGTCGAGGCTTTCATCGCGATTGTCTCCCAGGACGAAGTAGGATCCTTCGGGAACAATCAGGGCGTTGTCGTCAACCAGTTTTTTCATTTGCAGCCACCACCCGCCTTCGAGGCCCGGCACGGGAATGTTCAGCCGTGGAAACTCGTCGCGAAAGGCATCATGCACGCGCGAACTGTAACGAACATAGGGCTCTTGAAGCGGAATCTCGTTCACGTAGACTTGCCGATTAATTAGGCGAATGTGGTCTCCGGGAATCCCCACGACCCGCTTTACGAAATGCTGGGATGGGTTGACCGGATATCGAAAAACGATGATGTCGCCGCGATGCACTTTGCGATAAGGAAGAAAATGATCCCAGACACTGTTTCCGCCATAACGCAGTTTATCGACCAGCAGATAATCCCCGATCAGGAGCGTGTTCTCCATGGACTCAGAGGGAATTTGGAATGCTTGCACGATGAAGGTGATGACGAATACCGCGATCACCACTGTCGCCAGCAGGGATTGCAGGGAGGTCGTCCAATCGGGCTGGTGCTTTTCTGCACTCATGATCGGCTACGCACACGCCTGAGGTCGCCGTTTACAGATTCTGGTCGGGAGGCCAAATACTCAAGTACCTGGCGGGCGGCATCCTGTTCCGCGTTCTTCTTGGTAGAACCCTCGGCGCGGCCTATGAACTCGGGTTTCGCCTCGCGCGATTGCAAGCGCGCCTCAACCGTAAATGTCTTGTTATGCTCTGGCCCGCGCTCCTTTACCAGCACGTACTGCGGTTGCGGACGCCCCGTCGCCTGCAATTTTTCCTGGAGCGCCGATTTGTAATCGTTTACCGGAAGCATGCTGCCATTTGAAGCAATCCGCTCCAATTCGGGAGCAACGACTTGCGCCAGAATAAATGGCCGAGCCGCTTCCAGTCCGCCATCCAGGTACAGCGCAGCCAACACAGCTTCAAGAGCGTCAACAAGAAGAGCAGTCTTATTGCGCCCGCCGCTCTTCTCCTCTCCACGGCCGAGGCGCAAGTAGTGCCCCAGCCCCAAGGCCTGTGCTACACGGATTAGATGTTTTTCGCTGACCAGGTGTGCACGAAGTTTCGAAAGTTCTCCCTCGCGGAAATGAGGAAAGCGATCGAAGACTTCCTGTGTAGTTACAAAACCCAGCACTGCATCACCCAGGAATTCCAGTTGCTCATTATCAGAGACGCGAGCAGGAGACCGAGCCGCTTCCATCTCACGCGCCTGCGAACTATGCGTAAGCGCTTGCTCCAGCAATTCGGGGTGCGCGAAGCGATGGCCCAGCACATCTTCCAACGCGGTAATTTCACGTGACTTCATGTATGCAGGACGGTGCCGAACAGAAAGTGCACCTCAGTGTGGAGTCGGATTCTGCGCGCTGGCCGGAGGTTTCGCGCCCGGAGCAGCCCCACGATTCAATTGAACCAGGCGGTCCCGCTCATTTCGCGCGGCAGTGCCGACGGCCGTGCCCTCCTTCGTGAGCGATACCGCTTGTTCAGCATATTTCAGCGCCTCTGGAACTTTATCCTGCTTGTCGAGGGCTACAGCCAGCCGGAAAATCGCGACGGGATCGGGATTCTGAGGGTCAGCGTCGATGGATTTCCGCAAGGAGGCTTCAGCATCGGCGTACTTTTCGCGATTGAACTGGATTGTCCCGATGATTGCATACGCAGACGAACGCAAAAAAGCTTTGTAGGCGTCAACCTTGTCCTGCGGTGTGCCCGCAGGAATTGCGATGTCGGTATCCACGGTTTCGAGCGAATGCTGTGCCAGTTTCGTGGCTTCGTCGAGGCGTTGATCCTTATCGAGGTCAGTGTCTCGCGTGCGCTCGGCGAGCACCTGGGCTGCGCCAACCAGCGCCTCAGGATCATCTGGATCAAACTTCAGAACTTTGCGGCCCATCTCCAGCATTTTGTCGGCATTGTTGGCGGCCTGATAGCTGTGCATAGCCGTGCGGTACAGTATGGGCCGCAATTCGCTGTCGGGAAATTTAGCTGCGAAATCATCGGCTGCTTTTTCTAAGGCTGCTGGATCGCTGGTGTTCGCCGTAGCGGCTTTGTACGCGTCAAATTCTGGCTGAGTCTTGGCTTGCGGCGGACGTTTCCCTTGCGGCTGAGCCGGCTGGGCGGCTGCACCCTGCGCTGGTGTCGCCGGCTGCGCGCCTTGTGACGTTGAACCCGGTTTTCCCGCCGGCTGATTCTGTGTGGCAGGCGTCTGCTGCTGGGCGTAGAGAAAAGTGGCCAATGACAGCATTATGACCAGCATCGCTGCTTGTTTCATGCGGTCTCCTTGAGTGATAGATTCATCGCTTCCAGCCAAGATCATTGTGGATGGCTGGGCGGCTCATAAGCTTGTTGAATTCCGCGTTCGGCAGCGGCCTTAGCCTCAGGCAGCGCTGCGCCTGCGTTCAGCGCGGCACGATAGTGACCCAACGCTGCCTCGCGGTCTTCCTGCAAATCGAAAATTCTTCCCAAATAGATATGCGACCAGGCCACCACTTTAGGCTCCTGCGCGACCTCGAGAGCGCGCTGGAAATAACTGCGCGCCCCCTGTATATCACGATTCATTGTCGCAACTTGCGCAAGGATAAACAACGCGCGGCCTTGATCCTCGCTTTTTTCGTCCAGCGCCTGCTGAGCGAGTTTTTGCGCGCTCATGGCATCGCCGGCAGAAAGCCGCTGTTCGGCGGTGATGAGCAGCTTGCCCTGTGTGGGACGCGACAAATGTAACAGTTCAGGATCGGCAACACTGGCGAACTGAATCTGGCGCGCACGCCTTTGCTCTTTACCCACATCAATGTTGCCGACGAAATCTGCATAGGCGTTGCGCAGGCCCGCAGGATCCTTCTCGAACTGCAGCAATGCATCATAAAAATAGCGCGTGAGAATGAATCCCTGCTGCATGGAATTGTCGACAGCCTGTTGCCGTTCGGCTTCAGGGGTCTTGGCCGAACCCGTAAGCCGCGCTTCAATTCCCCGGATGAAACATTCCGTGATCAGCAACGATACATCACTTTTAAAACTCTCATCGATGGGCGCGCTCTTCACAGTTGCCAGCAGCGGCTCCAGCCGCTTCATGGTCGCGGGATACTTCAACGCCAATGGATCGAGCAGGTAGTGCAAATAAGTGTGGCGAATCTGCTCAACTTTGAGTGATGAGCCTTTGCCCGGCGAGATTACAACATAGTAGTCGGACCCGTAGTTGCGCGCGTTGGTTTGACCCGGAGCGCCCATGGGATCGATGTAGACGGTGAACTGCCGTCCAAGATAGGCCGCAGACGGAAACTTCAAATAAACCTCGGTGTCAAATACCGTCTTCGACAGCGGTTCGTGATAACGCGCCGTCAGAGCCGAGTAGGCCTGGCGATGCCGCTGCCAGATGTCGTGCAAACCCGCTTTTTCGTAGAACCTCTGGATGAGGGGAGGAACTCCGGTGAGCCGCGCGGCATCAGGGGGCAGATCGGCCTCTTTGACTTTTGGAGTCAAAGCCGGAGGCGCATTCAAATAGAGAGCGAGCGAAACATACTGCGCCAGCGTTTTAGAAGAATCCGGTTGACGATGCTGCTCGTAGAACTGGCACATCGCGGTGGCGGTTTCTTTGGCTTCCTCAGACTGCTGAATGGCCTGCGAGACCTCGCCTCGAATCTGCTCGCGCAACGGATCAGAAAGCCCCAATTCTTCGTCGTATCCGCAAACATTTATGGCGGTTAAAACCGCGAACAGCGTCTCGCTTGTGTCTAGCTGAACGCTTGGCTGATTTGAGGCCGCGGCTGGAGGTGTGGGTTTCGGCTGTGGGGCGGCCTGCGGCTGCTTTGCCGGCTCCTGCGCCTCCGGAGTTGATGACGGCTGGTCCTGAGCCGGCTGTTCTTTCGCGGGCTGGGACTGATCCTGAGCAGGAGGAGAATCTGGAGCGGCTTGGCTTTGGTCCTGAGGTAAACACAGCTCCGCCACTAGGGCGAGCATCGCCGCAAAGAGCACGCGTCGAAAACTGCGACTCAGGGAAACCTCCCGCAGGATGGATGAGAATTGCGGACTGTCCTCAGTTTAAGGGCTTCCCCGCAGGCGGTCAATCATTGGTCAGCTCACTTGTTGTTCAACGATGGGCGGCGCGAGCACGGTCGTAAATGCCGGGCTTGGAAGGCGATCAAGTTCGTGAAGTCCGACGTCCCGAAGTCTGAGGTCTTAAGGTCCGACGCCTGACGTCCTATCCACGCACGCTGATCTTCGAGAATGACAACACTGCCTTGCCGGAGGTCGGCCTGCCCATCGACGTCGCAGGACGGAAGGTAGTGAAGATGAGCATGTTCTTCACCTGCGGCAGCAACGATTTGGCCTCAGTCGGATTCGAGAGAATGCGGTAATCCTGCACCCGTCCATTCGAGTCCACATAGGCTTCAATTACCAGTGAATCGTCGCTGATGGAATCGAGCGCTGTGCCAAAAGCCGCTTGCTGCAATTGCGGAGCCGTGTAGAGCATGAGCGGAACATCGGGATTGTCGGCCTGCAAAGGCGCGAGGAATCCCATTAGAAGGATGAAAATCACCACCGCCGTAGCCAAACCCGCGGTGGCTGGGACCATGAAAGCATTCAGTGCATTTTCCAAGCGGACGAAAAAATTCTGGAGCAACGGACGACGGGAATGCGCCGCTTCCTGGGAAACGGCAACCCGGAGTTTCAGCGCCAAGTCGGCCGGAGCTCTCCTGGAGCCAACCTTCGCCAGCAATTGCTGAGTCTGTTGCAGAGAAATGTATTCGCGCCGGCACAAAGCACAGAATTGCAGATGCTGACTAATTGCATGCATCTGCGTGCCGGTCACCGCGCCGTCCAAATAAGGCGAGAATAAAGATTTTGCCTGGGCACACGTCATGGCATCACCTCGATTCTCCTGCCACGCATAGAAACCCGGGAGTCTGCACTTGACGGTTCATCTTCTTCGGGGGCCTGCAAGCCGATCTGCGGTCCAATTTCGCGAACATAATCTGTCAATCGTTGGCGCAGCGCGTCCCTTCCGCGGGTCAGCCGGGATTTCACTGTTCCCAGCGACACTTCAGTGATCTCCGCAATCTCTTCGTAAGACATTTCCTCCAGGTCGCGCAAGATTACGGTGGTGCGGTAGGGTTCGGAGACGTTACGCAACTCTTCTTCGACGTGCGACCTGATCTCTTCATGCACCACATTTTCGAAAGGCGAGTCAGCGGGATCTATGAGGGCGTCTTCCAAAGCTGAGACGCCAGGATTGGGATCGCTCAGCGGCGGCTCCATCGAGGTCTCGCGCGCCTTATGGCGGTACCACCAGCGGCGGCGGTTCGAAGCTTCATGCACCGCAATGCGGTAGATCCAGGTCTTCAGGCTGGACTGGCCGTGGAAGTGTTTCATTCCTCGGAAGACCTTCAGGAAGACTTCCTGTGTGGTATCGGCGGCATCAGCAGGATCGGAGACGATGCGGTATACCAGGCTGTAAATCGGTTGGTGAAATTGGCCGATCAGCCAGGCGTAGGCGTCCTCGGAGCCGGCCTTGAGTTCGGCAACGATCGCCGATTCCTGGCTCCGGATTGCTATCGCGCCTGCAAGATCGCCCAAGGTGGTTGCCCCCGCCATAACTCTCATGGCGTCACCC
>Ga0209470_1003904_pt1 | contig 10108 bp, 7 predicted proteins | sample GraSoiAngelo_125_FD_185882 | JGI IMG/M metagenome (GOLD analysis project Ga0209470, IMG submission 185882) | Grasslands soil microbial communities from the Angelo Coastal Reserve, California, USA - 14_0927_05_40cm (SPAdes) (version 2) | ecosystem: Environmental > Terrestrial > Soil > Grasslands ... | reverse complement strand
GGGATCTGTTGCCGCTTGGCGATTTCGTGACGTTGGAGGTGGGGCTGTCCGTATTGGGCGGTCAGCTCGATGAGGGCACGGAGCGCGTATTCGCTTTTCTTGGAAAATTTCATGGTCGTGTTGAATTCTCTAGTGAGTCAGTAAAGTTTACACACAATACTCCAGTTGGGTGATCACGTCAAGTCTCTGGATAGCCATCTCAGAGTATCCACATCGGTTCGGGCGCGTGTTTTTTTGTTACATGGGTACAACAACCCCGCGATGACGGGGGCGATCGTTCCTTGACAGCGCACCGGTTTCTTGTTAGTTTGACGCGGCTTCCGCGGTGCTCTGGACCCGGGGCTTCCTCTTCGATTGTCAAACCCTGACCCCGGTCCGAACTCGGCAACGACGGCAAGGACGAGCTGTGACCCTCCAGGAGTTGATCCTCTCCCTCCACCGCTATTGGGCTGACCAGGGCTGCGTCATTCATCAACCCTACGATCTGGAAATGGGAGCCGGAACCTTCCACCCGGCCACGTTTTTGCGGGCGCTGGGTCCGGAGCCCTGGAAGGCGGCCTATCCGCAGCCCTGCCGGCGCCCGACTGACGGCCGGTACGGGGACAATCCGAACCGGATGCAGCACTACTACCAGTACCAAGTCGTCCTTAAACCGTCTCCCGACGAGATTCAGTCTCTCTACCTGAAGAGCTTGGCGCATCTCGGCATCAACCCTCGACAACACGACATCCGGTTCGTCCAGGATGATTGGGAGTCTCCGACCTTGGGAGCCTGGGGACTGGGATGGGAGGTGCGGCTGGATGGGATGGAGATCACGCAGTTCACCTATTTTCAGGAGGTCGGCGGAATCGAGCTTCATCCGATCACGGTCGAGATCACGTACGGCACGGAGCGCATCGCCATGTATCTCCAGCAGGTGGACAATGTGTACGATCTGGCCTGGACCGAGACCATCTCGTACGGAGAGATCCACCGACAGACGGAAGTTCAGTTTTCCAAGTACAATTTCGAGGAAGCGGACGTGGCGTTGCTGACCGGCACCTTCCAGGCATTCGAGTCGGAGGCCAAGCGTCTGCTCGCGAAAGGCTTGACGCTGCCGGCGTATGATTACTGCATCAAGGCGTCCCACCTGTTCAATCTTCTGGACGCGCGCGGCGCGATCAGCGTGGCGGAACGGACGGGTTACATCGCCCGCGTCCGCGGGTTGGCCCGTCAGTGCGCCGAGGGCTACATGAGGGAGCGCGAAGCCTTGGGCTATCCGTTGCTGCACCAGAAGGCCCCGCCGGGAGCCGGAGTCGCAGTACAATGATCAAATCTCCCATCGCGAGCGGGCCGGATCCTCACTCCGCCGGGAAACGTCCCGGGACCAAGACGGGACAGGCGGAGTTGCTGCTGGAGATCGGAACCGAGGAATTGCCGTCTCAGTTCCTCCCGCCGGCACTGCGGGCGCTGGGGGATTCTGCGGAGCGCCTGCTGAAGGAGCACCGGCTGCCCCATGGAGCGGTGCGTACATTCGGCAGCCCGCGACGCATGGTCCTGGCGGTCGAGTCTGTGTCAGGCCGGCAGGCCGCGACCGTCAAGGAGGTGATGGGGCCCTCCAAGGCCGCGGCCTACGACGCAGCCGGGCAGCCGACGAGAGCGGCGATCGGCTTTGCGGGGTCGCAGGGCGTCACGGTCGGCGGCCTGGAAATTCGGCGGACTCCCAAAGGAGAGTACGTGTTCGCGGTGAGGCGGGAGGCGGGTGGCTCGGCCGTCGCAGTCCTGGGCGAAATCCTGCCTGACTTGATCGGCGGACTGTCGTTTCCCAAATCGATGCGCTGGAACGAAACCGGCATGCGGTTCGCGCGCCCGATCCGGTGGCTGCTGACGCTGTACGGCGGGAGAGTGGTCGGCATCCAGCTCGGCGGGATCAGGGCAAGCAATCGGACGTTTGGGCACCGCTTTCTCGGGTCTCCCGAGTCCGCCCACTCGCAAGGATTGCCGGTGAAAGACCTCAGAATGTACATGAAGACGTTGGAGCGTCACGGCGTCATTCCTGATCAGAGCACACGCCGTGTGATGATTCTGGCCCAGCTCACGGACCTGACCAAGGCCGCGCGTGGGCATCTGCATCGCGATGAAGATCTCCTGGAGCAGGCCATCTACAGTGTCGAATACCCGCACGCGATCCTGGGCGAATTCGAGCCGCACTACCTCTCGCTGCCGAAAGAGGTGCTGATGACGGCGATGAAAGAGCACCAGGGGTATTTTTCACTGATGGGTCCGGACGGGGCGTTGCTCCCGAAGTTCATCGCGGTCACCAACATGAAGCTGTCGAATATGCGGTTGATCCGCGAAGGGAACGAGCGCGTGTTGGCGGCCCGCTTGGCTGATGCCAAATTCTTTTTCGAAGAAGATCGGAAGACCAAACTGGCGGACCGGGTTGAGAAACTCAAGGGCGTGACATTTCACCACAAACTGGGCACATTACATCAGAAGATCGGGCGCCTCACGGAACTGGTCGTCAAGCTCGCAGACATGCTAGGGGACCAGGAGCTGCGCAACACGTGCCGTCGTGCTGCACAATTGAGCAAGGCCGACCTCCTGACCGGAATGGTGGGTGAATTTCCGACACTGCAAGGAATCATCGGCGGCGAATATGCCAGGCACGACGGGGAATCGGAAGAGGTGAGCCGTGCGATCGCCGAACAGTACTTGCCGCGCTCCATGGACGACGCCCTGCCTCAGACACTCGCGGGAAAGATCCTTTCCCTTGCGGACCGACTAGACACGTTGGCAGCATTTTTCCATGTGGGAATTGTTCCGACTGGATCGGAAGACCCTTTGGGCCTCAGGCGACATGCGACGGCGGTCGTTCGAATTATCATTGAAGGAAACTTGCGCCTGAACCTTGGCAAGGCTGCTGATAATGCCTGGAATATCGCAGCTGATGACTTAAAGCTCTCGGCTCCGCAACCCAGTACTATTCTGCTCAATTTTATCGCCGAGCGTCTCCGGTACTACTGTCGAACGGTCCACGGACTTCGGGAGGATGTCATCGAAGCACTAGTGAAGCGGTCCGATAAATGGATGTATGACTTGGTTGACGTCGTTTCACGAATGAAAGCCTTGCAGTCGATCACCGCGCGGCCGGAGTTTGATCCGCTCATGGTCGGGTTCAAACGGGCTCATCGCTTGGTTGAGAAGGAGAAATGGTCGCGTGACTCCATTGATCCCTCTCTCTATCAGCATCCTACGGAAGAGCACCTCTACAGGGTGTTGGAAGAATTCAAACAACGCGTTCCGGCCTTAATCGCGCAGGGTGACTATGCCAAGGCCCTGGACGGTCTGGTTCGCATGCGGCCGGCCATCGATGGGTTTTTCGAGGGGGTCATGGTCAACGCCGACGATCCGGCGCTCAGGGCGAACCGGCTGTCGCTGCTCTACGCGATTGATCAGCTCTTTCTGTCGTTCGCGGATTTCTCTCAGATCGTGGTCCAGGGAACCTGAGGCGACGACCGCACGATGACTGCTTCGAGCGGAAACCTCGCGGCTCCACTGGAGCCTGCGCGCCGCGAACAGCAGGCGCAGGAGGAGCTGCAGGCCCACCGGGTACGACGCTACACGTACCGGGTGACAGCCATTCTGATCGTGGTGTGCAATGCGGTCCTGCTCCTCGGGGTGTGGGTCAGCGGCGTCAACCTGGATACGTTGTTCACGACGCCGGATCGCTTCAACACGGCCAAGGATATCTGTGTGCGTCTGAGCTGGCACAAGGTGGCCGGCGTCGAGCGGCCCGTCCAGCTTTGTTACGAATGGATCAATCTGTCGGATCCCTCCGGCGACACGCACACGTTTCAAGCGGAGACCCAGGTCGTCAAAGGCGGGGACGGGAAACTGTATTATGACGAGGGCGTGCGGGTGGATTACCGGGTGTTCGTCCTCGGCGCGTTTGTGGTGGTGGTGGTCGCGCTAGGCGTCACGCTCAAGCGCAATCTGATCGCTCGATACCGTAGGCGCTTGCCAACGCGGGTCAACGAGGTGTAATCAATTCAGTCGGTCCCGGGGCTAGCCAAGAGGAGAGGGCAGGCGTGGGCACGAAGAAATTTGTCTATTATTTCGGGGACGGAAAGGCCGAAGGGACCGGCGAGATGAAGGAACTGCTCGGCGGGAAGGGCGCCGGCCTGGCCGAAATGACCAATCTCAGGATCTCCGTGCCGGCCGGGTTCACCATCACGACCGAAGCCTGCGTCGAGTACTACCGTCGCGGCAAGGTCTATCCCCCGGGGATGTGGGAACAAGCCCTGCACTGTCTCAGGAAGGTGGAACGCTCGATGGAAGCCCGCTTCGGGGATCCCGACAATCCGCTCTTGGTGTCGGTGCGGTCGGGCGCCCGGGCGTCGATGCCGGGCATGATGGATACGGTGCTGAACGTTGGGCTGAATGACCGGACTGTCAACGGGTTGGCTGCCAGGACCCGGAATGAACGGTTCGCGCAGGACGCCTATCGGCGGTTCATTATGATGTTCGGCAGCGTCGTCATGGGTATGAGCCGTGAGCGATTCGAGGAAATCCTGAAGCGGAAGAAGGCGGAGCACGGGGTGGCGCTGGACACTGACCTGGATGCCAAGGCGCTGAAGGACCTGGTCGTCCGGCTGAAGGCGGCGGTCCGTGAAGAGACCAGGCATGAGTTTCCCGTCGATGCGTTGGAGCAACTCAGAATGGGCATCAACGCCGTCTTTTCGTCATGGTACGGCCCGCGGGCGGTCACCTACCGGCGCCTGTACAATATTCCGGACAGTTGGGGAACCGCCGTGAACGTGGTGGCCATGGTGTTCGGCAACATGGGGGATACGAGCGGAACCGGCGTCGCGTTCACCCGCAATCCGGCGTCCGGGCAGCCCACCTTCTTCGGTGAGTACTTGTTGAACGCCCAGGGGGAGGATGTGGTGGCCGGGATTCGGACGCCGCTCCCGGTCAGCTCCCTCGCCGGACATCTTCCACGCGCCTCCAAGCAGCTGACGAACACCTACCGGACCCTGGAGCGTCATTACCGCGATATGCTGGACTTGGAGTTTACCATCCAGGAAGGCAAGCTCTACATGCTCCAGACCCGGGTGGGGAAACGCACGGGCATCGCGGCCGTGCGCATCGCGGTGGATATGGTCAAGGAAGGGTTGATTAGCAAACGCGAAGCGGTGCTCCGTGTGGGACCGGAGCAACTCTCTCAATACCTGTATCCGATCTTTGATGCCGCGGCAGAGGCCAAGCACGTCTCCCTGGGCAAGGGCCTGCCGGCCGGACCGGGCGCGGCGGCCGGGAAGATCGCGCTGACGCCTGACCGGGCGGTCGAGATGCAGGCGCGTGGTGAGCGCGTCGTGTTGGTCCGTCAAGAGACCAGCCCGGACGATATCCACGGGATGAACGCGTCGGTGGGGTTCCTGACTGCGAGAGGCGGGGTGACCTCCCATGCCGCGGTCGTCGCTCGGCAGATGGGAAAGGTCTGCGTCGCAGGCTGCGAAGCGGTGGAGGTGGAAAACGGCACCACGGTGAAGATCGGGTCGCGTGTCTTGAAGGAGGGCGACTCTCTCTCGATCAACGGGTTCACCGGCCATGTGTATGAGGGCGATATCCCGGTGGTGGAATCCGAAGTGATCCAGGTCATCCTGGGCAAGATGGATGCGCGCCGATCGGAGAAGTATCGGTACTACTCCACGCTCCTCAAGTGGGCCGACGAGTTCCGGGTGCTGCGGGTCCGGGCCAATGCGGACGTGCCGGAGCAGGCCAGCATCGCCCGGGGCTTCGGGGCCGAGGGAATCGGCCTCTGCCGGACCGAGCATATGTTCTTTGCCGAGGATCGGGTCCCGATCATGCAACACATGATCCTGGCCCGCACGCGGGAAGAGCGCGAGCGCTACCTGGCGCAGCTGCTCCCGCTGCAAAAACAGGACTTCATCGGTCTGTACCGCGAGATGAAAGGCTTCCCCGTGACGATTCGTCTGCTCGACCCCCCGCTCCATGAATTCCTGCCCAAACGGGAAGAGCTGATGGTGGAGATCGCGCGGCTGGAGCTCATGGGCGGGAACCCGGCGCTGGTGGAGGAGAAACGGCGGCTCCTGGCTCGAGTGGAGGAGCTCCATGAGTTCAATCCCATGCTGGGCCTGCGAGGCTGCCGGCTCGGCATCACGATGCCGGAGATCACCCGCATGCAGACCCGCGCCATCCTGGAAGCGGCCTGCGAGGTGACACGCGAGGGCAAGAAGATCGTGCCGGAAATCATGATCCCGCTGGTGGGGATGGTGTCGGAGATGAAAGCCCAAAAGGATCTGATTCGCGAGGTCGCCGAGGAGACGATGCGGCGCCGCAACGTGAAGCTCACCTACCTGGTGGGCACCATGATCGAGTTGCCGCGGGCGGCCGTGACCGCCAGACGGATCGCCGAGGAGGCAGAATTTTTCTCCTTCGGGACCAACGATCTCACCCAGACCACCTTCGGATTCTCGCGCGACGACGCGGCGAAGTTCGTCGGGTTCTACATGCGACGGCAGGATAGCTGTCCCCGGTGCCTGAGCTCCGACGTGGACTGGAAGAAGATGGTGTGCAACAGCTGCGGGGCTGCCATTCCCGGGAAGGCGGAGAACATCCTGGACGCCGATCCCTTCGCCGTCCTGGACCGGGAAGGCGTCGGGGCCATGATGCGCATGGCCATCACGGAGGGACGCCTGACGCGCCCCGACCTCAAGCTGGGGATTTGCGGCGAGCATGGAGGGGAGCCGAGCTCGGTTGAGTTTTGTCACCAGCTTGGGCTGGACTACGTGAGTTGTTCGCCGTACCGTGTTGCGATTGCGCGTCTCGCGGCGGCGCAGGCGGCCTTGACGGGATCATGGGGAGCCGGCACGAACCCGGCCGCCGGCAAGTCCGCCCCGCATCCCGCTCTCCATTCAGCCGGCCGGGCCGGTCGGACCCCCCGCGCCCGCCGGAGGTCCCGCGGCCGCAGACCTCCCTCCAGCAAGATGCGGTGAAGCAACCCGACCTTGATCGCAGGTATATGGCGCTGGCGGTCCGGTTGGCCGCCAAAGGCCGTGGGCGGACCAGCCCCAACCCGATGGTCGGTGCCGTCGTGGTGTCCGGACGCCGGATCGTCGGGCAGGGCTATCACCGGAGGCCTGGAGGGCCACACGCGGAGGTGCTGGCCCTCCGGTCGGCTGGCGGCCGGGCGCACGGCGCCACCCTGTACGTCACCCTCGAGCCGTGTCATCACACCAGCAAGCGAACCCCCCCCTGCGTCCCGGCCATTATGGAGTCAGGTCTTCGACGCGTCGTGGTAGCGATACGCGATCCCAACCCTCTGGTCAGCGGGCGCGGCATCAGTCGCCTGCGCCGTGCGGGCATCCAGGTGACCGTCGGCTGTCTTCGCGAGGAAGCCGAGCGGTTGAACGAAATCTATTGTCACTGGATGCGCACCGGCCGGCCGTTCGTGATCATGAAGGCGGCGATGACGCTGGACGGCAAAATCGCCGCGGCCAGTGGAGAGTCGCGATGGATCACCGGTGAAGCGGCCCGACGACATGCGCATCGTCTGCGAAGCCAGGTGGACGCGGTCATGGTGGGGATCGGGACGGTTCTGCGTGACGATCCCCAACTGACGGTCAGACTTGGGGATCGGCGGTCACGGGCGCCCCGCCTTCGCCAACCGCTCCGTGTGGTCGTGGACAGCACGCTCCGCATCTCACCGGCAGCTCATGTGCTGTCGCCGGGCGCCTCGACTGGTCCGGGGTCCAGTATCGTCGTCGCCACCACGGCCCGAGCTCCCAGTGCGCGGATAGAGCCGCTCCGAGCGAAGGGCGTCCCGGTGGTCGTTCTGCCGGCTCAACACGGGCGGGTCTCCCTACGCGCCTGCTTAACCCATCTGGGGCGGATGGGCATCACCAGCTTGTTGATCGAGGGCGGAAGCGAGCTGAATGCGTCGGCATTGAGGGCGGGACTGGTGAACCGCGTGCTGTTCTACATCGCCCCGACTCTGTTGGGCGGGCAAGATGCCAAAGGCGTGATCGGAGGACAGGCCCCGCGGCGGTTGGCGGGCGCTCTCCCCCTGACGGACCTCCGAACGCAACGGATCGGCAGAGATCTCCTCATTGAAGGGGCCCTCCAGCCCAGAGGGAACTGACGCCAGTGGGGTCAGGGTAACGCCCACACCTGGACGCGTAGGTCTTCCCCCTCTGCTACGGCGTCAGCACTGCTTTCCCACCGTATAAATCTGACAGAGAAGGCTCGACGGGTCTTTTGCCAGGTGCCTACCAAGACCCAGGAAGGGAAGACCTCGCACAAATACAGTACGCGTCTGGTGCGTGATGAGCCGAGTGTCGCGGTCGACTCTGTCGGGGCCTCGTCGACCGGCAGCCTGGAGGAGAAACCCGCGGCCACTGAGCAATCCGCATTAATCTCGTTGAACGTATTGATTGCATAGACAAATAAATGTGCTAATCTTTTCTTTATGCGGCCCCGATCTCGTTGAGCCGGGGGGATTCCGATCACGGAGGGCACGATGGGTCAAGGCGCCAGAATTTGCGTCGTCGATGATGAGCCGTCGATCCTCCGTTTGTTACAGGGTAACCTGGCGGCGAAAGGCTATGAGGTGCTGGTTGCACAATCCGGCCCTGAGACGTTAGAACTCATCGTGCATCGCCCCCCGGATATTTTTGTCATTGATATGATCCTTCCGGGAATGAGCGGGCTCGAACTCATTCGTCGTGTCCGGGAACAATCGGCCGCCCCGATCATTGTCCTCTCCGGGATCGGCGATGAGCGGTCGAAGGTGGAAGCGCTGGATCAAGGGGCGGATGACTATGTGACCAAGCCGTTCAGCGTGGAGGAGTTGCACGCTAGAATCAAGGCTGGTATGCGGAGAGCCGCCGGCGCGCAGAGCGTGGAGCCGATCTTCACCAGCGGAGACCTCTCGGTCAACTTCGATCGCCGCGAAGTGCGGCTGAACGGGCAGCAGGTCAAGATGACGCCAACCGAGTACGATCTTCTCAAGTACATGGTCCAAAACGTCGGGAGACCACTCACGCACCGGATGCTGCTGACCGCTGTGTGGGGACCGGGTTACCACGATAAGGTTCAATATCTGCGAGTGTTCATGGGCCACCTCAGAAAGAAGCTCGAGACGAATTCAGGTCGTCCGCCCTTCATTGTGACCGATCCCGGGATTGGCTACCGATTTTCTGCAGACACGCGAGAAGAATCTCCCGAGTAGTCAGCGCCCTCGGCTTCCTCCCAACACCCATTCCAGCTCCATCCTCCCTCGATCCATCGCTCCTTCTCCGTGATTTCTACCTAGCCCTGTAAATCCTTTCCGCCACCGTTTCGGCCGGAGATGCCCCGGGCCCCTCTGACGGGCAATGACCTGTCTCCCGCCCCTGCCTACGTGATCGTCACCTCCATGCCCGACACCCAAAGTCTTTATGGAAAGTTTATACCCTCCCGACATAAAGCCTTTATAGAAAGGTTATATCCTCCCCCCACTTTCCACCCCCATTTTTATGCCGGCGGAGCTATGGTTTAAAAGGGTCGCGAAACACCACGAAGTAACATCCACGAACAAGGAACAATAACGATGCTCCCCACGAAGATCGTTAAACCGGCAGAAGCGACAAGGGTAGAAGGGGTAAGAACCGGCTTCGCAGGAACGATACAACGCCTCGCCCTCACGTGCGCCCTGTCGCTAGCGAGTCTAATCCTAATCCTTGGGCCCACCGAGGTGAACGCCCAGGCCATGGCCGACTACACCTCCGTTCCCGCGTTCGTCGGTCGGGACGCCGTGCCGCCGAATATCCTCCTCTTGCTGGACAATTCCGGCAGCATGAACACAGTGGCCTATCAAACTTCTTTCGATGCGACGAAGTCTTATTTCGGCCTCTTCGATCCCTTGGAGTGCTACGATTACGGCTCCAACAAGTTCATCCCCAACCCTGCTGCCAACCCCACCACCCTGGGGACCTGTACCACTTCTCCATACCTCTGGTCTGGCAGCCTGCTGAATTATGTATCCATGCGGCGGATCGACATGGTGAAATGGGTCATGATGGGGGGCACCTGCTCAGCCGGCGGCCGGGACGCGCAGGGGGGA
>Ga0209470_1003891_pt1 | contig 10130 bp, 7 predicted proteins | sample GraSoiAngelo_125_FD_185882 | JGI IMG/M metagenome (GOLD analysis project Ga0209470, IMG submission 185882) | Grasslands soil microbial communities from the Angelo Coastal Reserve, California, USA - 14_0927_05_40cm (SPAdes) (version 2) | ecosystem: Environmental > Terrestrial > Soil > Grasslands ... | reverse complement strand
GCGAGGCGAGTCTGGGAACGTGGTCGTGCGAGCCGAGCGGCGGCCGCGGAGGCTCGGCGATGCGCGCCGCGAGGCGAGTCTGGGAACGTGGTCGTGCGAGCCGAGCGGCGGCCGCGGAGGCTCGGCGGAGCGCGCCGCGAGGCGAGTCTGGGAACGTGGTCGTGCGAGCCGAGCGGCGGCCGCGGAGGCTCGGCGATGCGCGCCGCGAGGCGAGTCTGGGAACGTGGTCGTGCGAGCCGAGCGGCGGCCGCGGAGGCTCGGCGATGCGCGCCGCGAGGCGAGTCTGGGAACGAGGAGTGTCTGTGACGGACTGCTGCAGTCACGAGGGAAAGAGCGCCGGCGACGCACGGTTCGAGATCAAGAAGGTCGCCGACGGCGTGCACGTCGCGGTCGCCGCGCCGGCCTACAAGGTGAACTCGAACACGGCGATCATCGAGAGCGACGACGGCGTGACCATCGTCGACACACACTCGAAGCCCTCGGCGGCCCGCGTCATCGTGGAACGGTTGCGCGAGATCACGACGAAGCCGGTGCGCTACGTGGTCAACACGCACTTCCACTGGGACCACTGGCACGGCAACGAGGTGTACCCCGCCGCCTACCCGCACGCGGAGATCGTCACCAACCAGCTCACGCGCGAGGCCATGGTGCGCAAGGGGCTCAAGCGGATCCAGGACCACGTCCGCCAGGGCCCGCAGGAGATCGCCCAGCTCAAGGCCGACCTCGCCACGGCCCGGGCGCCCGCCGAGCGCGCGAGGCTGGAGGCCGCCGTCCGCCTCGCCGAGTCGTATCTCGCCGAGGTCAGGGCGCTCCGGCCGGCGCTGCCGACGATCGCCTTCGAGCAGACGATGAAGCTCTACCGGCGCGACCGCGAGATCCACCTCCTCTACCTCGGGCGGGCGCACACCGAGGGGGACGTGTTCGTCTACCTGCCGAGGGAGAAGGTCGTCGTCACGGGCGACGCCGTCATCGGCTGGACGCCCTTTATGGGCGACGGCTATCCGGAGGACTGGGTCACGACGCTCGACCGCCTCGCTCAGCTCGACTTCACCCACATCATCATGGGCCACGGTGACGTCGCCGGCCGCGACTGGCTCCAGACCTTCCGGGGCTACGTCCACGACATGGTCGACGCCGTGCGCGCCGAGGTCGCCGCGGGCGCCACGCTCGAGGAAGCCCAGCAGCGCGTGCCCGAACGGCTCGCCCTTGTCTACGAGAAGCCCTTTTCCCTCTACGGTCACTATCGCCCCTGGCGCCAGGGTCTCCGCTCCAACATCGAGCGCACCTACACGATGGTGAGCTAGGCAGGGCCTCGACATCCGCGCGCAGGTTCTGCACGAGTGGGGCGGCCGGCTCCGGTACGAGACCGTCGGCCACCCGCGCGTCGGTGCGACGGACGCCCTCGTGCGCGTCGAAGCGTGCGGCGTCGGGCTCACCGTGCTCAATTACATGAACGGCAACCACAGCCGGCGGCCGGAGGACCTCTTTTGCGACGACTGTGATCTCTGCCGCCTCGCGCACGAGCCGCTCTGCCGCCGCCTGCGCGGGCAGGTCGGCGTGGCCGCGGATGGCGGCTACGCCGAATACCTCGCGCTCCCGGCGAGGAATTTCCTTCCGGTGCCCGAGGGCGTCTCGGTGGTCCAGATGGCCCGGGAGTTCGGCGGCGCGGTCATCGCGATCGACCGGGGGACCCACAAGCTCAAGGCGGTCAGCGAGTTCGGTGCGCACGCGGCGCTCGACGCCGACACCCCGGATCTCTCCGATTGCGTGCGCGCCGTCGCCCCCGGTGGCGTGGGGGTGGCGATCGATCTCGTGGGCACGGCGCAAACCCTCGGCGCCTGCCTCGAGGCGCTCGGGCCGCGCGGCCGGCTGGTCCTCCTGACGACGTTCCCGGGGGTTGTGACCGAGGTCGCGCCCCGGCGCATGGTGCAGGCGGAGATCAGCATTATCGGATCGCGGTACGCCTCGCGCTGGGAAGTGGCGCAGGCCGCGCGCCTCGTGGCGGCGCGCCGGATCACGCCGGGCGTGTCGGAGGTCGTCCCGCCCCCGAACGTGGAGCACCTGCACGATCGATTGCGGGCGGGAACGCTCCTGGGGCGTGGCGCGACATGCCCGGACCGCTCGTAGGCGTCCGCGTCCTCGACGTCACCACCGTCGTGCTCGGCCCCTGGGCCGCGCAGACCCTGGGCGACCTGGGCGCCGACGTCATCAAGATCGAGCCCCCCGAAGGCGACACGACGCGCCGCCTCGGGCCGGCCCGACACCCCGGCATGGCGGCGTTCTACCTCGCCTGCAACCGGAACAAGCGCAGCCTGGTCCTCGATCTCAAGCAGGCCGCCGGACGCGGCGCGCTGCTCCGGCTCGCGGCGACCGCCGACGTCATCCTGCACAACTTCCGGCCCGGACCAGCGGCGAGGCTCGGCCTCGAGTACGAGGCGTTCCGCGCCGTCAACCCCCGGCTCGTCTACTGCGCGACCTACGGCTTTCTTTCGCGCGCGCGGCCCCTACGGCGACAAGCCCGCGTACGATGACGTCATCCAGGCGGCCGCGGGGCTCGCGTCGCTCCAGGCCCCGCGGGCGAGCCGCGCTACGTACCGACGATCGTCGCCGACAAGACGAGCTCGCTCGCCGTGCTCTCCGCGGTGCTGTCGGCGCTGTTCCACCGCGAGCGGACCGGCGAGGGGCAGGCCATCGAGGTGCCGATGTTCGAGACCGTGGTCGCCTACGTCATGGTGGAGCACCTCTACGGCGAGACGTTCGTCCCGCCGCTCGAGACCGCCGGCTACAAGCGGATCCTCAATCGCTGGCGGCGCCCGTTCCGCACGCGGGACGGCTATCTGGCCGTCGTCCCCTATACCGACGCGGACTGGCGGGCGTTCTTCGCGGTCGCCGGGCGGCCGGATCTCCTCGCCGATCCGCGCTTCACGACGCTGGAATCGCGCCTCGCCAACATCGAGGTGCTGTACGAGGAGCTGAGCAAGATCGTCGCTACCCGGAGCTCGGCCGAGTGGCTCGACGCGCTCGATCGCGCGGGTGTCCCGGCGACGATCGTCAACACGCTCGAGACGCTCCTCACCGACCCGCAGCTCGAGGCGACCGGCTTCTGGCAGATCGTCGACCATCCGAGCGAGGGGACGCTGCGTTTGCCCGCGATCCCGACGACGTACAGCCGGACACCCGGCGAGATCCGCCGCCTCCCGCCGCGACTCGGCGAGCACAGCCTCGAGGTGCTCCGCGAAGCGGGATTCGGCGAGGCTGAGATCGACGCCATGCTGGCCTCCGGCGCGACGTCCGTCGTGCCGAGCCCAGGAGCGCCGGGCTCGCGACCCCCGCGATCATGAGCCACGGCGTCGGAGTCCGGGAGGTCGGCTACTTCGATTGCGCGGGTGGCGGGCAGGTGGTGGTCAGCAGCGACGTCGCGTTCGTCGCCCACATGCACGCGCCGAACGGGACGACGCTCGTCGACGTGCGCGACCCCTCGGCCCCGCGGCGGCTGGCGACGCTCGAGGTCCCGACGGGGACGCACTCCCACAAGGTCCGCGCGGCCAACGGGGTCATGCTGGTCAACCGCGAGGCGCAGCCCGCCAACCGTCCCGCGCCCGGGTTCCAGGGGGGCCTCGGGGTCTTCGACGTCTCGAACCCACGCGCGCCGCGCGAGATCGCGTTCTGGCGCTCGGGCGGCTCCGGCGTCCACCGGTTCACCTTCGACGGACGCTACGCGTACATCTCGCCGGAGCTCGACGGCTACGTCGGGAACATCGTGATGATCCTCGACCTCGAGGACCCGCGCCGGCCCAGGGAGGTCGGCCGCTGGTGGATGCCGGGCCAGTGGGTCGCGGGCGGTGAGACGCCGGCCTGGTCGGGCCGCGCGCACCGCTGCCACCACCCGATCCGCCTCGGCACCCGGCTCTACGTGAGCTACTGGCACGGAGGCTTCGTCATCCTCGACATCGAGGACCCGGCGACGCCGCGGCTCGTCTCCCGGCTCGACTGGAGTCCGCCGTTTCCCGCGCCGACGCACACGACCCTCCCGATTCCGTTCCCGCTGCGCGGCCGCCGCGTTCTCGTGGTGACCGACGAGGACGTCGCGAAGCTCGCGCCCGGCCCCCCGTCGTTCCTCTGGCTCGTCGATATCACCGACGAGACGCGGCCCGTCCCGTTCGCCAGCTTCCAGGTCGACGGCGTGGACGGCGCGCCGCAGCCGGAGTTCACCGGCTGCCACCAGCCGTGCGAAGAGGTGCGGGGCACGGAGATCCCCGTCGCCTGGTTCGCGCACGGGCTCCGGATCGTCGACATCGCGGACCCGCACGCCCCGCGCGAAGTCGCGTCGTTCGTTCCGGCGGTCCCCGAGGGTCAGGAGCGCGTGTGCAGCAACGACGTGTGCGTCGATGCGCGCGGCCTGATCTACCTGATCGACCGGGGGCGCGGGCTCCACATCCTCGAGCGCGTCTGACCCGACCAGCCGATGCCGTGAGGCCGACCGATCTCGAGGTTATGCCGGCAGAGACACCTGAAGCTGCCGGGCGAGTTGCTCGCTCCGTTCGACATACTTCGGGACGCCGAGCGACCGGAACAGCTGATGGGCGGCCCCGAGATCGGTCGCCGCCGCGTCCGCGTTACCCTGGGCGTGTCTGACTCGAGCCAGCTCCAATCGTGTCCGCGCCATCTCGAATCGCGCGCGCATGGAGCCGAAGGTCTGAAGGGCCTCGTCGAGGCGCTCCGCCGCATCGGTGTGGAGCCCGCGCGCGTATGCGATCCGGCCCAGCGTTCGCTGGGCCCACCCGAGTCCGAAGCGATACCTGGCATCGCCGGTCACCTGCGTCCCCTGCACCGCGAGGTCTTGCGCTCTTTCGATCTGACCGCTTACGAGGTACGCCTCGCCCAGGAACGTTGCGAACCAGCCGCTCGAGTCGCGGGATCCGAACTTCCGCAGCTCCTCGACGGACCGCTCTAGCAGCGGGATCGCCCGCGCAGGGTCTCCCTGCTCGAGATAGGCGAACCCCAGCGCGCCCGACGCCGACGCGAGATTCACGGGGTCACGCGACACCTCGAGGCTTCGCCGACACGCGTCGATCCCGGCTTCGCATTCTCCGATCGAGGAATGGATCAGCCCGGTGCTCCACATGGTCAGCCCGAGCAGGCGGGGATGGGCGGCTTCAGCGATGGCGTGCGCCCGAGCCTGGGCGCTCAGCGCAGCCTCGAAGTCTCCCATCAAGGCGTAATTCATCCCCACGATCCAGTGCGCAAAGCCCAGGGACCACCGTTCGTCGTTCGGTTCGAGCAAGGTCACGGCGCTCCGGCCGTGTGCCACGCCGTCCCAGGGCTGCCCGGACCAGAATGCCTCGTAGGCCAGTACGAAGTGCGCCTTGCCCATGGTCGCTTCATCGCCAGATCGACTTGCGTCGTCGAGGGCTCGACGGGCATGGGCCACCGCCGGTGCATGGTCTCCCAGCATGTAGTAGGCGGTGGCGAGATGATAAAAGAAGGGCCCGGTCAGCGTCGGATCTCCGAGTCGCTCAACGCGCTCTTGATGTCGAAGCAGGAGATCGAGGTTCTCTCGGAAGCATCCAATGAAAAACAGGGAGACGTTCTGACGAAGGACGAGCTCGTAGAGCCGCCGCTCGCGAATTTCGGCCGGAAGCCGCTCGACATGCGCCAGGGCTTCCCGCAGCGCTGCCGCCGCCTCCACATGGGCGAATCGCCCGGCCGCTTGCTCGGCGAAGCGTGTGAGGTACTCGACTGCCCGGTCGGCCTCGTCAGTCTTCGCGTAATGATACGCGAGCCGGTCGTAGGCCGCTTCGAGCCGATCGACGTACATCTCCTCCAGGGCTTTGGCGGCCTTGGTGTGAAGCGTCTTGCGACGCGCGTCCGGGACGCTCTCGTAGACCACCTCCTGCGTCAGCGGGTGCTTGAAGATGTAGAGAGATTCCTCGACGCCCGGCCGGGCGTAAAGGAACTCCTGTCGCGTGAGCTCGCGCAGATGCGTCTCGGGGTCGCCCGGCGCATCCAGGATCGCCCGGAGCAGGTGACCGGGAACCTCCCGCCCCACGATGGACGCCGCTTGAAGAACCCGCTTCGGCTCGTCGGGAAGCCGATGAATCCTCGCGAGTAGCACTTCCTGGACCGTGTCCGGAACCGCCGGCACCGCCAGGCTCTCACTTCGATCGCGGGCCACGTGGCACAACTCCTCTAAGAAGAAGGGATTCCCTTCGGCTTTGTCGAGGATCGATCCCACGAGACTCTCCGGTACGTCCGTCTCGAAGACCGAGCGCGCAAGAGTCAGGCTCTGCTCTCGTGAGAGAGGCTCGAGCGCGACCTGCGTCGCGAACGACTTGTCGATCCAGGGGGGCCGATATCCCGGACGATAGCTCGCGAGGAACATGGTCGGCGTGCCCGGGAGGTCCGCGACGAGCGCGGTGAGCAAGTCTTCGGAGGCTCGGTCGATGCAGTGCAGATCCTCCACAGCGAGGATCAACGGGCGGGCGTGGCTGATCCGGAGGACCAACCCGCTGAGCGTTTCGAGCGTACGGAGCTTGATCGCCTCGGGGTCCAGCGCGGCCAGTCGTTCCGTTCCATCCTTCACACCCCAGAGGTGGAGCAGATACGGTGACGCTTGCTCGGCATTCATCCCCACGGCGTTCAGGCCGAGCCGGACCCTCTCACGGATCGCGTCCGAACCCGCGGTCTCGATCAGCCCGAAGTGCTGTCGGAGGATGTCGAGCACGGGAAGATAGGGAATGCCGGCCCCGTAGGAGACGCAGCGCCCTGCGAGGTAGGCAACGGGCTTGTTCCCCACGCGCCGTCGGAGTTCGTAGAGGAGTCGCGACTTCCCGATCCCGGCCTCGCCGACGACGCCCACGACCTGGCCATGTCCTCGCAGGGCCAAGGCCAGCCGGCTCTCGAGGAGCTCGAGGTCCTGCCGGCGCCCGACGAACGTGGACATGCGCCGTCCAATCTCGAACCCCGGCCGTTCGGGCCCCACGAGCCGAAACGCGGGACGTCCCCCGCCTCGGCCAGCGAGCGGAACAAGGTCGAAGCGCCGCTCGAGCAACGGCGCCGCGGTTTCACTGACGAGGATCGCGTCCGGCTCCGCGTCGCTCACGAGCGCCTCGAGCACGCCCCACGCCCGGTGTTTCGTCTCGAGGTCGATCTCGGAGCGCCGTCCCGTCTCGCGCACGAGGCACTCCGCCATGTGGATCGCGACCTTCAGCCCCGGCCGCTCCACGTCATCACGCCGGGCTCGCTCGGCCGCCTTCTGCATGGCGATGGCGGCATGGGCCGAACGCCGTGGCGCATCTTCAACAGGCTCGAGCCCGAAGGCCGCGACGATTCCCGTGGGCCCTCGCTCCTGGATACGACCGCCAAAGCTCCCGGTCTTCTCCGCGATGACCTCAAGCGCGCGACTGGTGTAGAGAGCATCACTCGCCTTCCGTACGACGAGCGCGGCGCGCAGAAGCGCCAGACGCCGCACCTCCCAGTGCGTGGGCTCCGGAGTCGCTTCGACGTCAGCACCGGCCGACGTCACCGGACCCTCTGAAACCGTCGGCTGGGCCCGACGGCGACGTGAGGTCCGCAGCGCACCCCCGCGCTCAAGCCCGTACTTCTCGATCCGATACCGCAGAGTCCCCCGCGGGATGCCCAGCGATGCGGCGGCACGCACGATGTTCCACTTGGCCCGGCGTAGCGCTTGAAGGAGGCGCTCGCGCTCGATTCCTTCAAGCTCTTCCTTGAAGGGGACGGCCTCCTCGCCATCTGCGCTCTGGGGCGTTTCCATCGCGGTAGGCTCCCGGAGCCCGAGCATTTCCCTCGTGATTAGGGGCGCCTCCTCGAGGAGGGCCACCCGTTCGATCACGTTGCTCAACTCGCGGACATTCCCGGGCCATGGGTGTGCAAGGAGAGCGCCACGACCGTCGGGGGCGAGGCTCTTCGGCGGAAGACCGTAGTCGCGACTGATCCGGTCGAGGAAATGCTCGGCGAGTACCGCGATATCGTCCCCGCGCTCGCGCAGTGGCGGCAGCCAGAGCGTGACGACCGCGAGCCGATGATAGAGGTCTTCGCGGAAGCCACCCTGACGCGCTGCTGCACCGAGATCCTCGTTACTGGCGGTGATGATCCACACGTCCACCGGCTCACTCCGCGTGCTGCCGAGCCGGCGGACCGTCCGATCCTCGACGAACTTGAGGAGTTTGCTCTGGAGGCCAAAGGGCAACAGCCCCACTTCGTCTAGGAAGATCAGCCCTTTGTGGGCGGTCTGGACCAGTCCCGGCTTCGCCTGGCGAGCGTCCGTGAAGGCCCCACGCTCGAAGCCGAACATCTCGGCTTCGAGCAGCGGTTCGGGTATGGCGGCGCAGTTGACATCGACGAACGGGCCATCGCGGCGCGGACCCGCGCGGTGAAGCGCACGGGCAACAAGACCCTTCCCGGTGCCGGTCTCGCCTTGGATGAGGACCGGCGGCAAGCGGCGAGCGTCAGCCTGACGCTGAAGGAGCCGGCCGACGGTCTCGCGCACGGCGACGATCCCCGGACTTTCACCTAGTATCTCCGCGAGCCCGACCATAGGAGGATTCTACGCCGCCACCACTCCCCGCCTGGCGGCTTTCCGCCATTTTTCGCCACCACCACCTATCGCTCCGCACGACGCAACTGCGGGCTTTCGCGCACATCCGCAGTGGCCTCCTTATTGCGTCTGGCGACCGGAATGGGACGCAGCACCGAAGCTAGCGTCCACGAAGGAGACGGACCAATGCGAACAATGACGAAACGCCTAACCTGTGCACTCCTGGCGGCCACCCTCATGGGGACCGGCTGCGCATCGTACGACGGACGAACGGGGATGGAGACGTTCGGACGCGGCATGCTCAACCTCGTTCTGTCGCCCCTGATGATTGCGGCCGGGCTCGCCCAGGGGCTCGCCTTCCTCCCCTACACCCTCGGTATGGGGCTCGGGGAGCTGAACAAAGTCCTCCTGCAGGCGAACGCGGTCTCGCTCGACGACTCATACAAGGCGACGTTCGGCGTGTCCGTCGCCGACCAGCACGTGGATCAAAAGACCGGCGACGTCTATGGCCAGGAAGGCCTCTACGGACGGTTCAAGCCCGAGGCGATCTTCGAGGCCAACCGCGCGTTCCAGCGGCTCCTGGTCTCGCAGGGAATGAAAGAAGACCAGGCTCGCAACTACACGCTCACGGGCAACTACCGCTACGCGTGGAGCCGGGGCCACATCTTGCTCGCCGTGGTCTACCGGCATCCCGGTGCGCAACCGTTTCGCGCGGCGGCGAAGCAGACGGGCATCGTCACGACGTTCCGACCCGACCAGCGGGGCTGGTACGAGCCCTACGAGCGCGATGCGAGCGGCCAGGCGATCGACGAGGTCATCGACTGGGCCGCGATGGAGTACGCTGTCCTCCGCCAGGACAAGCTCGTCGCGACCCTGATGGTCCTCGCGGCCGAGGCCGTCTAGTCCGGCAAGCGAGCACCCGACTACTGGCCGACCGAACGCCGCTGGCAGGCGGGCGAGACGGCGGCGATCCTCCAGGAATCCGCCGACAAGGTCAAGCGCGCGCTCCCGAGCTGATGAGCGACCACATACACGACAAGGAGGAAAACCATGAACCGACCGATCCTGCTTCTCCTGGCCAGTCTTCTCTCCGTGTCGACGGCGGACGCGGCGCAGACAACGAAAGTGGGCTGCGGCGCGATCCACGCTCTCCGGAACTCCGACAGCGAAATCCTGACCGGCACCATCTCCGTTCGCAATATCGACCTGGCGAACGCCGTGACCATCGAGCGCCTCACGTACCGAAACTTCTTCGGTGACGTGGTGCACGACTCCGGGCCCGCGATCGGCGTCCCGCATCCGCTGAATGCCGACTTCACGCCGCCACAGGACATCACGGTCGTCCCCCCCGGCGCGACCTACTATCTCTCGACGAACCACATCTGGGAGAACAACCCGATTCCCGGTCCAGCCGGTAACGCGCAGGGCGGGGCGATGTCGGTGGTGGTCGAATTCTCCAAGGACGGCAGCCGAGACTTGGTCGTCGTGGGCAGCGGCCTCAGAGATCGCCAGCGGTTTTTTATCTTCACTCCGACCGGGCCCATTCCTGTCCAGGGAACCGAGCTGTCCCGCG
>Ga0209470_1003889_pt1 | contig 10132 bp, 10 predicted proteins | sample GraSoiAngelo_125_FD_185882 | JGI IMG/M metagenome (GOLD analysis project Ga0209470, IMG submission 185882) | Grasslands soil microbial communities from the Angelo Coastal Reserve, California, USA - 14_0927_05_40cm (SPAdes) (version 2) | ecosystem: Environmental > Terrestrial > Soil > Grasslands ... | reverse complement strand
TAGACCGGCATCTTGTACGTGACGGGGTTGATGACGCCCGTGTAGAAGGTCGACGCCACGCCGTAGGAGCCGTACGCGCCACCGTCGAGCCACGTCCGGAGGTGGCAGCCGGTGATCTCGCCATCCTTCCTGAAGCCGGTCTTGATCCACATGAGCACCGGATGGCGCCCGCGGTGGATGTAGAAGACCTCCTCGCGGGTGCACGCGATCTTCACGGGACGTCCGGTGAGCTGCGAGAGGCGGCACGCCGCGATCTCGTGGGCGAACGGGTCGAGCTTGCCGCCGAAGCCGCCGCCCACGGGCGTGGCGACGACGCGGATGTGCGCCGCGGGCATCTCTAAGATTTTCGCGAGGAGCCGGTGCACGTAATGGGGCGTCTGGGTCGAGGACCAGAGCGTGAGCTTGCCATCGGGCCCCGCGGAAGCGACCGCCGCGTGCTGCTCCATCGGGAGGTGCGTGTTGCCCTCGTAGAAGAACACGTCCTCGCGGACCAGGTCCGCCCGCGCGAACGCGGCCTCCACGTCGCCGAACTGGAGCGCGACGTTCTTGTGGACGTTGGGCCCGTCGCCGTACTCGTGGATGCGGATCTCGGGATGGGCGAGCGACTCCTCGATCGACATGAGCGCGCGCAAGGGCTCGTACTCCACGTCGATCAGGCGGCACGCGCGCTCCGCCGTCTCCTCGTCCACCGCGGCGACGGCGGCTACGGCGTCGCCCACCATGCGGACCTTCTCGGTGCAGAGCGCCTCCTCGTCCTGCGAGACGGGGAGGATGCCGAACTTCACGTGCGGGAGATCCGACCCGGTGATCACCGCGTACACGCCCGGCAGCGCGCGCGCCTGCGAGGTGTCGATGCGCTTGATGAGGGCGTGGCCGTGCGGAGAGCGAAGGAGTCGGCCGTACGCCATGCGTGGGAGGAAGAGGTCGTCGGCGTACTTGGTCTCTCCGATCACCTTCGCCCAGGCGTCGATCTTCGGGAGGGGCCGACCGATGACCGCGAACTCGTGTTTGCCCTCGGAGGAGCGGCGCGGGTCGTCGCTCATCGTGGAACCCCTATCCGCAAGGCGGCCAGCTCGACGGCGTCCAGGATCTTCGTGTACCCGGTGCAGCGGCAGAGGTTGCCCGCGAGCGCCTCCTTGATCTCCTGGCGCGTAGGATTCGGCCGGTCGGCGAGGAGCGCCTGAGCGGTGAGGAGGATGCCCGGCGTGCAGTAACCGCACTGGGCGGCGCCGAGCTCCGCGAACGCCTGCTGGAGCGGATGGAGACGCCCGCCCTCGGCCATGCCTTCGACTGTCGTGATCGGGGCACCCAGGAGATCGGCGGGGAGCGCCAGGCACGAGAGCACGGGCTCGCCGTCCACGAGGACGGTGCACGTCCCGCACTCACCGAGCTCGCACCCGTGCTTGGTCCCCGTGAGGCCCAGGTCCTCCCGCAGCACCTCGAGGAGCGTCTTGTGCACGGGCACGAGGACCTCATGGGTCTCGCCGTTGACGGTCAGGGAGAGCCGAGCCTTCATCCGCGCTCCTGCCCGGGGGCCGATTAATCTAGAATTAACAGCGGTTCAAAAATACTGAATCGGGTGGGAGGCTGTCAAGTGCGAATCCCGAGGGGCGGTAAGATAGCCGCCATGCCATATCTCAAGACCGACGACCGGGCCCGGATCTACTACGAGGAGCACGGCACCGGCACGCCGCTCGTGCTCGCCTACGGCATCGGCGGCAACGCCACGATGTGGGACGTCAACGTCCCCGGGCTCGCCGCGCGCCACCGGCTGATCCTCTGGGAGCCGCGCGGCCACGCGCGCTCGGACAGCCCCGACGACCCTGCGAAGTACTCCTTCGAGCGCTGGGCCCTCGACCTCGGGGCCGTGCTCGACCACCTCAGCCTCCGCCGGGCTCACGTCGGCGGGCTCTCGCTCGGCGCCGGTATCGCGACGCGCTTCGCGCTCAGGTTCCCTCGGCGCGTGAGGTCACTGGTCATCACCAACTCGTCGTCGGCGAGCGGGCTCCCGCTCTCCTGGCAGAACGTCGTCATGCGCGCTCGCTCGATCGAGGTCACGCTGACCCAGGGCATGGACGCGATGGCGGAGTTCGCGATGACCGCGAATCCGAACGTCTCCGAGCGGCTCGCGCTCGATCCCAGCGCGAAGGCGGAGTTCTACGAGGAGTACCGGCAGCTCACGCCGATCGGCTACGCGAACTCGCTCCGCGCGCTGCTCGCGATGGACCACATCACCGACGACCTGCCAAAGCTCCGGATGCCCGTCCTCCTGATCGGCGGCGACCGCGACCCGTCGCTCCCGCCGATGAGGGTGATGCATCGGAAGATCCGCGGCTCGAAGCTCGTCGTCCTCTCCCCCGCGAGCCACTTCGCGAACCGCGACCAGCCGGAGGCGTGGAACCGCGTCGTCCTCGACTTCCTCGCGAAGGTCGACAAGAAGCGGTAGCGCCCTCCCCGGTACCCGGGGGGAGCGCTACACACTACTTCTTGCCGGCGTCGTGGACCTCGCCGAAGAGCGCCCAGCGCTCCCCGTCGAACCTCGCGAGCTGCTCCTGCTCGATCGGATAGAAGTCCGTCGGACCCGTGTTGACTTTGATGCCCGGCAGGAGCAGCGGCAGCGAGAGATTCTTGATGTTCGCCGCCTGCCTCATGACGTTCTCGCGCGAGAGGTCGTTGCCGCATTGCTTGAGGACGTGCACCAGCCCCTGCGCGACCGTATACGCGTAGACGTTGAACGCGTCCTTCGTGTTGCCTTCGGGGTAGTACTTTTGCATGAACGCCAGCCAGTCCTTCATGCCCTGGTCATTCTTCCACTGCGGGTCGGTCGGGTCCTTGAGATAGAGGGCGGTGATCAGGTCCCGGGACGCCTCGAGCCCGGCGGGCTTCAGCACGACGTCGACCGAAGCGGAGACGTTGTTGAGCAGGTGCAGCGGCTTCCACCCGATGTCGTGCGATTTCTTGATCGCCTGGACGGCGAACTTCGGGATTGTCACGTTGTAGAAAACGTTGGCGCCGCTGTTCTTGAGGTTCACGATCTGCGAGTCGATCGTGGGGTCCGTCACCTCATAGGACTGCTCCAGCACGATCAGCTTGCGGCCCGCTTCGCCGAGGCCGTCCTTGAGCCCCTTGACGTAGTCCTTCCCGTAATCGTCGTTCTGGTAGAGGATGCCGATCTTCGGGTTCGGGACGTTCTTGAGGACGTACTGGGCGTAGATGTGCCCCTCGGTCTGGTAGGTCGGCTGCCAGCCCATGGTCCACGGGAAGTTCCGCGGGTCGCCCCACTTCGTGGCGCCGGTCGCCACGAACAGGTGCGGCACCTTCTGCTCGTTCAGGTACTTGTGGATCGCGCTGTTCGTCGGCGTGCCGAGCGTCTGGAACACGAACGCGACCTGGTCCTGCTCCACGAGCCGTCGGACCATCTCGACCGTCTTCGGCGGGCTGTAGCCGTCGTCGAGCGTGACGAAGTTGATCTTGCGGCCGTTGATCCCGCCTTCGTCGTTGACCTTCTTGAAGTAGGCGGTCAGGGCCTTGCCGATCGTGCCGTACGCGGAGGCCGGGCCGCTGTACGGGTTCGTGTTGCCGATCTTGATCTCGGTAGGCGTGACCCCCGGCCACTGCGCTCCAGCCGGCCCCGCGAAGAGCAGCGGCCCGAGCGCGGCGACGAGAGCGAGAGCGACAATGGTCCTGCGCGTCATGGTGCCCTCCTGTAAACGCGTTGACTACACTCTACCCCAAGCAACCGTCAACCCGTCCGGCTCATCCCCGGAAGCGGGCGAGCCGGGCCCCGGCGAGCCTGAGCGCCCCCGCGATGCCCCGGGGCATCGCGTACATGAAGACGATCAGGAAAATGCCATAGATGGCCCAGGGCGCGGCCTTGGAAATCTCCTGGGCCCAGTTGGGCACGAACTGGACGAACAGCCCGCCGAAGATGGCGCCCGAGATCGACGCGAGCCCGCCGATGACGATGCCGACGAGGAACGTGATCGACAGGAACACGTTGAAGGCGTCGGGCGCGACGAACGCGATAGCGAGCGCGCTCAGCGCCCCCGCCACGCCCGTGTACGCGGCGCTGACGCCGAAGGTCAGCGACTTGTAGAGCGCGCCGTTCACGCCCATCGCCTGGGCGGCGATCGGGTTGTCGCGGATCGCGACGATCGCCCGCCCCGTCCGGCCCCGCAGGAGATTCGCCCCGAGGACGAATAACAAGATCAGCACGCCGAGCGTGACGAAGTAGAGCCATTGGTCCGGGCTCAGCGTGAGACCGAGCGGCGCGCCGGGCTTCGACAGGACGATGCCCTGCGAGCCGCCCGTCCAGTGCTCGAAATACTTCAAGATTTGTGGTACGGCGAGGGCGAGCGCGAAGGTCGCGAGCGCGAGGTAGAGTCCCTCGAGGCGGAGCGCCGGAATTCCGAAGAGAAAGCCGGCGGTGAGGCAGAGGAGCCCCGCGACTGGGATCGTCCAGCCGTACGGCACGCTCCACCGGTCGATCATGATCGCGGTCGTGTAGGCGCCGAGCGCGTAGAAGGCGCCGTGGCCGAGCGAGATCTGGCCGTTGAAGCCCGTCAGGATGTTGAGGCCGAGCAGCGCGATCGCGTAGATGAAGACCTGGGTGAACTGGAACAGGCGGAAGTTGCTCAGCAGGAACGGCAGCGCGCAGGCGATCGCGATCGCCGCTAGAACGATCGCCCGCCGCCACCCCTGCCCGCGGCTCATACGCGGTGCACCGCGACCCGGCCGAACAGCCCGCTCGGCCTCACGAGCAAGACGACCAGGATCATCGCGAGCGCCACCGTCAGCTTGAGCTCGGTCCCGATGAACTTCACGTACGTCCCCACGAGGTTCTCGATCACGCCCACGAGGAGTCCCCCCAGCACCGCGCCGCCGGGGCTCGTGAAGCCCCCGAGTGTCGCGGAGGCGAAGGCGTAGATCAGGATGCCGCTCATCATGGTCGGGTCGAGGAACACGATCGGCGCGATCATCAGCCCGGCGACCGCGCCGACGAGCGCCGCGAGCCCCCACCCGAGCGCGAGCATCCAGCCGACCCGGATGCCGCAGAGGCGGCTCGACACGGGGTTCTGGGCGGCCGCCCGCATGGCGAGCCCGAGCGTGGTGTAGCGGAAGAAGACGTAGAGAAAGAGGAGCACGAGCAGTGTCACGCCGAGCGCCCCGAGATCGTGGGCGCCGAAGAAGACGTTGCCGATCGTGATCGGCTTCTCGGGAAACGGGCTCGGGAACGGCTTCTGGATGTAGGAGTAGATCCAGCCGGCGACGCTGTTGAGGATCACCAGCAGCCCGATGCAGACGATGACGATCGTGAGGACGGGCGCGTTCTCGACGGGCCGGATCACGACGCGCTCGATCACGACTCCGCAGACGAAGGCGACCGCCAGCGTGGCGAAGAAGGCCGCCCAGTAGGGCACGCCCGCGTTCAGCATCGACCAGGCAAGATAGGTGCTGAACATCGCCATCTCGCCCTGCGCGAAGTTCACCACGTCGGTCGCCTGATAGATCATGACGAGCGCAAGGGCGACACTGCCGTAGATGCCGCCCGTCGCCAGCCCCGAGACCACCTGCTGGAGGAAGATCTCCATCGGCTCAGTATCCGAGATACGAGCGTCGGATGGCGTCGTCCCGGCGGAGCTCGGCGGACGGGCCCGACACGACGACGCGGCCGGTCTCGAGGAGGTAGGCATGGTCCGCCAGGTCGAGCGCCGTCGCCACGTTCTGCTCGACGAGCAGGACGCTGACGCGCTCCTCGCGGTTGATCGCACGGACGATGCGGAAGATCTCGCGGACGACGAGCGGCGCGAGCCCGAGTGAGGGCTCGTCCAGGAGCAAGAGCCGCGGCCGCAGCATGAGCGCACGCGCGACGGCGAGCATCTGCTGCTCGCCGCCGGAGAGGCTCCCGGCGATCTGGCGCCGCCGCTCACCGAGCACCGGAAAGTAGTCGTAGATTCGCGCGAAGTCGCGCGCGAGCGCGCCCGTGTCGCGCCGCGCGTAGGCGCCGAGCCGTAGATTCTCCTCGACGGTGAGCTGCGTGAACGTCCCGCGCCCCTCCGGCACGTGGGCGATCCCCAGCCGGACGATGTCCTCGGTCGGCCGGCCGGCGATCTGCTGCGCGTCGAAGCGGATCTCGCCCGCCGTCCGGACCATGCCGCACACGGCGCGCAGCGTCGTCGTCTTGCCGGCCCCGTTGGCCCCGAGGATCGTCGTGATCCCGCCGTCCTCGACGGCGAAACGGATCCCGTGCAGGACCTTCGTCCAGCCGTACTGGGCCTCGAGGCCCTCGACCTCCAGGAGCGCTATCAGCGGGCCTCCGCGCCGACGCGCTCGTCGGTGCCGAGGTAGGCGCGGATGACGTCGGGGTTCCGCTGGACGTCCGCGGGCGAGCCCTCGGCGATCTTGCGGCCGAAGTCGAGCACGACGACCTTGTCCGAGACCTGCATGACCAGCCCCATGTGGTGCTCGACGAGGAGCACGGTCACGCCGCGCGCGTCGCGGATCGCGCGCAGGAGCTTCGCGAGCGTCGCCACTTCCTCGTGGTTCAGGCCGCTCGCGGGCTCGTCCACGAGGAGGAGCCGGGGGCTCGACGCCAGCGCCCGTGCGAGCTCGACGCGCTTGAGCGTCCCGAACGGCAGACCTGCGGCAGGATGGTGGGCGATCGCGCCGAGGTCGAGGAACCCGAGGAGCTCGGACGCCCGCACCCGGATCCGCTCCTCTTCGCGGCCGACCCACGGGAGCCGGAGCGCGTTCGAGAAGAAGTCGCTGCGCGTCTTGCTGTGGACCCCGACCATGACGTTCTGCAGCACGGTCATCGTCGGGAAGAGCGCGAGGTTCTGGAACGTCCGCCCGATGCCGAGCTCCGCGATCCGGTGCGCCGGCAGCCCGAGGATCGGACGGCCGTCGAAAAGGACGTCGCCCCGGTCGGGCGTGTAGAGGCGCGACAGGCAGTTGAAGAGCGTCGTCTTGCCGGCGCCGTTCGGGCCGATGAGGCCGACGATCTGCCCTTCGTCCACGTCGAAGGAGACCGACTCGAGCGCGATGATGCCGCCGAAGCGAACGGTGAGGTCACGAACGGTCAGGATTGGCATCAGGCTGGCGTGAAGCGCGGGATGCTGACGTCGGCGTTGACGTCTTCGAAGGTCACGCGCACCGGCATGCCGATCGCGAGCGTCGCCGGATCGCAGCCGACGAGGTTGGTCAGGACCTGCACGCCTTCCTCGAGCTCGACCCAGGCGAGGACGTACGGGAGCTCGTCCCTGAAGCCGCGCGCCTGCGTGCGGTGGGTGACCGTGAAGCTGTAGACGGTGGCGCGCCCCGAGCTCGGCAGCCACTCGAGGTCGTCGCTCCAGCAGCTCGCGCAGACGCCGCGTGGGTAGTGCTGGCGCGCGCCGCACGCGCGGCACCGCTGCACCAGGAACTGGTGGCGCTTGCACCCCTGCCAGAACGGGCGCGACTCAGGGGTGATCTCGGGGAGCGGCTTCGTGTACTCCGCCACGGCTATGCTCTCCCGAGGATCAGCGTGGCGCCCGAGTGACGGGTGCCGAGCGTGCCGCCCGTGCCGTGCACGAGTGCCACCCGACAGTCCTTTACCTGGCGGTCGCCACACTCGCCACGGAGCTGCTTGACCGCCTCGATGACGAGGAAGATCCCGCGCATGCCCGGATGGTTCGACGAGAGGCCGCCGCCGTCGGTATTGATCGGGAGGGCGCCGCCGAGCTGGAGGCGCCCGCCCTCCACGAACCGCCCGCCCTCGCCCTTCTTGCAGAAGCCGAGGTCTTCGAGCGTCATGAGCACCGTGATCGTGAACGAGTCGTAGATCATCGCCGTGTCGATGTCGTCGTGGGTCACGCCCGCCTCCGCGAAGGCGCGCGGCCCCGTCTCCGCCGCCGCCGACACCAGGTAGTCGCGGTGGCCTGCCGAGGTGTGGGCGATCGCCTCCGCGCTCGCGAGCAGCCTCACCGGGGGCGTCCTGAGGTCGCGCGCGAGGTCCGGATGCACGACCACGACGGCGCCGCCTCCGTCGGTGATGACGCAGCAGTCGAGGAGGTGGAGCGGCGAGGAGATCATCGGCGACTTCACGACGTCGTCCACGGTGATCGGCTCGCGGTAGAGCGCGACGGGGTTGAGCCCGGCGTGGCGCCGGCAGGCCACGGCGATCTCGGCGAGCTGCGCCGAGGTCGTCCCGAAGACGTGCATGTGGCGCTGGGCGACGAGCGCGTAGAGGCCGACCGTGGAGATCCCGTAGAGCCCCTCGAACTGGTCCACGTACTCGCCGGCGATCCGCTCGCGCGTGCCGACGGCGATCCCCGACGAGCGCGCGGTGGAGCCGTAGGTGATGAGCGCGACGCGGCAACGGCCCTCCGCGATCGCCGCGGCCGCGTGGTTCACGTGGGCGACGAACGACGAGCCACCGATGGTCGTCCCGTCGATGTACGTCGGGTGGAGGTTGAGGTAGTCCACCGTCGCGAGCGGTCCGACGCCGGGGTTGGTCCCGACGGTGAAATAGCCGTTCACGTCTTTCGGCGCGAGGCCGGCGTCGGCCAGCGCGGCGCGCGCCGAGAGCGCCTGGATCTCGAGCACGCTCCTGGTGGTCGTGCGCTCGGGGAACTCGTAGACGCCCGCGATCACCGCGCTCCGCACGTCAGCGGATCCTCGGCGTGCCCTTCATGAGCGCTTCTTCCGCGGTCGGCTGTGCGCGCTGAGCCCGCGCTCCCAGAGGTACTCCTTCTCGCTCATGTGCTTGCCGACCCAGCGGCCGAGGACGAAGAACGCGTCGCTCAGCCGGTTGACGTAACGCAGCGCCCACTCGTTGACCGGCTCGACGCGCGTGAGCTTCAAGACCTCGCGCTCCGCGCGGCGGCAGACGGTGCGCGCCTGGTGGAGGAACGCGTTGATTCGGCCGCCGCCGGGGAGCGTGAACGACTTGAGCGGCTCGAGGTCCTTCTGGCAGTGGTCCATGAGGCGCTCGAGCGCCGTGACCTGCGCCTCGCCCACCTTGAACATCCCCTCGTACTCCGCCTCCGGCGGCGTGGCCAGCTCACTGCCGAGGTCGAACAGCTCGTTCTGGATCCTCCGTAGCACCTCGTCGAGCCAGCGGTGGTGCTCGCCCTCGCCCAGACGCTCCTCGTTGAACGTGCGGACGATGCCCACGATCGCGTTCAGCTCGTCGATCGTCCCGTAAGCCACGATGCGCGGCGAGTCCTTGGGAACGCGCTTGCCGCCCACCAGCGCGGTCTCGCCCTTGTCGCCCAGGCGCGTGTAGACACGCGTGATGCTGATCGTCATGGCTGACCTCCGCTGCGGTATTCTACTCGACGTGAAGACCCGCGCGCGCGCGGTGCTCGCCACCGCCTCCGGCACCCACTTCGTCCACGACGGCTTCTCCGACATCCTCTACGTGCTCCTGCCGGTCTGGGCCCAGGAGTTCGGCCTCAACCTCGCCCAGGTCGGTCTGATTCGTACGGCGTACACCGCCGCGATGGCGTCGTTCCAGATCCCTGCTGGGCTTCTCGCCGAGCGCTGGGGCGAGCGCCGGCTGCTCGCGGCGGGCACGGCGCTGACGGCGTGCGGATTCATCGCCGCGGGCGCGTGGGCCGGGGGCTTCGCCTCCCTGCTGGTCCTCCTCCTGATCGCCGGGCTCGGCTCAGGCGTGCAGCACCCGCTCTCGTCGTCGCTCGTCTCGAAGGCGTACGAGACCGGCGCCCGGCGAGCGGCGCTGGGCACCTACAACTTCTCCGGCGATCTCGGCAAGGTCGCCGTGCCCGCGGCCGTCGCATTCGCCGCGACGGTCGTCGGCTGGCGCGCGGCGGCCGCCGGCTACGGCGTCTTCGGGCTCGCCGCGGCGCTCGCCATCGTCCTCCTCCTGGCGCGGCTCGCGACCGGCGGCGCGTCGGAGCCCGTGCCGCGCGCGCCAGGATACGCGGCGAACGGCTGGGGCATTCGCGACGCGCGCGGCTTCCAGGCGCTCTCCGCCATCGGCATGATCGACAATGCGACCCGCACGGGCCTGCTGACCTTCCTACCCTTTGCGCTCATCGCCAAGGGCTCAACGGTGGCGGGCGTCGGGTCGGCGCTCGCGCTCCTCTTCGCCGGCGGCGCCATCGGCAAGTTCGTCTGCGGGCTCGTCGCC
>Ga0209470_1003886_pt1 | contig 10133 bp, 10 predicted proteins | sample GraSoiAngelo_125_FD_185882 | JGI IMG/M metagenome (GOLD analysis project Ga0209470, IMG submission 185882) | Grasslands soil microbial communities from the Angelo Coastal Reserve, California, USA - 14_0927_05_40cm (SPAdes) (version 2) | ecosystem: Environmental > Terrestrial > Soil > Grasslands ... | reverse complement strand
AAATTTACACACAATGTGATACATCACCCGGATCGGCAGGTAGCTTGCCAGGCGGCGTTTGCCAATATTATATTCGAAACGCAGATCCGCAATACTCATTAGTTAACTAACTAATCGATACACTGGAAGCAAAAAGGTCCCAGTCTGGGGCAGCTTGGTTACGCTTGCAGGTGAAGCAGAAAAAGCTGCTGGCCATCGCTTATAGCTAGAAGCTAGTCGCCGAAGTCGCAAAGAAAACTAAAAGATATACGCCCAGTACGCAAGGTATTTGGAAGCCGAAAATCAGGGAAATCCCGATGCCGAATCGTGAGCTGATATGGGAACTAAACATATATGCTCGCGTTTCAGTTTTTCGCCGTTCTCATTATCCCGGCAATCTGACTGTGCCTTATGGTCAGGTTGCGCAAAAAAGACGATACGAACCCTAGCAACACACTAATAGCCCACTACCTTTCTCGACGGTTCGAAAAATAATGCTTTACCACGTTCTATGGCGGCAGGCCGAGAGTAGGCCGGAAAATATTGCGGTTGCGGGCGAGCGGCGCTCGGTCAGTTATGCGCAGTTGTTCCGAGAAGTTAGATCATGCGCGGCTTTCCTGCAACAACTCAATTTCAAGCCCCAAGACCCCATCATTCTCGGCGTGCCTCCATCCCCGGAGTTTCATGTCGTTTTCTACGCAGGATGCGCCGTCGGCGCGACGGTCATTCCGGTTTTGTCCTCGGGAAAAATCTCACCGCAGCTTCCGAGAGTGAAGCCGCGATTAGCCGTGGGGGACCGGTCCTTTCTCAATACAGTAGAAAAAGAATGTCGCAGCCTTTACGGAACGCTCGTTTGGGACAGAAAGAACGGGTTACATCTACCCGATTCGGAGCGAGGCTTTAAGAGACGAGGATTGGTGCGCGAAGAACGCGTCATCGCAGTCTCAAGTTCAGGAAGCACGGGAACGCCCGCCCTCTACTACTGGACGGCGGGCGCCGCTCTTGAGCGAGCCAAGTTACGGCAGGAGCTATTGACGATCAGTACGGAAGACGTGCTCTTGTCGTCTCGTCCGTATAACAGCGGCTCGAGCATCACCAACCATGTCATCCTCCCGGTTGTCGCCGGCTGCAAAATCGTGATTCAAGAAAAGTTTCAGAGACTCGCGGCGGCCGAGGCGATCGAAAAAGAGAGGATCACCGTTCTCTACGCAGTGCCGTTTATCTTCGAGATGTTAGCGTCGATCCCAGTCTCCTTTCGGGTCGATTTTTCCTCGCTCAGGCTCTGTATCTCGGGCGGCGCGCCTCTATCGAGATACGTATATGACCGCTTTCTGCAGCGCTTCGGCCTCCGCATCCGCCAACGCTATGGCGGGACTCACATTCATCCGGCTTCCTCCTACAATCTCTCTGACGTTCCGGAGGCGGTGGGCCAACTTGCGGGACCGTTTCCAATGGCTGTGTTGAGCGATGACGGCGAGGAGCTTGGAGCGGGAAAGATCGGGGAGATTGTCTTTGATTTTTCCAAGATCACGCGCCGATGGAAGAAGCACCTGAAAGACAGTCCAAGCCGGCGCGGCAAATACATCTATACCGGCGATCTAGGGAAGGCCGACGACGAAGGCAACGTTTATATCGTGGGAAGAAAGAGCAAATTCATCAAAGTGGCGGCCAATCGAGTAGAGCCTGCGGAGGTGGAAAATATCATTCGTTCTCATCCGCAAGTCCGTGAGGCCGTCGTTTTCCCGCTTCGGTTGGGCAAATCCGACGAAGCAGTCGGAGCCGTGGTTGTCCGTTCGGGCAGATTGAAGCCGGGAGAGCTACTCAAATACTGCGCGACACATCTGGACGGATATAAGTGTCCCAGACAAATCCTCTTCCGCAAGAGCTTGCCGCGCAACCTTCACGGGAAGGTCGCGAGGTTTCTATTTGAGCAGCGCGGCGACGCGCTGAAATCCCTCGAGACAAGAGAGCTAGCGGAATGACGAGGGTGCCTTTCATACGTTTGTGCCATCGGATGCCGGGGCTTAGAGAGATAGCCAGGCGTGTCCCTGTCCACTGGTTTTTCAATTGGATCGAAATAGTCGTGCCTCTCATAGGCTGGTTTTCTCTCCACGCGAGAAAACAGGCTCGATACATCTGTGAAGCGATGGACGGAAACTTGAACGACGAGAGGCGGTGGGAGGTCGCAAGAAGGCACCTGATTTTACGAAAATGGCGCATCTGCTTGATCTATGCGTGGTGCAACCTAGCCGACCGCTACACGAGTTGGATCCGTATGGAGGGAGAAGCGCATTTAAACAAAGCGCTAGCCGTTGGAAATGGGGCTATCTTGCTATCCGGCCATGCATATGGGCTGAGCGTCATGATACCTCCGGTTCTGGCTAAGAAGGGCTACCTGGTTTTACGAACCGGCATGACCGATCCTGCGCGGCGCGCACGACGTTGGGGAAAAGCCCCGCATCATATTTGGCAGTACGTTGCTTACAACGGGGATTACTGGCATCGTTTTCGGGCGTTGAACCAGATACGCCAGGGCTTGGAGGCTAACGGTGTTCTTCATATCGACATAAGAGGCTTTCCTGAAGGCGATCCGAAGGTGGAGATTGATTTCTGCCATAAGAAGCTTTTTCTTGATGTTCAGGTCCTTCGCTTGATCGAGATTCTAAAAGCTCCCGTATTGCCCTGTTTTGCCGTTTGTGACGACGAGGGCCGAGTAGTTATCAAAATCTATCCTGCCCTGGACGCTTCCGCCGACAAGATCGTGACTATCTTCGGATCCCTTTACGCGTTCTATCTAAAGGAGTTTCCTGAGTACGCCAACATCTGGGGAAGAGTAATCCGGCAAGAAGAGTTTTAGCGTGAAGCGGGAAGAGATTCGCAAGACTGTCGAAACCCTTGTGCGGCGACTTTATCATTCTAGCCTGGACGAATTTTTAAACGAGGAACTTGTTCTTTTAGACGAGGATGGTTTTCTGGATTCCGTTGCAGCGCTGCAGCTATTGCTTGCCCTGGAAGAAGCGTTCGGCATCATCGTAAAGGACGAAGATATCCGGCCTGGCAATTTTAAAAGCGTCGCGTGTCTGACGCGATTCGTCCAACAAAAGCTTTCGAGTGCCGAATGACCATTAAGGATCACGCGCACATGTTGCGCTCCGCGAATAGCACAGATTCCTGTAATATCGAATGCAACGACACGAGGATTCTCTAGCATCCCTAGCCGCAAGAAAACACAAGAGACTTTTTTTGACTTTGCCACTACTTTGCCAGTAGATAAGCCCACAACAATTCGAATCTATCCACGACTGAAAGAACGAATAGCTGGCTCAATTCACAGGAAAGATCCGCTTCATTCGCTATTCTATGCTCGGGATACGCGGGAAATCCGGTCCACCGGCAAACCAGAATGCTTTCAAGCACGGTCTGGCCGGCATCTCGCAGCGCCGGACTAACGGCGCATTGACTCCAGACGAACAGTCCATTCGAGAGGGCATCCTCGCCGGGTTGATTACGGACAAGGAGCAACTCACACATCACTCGATCAGGAATCGAAAACTGGCAGAGTCTTAGCAAAGTAGAAGCTAAAAATGGAACTCAACCGAGACCGCAGAGGATCTAACTGGTTGAATCCCAAAGGGAGTGGGTATGGCCAGGGACAGAATCGAACTGCCGACACGAGGATTTTCAGTCCTCTGACCGTACCGGGACTATGTGTCACCATTGGTCGTCAATTGAACGAATCCAAGCGTCTAAGCGCGCTCCGCACTTGCTCCATTTTCCGGTCAAAACATATTGCAGCAAATGGTTCTGGCAAAGTGAGGGAATGGAGCGCACCAAACGTGATTACGTCGCGGAACCGAGGCACAGCGTTTTTTGTGACACAAATGTTGGCTACGAAAATCGGATCAAAGCTTCGTCATCACGCCGCCGTTCGTCCCGCACTTCGGCGCGAATCCTATTGACCTCGTCGCTTACCCATTGACGCACTTCAGCCCGACTGTGTGCCGACCAGGAATTCAGCAGTTTTACCAGCGGCTCAAGCTGAGGCACCAGAGAACCCCACGAGAAGTGCGGCAAAAACCGCACAGATAGTGCGCTAAGGACACCGGGCTGATTCCCAAACTCTGCGATGAAATCCTGGAGTGCCGGATGCCAACAAAGTGAGCCGTCCTCCGCCCTTGTCGCGATTGGCAGCCAGTCCACGACAATGGGTGCCCGACGCGCCGGGTCTTTACCGCCCATTTTTGGTAGAGGTTAGCGGGCAAACCGTAGAGGAGTCCCGGCCCCAAGTGATCAGCGTGCCTAAGTGCAATTAAAGTCTCGAGGCAGATTGGCAGCCAGTCCACGACAATGGGTGCCCGACGCGCCGGGTCTTTACGCGCCCATTTTTGGTAGAGGTTAGCTGGGCAAACCGTAGAGGAGTCCCGGCCCCAAGTGATCAGCGTGCCTAAGTGCAATTAAAGTCTCGAGGCGGTGCCGAACCCGCCAGTCATTTGCTCGGAGCAGTCGCGCAACGCCTGCCCAGACCTCCTGAGGATGTGAATCCATAAGAGCCCTAAGAGCTGCACTAACCGGGCCGGCCAACTCGTGAAAGATATCGGCCCGGCTTCGGGCGCAGATGCTGAGAAGCTGCTTCACGAGCGCACGTGCGAACCCGCGATCAAAGAGGTCGTTACGGGACAGAAGTTTTACCAGCACCTCCAAGTGATGTCCGCCCATGGCGCCGGGCACGTTCTCAAATAGTGCGGGGTCAACCAACACATTCCGCGGGACCGCGATAAGAGGTTTTGATGGTTCTTTACCTCCGTGCAGAATCATCGAAATGATGTCCAGCACCGCCCAAAGTCCATCCGCTCCGTGTAATGCAAGCTCCTCCAGTAGGGGAACCATGTGTTCAATAGCCAGGTGGTCCATTCCACGGCCGTAGGAAAGAATCGCGCATTGCCGAGGCTCCACGTCACCCGACTGGAGAAGCGACACAACAAGTTGGATATCGCTGGGCTGAAGCTTGCCGGCACCAATCATCGAGATTGCGTCTTTCTTGAGCTTTTCCGAACGTAGTGCCAAACGAACGCACTCACGCGCCGCTTTCGGGTCGCGGCTGTCTGCACCAGCAATCAGCCCTCCGAAGAAGTAGTCCGCTGTGCCGGGCCGCCATCGGAAATGAATATTTTTCTGTGCGGGTTATCTCAGAACACGCACGGTATCTTGACGATTTGAGGTATTAAGTTACAGTGGTCACCGGGTCGCTCGGCGGCATTGGGTTCGAAAGCTCACGATGGGAATTCCATTACGTCAAAGTCTGGCCGTTTTGCGCTACGTTCTGAGGCAACGGCTGCGCGGGGTGGAGCGTTATCCGCTGGTGCTCATGTTAGAGCCGTTGTTCCGCTGTAATCTAGCGTGCGCCGGCTGCGGCAAGATCGACTATCCGGAAGACATTTTGGATCGTCGTCTGAGCCCGGCGGAATGCATGGCAGCCATCGATGAGTGCGGAGCACCGGTTGTTTCGATCGCCGGAGGCGAACCGCTGATCCACAAAGAAATGCCGGAGATCGTCCGGGGCTTCGTCCGGCGCAAGAAGTTCGTTTATCTGTGCACGAACGCCCTACTCCTTTCTCGGCACATGGATGATTATATCCCTTCGCCCTATCTGACATTTTCGGTTCACTTGGATGGCAATCGCGAGCGGCATGATGCGTCAGTCTGCCGGACCGGGGTATTTGACCAGGCCGTGGAGTCGATTCAGAAGGCATTACAAAGACGCTTCCGGGTGACGATCAACTGTACCTTGTTCCAAGGGGAATCCGCGGCAGAAGTGGCGAAGTTTCTCGATGACGTCAAGGCTCTTGGGGTCGAGGGAGTGACTATTTCCCCGGGGTTCAGCTATGAGCACGCTCCGCGCCAAGACTTTTTCATCCAGCGCGATGCGAGCAAGCAGCTCTTCAGGAACATTTTCAGTCTCGGCAAGGGACACGGGTGGCGGCTCAACCACTCCAGCCTGTTTCTGAATTTTCTCGCCGGTAACGAGAGTTACCGCTGTACACCCTGGGGTAACCCGACCCGTAACGTGTTCGGCTGGCAAAGGCCCTGCTATCTGCTCGTGGACGAGGGTTACGCGCCGACGTTCAAAGCTCTGCTCGAAGAGACCGACTGGAAGCTCTACGGCACCGGCAACAACCCGAAATGCGCCAACTGCATGGCACATTGCGGCTACGAAATCACGGCCGTCAATGACACCATAAATCACCCCCTCAAGGCCGTGCGCGTTTTCCTGCGGGGTCCAAGGACCGAGGGCGCTTTTGCGCCGGAGTTGCCGATGACCTATTCGGTCCCGCGAACGGGAAGCGACGACGCAAAGAGCTCCGGAAATGCCGCGTCCTTAGAGTGCTGAGGGATTCAAGCAGAATATTGCTTCTTTCTCCCTTCCACGACATAGCCGTGCTTCCGAAACCATTCGATTTCGTCGCGCAGGGCTTCGACGGCGGGCCGCGGCGAGTAGCCGAGCGTGCTGCGTGCCTTTTCACTGGAGAAGTACATGGGCTTGCGGGCCATTCGAACTGCGTCTACGGTGATCATCGGTTCGCCGGCGCCTCTAATACGAGTGATGCCTTCAACGATGTGGGCGATGGGTGTAACAAACCAGTGGGGCAGCTGAATTCGTGGCGGCGGCCGCCCCGTGAGTTCAGCGATGATTTCCAGAATCCATCGCAGTGTGCGGTTCTCTCCGCCAAGAATGTAGCTTTCACCCACAGCCCCGTTTTGATAAGCCAGCAAGTGCCCTGCTGCTACGTCGTCGACGTGGACGACGTTGAGGCCGGTATTTACGTAGGCAGGTATCCGGCCTGAGGCAGCTTCGACAACCAGCCGTCCGGTGGGGGTTGGCTTGACATCACCGGGGCCGAAGGGTGCGGTGGGCTTTACAATGACCACCGGGAACCCCTCGTCGGCCACCAAGCGTTTTACCTCCCGTTCGGCTAGAAACTTCGACTGCTTGTAGACCCCGATCATGTCGGGCAGTTCGGCATCCGATTTTTCATCCGCGGGAAAACCATCATCCCTCAGCCGGAGCGTTGCAACGCTGGATGTGTAGACGATACGCGACGCGCCCGCCGCCGCCGCAGCCCGGATCAAGTCCACTGTGCCTTGGACATTGACGCGGTTCATTTTCGCGCGATCAACAACCCAAAGGCGATAGTCTGCAGCAACATGAAAAACCGCCTCGCAGCCCTGCGCGGCCCGCTGAAGCGATTCCGGCTCGGCGAGATCGCCGGTGACGATCTCGCAATCAATACCCGACAAATTGCGCCGGTCGCTGTTTGGGCGGACGAGGGCGCGGACGTTGTAGCCGGTTTTGATCAGACGACGCAGCACGGCCGCACCGACAAAACCCGTCGCACCGGTCAATAGAGTTGTCATTGTGTTCCGGCCCTGTTTTGGGTTCCGCTCTTGCTTTCGGTATGCTTCTCTATATTAAACTCATGAAAGTTAAAAAAGGGGTCGCAAAGTTGAGTTGCGGTTCACTCAAGTTCGCCCTGTTATGGCTCGTCTTGCTGTCGCTGACGGCGTGCGTTGGTCTGCCGGTGCACGGCAGCGTGGTAGGGCAAACCATAGAGACCCGGGTCGATTCGGAAGTGGCGCGTTACTATCTGGCAAACTACCTTGCAGGCAAACGCGACAATGCTCTACTCGATGAGCGTATTGATCGGGTCTACCAAAGCGCTAATGGCAACTTGCCCAACCAGAGTGAACTCAAGCAATTGAGCGATGAGTTCTCTGTGGACTTTGCCGCTTTATACTTCGCCGACAGAATTGCTCACAGTCCTGGCAATCAGAGCTTTCAGAACGTTTTCGATCAAATATATGCCTCTACCCGCACGGCGTTCCCGCAAGGGCGGATAAAATTACCCCCCGCAGCGGCCGAGTATGAAGCGCTGTTTGTTCCCTCCTACCTCTACAAGCGGCGCATGGTCACCGGCGCCGATTTGGCTGCTCCGAGGGCGGCATTGAAGAAGGCAGGATTCGCCTGTCACTTTGTCGAAATCAGCGACGACGGCCCGATTGAGTCCAATGCGGAACTTGTCATGGCCGCTATTCGAGCGCGCGCGCAGAGCGGCCGCCGGCTGATCGTCATCAGCGCCAGCAAGTCCGGTCCGGAGGTCGCTCTGGCGCTCACCAAGCTCGGGCCCGCCGAGACGCACCATGTCGCGGCATGGATCAACACGGTGGGCGCGCTCAAGGGGACACCGCTGGTGGATGACAAAGTTCTGCCGGAGCTGGAATTTATCGTGGGCAAGGTCGACCCGGCCGGCGCCGCAAGCATGGCCACCGCGCCCAGCCGGCAACGATTCGAATCCTTTCACGTCCCTGAACATGTATTCGTGGTGAACTTCCTCGGCATTCCTCTCAGCGGCAGCGTTTCCTTTCGAGCCGGCAGGGGCTTTTTTCCCATGCGGAAGTACGGACCCAATGATGGAATGGTACTGTTGGCCGATACGATCTTTCCCGGCGGCGTAACTCTGGCCGAGCTCGGCAGCGACCATTTCTTAATGGACCGGCACCTCGATATCACCACGGTGGCTTTGGTGATCACCGTGATCCGCTGGCTGGAAAACCCTGGCGGCGCAGTGTCCCAAGTTCCGTGAAGTCGGCATCGCGAACAAATGACTCTCCCCCGGCCGCTTCACAATTTCCGGTTCAAGCCATGCGTTGCCGCTGAGATCTCGGGCGTCTTTAGCCTGGGATCGAAGATCACCTTGATCGCCTGGGACTGCCGTTTGTTAAGGGCTGCGACGAACGCGTCCGCGTAGCACTCGAGCGGGTAGCGATGCGTGATCAGGCCTTCCACATCGAGCCGATTGCGAGCGAGAAGATCCAGATAAATCTCGATGCAGTTGGCGCGCTTTCCCTCGACCGTCTCTAGGCCATACGCATTCGAACCGAGCAGCGCGAGCTCCTTGAAGTAAAGAGGAGTCCATTCGAATCGCCGCGGCGGCGCCACGCCGACAATGACGATAGTGGCCCGCGGGTTCGCGATGCGCACGCCGACCTCCAAGGTCTCGCTTGAGCCGACGGTGTCGTAGATGCGGTGGACTCCTGACTGTAACCAGGGCGATCCGAACAGGGGTGTCCGCAACGGCACCTTCAGGAACTCGCCTATCTCGCGGACGAGCTCCCGACCCTGAGACGTAAACAGTGCGTCCGCGCCGAGCCTGTGGACAAGGGATTTCACTCTGGGATGGCGGGCAATGACCAGAAGGCGAGTCTTCGGGAACAACGACCGAAGCAGGAGAATGGCCATCAGGCCAAGCGAGCCGGATCCATAAACCACAGCCGTCTCACCTGGCTCCGGTGGAGCTCGGAGAACGGCGTGGAGAGAGACCGCGAAGGGATCCGCGAGGACGGCCGCATCGAACGCCACGGACTGCGGAATCGGAAAGAGCATCGATTCATGAAGTGACATCGCCTCGGCAAAACCGCCACCGACGTCGCTGCAGGTACCCAGGTGCGTTCCCTTGGCAAACCTGCCATCGAAGAAGCGGCGGCAAAGCGGATAGTCCCCATGCTGGCAGGCTTCACAGGCCGGAAGTCCTCGCGGCGCGCAGCAGAGCAGTGGTGAAACGGCGACCCGGTCGCCCTTCCTCACACGCCTAACCGCAACGCCGGTTTCGATCACCGTGCCGACCACCTCGTGGCCCATGACGTGGGGCGCCGACACGACTGCGGATAAGGGGTTATCGAAGTCAGCTTTGATGAAGACCTGCATGACGTCGCTGCCGCAGACACCCGCGAGGCGCGGCTCTACGAGTACCCAATCGTCTCCACGTAGCGCGGGGTCTGGCACGTGCTGACAGCGAACCGGCGCCCAGCCCGACACGAAAGCCCGGGAAGAAGCGACGCCGAGAATCTTGGCAGCAGCGATGCGCGGCATCGAGATATCAAAGGTGATCGCTCTCATGGCACGCGCTTCTCTAAATCGTTGGCGCGTTGGATAGAACGGCGCTCCTATCAGGCACGCAGCCGGCGCGACAATATCATGAGGAGGATGCCCGTCGGAATGAAGAATCCCACCTCGATGCTAAGACCCGCGGACCACGGCAGGTGCTGAACACCGAGCTGAACCACCGGATCCATGATGCTCATGACGAGAAAGAAGAGCG
>Ga0209470_1003885_pt1 | contig 10133 bp, 8 predicted proteins | sample GraSoiAngelo_125_FD_185882 | JGI IMG/M metagenome (GOLD analysis project Ga0209470, IMG submission 185882) | Grasslands soil microbial communities from the Angelo Coastal Reserve, California, USA - 14_0927_05_40cm (SPAdes) (version 2) | ecosystem: Environmental > Terrestrial > Soil > Grasslands ... | reverse complement strand
GGCATGCGCGCGGCGGGGCTTCAGAAGATGATCTTTGCGGGCTACCCGATCACGCCCGCCTCCCTGCTGCTCCACACGCTGGCGAACCTCAAGGCGCACGGCGTGATCACGTTCCAGGCGGAGGACGAGATCGCCGCGATCGGCGCCGCGATCGGCGCCGCCTACGCGGGAGCGCTCGGCGTGACGTCGAGCTCCGGTCCCGGGATGGCGCTCAAGACCGAAATGCTCGGCCTCGCGATCGCCACCGAGCTTCCGCTCGTGGTGGTCAACTCCCAGCGCGCCGGTCCCTCCACCGGCATGCCCACCAAGGCCGAGCAGTCCGATCTGTTCCAGGCCGTGCACGGGCGCAATGCAGACGCGCCGCTCGCGGTGATCGCCCCGGCGACGGCAAGCGACTGCTTCGAGGTCGCGATCGAAGCGGTGCGGATCGCCACGAAGTACATGACGCCGGTGATCCTGCTTTCGGACGCTTACCTGGCTCATGCCGCCGAACCGTGGCGCCTCCCCGAGCCGTCGGCGCTCCCCCGGTTCCCTGTCCGCTTCCGCACTGACCCCGCGGGCTTCCACCCGTTCCTCCGCGATCCGGTGACCCTGGCGCGTGCGTGGGCCGTGCCAGGCACATCCGGCCTCGAGCACCGCATCGGCGGGCTCGAGAAGGACTACGATACGGGACACATTTCCTACGATCCGGAAAACCACGCCCGGATGACCCGCACCCGGGCGGCGAAGATCGCCGGGATCGCGAACGACATCCCATCGCAACGGGCAGCGCTGGGCGCCGACCACGGCGCCGTCGCCGTGGTGGGCTGGGGCTCGACGTACGGCGCGATTCAACAAGCGGTCCGCGAAGCGCGGGAGGATGGGATCGACGTCTCGCACATCCACCTTCGCTATCTGAACCCGTTCCCGTCGAACTTGGGAGACCTGCTCAAGCGGTTCGACCGTGTGCTCGTGCCGGAAATGAATAGCGGCCAGCTCGTGCAACTCCTGCGGGCGGCCTACCTCCTGCCCGCGGAGGGGCTGAACAAAGTGGAAGGGAAACCGTTCAAAGTGGCGGAGATCGTGCAAGCGATCGGGGCCAGGGGGTGAGGTCGAGCCTGTGACGGTCACGACGATTACCGACGCGGAGCTCGTCCCCAAGGACTACGCGTCGGATCAGGAGGTCCGGTGGTGCCCCGGCTGTGGGGACTACGCGATCCTCAAGGCGGTCCAGAAAGCGCTGGCGGAGCTCGGCGCCCGGCGCGAGCGCACCGTGTTCGTTTCCGGGATCGGCTGCGCGGCCCGGTTCCCGTATTACCTGTCGACGTACGGGTTCCACACCATCCACGGGCGGGCGCCGACGATCGCCACCGGAATCAAGCTCGCCAATCCCGAGCTCGACGTGTGGGTCATCACGGGCGACGGCGACGGCCTCTCGATCGGCGGGAACCACATGCTGCACGTGCTGCGCCGCAACGTGGATCTCCAGATCGTCCTCTTCAACAACGAGATCTACGGGCTCACCAAGGGGCAGTACTCGCCCACCTCGCGGCGCGGGACGCGTTCACCTTCCACACCCCAGGGCTCGATCGAGAACCCCGTATCGCCCTGCGCGTTCGCTTTGGGCGCCGGGGCGCGGTTCGTCGGACGTGCGGTGGACACGCAACAGGCCGACGTCGTGACGCTGCTGAAGCGCGCTCATGCGCACAAAGGGGCGTCGTTCGTCGAGGTGTTCCAGAACTGCGTCGTCTTCAACGACGGGGTGTTCGACAGCTTCACCGCGAAAACCGCGGCGCCCGACGCGCAGCTGCACCTGGAGCACGGCAAGGCACTGCTCTTCGGACCCAATAAGGAGCGGGGCCTGCGCCTCAAGCCCGGGACACTCGCGCTCGAGGTCGTCCCGGTCGGTGATGGCGGCGTGCCGCCGCACGACATCCTGGCGCACGACGAGACCAACCGCACGCTGGCGCAGCTGCTGGTCGGGCTCGAGCCCCCGGAGTTCCCTATGGCGCTCGGCGTGCTTTACTGCTCTCCCGCGACGTCGTACGAGGCGGACGTGTACGCACAGGCGCGGGCTGCCGGCTTCGGAGGCGACGCCGCCGACCTCGGGGCACTGCTCACCCGCGACGGGACGTGGACGGTCGAGTAACCCTCATCGACGAGCAGGTGATCGTGGCGGCGTTCGCCGCCTGATGCGACTCCTCCCGTTACTGCTCATCCCTGCCGTGCTCGAGGGCGACGGCCGCTGGTCCGCTGCCGCGCCGCTTCCTGAGCCGATCCAGGAGCTGTCCGCCGCCGTGTTGCACGATAAGATCTACGTCGCCGGAGGGATCGACCGCACCGGCCAGGCCACCGCGGCCGCGTTCCGCTACGATCCCGCGGCGAACCACTGGGAGCGCATCGCCGACCTCCCTGCCCCGCGCCACCACATGCCGCTCGCCGTCGTGGGCGACACGCTTTATGCCGTGGGTGGGCTCGCGGAGCCAAGCTTCGTGCCCGAGAGCACCCTGTGGCTGTATCGGGAGGATCGAAACCGGTGGGAGCCGCGCGCCCCGCTCCCGGCCCCGCGTGGGGCCTCGGGCGTTGGCGTCGTGAGCGGCAAGCTCGTGGTTGTGGGGGGATGGGGCGCGGGCCGACAGCTGATCGCAGCGTCCGCGATCTACGACCCCGCGACCGATCGCTGGCACGGTGCCGCGCCGATCCCGACGCCCAGGGACCATCTGACTGCCGCGGCTGCCCGCGGTCTCGTGTACGCCATCGGTGGGCGACCGCTCAACCCTGACCGCAACTACGATATCGTGGAAGCCTACGATCCGGCGTCCGACCGCTGGACCCGGCGGTCAGCGATGCCGAGCCGGCGCGGCGGCCTGGCCGCGGCGGTGCTCGACGGCGCGATCCACGTGATCGGCGGCGAAACTCGCGGCTCCGTATTCGCGAACCACGAGGTGTACGACCCCGCGACCGATCGCTGGACCAGCGCCGCCGCGCTCCCGGTGGCGCGCCACGGGCTCGCGGCAGCCGTGGTCGGGGGAAAGCTCTACGTGATCGGGGGTGGACCTAAGGCGGGGTTTTCACAAACGGACGCCGTGGACGTCTTCGCGCCCTGAGAGGGCGGCGCCGCTGAAGGATTCGGCGCATCGCGCTAAACTTAAGGCATGCCAGAGCTCCAGGTCGCCCTCCGCTACGTCGTGTTCGCGGCGTTCGCCGCGAGCGTGCTCGTGGCGCTCGCGTCCTGGCTGGTGCGCACCCGGCGCATCTCGCCCTTCGGCGCGCTCGGCCGGACGCTCCGCGCCGCCAGCGACCCACTGATCCGTCCCATCGAAGCGCGCCTCGTGCGGGCCGGCGGCAACCCGGTGCACGCGGGATGGTGGCTCGCCGTCGGGGTGGCGGTCGTCGGGGTCTTGTTCATCACGCTTTGGAACTTGCTGGTGGACACCGCTTACGGCGTGGCAGCCGCGTACACCGAGGGGCCGCGCGGGGCGATGGTGCTCGCGGTCGTCGTGGCGTACAGAATCCTCGTCGCCGCGCTCGTCGTGCGGGTCATCGCGGGGTGGTTCGGCTACTTCCGCTACACTCGGTGGATCCGGCCGGCCTATGCGCTGACGGACTGGCTCGTCGAGCCGATACGCCGCGTGCTCCCGATAGCGGGAGGGTTCGACTGGAGCCCGCTCGCCGCCTGGCTCGTGCTGGTGGTGCTGAAGTGGGTATTGCTCAGCATCCTCGTGGGATGAAGGGGACCAGCGTGAAAGACGCGATCATCAGACGATTCGACCGTCCCGACGAGACGCGCAGCTTCGAGAAAGGAAAGTTCGATCTCGTGAGGATCGGTGCCCTCGCCGTCGGGCGCGCCAGCTATGACCCGGGGTGGAAGTGGTCCACGCACGTCGGCCCCATCGTGGGGACCAAGAGCTGTCAGGTCGAGCACGTCGGGCTCGTCGTCTCGGGACGGTGCCGCGTCGTCATGGACGACGGGAAGGCCTTCTCGCTCGGGCCCGGCGACCTGTTCCACATCGCGCCGGGTCACGACAGCTGGGTCGAGGGCACCGAGCCGTACGTGTCGCTGCATTTCCTCGGTGCAGACCAGTATGCTAAGTAGCTCTGACTGAGCTCTTGAACACCCGGAACAAATAGTAGAGCGACGGCAGCAACACGACTGCACCCAACGCCAGTGCGCCCAGCACGAGCCGCAGCGTCGCCGCGGGCGCGGCGGCGCCCGTGATGGAGAGATCGGGCGGCAGGATGTAGGGATACTGGCTCAGCGCCCAGCCCCACAGGATGAGCGACACCTGCGTCACGGCCGCCACGCGCGCCACCCGCCACCGGCGAACCCACAGCGCGGCGAGCGCCGTGATGGCCGCCGCCGCGGTGAGGAAGTGCAGCGGCAGCGCCCAGGCCGCGAAGATGAGCCCATCGCGCACCCGGGGCGCGCCGTTGAGCGAGAAAAGCAGCGTCATCACCGCCGCCAGAAACAGCCCCACGCCCGCCGCCAGCGCGCGGCGGCGGAAGTCTTCTTGCAGCTCCCGCTCGTGGGCTTCGAGCGTCAAGTACACGGCCGCCAGGAACGCGAACGTGATGAGCGCGAACAGTCCGACTGAGAGCGGGAACGGGCTGAGCCAAGGTGCCACGTAGATCGTGTAGAACCCGTCCCCCTTCGCCCCTCCGGCCTCGCCGAGAGCTCCCGACGCGATCGTTCCCGCGGTGGTGCCGAGCAGGAAAGGAGTAATGAGGCTCGCGATCGCGAACACCACACCCCAATGGCGTTGCTCTTCGTCCGCCCCATAGCGCCAGAAGGTGAACGCGGACCCGCGCAGCACGATGCCGATCAACACGAGCGAGAGCGGGATGTGCAGCAGCGTGCCGAGCCGCGCGAACGCCGGCGGAAAGCAGGTGAAGAGCAGCACGATCGCGAGGATGAGCCACACATGATTGGCCTCCCACACCGGGCCGATCGCCTCGGCGATGAGCTCGCGCTGACGCTGCTTGCGGGATCCCAGCGCAAGAAGGTCCCACACACCACCGCCGAAATCGGCGCCGCCGAGCACCGCATAGGCGTTGAGCGCGACGAATACGATCCCGGCCAGAATGTCCGCCAGCGTCACGTGCTGCTCCCCGCTCCCCGCTCCCCGCTCCCTGGTGGCATGTAGAACCCTCGCCACTCCGGCACCGCCGGACTGCGGATGATGTGTCGGTACAGGAGCCAGACGACAATCACGCCGAGGAAGCAATAGAGCAGCGTGAAGGTGACAAACGGCACGACCAACCCCGGCATCGGCGTGACGGCGTCCTGCGTCTTCAAGACGCCGTAAATCACCCACGGCTGGCGGCCGAGCTCGGTGACCATCCACCCCGCCTCGACGGCGATGAAGCCCATGGGCGCGGCGAGCGCGACTGCCCGCAGGAGCCAGCGATTGTGCGCTAGGTCCGCGCGCCGCCAGGCAAGCCATGCGGCCCACAGCGCCACGAGCGCGAGATAGGTGCCGACCGCGACCATGACTCGAAACGAGACATAAACCGCCGGGACGTTCGGCCACTCGGCCCGTGGCACCGCGTCGAGCCCCTGGACCACCGCGTGCGGATCGTGGAAGGCGAGCAGCGAGAGGGCGTACGGAATCTCGAGCGCGAACCGCGTCTCCTGCAGCGCGACGTCGGGCCAGCCGACGAGCGTGAGAGGCGCGTCGGGTTGCGTGCGGAACACCGCCTCCGCCGCGGCGAGCTTCACGGGCTGGTGGACGGCGATGTGGCGGGCGGACAGGTCGCCGGAGAGCGGCTGGAGCACGGCCGCCGGGGCAGCGACGAGCAGCGCGATCTCGAGCGCCCGGCGATGGAACGCGTTGGCCGGATCCTTGAGGAGCAGGAACGCGTGGATGCCGGCCACCGCGAACCCGGTGGCGGCGTACGCCGCGAGCGTCATGTGCAGCGCTTGCGACACCGCCGCCGCGTTGGCCATCGCCGCGATCGGGTCGACGTTCACCGCCTGCCCGTTCACCAGCTCGAACCCCGTGGGCGCGTTCATCCAGGCGTTCGCGATGACGACGAATACGCCCGACGCGGTCCCGCTCACCGCCACGGCCACCCCGGCCCAGAGGTGCGCCCGCGACGAGATCCGGTCCCACCCGTACAGGTAGATGCCCAGGAAAATCGCCTCGGTGAAGAACGCGAACCCCTCGAGCGAGAACGGCATCCCGATGATCGGACCGGCGAACCCCATGAACTTCGGCCACAGGAGCCCCAGCTCGAACGACAGCACCGTGCCGGACACGGCGCCGACCGCGAACAGGATCGCCGTCCCCTTCGCCCAGCGCTTGGCGAGATCGAGATAGATGGCGTGTCCGGTCACCTGCCAGCGCCGCTCGGCCAGCACCATCATGAGCGGCATCGCGATCCCGATGACGGCAAACACGATGTGAAAGGCGAGCGAGACCGCCATCTGTGAGCGGGCGGCCAGGAGGTCGGACATGGTGGTGAAAATAGCTACTCGAGCTTCGCCCGCCGCTCCTCGACCGCCCGATTGTTCGTGAACTCCCGGGCCATCACCTCGAGGATCGCCTTCGCGGAGTCCGGCATGCCGGCGGCGACGAACGCATCGGCGCGGAGCAGCCCGACCCGGAGCCGGAGGAAGCGGCTGCCGGGCGCGGCCGGGAACGGCGCCAGGGCTGCCAGGGCCGCCTTCCCGTTCTTCTTGTCCACGATCAGCGATTCGATGACGAGCAGTCGCGCGCTCGTATCCTCGGGATGGCGTTGCGCCAGCTGGCTGATCAGCGCCGCGGCCTCGGCGGTCCTTCCCGCCTTGCGGTCGAGCATGGCCTGGTGATAGAGCCCTGCCACGAGCAGCCGGTCCACCTCGTCGGGATTGCCGCTGCGGATGCCCACGCCCCCGGCGTAGGCGTACACCAATTCGCCGCCGTGTTCGCCCGCTTCGTACAGCGAGAACGCGCCCGCGAGGCCGACCACCGCCGAGGCGACGTGCACACCCTTGCGCCACCGCTGCACGGCGGGGATGAGCGCCGCGATCTCGAGCGCGGCCACGACGAGAAAGATGTTGCGGGTGCGCTCCCCCCACTCCTCGTGCTCCATCACGGCGGCGCGGGCCCCGGGCACGCGTTCCACCGGCCCGTGAGCGTCGGTCCCCGATTTCACCGCCAGCACAGCGCCGAGCGTCCCGACGAGGAGCAACACGGCCGCCGCGGGCCCCGTGAACGCCGCCCGGCCCGTCACCGCAATGCAGCGGAACAAGACGCCCGCAAACAAGAGGGCGATCACGAAGTGCACGATTTGGGGGTGAAGCGAAGCGAGCGACACGGTGACGGCTCCCGAGGAAAAAGAGGACCGGGACAAGATACGGCTTGCGGCAGAGCGTCGTTGATCTAGATTCCGATTGACAACTGCTTCCGTGGCGATTTGCGGCCTATTGCAGCCACGTTAAACAAGTCGCTAAAACGCCAGGATGACCATCACCCTCCGCGACCTCTTGAATGACGGCAAAGTCCACGTCCTCGACGGGGCGATGGGCACCATGCTGTACTCCAAGGGCTTCTTCCTCAACGTCTGCTACGACGAGCTGAACGTGAAGCAGCCGAAACTGGTCCAGGAAGTGCACGAGGCCTACGTCCGGGCTGGCGCGGAAATCCTCGAGACCAACACCTTCGGCGCGAACCCGGTGAAGCTCGGCAGCTACGGGCTCGCCGACGACACCGAGAAGATCAACCAGGCCGCCGCCGAGCTGGCCCGTAGGGCGGCCGCGGGACGAGCGAGTGTCGCGGGCGCGATCGGGCCCCTGGGCGTGCGCATCGAGCCGTTCGGGCCGACCTCGCGCGAGGAGGCGTCCGCGCACTTCCAGCGCCAGGTACGAGGCCTCATCGCCGGCGGGGTGGACGGATTCATCCTGGAGACGTTCTCCGACGTGGACGAGATCCACGAGGCGTTGCGCGCGGTGCGGAGCTTGTCCGACCTGCCCGTGATCGCGCAGATGACGATCGGCGACGACGGGCTCACGCACTACGGCACCGGCCCCGAGACGTTCGCGAAGCAGCTCACTGCGTGGGGCGCCGATGCGGTAGGCGTGAACTGCTCCGTGGGTCCCGCCGGCGTGCTGGAAGCAGTGGAGAAGCTGGTGAAGGCGACTGACCGCCCGATCTCCGCGGTCCCGAACGCCGGCCTCCCCAAGGACGTCGGCGACCGAAAGATCTACCTCGCGTCGCCGGAGTATATGGCGAGCTACGCGCGGCGTATGATCGAGGCGGGCGCGCGCATCGTGGGGGGTTGCTGCGGCACCACGCCCGAGCACATCAAGAAGATCCGCGACTACGTCGCGAGCGTCGTGCCGCGACACCAGCCTGCGGTGGTGTCGCGCGAGGCGATCACGGCGCCCGCGGGTGTGGAGGAGGTGCCGCTGTCGGCCCGCTCGTGCTGGGGCGCGAAGCTCGCCAGGGGCGAGCTGGTGACGAGCGTCGAGATCGTTCCGCCCAGAGGCGTGGATCCTACGCCGATGCTCGAACAGTGCCGGGCGCTCAAGGCAGCGGGTGTGGACGCGGTGAATGTCCCCGACGGGCCGCGGGCGCAGAGCCGTATGGGCGTGCTCCCGTCCGCGATCCTGATTCAGAAGGAAGTGGGGATTGAGACGGTCATCCACTACTGCTGCCGGGACCGCAACCTGCTCGGGATGCTGTCGGACATCCTCGGCGCCCATGCCGCGGGCCTGCGCAACATCCTGATCATCACCGGCGATCCGCCCAAAATGGGCCCCTACCCCGAGGCGACGGCGGTATTCGACATCGACTCTATCGGCCTCACGAACCTGGTGTATCGGCTGAACCACGGGCTCGACCCGGGCAACAACCCGATCGGGGCGCCGACCCAGTGGGCGATCGGCGTCGGCGTGAACCCCGGCGCCGTGGACCTGGACCGCGAGCTGTCGCGCTTCGCCTGGAAGGTGGATGCGGGGGCGGAGTTCGCGGTGACACAGCCGGTGTTCGATCCCAGCCAGCTCGAGGCGTTTCTCGCGCGCGTCGGGCAGTTCAAGATTCCGATCGTCGCCGGGATCTGGCCGCTCCTCTCGCTGCGGAACGCCGAGTTCCTCGCCAATGAGGTGCCGGGGGTCTCGGTGCCGGAGTCGGTGCTCGCAAGAATGCGGAAGGCTCAGGACAAGGGCAAAGAGGCGGCACTCGCCGAAGGCGTGAAGATCGCGCGGGAAATGTTTCAGCAGGTGAAGGGCACGGTGCAGGGGGTGCAGGTGAGCGCGCCGTTCGGGCGCGTGGAAGTGGCGCTGGAGGTGTTCGGGTAACTCATGTTCGTCGGCCACTATGGCGTGAGCTTTGCGGCGAAGCGCGGCGACCGGAGCATCCCGCTGTGGACGCTGTTCGTCGCGGTGCAGCTGCTCGATGTGTTCTGGAGCCTGTTCGTCTTCTTCGGCGTCGAGAAGGTGCGCATCGTCCCGGGGATCACAGCGTCGAATCCGCTCGACCTCTACTACATGCCCTACACCCACAGCCTCGTCGCTGCACTGCTGTGGTCGCTCGGCGCATACGTCGCCTATCGCGCGATCCGCGCCTTCGGGCCGTCGCACCGCGCGGCACTGCTCGTGGCGCTCGCCGTGTTCTCGCATTGGGTGCTCGACCTCGTGGTGCACCGCCCCGACCTGCCGCTCTACGACAACGCTGCCAAGGTCGGGCTGGGTCTCTGGAACTACCCTACCCCGGCGTTCCTGCTCGAGGTCGCGGTGCTGTTCGGCGGGATGTTCCTGTATCTGCGGTCCACCACGGCAACGACCCATCTCGGTCGGTATGGGATGCCGGTGTTCGGCATGGTGATGCTCGTCGTCCAGGCGTTCGTGTTCTTCGGCCCGCCGCCGTCGAGCGATGGCGCGGCCGCAGTCACGGCGCTCGGAGCGTACGTCGTGTTCGCCGCGGTCGCCGGCTGGCTCGAGGGCCGGCGCGCCTGACGCCGGCTCGTCCGAAGCGCGCTTCCTTGTGTCGGGCCGTCCGAGCGCTCATACTCCATCCTCGATACATACCGGAGGCGGCACATGCGGACACTGCTTTGCACCGCCATCGTCCTGGCTGCGTGCGCACCGGGTGATGGGTCGCGCACGTCCACGTCCGCCGGGCCGGCGCACAAGTATGCCGGGACCTGGGAAGGCCGGTCGTTCCGGAGCAAAG
>Ga0209470_1003881_pt1 | contig 10138 bp, 4 predicted proteins | sample GraSoiAngelo_125_FD_185882 | JGI IMG/M metagenome (GOLD analysis project Ga0209470, IMG submission 185882) | Grasslands soil microbial communities from the Angelo Coastal Reserve, California, USA - 14_0927_05_40cm (SPAdes) (version 2) | ecosystem: Environmental > Terrestrial > Soil > Grasslands ... | reverse complement strand
CACTCGCACGCGTGGAATGTCCCAACTGCGGCGAGAAAGTGCGCGCTGGGCGCATGTTCGATAATTTCCTGATCGTCGAAACAGTCGGCGTCGGCGGAATGGGAACCGTTTACAAGGCGCGCGACACTCTGCTCGATCGGTTCGTGGCGCTGAAACTTTTGCGCAAAGACCTCGAAGGCGGACTCGATGAGACTGCGCAGTTGCAACAGGAAGCGCGCGTGGCCGCGTCGGTTAATCATCCCAACATCGTTCAGGTTTTTTCATCCGGGACCGACCATGGCCAGTTTTACTTGGTAATGGAATTGGTTGAGCGCGGGAGTCTCGACGATTTCATCGAACAGCATACGCGTTTGCCCGAGGCACAAGTGTTGGAGGCCGGGATTCAAACGGCCAAAGGTCTGCGCGCGGCTTATGCCAAGGGCTTGATTCATCGCGATGTAAAGCCGGCCAACATTCTTTTCGCCGATGAACACGTGGCCAAGATCGGCGATTTTGGACTGGCCGGCATCGCAGCCGAAGCGCGCGGAGAAATTTGGGGCACGCCTTACTACGTCGCGCCGGAGCGATTAAACCAACAGCCGGAAGATTTTCGGAGCGACATCTATAGTCTCGGGGCCACTCTTTTTCACGCACTCGCGGGCAGGGCACCGATTGAGGGCGAAACAAACTCGGCAACCCAATTGCGCGCTCTAAAACAACAGCCGCTTTTGCTTTCGGTGGTCGCCCCCGAAGTCTCGCCTGAAACGGCGCGGGTTTTGCAGCGAATGATCGCACCCGAACCGGCGCAACGTTTTTCCTCTTATGACGAGCTCGTTATCGAACTTGAACGCGCCTATAAAAAACTGACCGGTCGCGACGTGATTGATGTCGCGACCGCTAAACGCCGGACGCGACGGATCATAACAGCAGGCGCGGCAGTATTGCTGATCGTCGCGCTTGCCGTTTTCGTTTTCGTTCGCAACACCCAGAAGCAGATCGCGATCTTTTCGACCGCAATTCCGATCTCCGAACTTGAGAAACAGGCAGCGGAAGCGCGACATCAGCTCGTCCTTAATCACTACAATGTCGCGGGAACGGCCTTTGGCCGGATTGCCACCGCAGCGCGGAACCGGCAACCGCTTTATGATTGGGCCCGCCTGCAACAAGGCCTTGCGGCCATGATCGGTCGCGACGATGGACAGGCCCGCGAAGCTTTTCAAGCAGTGGAAAAAGCAGGCGTAAAAGGTTTCGCGCGGGAAAATGTCGATCTTGCGAACTTCATGGTCGCAACATCTAAGACGCTTTTGTCGCCGGGCCGGATTCAGCCCGGTCAGCTTTCTGTTAAAGGCCCTAGCTGGCCTGAGCTGTTCGGGCTTTTTCCGTTTGCATTGAAAGACATTAGTCAGCTCGACGTGCAAGACGCCGTCCCGCTTCTCGATCAGTTTACAAAGGCGCAGCCGACCGGAAAATTCGCGTGGATCGCAGAGCTGAAACCAATCGCGCAAAAGTATCTCGATGATTGTCGATTTTACTTGAGCTGGAAGGCGAACCCGGCATCAAAGGCCAGTCCGGCATCTGACCTAAAGAAGCAGCTGAAAACGCGCAGCGCGATTTCCGATGCTATCCTTGGAAAAGAAAAACAGGTCGCGTCCAGGATCAAATCAGAACAGTCGCAACCGCCGCGGCAGCTGACCCAGAAAGAATTGGGCGCAGCGGCGCAGAAAAAAGCGCAATGGCTCGCCGATTGGAAAAAAAAGCTGATTGACGATCTGAACCACAAACAATTCTCCGGTGCGTTTATGGACACGAGTGGAGCGGAATACACCGGGGTCACGAGCGCGGATAATCAGACAGTCGCTTTAAAGCTTCCCTACGGAATTGCTCGAGTTCCCTGGAGCAAGCTTCCGCCGAAAACGCTGCTAACTATCGCCACATCATTCATCCAGCCGAATACGCCGGACGCGGCCGATCGACAATGGCTTTGCGCCGTTTACGCAAACGCGACTAATCAGGGTGACGCCGCGCGTCAGTTAACGGAAGCTGCTGCCCAATCAAGGCCTGAATATCGCGGCCAGATAAACCTCCTCTTTGTGCGCTAGGTAGCATCTCAATTGGCTCATCTCTTGCTGCCTTAACGTGGATGCGTCGTTGGGTTTATTTGGGCTGTGCCCTCCTTGTCTTTGCAGTCCAGGCCGGGCAACTGCCGCTCACCGTCAACGAGATCGGTTTGATGCTGCGTTCGGGCTATTCGAGCAACTCGCTCATGCAGGAATTATCGACCCGGCATTTCGCCGATACCGTTGACGAAGCTAAAGAGAAAACGCTCGTCAAAGCCGGCGCTTCCGCGGAACTGATCGCCGCTTTGAAGAGCGGAATCTATTCACTTTCGCCGGAAAAAGCGGCCGCGGTGCAAGAACAAATAGCCGTCGCCGAGCAACGCCGGATCGAACAAGCCGAAGCGACCCGCAAATCCGACGCTCAGTATCAGGCGCGAGTCGCACACGAACGAACTTCAAAATCTGCCAAGCCGGATATTGGCGCCGGCTCGGACGCGATCTCCGAATTTCTCAAAGGCGACCTCGTGCAGTGGCACAATGGCAGCGTTGTTCATGCCGACGACACTGCTTTGGCGAACAAGAAACTGATCGCGTTTTATTTTTCGGCGCACTGGTGTGCGCCCTGCCGCAAGTTCACGCCCCAACTCGTGGACTACTACAATCGCGTCGCAGCACAACATCCCGAATTCGAGATCGTTTTTTACAGTTTCGATAAATCGCCATTCGCGTTTGAGACTTACATTCGAGAGGCAAATATGCCGTGGCCGGCGATCGATTACGCGAAACTAAAAGGCAAAGAGGCGATCGCAAAGAACGCCGGCGACGGGATTCCGTCTCTAGTGCTTGTTGATTCAGCCGGAAACGTGATCTCGAGCAGCCATTCCGGTTCGCAAAATTTCGGGCCGCAAAAAGTTCTCGCCGACCTCGATGCCATCTTTGCGGGCAAAGCGCCGGCCCGAGTAGCATCTGCTCAATAAACGCAGTTGCCGACAACTCTCGAAGCTCGTCTATTTTGTCGAGCAATGGGAAGAGACTCTGTCGCGGAGCGGATGGCAAGGCTCGGCATTCGCGATGTCGATCTTGAAGAAACGTTCTCGCGGTCGAGTGGTCCCGGCGGTCAGAACGTAAACAAAGTCGCCACTGCGGTGACGCTGCGGCATCGACCCAGCGGCGTCAGTGTTACGGTTCAGGATTCGCGTTCGCAAGCGATGAATCGCAAGCTCGCGCGACAGCGTTTGCTCGATGCAATCGAAGATCGACAACGCGCGATGCGACGCGCGCAGGTTGCCGCTCGTGAAAAAGAGCGACGCCGCAAATCTCCACGGCCGCCGGCGTTGAAACGAAGAATTCTTGAGTCAAAACGAAAACGCAGCGCGTTGAAAAAACTTCGCAGCCAAATCAACGACTAGAATTCTTACCAGAGCAGTTCTTGCAGAACTTTGATTCGCGCTTCCATCAGTTTGCATTTTTCCTCAATAGAAGTGGTGGCGTCGCGCTTCTTCAGCCACTCGATCTGCTCCTTCTTGACTGCCGCAAAACGCGCTGGCGGCAAAACCAAACGCACTGCCAGATAAACCTCATTCATTCGGTCATCGAATCCTTTTGCCTTGTCTTCCTCCGTCGCGAACGTCGTTTCATCAAGTTCGAGATCACCAAACAGATCCCCGAAGCGGTCGTATTCGTTTCGGGTCAACGGTCGCGCCTCCGCCATCAGCCACTTTTTCGAACGCAGATCGAACGTCCCGTGAAAAAGCGCGTAGTAACCGCCCTTCTCGTTAAGTTGTTTCGGATCCGTTGTCGAAACTGTTCCGACCCGCACTTTGCGGTCGGCGCCGATCCGGAAATGAGGCGTCGCGTCGCCTCCGCTACTTTCGGGATCATGTGACTGTTTGGCGATGGCGGCCTTGAGCGACTTGTCAATCTGTTTGCCGATGTCTGTTTGAACGAAACCCGAACCTTTCAGTTCCAGAATTGAAATGGTGTCGAATCCAAATCGGCTGTCATATTCCACAATGCACCAAGTTGAGTTGGGCGCCCAGGTGACTTGCAACCCGCGATGGTTCTGGTGTTCAAAGTAATCTGCTCCGCGAATCTTTCCCATGAGCTGATGGGCCTTCAAATCGGCCAGATAGTTTGTCTCCTCAAGGGACTCGTCCTTTTCCCAAGCATCCATCGAAGGAACAAGAATACCGTATTGCTCGTCGGGTGATTGGGTATTTTCGCAAACTACACATCCATCCGGCCAATCTCCGGCCGCGGCCTTCGTCGCCGAGAGAAAAACGAAGCATCCAACCGCGAAGAGCAAGCGGGACATGTCCATGATCGAAGTCATCGGGCCGATTCTTTGCCCAAGTTCGGCGCCTGGCAAGATCGACATCGAGACGGACGGGGCGCAATCAGCCCGCTTCGCTCAATTAATTACATCTGTCGAAGCGGCTTGGGGCGAACTAATTATGAAACGACGTTTTACACTATGAAAAAACTTCTTATTCCTTTGTTTTCGGTTCTAATCGCGATCTTCCTGAGCTCCTGTGCAAGCGAGCCGACGTCGACTACGACCTCGACTACTACTCGTGAGACGACGGTCCAGCAGCCGACGACAACGCAGCAGACGACAACGACGCACTACTAATTCGAGGTTTTCTTCCTGCCACGAGAAAAGGGCACGCGACCGCGTGCCCTTACTTCTTTTGAGGTTTTTCCGGCTTTTCGGGAGTCGGAGCTTCGGCGGTCTGGGCTTCTTCTTCCGCTTGGCTGACCACCGGCGCGATCGCCTGCAATTTTTCTCCCTTGCGAAGGTCCATTAATTTTACGCCCATGGTATTGCGCCCGGTTTCGCGAATTTCTTTTACGCGGGTTCGAACCATTTGACCCTTGGTTGTAATCAACATCATCTCGTCGGTGTCGCGCACCGTGAGAGCGCCGACCACATCCCCGGTCTTGGTGCCAGTTTTCATCGTGATGATGCCTTTGCCGCCGCGCTTTTGTTTGCGGTAATCGTCGAACGGCGTGCGCTTGCCGATACCGTTTTCACCGGCGACCAGCAACATCGCGTTTGGATCGACAATCGCGATCGCAATCACCCGATCTTTTTTGTCTGGGCGAATGCCCCAGACGCCAACCGTGTTACGTCCCTGGTCGCGCAGTTGTTCTTCATGAAAGCGCAGACTCATTCCTTCCTTGGTAATCAGAACAATCTCGTTATTGCTGCTAGTCAGGTTGGCGTCGATCAGGCGATCGCCTTTTTCAATTTGGATGGCGATGATCCCGCCTTTGCGAACGTTCCGATAATCGGAAAGGTTCGATTTCTTGACGATACCCGACTGTGTCGCGAAAACGATGTGAAGATTTTCGTCCCAGGTTTGATCGACCGCATTCGGGCCAACGCCCGATTTCTTCGATTGGATTCGAATCGTGGCGGCGATTTTTTCTTCCGGTCGCAATTGAAGAATGTTGGCAATCGATCGGCCTTTAGCCGCGCGTCCCATCTCCGGAATCTCGTAAACTTTTTCGACGTAGGCGCGTCCAGATTCCGTGAAAAACATCAGATAGTCGTGCGTCGTGGCGGTGAAAAGATGCTCGACGAAATCGCCTTCCTCTTCCTCGGTCGCACCTTCGCGCGTGGACATGCCGATCACGCCCTTGCCGCCGCGGCGCTGCGCGCGAAAGGCGCTCACAGCTGTGCGCTTGATGAAACCGCCGTGGGTGATGCTGATGATGCAGCCCTCATTGGCGATGAGATCTTCCATGTTGATCTCGCCTTCATCGACTGCGAACTGAGTTAAACGCGGCGACCCATGTTTATCCCGCAATTCGCGCAGCTCTTTTTTGATAATCGTGAAAACGCGCTGCTCCTTGGCGAGAATGTCGCGCAAATCCTGAATTGTCTTGATCAGTTCCTTATATTCTTTGTCGATCTTGTCCCGTTCGAGACCGGTCAATTGATACAAACGAAGATCGAGAATCTGATTGGCCTGGTGTTCGCTGAAGGCGTAGCGGCCTTCCGTCAGGCGCGCGGGATTGCGGATGAGAATGCCGATCTGCTCGACCTGCTTTTTGGTAAACTCGAACGCGAGCAGCTTGATTCGGGCCTCGTCGCGATTGGCCGATCCGCGAATGATGCGGATGAATTCGTCGAGGTTGGCGAGCGCGATGAGATAACCTTCGAGGGTTTCGGCGCGTTCTTCGGCTTTGCGCAATTCGAAGCGGGTCCGTCGCAATATCACTTCGCGGCGATGCTCGATGTAAGCGGCGTTGGCTTCCTTGAGCGAAAGCAGTTTCGGCCGGCCGTGATCGATCGCCAGCATGATGACCGCGAACGAACTCTCCATCGCGGTGTGCTTGTAAAGATTGTTGATGACGATCTTCGGATTGGCGTCGCGCTTGAGCTCGATTACCACGCGTGTGTTTTCGTCCGATTCGTCGCGGACCGCGGTGATCTCGCTCAGAACTTTCTCATTCACTAAATCGGCGATGCGCTCGACCAGCGTGGCGCGGTTAACGTTGTAAGGAATTTCCGTGATGACGATTTGCTCTTTCCCGCCCTTGATTTCTTCGACGCCCGCTTTGCCGCGCACTTTCATGCTGCCACGGCCGGTCTCGAGGTATTGGCGAACACCAGTAGTTCCTAAAATCGCGCAGCCGGTAGGGAAATCCGGCCCCTTCACGTGCTTCATCAAATCCCCGAGCGTGATGTCGGGATCGTCGATCTGGGCGCAAATGCCGTCGATCACTTCGACCAAATTGTGTGGGGGAATGTTCGTCGCCATTCCAACCGCGATGCCGGTGCCGCCGTTCACGAGAAGATTTGGAAACGCCGCCGGGAAAACAGTCGGCTCGGTTCGCGTCTCGTCGTAGTTGGGGACGAAGTCGACCGTGTCCTTGTCCATGTCGACCATGAGCGCGGCGCCGAGATGAGTCATGCGCGCCTCGGTGTAACGCATGGCCGCGGGCGGATCGCCTTCGACCGATCCGAAATTGCCCTGACCGTCCACCAACCGCTCGCGCATCGCCCACGCCTGCGCCATGTGGACGAGGGTGGGGTAGATCACCGCTTCGCCGTGGGGGTGATAGTTACCGCTGGTGTCGCCGCAAATCTTTGCGCATTTCCGATGCTGCCGCCCGGGAAAGAGCGACAAATCGTGCATCGCGTAGAGAATTCTGCGCTGCGAAGGTTTCAATCCGTCGCGCGCGTCCGGCAATGCGCGCGAAATGATGACCGACATCGAGTAATCGAGGAACGACCTCGACACTTCTTCGGCTACATTTACCGGATCAACTTTTTCGTTCGCGTTATACACAAAGTCTAATGACGAATGACGAAGTAATGAGCAGGCGCTTGGCCTAACAACTGTTCCTGCGACATTCGAAATTCGTGCTTCGTCATTTTAAACGTCCAGGTTTCGGACGTTTAATGCGTTGTCCTCGATGAATTGGCGGCGCGGTTCGACCACGTCGCCCATCAGAATCGTAAACATTTTGTCGGCATCGACCGCGTTGTCATCATTGAGATCCACCTTGAGCAGCTTGCGTTTCTCGGGATTCATCGTCGTCTCGAACAATTCTTTGGCGTTCATTTCGCCGAGACCTTTGAAGCGTTTGATCTGCACACCGCGCCGGCCGATTTCCAAAATCTTTTCGAGAATTTCCGGGATTGAGAAGAGCGGGTGGGTGATTGCTTTTTCGCCTTCGCCTTCGATCAATTCGAAAATCGGACGATCGCTTGCTGCGTAGTGATCGACCTTCAAACCTTTCCGGGCCAGCTCGGCGATAATTTTTTGAATCGCGGCCGATTCATGGAGCTCGACCAGCTTGGCACGGCGACGAACGCCGTTGGTTTTGGCCGTCGGCGCCTGAGCATCGCCCAGCGGCAACAATTCCTGTTCCATCTGGGTGTCGAACAAATTGAGATCGAGGTTCGTCTCATGAAATTTCCGGACCGCTTTCTCGTCGTGAAAATAATGAACGGTCTCGTCGTTCCCCTCCCGCACTTTCACCAGATACGCGGGGAGCTTGCCGGACTTGGAAATGCGCTCTTCCAGATAAGCCTCGAAATCGCCACCGTGCCGGCGCACGACTTCGCTTAGCTTGGCCAATTTCTCGAGCGATTCGAGGATGTCCTTGAGTTGCGCTGCGGTAATTTCTTTGTTGTCGGCGAGATTTTTCAGCTTCACGTCCTCGGCGCCGAGTGAAATCAGGATTTTGTTCAACTGCACATCGTCATCGACGTACTCTTCGCGTTTCTTGCGCTTGATTTGGTAGAGCGGCGGCTGCGCGATGTAAATCTTGCCGGCGCGAACGAGCTCGTTCATCTGGCGGAAGAAAAACGTCAACAACAGCGTACGAATATGCGATCCGTCCACGTCGGCATCCGTCATGATGATGATCTTTCCATAGCGCAGTTTTGACATATCGAAGCGGCCTTCATCTTTGCCATTTCCATCTTCTCTCGCTTTGCCGATCCCGGTGCCAATAGCTGTAATCATCGCCTGAATTTCGGTGTTCTTGAGGAATTGATCTTCGCGCGCCTTCTCGACGTTGATCAGTTTTCCCCGGATCGGAAGGATTGCCTGTGTCATCCGGTCGCGCCCTTGTTTGGCGGAACCGCCGGCTGAATCGCCCTCCACAATGTAAAGCTCGGTCAATTCCGGATCGCGTTCGGAGCAGTCGGCCAGTTTTCCCGGCAATCCGCCGCCGGTGAGCGCACCTTTACGGATCGTTTCGCGCGCTTTGCGGGCAGCTTCGCGAGCTCGCGCCGCGGTCAGAATTTTTTCGAAGATACGCCGCGCGACCGGCGGATTCTTGTCGAAGAAGGTCATCAAACCCTCGTAAACCGCCGAGTTGACGATGCCGTCGATCTCAGTGTTGACCAACTTGACCTTGGTCTGCGATTCGAACCGCGGATTCGGCAATTTGATGCTGAGCACGCAGATCAAACCTTCGCGAACGTCGTCGCCGGAAATCGACGGGTCCTTTTCCTTCATCAAACTATTCGACTTCGCGTATTGATTGACGGCTTTAGTCAGCGCCGTCCGGAACCCGGTGAGATGCGTGCCGCCGTCTGGATTCGGAATCGAATTGGCGAACGGCAAAATCTGGTCGTTGTAACTGTCGTTGTATTGCAAGACAACATCGACAAACACTTCGTCGCGCTGCCGCGAAATCACGATCGGCTTGGGGTGCAATACCTGTTTGTTTTCACCCAGCTGCTTTACGAATTCCTCGATGCCGTGTTTGTAAAGAAATGCTTCCTTCTTCGGCGCATCGCCACGTTCATCGGTCAGATTGATTTCGAGACCTGGATTTAGAAACGCCAGCTCCCGCAACCGGGTCGCCAGACGCTCAAATTTAAATTCGGTCGTGATCGTGAAGATCGTCGGATCAGGCAGGAAGGTGATCAGTGTACCGGTGACCTTTTTGCCCTTGACCTCGCCGATGACTTCCAGTTTTTGGGTCGTTTTTCCTTTGGCAAAGGCCATGTGATAGACCTTGCCATCGCGCGAAACCTCCACCTTGAACCATTCCGAAAGCGCGTTGGTACACTTTGCACCGACACCGTGCAGACCACCGGAATATTTGTAAGCGCCTTGCCCGAATTTTCCGCCCGCGTGCAGGTTGGTTAGGACCAGCTCGACCGCCGGCATTTTCCATTTCGGGTGAATATCGACCGGAATACCACGGCCATTGTCCCGCACCGAGACGCTGCCATCGACGTGAACTTCTACATCAATCTTGTCGCAAAATCCGGCGAGATGTTCGTCGATCGAATTGTCGAGAACTTCGAACACCATGTGGTGCAAACCGCGCTCGTCCGGATCGCCGATATACATTCCGGGCCTTTTCCGGACTGCTTCCAAGCCTTCGAGCTTGTCGATCTGCGCGGCGTCGTACTTTTGCAGCTTGTTGACGTTGGAGAGCTCGCGCTGACGATTTCTTTCGATGGATTTTTCGTCGTCTGGATCGACGGAGACGGCGGCTCGAGCTGGCATCGTAAGAAGCTAGCGAAAACGCCTCAGAAAACAACTAATAATCTCGTGTTGCCAAGCGACTTATTTCCGCTACCGGTTGGAGGCTGGGGGCGGCCAAAGCCCACCCTGTTGTGG
>Ga0209470_1003878_pt1 | contig 10143 bp, 9 predicted proteins | sample GraSoiAngelo_125_FD_185882 | JGI IMG/M metagenome (GOLD analysis project Ga0209470, IMG submission 185882) | Grasslands soil microbial communities from the Angelo Coastal Reserve, California, USA - 14_0927_05_40cm (SPAdes) (version 2) | ecosystem: Environmental > Terrestrial > Soil > Grasslands ... | reverse complement strand
ATGGCTTCGAGCGCTGTATTCCCAAAAGTCTCTGCCCGGCTGGGGCTGGCAAACACGTTCAAGGCTGAATAGAACAAGCATTGAAGTTGAGGACTATTCAGAGTTCCCAATTGGATGGTTTCAATCCCGCTGGCCGGAGGCCACTTCCCTGCGCCAAAGGTCAGTAGAAGAATTGTTTGTGCCGGCAGAACTTTTAAAGCCTCGAGCAATCGACCCGCCCCTTTTCGTTCCTCGGAAAAATCCACGCACGCGAAACCGACCACGAAACGGTCATCAGGAATCCCAAGGGCACGCCGAGCACAAAGCTTGTCAACGGGCGTGTATTCCCCGACATCCAGACCGTAGTGAATCGTGTGAATTGACTTTGCGTGTTTAGCAAGTCCGGAACGGCGGATTTGTGAGGTCGTCCATTCGCTGTTACCCACCAAATGCAAATTGATCTTTTTATACCAATGCGCCTTGACGCGAAAAAATTTATGCGTGGCATCATGGCGATGTGGCCGTTTTTGTTGCGGACAATTGCCGCACGTCTGGGTAAAACCCGCGCATTCTCCGGGGTAATGGCAACCGCCTGTAATGGGAATCAGATCATGGAGCGTCCACACCACCGGCAATTCTGGAGGCAGTGAACCAAAAAAACTGGGTAGATCCAGCCATCTTGCCACCCAATGGAGGTTGACCACCCTGGGTAGTTTTCCGGTGACCTGAATCGGCGTTCTCCGTATCCAGCTTGGGCTGGTGACGAAGCCTCCTGGCGCTTCTTTGCGGCTACGCCAACTCACGGCAAGGGCAGCAATGTTACGCCAGAAAAAGGAGCGATTCTGGAACACAGGGATGAGGCTTGGATCGTTGGAATCACCCGACCCATAGTAGAAGCGACTGTCAACGCCCCTTCTGCGCAGCGCCTGGTGGAGGCGAAGGCCGGCAATATTGGCGCCGCCCCCCAATCCTGCGCCTAGGTGAGCTACGGTGAGATTATCTGTCACTGATCAGTTTGGTCGAGAGGTTTGGGCAGTTTAGACTTCCGCCACCTTTTCAAGGGCGACGAGATTGGGGCAATAACCCCAGACTTGATAGTTCTTTTGCCTTAGGATCCGCCGGCAGGCCAGATTGGTCCCGGCGTGGTCATCCACGTCGTGGAACAAGATGATCCCGCCGGGAACAAGCAAACTGCCCCAGACTCGAAAATCGAACCAAGTGTTGATGTAATCGTGTATGGCGTCCACAAATATCAAGCTAAGACGTGTGCATGAAAGTTCTTTTGCCGCGTCCCCCGAAGAACGCCTCAGATACACGACGTTGGAGAATGGGGAGGTTCGTTTGCGAAATACTTCGAAGGCTTCATTGATACCAGGAAACTCATTTTCCTTGTGTGGATCTATGGCATAAACTCGCCTGACGGTGTGTCCCGCCAGTGCGGCGGTTGTGATCCCCCGCCAGGCACCGATTTCGGCAATTCCCTCCGACATTTTCTCGGTATGCGTCAGAGCGCTAAACAATATCTTCCGTTGCCCGGTAGTGACCGCCGTTTCTTCGATCGCTTCCCCGCGTGCGGGTATGTGCTCGATGAGCTTGTCCTTATTGAGGCAGCGGTCGATTGGCTTGTAGCTTAGCTTTCCCAATAGTTCACCAAACTCCAGGGGCAGCCTCCAGGCGACCGCACGCAGGAGACGCGGCAGTTTCCTCAGTTCATTTGGATCTCTGAACTCTCTCACGGTGGTGCCTGGTTACGGCAGATCGTTAAATGCACCATGATAATTTGCAATTGGCGAGAGTTAATAAGGCGTTGCAATCGAAAACAAGGACGCGTGTGCAACCGCGCTAGACTGGTCGCCTGGCAGCGGCAGTTCGAAGCGCAGCTAGAAACTGCGATTGTATTCTATCGGCATTAAAATCCGTCATTGCCGCCTCACGCGCGCGGGCGCCAAGACGTTGCCGTTCGCACCTATCCAGGTTCTCCAGGGCCGAGACCAAATCGTTCGGGTGAGATGAAGTAACACACAACGCACTCCGCATGGGTCGCGCCCATCGAACAGCCGAGCAATACTCTGGTCCCCAGATGACGACTGGCTTGCAGATCTGACTGTAGTCTACCAGTTTCGAGGGAAAGCTCGTCTCCATTTGGCGCCGCATAGAAGGGTCGAAACTCATGGCGACTAACAAGGCATCAGCCGACGACAACCACTGATCTAGTTGCTCGTCGCGCGGGACAAAATCGCGCCACAGACCGCGGATTTGCATTTCCTGCTTGAATGCCGACGGCCATCGCGGGTTATAGCCTTGGACCTCAAGACGAATTCTCGGATGGTTCTTTGTGACGTCCAGAGCTTGTTGGAGCATGTGGCCGTAATCGGCGAGATTCCCCAAATAAATTATTTTCAGTTCGCGACGATCCGGATCAAAATCGACTTCATCGTTATTACAAATCGGTTGGCGATAAGGCATTGGATAGAGAATCTGTGCATTAGGATGTTTACCCAGGCTGGCGAGCATACCGGGACATATGCAAAGCGACGTGGTCGAGCTTCGATGCAGAGCGCGAAATTGTTCGTCTAGGCGCGGTTTGAGCCACACATGAGCGTCGACAAAATCCGGCCACCAATCGTGAAACAGGGATACCAACGGCAGTTTCCTCGCACTGGCCGCTTTTGCGGCAAGCTTCCAAAGCTCGCCATGCGCAACGGTCATGATCAAATCTGGAGCATAATCTCGACAGATCATGTCAACCGCATCTGCATCCACTGGATTACAGAATTCTTGACAATCTAATGCCCAGCGGCGGAGCGGGCTCTTAGTTAAGCGTTTAAGGATGCGGGAGTAGATTCGATGCCGCAAGACTTTGTGCGGAAAGCCGGGAGCCGGTCCGTCGCTCACCACGAGGATGTCCATGCTCGCCGCGTCATGCAGATGCCGATACAAAACGGCGTTGCCACCCATAAAGTTCCTTGGTACAAGCGATGAAATCAACGCGACCTTCACGTTAATGACGTGAGCTGCTCATAAAGCTTTGCGTAGGCCTGAGCCTGGTGCTGAAGACGGAATTTCTCTTCGACGACTCTTCGAGCATTGGCACCATACTGTTGCCGCAAAGCAGGAGTGCCCAGCATTTCGGCTAAAGCGTCGGCAAGCGCCGCAGCGTCAGCAACTGGACAAAGCAACCCTGTCTCGCGATGCCGAATGATATCCGTGATACCGCTAGTGTTAAAACCGACTACGGGTATTCCACACGCCATAGCCTCTAGCGCAGTCTGACCGAAGGCTTCCTGAAGGGATGGAATCACGAACAGATCGGCGGCATTGTACACGGCAGCGAGCAAATGTTCACTTTCAATGGCACCCAAGTGTAAGCCTGCATTTTGCAATTGCTTCGGTGGATGGCCGGATCCAAAGGATAGCAAAAATGGGGCTTTTTTCAGTTGGCCGCAGGCACGAATTAGATAGTGCAAGCCCTTACGTTCATCTTGAAGCGAATCCGCCCCAAAAACGACAATCGAGCTTTCAACTGGAAGCCCCAACACTGCACGGGCAGTAGCTTTGGCCATCGGACGAAACACGTTTGTATCTAACCCGTAGTGGATAACACTTACCGATCTGGATTGGAGCAGTGAACTGCGGCGTGCCTCCGCTGCGAGCCACTCACTATCCGCGACAAAGTGAATGTTGGAACGCTGTGAGTACGAACGCATTTTACGGCCCCAGACAGAACGTGAAAGGTCATGATCGTTGCGGCTGTTGAGTTGCGGGCAACTCCCGCAGCGATCCGTAAATCGATTGCATCCCATAGTGTAATGACACCCACCAGTGAACGAGTTCATGTCGTGCATCGTGACGACGATCGGAACGTGCGCTGGCAGCTGTTCAAAAAGCGCTGGCTGATCCACGAATCCAGCGGCCCAATGTAAATTAACGACGTCGTAGTGCTCAAGGCCATCTAATTCTGAACCACCGTGTTCTGAGCGATCATCAGAGAAAGGCCGGTCGCGTGGCAGCGAGCGGGCTTGCTGTTGCATCCAGAAGCGGCGCCAGAGACGAGGCAGGCGAAACCGCCAATTCGCTGGCGGCACGAATACATCCACAGCATCGGAATCCGAGTACTTCAGGCGAACACGCATACGCGATACAACGCCAAGGTGCAGCAATCCAAGGTGAAGACGCCACGCAGCAATGGCGGCGCCTCGATTCCGATCCTGAGTACTGAGGTGAGCAACCTTCACCGAACAAAACAAGTATCAAGGACCTTGCGAACGGCTGCCTTGGCGCGGAACTTCCGCAGGAAATACTTTCCTTCGTTCGTCAAACTGTGTGTGCCACAAAAATGGAGGAAACCGGCGCGTTCTTTTTTTGCGGCCGAAGATGAGGTAAACAATCTCTGGTAGCGTTTCTTGTATTCTTTGAACGCTAGGCAAAAAGACGAAACATTTTCACTTCCGAAATCGAATTCCCAGGAAGCAAAGGTCCAGCCGACCTGCTTCTTCAATACTTCAAGCAGAAGCTGTCCATGCGCCTTTGCCAGGAGCTCAGCCGATGTCAGATTTGGAAAAGCTTGCTCAAGGGCGTCCATGTGCGTTTGAAACGGGATACGAAAAAAGAACGGCGAATGGGGAGAACGGGCAACCCGATTTCCATCACACCCGCTGTAGGTGAACGCCCGAATCATTGCACCAAAATCAAAACAACAAATTCCCAGTTCGCGGGATAATTCGTAGCCCAGGATTTTAGCGCCTCCTCCCAATGACAAAAAAAGTGTATCAAGTCGATGCTCTCTAACGAACTCTCGCAGATCCTCTTTCACCAGGTCCAGATTAGCGTCCAGGTTACGCCCATCATCGCGAACTTGATGATAAAAGATGCGTGCCCGCTCAGGCCAGTACTGCACACTCGCTTGCTTAAACTCAGGCTTCCGTGACAGAAGTTCCAGCACGCGCGCCTCGGCGCCAGCAAACCCAACTCTGCGGTGCTGGCAGTAAGGCTTAAACTCGCTCTCCGTCCACGTGAGAAACACGAGCGACGCCTCTTTTGTCGGATTGCGATAAGAACCGGCCGCCCTCTCGAGGGCTAACCGAGGAACCAAATGCTCATTTGGCCAATTTTTCTCGTGGAGATCCAGGTAATCAGCTCCTTCGTATGCTTTGCGCAATCGCGCTGCGTGCTTTGCGCTCAGGCCGGGATTGCACCAGGCCTGAGTTCCGGACACGGGCCCGTCTCCAAACTCGATTGCATCAAGCTTGTCGTGTTGCTGAGCCAGCAAATAGACGAGCTCCATGTCTCCCATCCGCAAGAAACAAAATGGCCGTCTCGTCCGCATCAACTCCGACAAGAACTTGGCTTGGTTTAGCCGAGCGTCATAGCCATCATCCTTTTTGCCAAACATGTTTCCGCATGGCGACGGGCAGCTTTGCAAAAGCTCTTCGTGAAAAGTCATGATTTCATCTTAGCCGGCGGGATGCTAGCGTAATAGGGTTGGTTGATGATTCGTGCCGATAACTTTCTAATACAGTCAACGACCTCCTTAATTTCGCATTTTTTGAACCAACGGCCGGCTTCCACGAACTTACATTAAGTTTTAGACCATCAATACGACTTGATCGCTGCGGGTGTTTGGAAACCATCAATAGCCTGCAGGCTTTCAATCGAATACCATGAGCGACTCTTTAACTTCTCGCTTTTTGCTGTGCGCCAGCATGGATTTAGCAGCCTCAAAAACGGTCTGGTCATCGAGGTTCTTCATGCAACTAATGTTATTCGGACATCCGGTATACCAATGACCAAGGGGCGTCTTATTGTGGCAGAACAGGCATGGCACGTCGCTGAACAAGCCAACCGCAGGCGAATCGGTGGGTAGCCGATAACGAGGGTTCACAGGTCCAAATAAACCGACAACAGGTGTGCCGACTGTTCCAGCCAGATGCACAGGACCTGAATCAATGGAAATAATCAAATCGCAGATGGCAATCAGCGCCACTATTTCTTCCGACTTAAGCCGGTTGGACAATGATTTCACACCGGTCAGGTTATCGTATTCAGAAGATCCGTCGCCTTTATTAGTTCCGAACTGGATAATTACGGCATCATATTCGGAGTGAATTTTGTTTATGAGCTTTTGCCACTTGGAGACATCCCACGTTCTCACCGGCCAACTTGGACCTCCATTGATACCAATGATTAAACGGTTTCCAATCATATCTTCGGCCAACCCGTAGGCAGTTCGAGTTTTTTTGATCAGGCTGGATGATGGACACAGGCGGGGTTGGCGCGCAGCAACAGTAAGCCCACAAGAACCAGCCAGATCATCTGTAAGATGACACGTCGCCCCGGATGTTTTGAAACGCTCGTCGGTCGTTTTTGGGTTGTAAATTGTGTCCACAAGTCCAAGAACATTAAAATTGTCGGGCATGGAGAACGGCCAACCCCATGATCTACTCCCGAATGCCAAGTCCGCCGCCCTGGAAAGCAAAACCATATCCCGATACACTGCCGCAGTGACAAAAATCATTAGCCTTTGGGGATGGCGCTTCCGGATCTCGCCGCATATGGGCAAAGTGCAAACCACATCTCCTAATGCGCCGCAGCGGCAGATGATAACAGCTTTCTTTCGGTGCCGGGCGCACTGAAAAACCAGCCAGGTCTTGAAAGGAATGAAACGAATCCATTCACGAACACCTATCTTGAAACCGACGAATTTGCGCCACCATGGCCTGAGCGCGAAACGCAGCGGGCCGGGCAGAATTGAAAGCACAAATTGTCGAAAACTAATCACAATGGCACGGCGGAGAGGCCGCCCTACGATTTCCAATACGCCAGGTCCGTTCCTTCGATGCGGACGAGATTTCTACCCAGCGCGCGCCACTCCAAGATGAATTTATTACACCCGGGTGCATTCGGTTGCAATCGTTAGATGCACAACCGGAATCTGACTCGATTGTTCGCGCGTCAGCGGTTGATGACGATTGGCGGCCGATCGTGCGGCCACGTACGCTGCCCGGCTGGCGCGGCCCAATGTGCATGGGCCTTCCTGAAACCCGCGCAGCAGAGCGGCAATGTTGAGTCCCTGCAACGCTTCCAGATATCGGTTCATGGCACTTTCAGCCCGCCAACAAGGAAAAGCCCATGTTCAGTTACATTCACTTTGCGATCACCGCAACAGCGAGCCGAGTCCGACAAGCGTTACAAGAGCCGAGTCAAACAGCGGGTAATGAGAAACGAATCTACGCCGCCGGCCTAACGCGCCCGATCAACCGCCTCAGCCGGGTCCGAATGGCTAATGCCATCGTGAGTTGGTTCCAATGGTTGACACACCAATATCCTCCATAGGCGGCCCAACCCAAGGCCAACACTTTCAACGGCATCAACCGCACCAGCCGCGAGGCGGATTCCCAGTATAACCATCTTGCCTCCCGATACTCTCCGCGCTCTGTGAGGCTGCGGAGCGATGTCCACCAGACTTGATATTCCCGCGATCTCAAGAGCCGGTGATAGCGGCCGCCCAAATGAGAGTCTAAAAGGTCAATCGCCTTTTGATTGCACTGTAGTTGATCTGCGGCCGACTTGGTGGTCCAGATGCCTCCTGCGTGGATCCGATAGCAAGACACGACTTCGCTTAAATAACCGACCGGGCCTTTTTCCGCATAAAGTGCAAACACACAGGCATCCCGAAGCATCACCAAACCATTGAGCCAATCCGGAAATTCCACGAATTTCCACCGCAGCAGCATGCTGGTGGTGTGCATGGGGTAGCCCGTCAGGAAATCAGCCAGGTCATATTCCGGCTTGAGCACGGCCGGTTCCAGCACCCCGGCATCTTTTTCGGCACCATCGCTTGAAGTGGTAACGAATTGGGTCTTGGTTCCACACATGGAATAGTGCGGGTTGGCTTCCATCAAGGCCACTTGCTTTTGCAATTTTTGTGGCGTCCGCCAATAATCGTCGCCTTCCAGCCAGGCAATGTATTTTCCCCGGCAAGCCTGCCACACCGCTTCGTAGTTCCTGGCCATGCCCAGGTTTTTTTCCGGCAGGAGGGCGCGGATCACGTTGGGATATTTCCCGGCATACGCTTGCACGACTCGCCGCGTGCCGTCCGTGGAACAATCCTCTCCGATCACCAATTCCACCACAAATGCCGTCTCTTGCATGAGCACACTTTCAATCGCCTGGACGATGAACTGCTCGTGATTGTAAGTGATCATCGCCACGCTGACCGTGGGCCGGTCGCAGGCGGTTTGTTCAGCAACGCGGATCATGCATTAATGTTTTGAAGGCTTGACTGCCAGCAGTTCTCTATGCTTCTGGCGATTGAATCTACCGGAAAGCCGAACTCGCCTGGGAGAGCGATCCGGGTACTCGGTAGACACCGATCCCAAAGCCGAGCTCGCCGCCGACCACGCGCTCCTTGGTTTCGTGCTCGGCAGTGAACTCCCGCCAAAAGCGCGCGACACCCTGCGTCCACTCTGCCGGATTCGGAGAGATATCGTGGAACGCAATAAGTCCGCCGGGAGCGACTAGTGCCGAGTACATGTGAAAGTCTTGCCACACCCCGTCGCGAGAATGGTCGCCGTCAATGAAGAGAAATTCGACTGGGCGACCGGCGAGCAACGCCGCGACACGCCGGAATGTGGTTTCGCTGTGCGAGTCCCTGCCCATCAGCAAGCTCACGCGCTGCGCGCCCACGGCGAAACCTCGGCGGACGAGGGGAAATGCCGACCAGACGCCGAGACGACCGGGTGGTCTAGTGTCGATTGCAAAGAGATGCGCATCGGGAGCGGCGGCGCGCGACCACAGGAAGAACGTGCCACCCAGGTCGAGTCCGATCTCGAGCACGACGCGCGGTCGTGCCGCCCTAACGAACTCAAACAGCCACTGGATCTCCTCGCGTTTCTGCGCGATTCCTATCTCCGCCCCCGCGAAGGCGTACGCCTCGTCGAAGGTGGCGTTCTGCGCGACCATGCGCACCCGACGCAGCTGTGCCAAGGCTGCGGCGTAAAGACGCGGTGCCTGTCTCAGCCGCCGAACTGACGGCCTTATCCGAGCCGCAAATGCGCTACGCTTTAAATAGCCGACCACATCCTGTAAAAAGGTTCGAAATTCTTTACGCCAATTTATCTTCACCTTGCCCTCGTCTTTGTGAAGCACAGTCATGCGTCCAAACGCACGAGTCCTACCCCCACCAGCTCTGCCAACGTGTCCGATGAAAAACGCATGACAAAATAGGGTAGTCACATTCGGTCTGCAGTCACCGCAACAGCGGACGTTTCATTACTCAGATCGATGAGCTTGTCGCAGCCAGCCACGGCGCTGAAGCGGTGGGCAACGGTCACGATAGTTAGTTTGCCCGATAGATTCCGCAACGCCTCGATCAGCTTTGCTTCTGTAGCAGTATCAAGCGCGCTGGTCGCTTCGTCCAGAAGAAGCAGCGAAGGCCGGTGATAAAGAGCTCGGGCCAAACCGAGACGCTGGCGTTCTCCCCCAGAGAGGCGAATACCGCGCTCTCCTACACTGGTCTGAAATCCGTCCCGCAGCTCGCCGATAAAATCCAGGATCTGCGCCATGGCACAGACTTCTCGCAGGCGTGCATTGTCGATCTCGTTGTCCGGTACCCCGAGCGCGATGTTGCGAGCGATAGTATCGTCGATAAGAAAAATTTCCTGCGGGACATAGCCGATCGTAGCCTGCCACGAAGGGATCAGTTCGGGAGTAAGCGGCTGGCCGTCAATGAGCACCCGTCCGCTGGTCGGCCGATGCAATCCAAGCAGGAGGTCGATCAAAGTTGATTTACCGGAACCGGTTGGACCAATGAAGCCGATCGACATGTTCTTTTGAATCGTGATCGAGAAGCGATCAAGGACGGGCCGATCATTACCCGGATAAACGAAAGAAACCTCATCCAGCCTGATGGCGTCCGCCCACTCCATCGGGCCCAGTTTACTGAGCGAAATTTCGGCATTGTCCGATTTTTCATCTCGTTCCGCAGCAGCAAATTCCTCGAAGACCTCGTCCAACGCATACCGCATGGAAGTAAACTGCGTCACCTGGCCATAAAGGAGCTGCAGACTTGGAAGCAGCCGGTAACCGGCTACCGCCATGACGCCAAGGTTTGGAAGGATATCGGAAAAATCGCGTCCCCGGACCGCTAGGACTACGACCGCTAGC
>Ga0209470_1003877_pt1 | contig 10144 bp, 10 predicted proteins | sample GraSoiAngelo_125_FD_185882 | JGI IMG/M metagenome (GOLD analysis project Ga0209470, IMG submission 185882) | Grasslands soil microbial communities from the Angelo Coastal Reserve, California, USA - 14_0927_05_40cm (SPAdes) (version 2) | ecosystem: Environmental > Terrestrial > Soil > Grasslands ... | reverse complement strand
GCCCGCCGACTCGTGCAGCGCACGCGCGGCATCGCGGCGACGGTCGTGAACGGCGAGGTGCTGCTGCGTGACGGCAAGCACACCGGCGCGCTGCCCGGGCAGCTGCTCCGCGGACCGCTCGCCCGACGGTCGTAATCGGTCGAGGAGCCTGAGCCATGCGCGCCGTGATGTGTCGCGCATGGGGCCCGATCGATGACCTGATCGTCGAGGACGTCGCTCCACCGACGCCCGGCCGCGGTCAGGTCGTCATCAACGTCCACGCGACCGGTGTGAATTACGCCGACTCGATCATGGTGGCCGGTCGCTATCAGACACGCCCGACGCTCCCCTTCAGCCCCGGCCTCGAAGCCGCCGGCGTCGTGACGCAATGCGGGGACGGTGTCACGCGCTACAAGCCGGGCGATCACGTCATGGCGATCCTGGCCTACGGCGGCTTCGCCGAGCGGGCCGCCGCCGACGAGGTCGAGACGTTCGCCATCCCGAGCACGATGCCGTTCGACGAGGCGGGCGCGTTCCCGATCGCGTACATCTCGAGCCACGTCGCCATCCGCTGGCAGGGCCGGCTCGAGCCTGGCGAGACGCTGCTCGTGCTCGGCGCGGCCGGCGGCGTCGGGCTGACGGCGGTCGAGATCGGCAAGGCGATGGGGGCGCGCGTCATCGCCGCGGCCAGCACGGACGAGAAGCTCGCGGTCGCGCGCGAGCGCGGCGCCGACGAGCTGATCAACTACGCCACCGAGAAGCTCACCGACCGCGTGATGGCGCTCACCGACGGCAAGGGCGCCAACGTGTGCTTCGACCCGATCGGCGGTGACCTCTTCGACGCCGCGCTCTCCTCGCTCGGCTGGGGCGGACGGATCTTATTGATCGGCTTCGTCGCCGGCGTCCCCAATATTCCGGCCAACCGCCTGCTCGTGAAGCACCGGTCCGCGCTCGGCTCGTCACTGCGCTATTTCCGGTGGCACGAACCCGACAAGCTGCGGCGGACCGTCGACGAGCTGTTGCAGTGGTACGCGACGGGCCAGCTCAAGCCGTGCGTCACCCATCGCCTGCCGCTCGAGCGCACGGTCGAGGCGATCCGGCTCCTCACCGACCGCAAGGCGCACGGCAAGATCGTCGTCATGCCAGAGCTGCCGGCGCGGTGACGACGGCGCTCAGGGTCCGCGAGCACGGACCTCACGTCGTCGTCGTCACGATCGACAATCAGCCGCGCCGGAACGCGATGACGCGAGCGATGATGGCCGAGCTCGGACGTCTGTGGGAGAGCCTCGAGCGCGGCCCCTGTCGCTGCGTCGTCCTGACCGGCGCCGGCGATCGCGCCTTCACGTCGGGCGCCGACATGAGCGGCGATCTCTCCGCCGATCCGTCGATCGCGCGGACCGTGAACGACGCGCTCCTGAAGACCCGGCCCTACGCCAAGCCGATCGTGGCGGCGGTCAACGGTGATTGCGTGGCCGGCGGCCTCGAGCTGCTGCTGTCGACCGACATCCGGGCCGCCGCGCCCCACGCGCGCTTCGGCCTGCCCGAAGTCCGCTGGTCGATCTATCCGTTCGGGGGCGGGACCGTCAAACTCGTGCAGCAGATCGGCTACGTCCACGCGATGGAGCTGCTGCTCACCGCGAAGCTGATCGACGCCGCCGAGGCGGCGCGGATCGGCCTCGTCAATCGCGTGCTGCCCGCGGCCGACCTGATGCCGTGGGCGCTCGCCACCGCCGAGACCATCGCGGCCAACAGCCCGAGCGCCGTGCAGGCGGTCAAGGAGCAGATCAGCACGACGATCGCCGTCCACGCGCAGTCGCGCGAAGCGCTCGATCAAGAGCTGGGCGATCGCGTGCGGGCCAGTCCCCACTTCTCCGAAGGCGTGCGGGCCTTCCTCGAAAAGCGCGACCCGAACTACACGTAGCCGAGTACAGTAGACCCCCCCGAAGCTCCGGGCAGGAGGAGATCGATGAAGAACGTCGCAGTCGGACTCGCAGTGGTCATGGCCGTGCTGATCGCGGCGCCGATGCTGCTCACGCCGGCGACGGCGCCGGCGGCCGAGGATTTGAAGATCGCGCTGGTGGTACCGCTGTCCGGCCGCTGGGCCCGCCAGGGCCAGCTCAAGAAGATGGGCGCCGAGATGGCGATCGCCGAGGTCAACGCCCAGGGCGGGATCAAGTCGCTCGGCGGCGCCAAGATCGTGCTGCGCGAGGCCGACGCGGGTGACAGCGTCGAGAAGGCGGTGAGCGCCGCCCAGCGCGCGCTGACCCGCGAGAAGATCAGCGCTGGCATCGGCTCCTGGCTGAGCTCCTTCACGCTCGGCGTCACCGAGGTGGCCGAGCGGCTCGAAGTCCCGTGGTTCACGCTCTCCTACGCCGACTCGATCACCGAGCGCGGCTTCAAGTACACGTTCCAGTCGAGCCCGGTCTCCTCGGCCCAGGCCGAGCAGGCGCTCGAGCAGCTCGTCGAGATCGCCAAGCGCAACAACCAGCCGATCAAGAAGGCCGCGATCATCGGCGACAACACCGCCGCCACCGTCTTCTTCTTCAAGCCGCTGCGCGAGAAGCTGCTCAAGGCCAAGGGCATCGAGGTCGTCGTCGACGAGATCTGGACGCCGCCGCTGGCCGACGCCACCGCGATCGTCCAGAAGATCCGCGCCACCCAGCCCGACATCATCTTCTACGGCGCGACCAACTTCCCCGACTCGATCCAGGTGCTGCAGAAGATCAAGGAGTTCGGCGTGAAGTCGCCGATCCAGGGCGTCGGCGCGTGGCTGGTGACGCCCGAGTACGTCAAGGCCGTCGGCCCCGAGCTGCTCGACAGCATCAAGGCCGTGGTGGCGGCGCATCCGCTCAAGGGCCAGGAGGAGCTGGTCAAGCGCTTCAAGGAGCGGACGGGCGAGCCGTTCATGACCCAGGATCCGCTGATGAGCTACGCCCACGTCTGGATCATCAAGGAAGCCGCCGAGCGGGCGAAGTCGACCGATCCCAAGGCGATCCGCGACGCCGTGGCCAAGCTCGACATCACCAGCGGCCCGGCCGCGACCGCGCTGGCCCCCGGGCGCATCCGCTACGACGAGCACGGGCGGCGCATCGGCGCGATCCCGATCATCGTCCAGTGGCAGGGCGGCGAGCCCTTCACGGTGGCGCCGAACGAGCTGGCCACGCGCAAGCTCGTCTGGCAGGCGGGGAAGTAGCGCACGGCACGATGAAATAGAGCACCGCGCGAGCCCGACGTGGCGCTGGGCGATTTCCTCCAGTACGTGGTGACCGGTCTGCTCGTGGGCGGCGTCTACGCGCTCATGAGCATCGGGCTCGCGCTGATCTTCGGCGTCATGCGGGTCGTCAACTTCGCCCAGGGCGACTTCATGATGCTCGGCATGTACATGACGTACTTCCTGACCACGGCGTACGGCATCGATCCCCTGCTCGGCGCCGTCGTCATCGTTCCGCCGTTCTTCCTGGTGGGGGTCGCGGTCCACCGCGTGCTCCTCGCGCGCGTGACGGGAGGCGGCGATCCCCAGCGCCTGATGGACACGCAGCTCATCCTCACCCTCGGTCTGTCGCTCATCATCACCAACGGCACGACCATGCTGCTCACGCCGATGCCCCGCGGCATCAAGACGTCGTACGCCACCCAGGCCTTCGCCGTCGGCCCGATCTTGATGAACGAGGCGCGCTCCTATGCGTTCCTGATGGCGCTGTTCCTCGCCGGCGTCGTGTACCTGTTCCTCACGCGGACCGATCTCGGCAAAGCGTTGCGCGCGGCGGCCGACGAGCCGGAAGCCGCCGGCTATCAGGGCATCGACGTCCGCGCGATGCACGGCCTCGCCTTCGGCGTCGGCATCGCGCTGGTCGCGGCCGCCGGCGGGTTGCTCGCGACCTATCATCCGATCGAGCCTACGGTCGCGGTCAACTTCATCGTGCTGATGTTCGTCGCGGTCGTGCTCGGAGGCCTCGGGTCGATCCCCGGCGCGTTCGCGGGCGGCCTGGTGATCGGCATCGTCCAGTCACTCACGCTGCTCGTGCTTCCCTTCCAGCTCCAGAACGTCGGCGTCTTCATCGCCTTCCTGCTCGTGCTCTATCTGCGCCCCCAGGGCCTGTTCGGCCAGCGCCTGCGCGCGGTTTAATGGATCACACATTGGGGGGCCCCGAAATGGCCCCCCAAACCCCCCCGCGCTCGTCACGTCCCGGCAAAGCCGGGATGCTCCTCGACCTCCTCCCGATCGCACTCATCGTTCTGGCCGGCCTCGCGCTCACGCTCCTGCTCGGCGAGCGCTACCACCACCGCGTGCTTCAGCTCGTGTTCATCTGGGCGACGATGGGACTGGCCTGGAACATCATCAGCGGCTACGCAGGCCAGACCTCGTTCGGCCATCAGGCCTTCTTCGGTGTGGGCGCCTACGTGACGGTGCTGCTCGTCGTCACCTTCCGCCTCACGCCCTGGATCGGCCTCGTCGTCGGCATGCTGGCCGCGATGATGGCCGCCGTCCTCATCGGGTTCCCGACGTTCCGGCTGGCCGGCATCTACTTCGCGCTCGCCACCCTCGCCTATCCGCTGATCCTGAGGATCCTGATGGACTTCCTGGGCTACCAGGAAGTCGCGATCCCGATGATGCGCACCCGCCCCGTCGCGTTCATGCAGTTCAGCGATCCCCGCGCCTACGACGTGCTCGCCCTGGGCGCGCTCGCCGCCACGCTCGTGCTCTCGCACTGGATCGAGACGTCGCGACTCGGCTACGCGCTCCGGGCTTTGAAGGAGAACGAGCAGGCCGCCGAGGCGATGGGCGTGGACACCTTCCGCGCGAAGATGTTCGCCTACGTCCTGAGCGCCGCCCCGGCGGCGGTCGCCGGCGTCATCTACACCCACGCGATCCTGTTCATCGTCACGCCCGAGGCGGTGTTCGGCGTGCTGGTGATCGTGCAGACGCTCGTGGTCTGCCTGGTCGGCGGCGTCGGCAGCAAGTGGGGGCCGATCATCGGCTCGGCGCTCATGGTGCCGCTGAGCGAGATGCTCGACGCGACGGTCGGCGACCGGCTGCCCGGCATTCAAGGCGTCGTGTACGGCGGCGCGCTGGTGCTGGTGATGATCTTCGCACCCGAGGGCATCTACTGGCGCTGGCAGACGATCGCGCGCCGGCGACGTGCGACTGACACGAGCGTAGAGTCGGCCACGGCGGTCGCGCCGACGCCGCGCATGGTGGCCGATGCTGCCGGCCGGCCGAGCGTGGAGCGCGGCGCGCCGCTCCTCGACGTCCGTGGCGTCTCGAAGGCCTTTCTCGGGCTTCACGCGCTCGACGACGTGAGCTTCACCGTCCGCGGTGGTGAGATCCTCGGCGTGATCGGGCCGAACGGGGCCGGCAAGACGACGCTCTTCAACGTGCTGAACGGCTTCCTCGCGCCCGACCGCGGCGACGTGCGGTATCGCGACGAATCCGTCGCCGGGCTTCGTCCCAGCGCGATCTGCCGTCGCGGCGTCGGCCGGACCTTCCAGGTCGTGCGCGCGTTTCCCCACCTGACCGTGCTGGAGAACGTCATGGTCGGGGCGTTCGTTCGCGAGCGAGCGCCGGGGCCGGCGCGCGAGCGCGCGCAGGCGGCGCTGGCCGCGGTGGGCCTCGCCGCCCGTGCTGGCGTCGTGCCCGGCGGCCTCACCACGCTCGATCTCCGCTTGATGGAGCTCGCGCGATGCCTGGCCACCGCTCCCGAGCTCATCCTGCTCGACGAGCCGCTGGCGGGACTCTCGCGCGACGGCGTCGACACGATGATGACGCTGGTCCGCCGCGTGCGCGACGCCGGCGTGACGGTGGTGATCATCGAGCACACGATGTACGCGGTCGTCCAGCTCGTGGATCGACTCGTCGTGCTCGATCACGGGCGCCGCGTCGCCGAGGGCCTCCCCGCCGACGTGGTCCGCGATCCCGCCGTCATCGAGGCCTATCTCGGCCAGCGCTGGCTGACTCGTTCCATGGGGGGCCCCGAGATGGCCCCCCATACCCCCCAACCCTCGGGGCGCCCCGGCGGAGCCGTGGCTCCCCTCGACGCATGCTGAAGCTTTCCCAGGTCGGCGTCGCGTACGGCGGGCTGCAAGCGGTGGCCGGTGTCTCGCTCGACGTCGCCGAGGGCGAGTTCGTGACGATCGTGGGACCGAACGGCGCCGGCAAGACGACGCTGATGAAGGCGGTCGGCGGCGGCGTGCCGCTCCAGTCCGGCCGCGTCGAGTATCGCGGCCAGGACATCAGCGGACTGCCGGCGCACGCCCGCGCCCGCCTCGGCATCGCGCACGTGCCGGAAGGCCGCAAGGTCTTCCCGTCGCTCACCGTGCTCGAGAACCTCGAGATGGGCTCGTATCGCGCCGAGGCGCGACGTCACCGCGTCGAGGGCCTCGAGACGGTCCTGGGCCTCTTCCCCGTCCTGCGTGAGCGCCGCCAGCAGCTCGCCGGCTCACTGTCCGGTGGCGAGCAGCAGATGCTGGCCATCGGCCGGGGCATCATGGCGCTGCCCGATCTCCTGCTGCTCGACGAGCCCTCGCAAGGCCTCGGGCCGCGAATCGTGGAAGGCATCTTCGAAGCGATCGCCACGATCCGGCGCAGCCGTCCGGTGACGATCCTGCTCGTCGAGCAACGCGTGGTGGAGGCGCTCGAGTTGTGCGACCGCGGCTACGTGCTGGAGACGGGACGCGTCGTCCTCAGCGGCGACCGGCAGATGCTCCTGGCCGACCCCCGCGTGCAGCACGCGTATCTCGGGGCGTGAGGGAGGTTCTGATTGCCGACGCGGCTGCGGTCACGTGCGACTCGATCGTCACTGGTCGGATACTCTTGCGTGGTCCGGTGTGGCGGTGGGATGCTGGCAGCACCGTGACGATGACGCCGCGTTACTGGAACATGTGGTGGACTTTGACGATGGCCGCAGCGGGACTGACACTGCTGGTCGTCCTCGAAGCTCTCGGAATTCTCCAGGACGTTGGCCTGGCGCGGGGCGTCGCCGGTGTGCTCCTGACCATCGTCTTCGGGCTCACCGCCTCGACACGCTCGTCACTCACGGGGTTCCGTGGTGACGTCGTGCCCAGGCTGGACCGCATCATCACGCTTCTCGAAGAACGGCTCCCGCCAACGACGACGTAGCGTCGAGCCACGCCGGCAGCGTCAACGCCCGCTGAACCGCGGCGTCCTCCCCTCGCGATGAGCGACCATGCCCTCGTCGATGTCGTGGCTCCACTCGAGCGCGTGGCGGAGCGCGTCGGACAGCGTGCGGGCCGCGGTGAACCCGGAGACCATGCGCGCGTTCATGATGCGCTTGGCCCCGCGGGTGGCGATCGGGCCGCTGGCGCCGATGCGGGCGGCGAGCGCACGCGCTTCGGGCAGCAAGCGCTCCTCGGGATGCACGGCGAGCACGAGCCCCAGCCGCTCCATCTCGCCGGCGTCGATCGTGCGGCCCGTGCAGATCAGCTCGAGGGCGCGGGCCCGGCCCACGATCGCCGGCAGGCGAACAGGACCGCCGGCGCCGGGAAAGCCACCCCACAGCGCCTCGGGCAGCGCGAACGTCGCGTGCGCGGCGGCCAGGCGGATGTCGCAGGCCAGCGACAGCTCGGCGGCGCCCGCGCGGGCGGCGCCGTTCAGCGCGGCGATCACGATCTGCGGGAGCGTCTCGATCGCGTCGTACAGGCGGTTGGCGAGGCGCACCATCTCGAGGATCTGCTCCTTGGTATAGCTCGCCCGCACGGTCGGGTTGAGGATTCCCATCGAGAAGAACTCGCGGCCGCTGCCGGTGATGACGACGGCCTGGGCTTCGTCGTCGCCGCCGAGACGATCGACGACCTGCTGGAGGCCGAGCAGGACGTCGCGGGTGAGTCGGTTCTGATCCCCGGGCCGATCGAGCGTGATGGTGATGACGCGGTCAGCGCGCTCGACGCGTAGCTCGTCCGATCCCATGACAGCCTCCTGGAAGCACGGCGGTGAGCGTCTCGCGGCCCGGGCGGGCGGGGCGTCACCTACATATGCTTCGAGGCCGAGGCTGTCAACTCGCAGGGTGCGGCTTGCGGCGTCAGCTCAGACGACGGCTGCGTCCGGCTCCGCCACCCGCTTCAGCTCCTCGAGGGCGATCGTGCCGTCGATCACCTTCTGAAAGCCGTCCTGGAACAGCGAGCGGGCGCCGTCGCGGCGGGCGCAGGCGCGCAGCTCGGGGTCGCTGGCCCGGTCGTTGATCATCGTGCGCAGCTCTTCGGTGATCGGGATCATCTCGAAGATGGCCGTGCGCCCGACGACGCCGGTGCCGTTACAGGCCTTGCACCCGACCGCGCGATAAATCATCAGCGGTTCGGTCATGCCGGCCATCATCTGGGTCTCGGCGTCGGCCGCCGTCGCCTGCTTGCAGGCCGAGCACAGGCGGCGGACGAGCCGCTGGCTCACCACGGCGGACAGCGACGATGCGATGAGGTACCGGGGCACGTCCATGTCGGCCAGCCGCGTGATGGCGCCGACCGCGTCGTTGGTGTGGAGCGTCGCAAAGAGCAGGTGGCCGGTCAGCGACGCCTGCATGGCGATGCGGGCCGTGTCCACGTCGCGCACCTCGCCGACCAGGATGACGTCGGGATCCTGGCGCAGGACGGAGCGCAGGCAGGACGCGAAGGTGAGGCCGATCTTCTCGTGCACGGCGATCTGGGTGATCCCGTTCAGCTCGTACTCGATCGGGTCCTCGATCGTGACGATGTTGGTGGTCTCCACCTTGATCGCGTTCAGGCAGGCGTAGATGGTCGAGGTCTTCCCACTGCCCGTCGGCCCGGTGACGAAGATCGCGCCCTGCGGCCGGCGCATGATCGACTGGAGCGTGGCCAGGTGATCGGCGGACAGGCCGCAGCTCGGCAGCGGGATGGACACGCCGTCGAGATCGAGGAGGCGCAGGACGAGCTTCTCGCCGTGCAGCGAGGGCACCGAGGACGCGCGGACATCGAGCGCACGACTGCCCCGGACGAGGTGGATGCGGCCGTCCTGCGGCAGGCGATGCTCGGCGATGTCGAGGTTCGCCATGATCTTGATGCGCGACAGCACCGCGGCCCGCTCACTGACCGAGATGGTCGTGGCGTGCTGCAGGAGCCCGTCGATACGGAAGCGCACCAGCAGGCCGTCGGTGGACGGCTGGAAGTGGATGTCGCTGGCGCGTCGTGCGATGGCCCGGTCGATCAAGTTGTCCACGAGGTCGGTCGCACTGAGCCGTGGAGCTGAAGGATTCCGGAACTCGGTAGCCGCCCCCCGACGAACGATCTCGAGCATCGTGACGGTACTCCTTTCGCGCAATCGCAGCTTGAGCAAGGTATATCCTTCTATCTAGATGAGGCAATTTAACCCTGGGTATAGGTTTCTATATCCTCCGATATACGCGACGAACCATTCACCGCGAGTACACAGGTCGAGGCCCGTCAACCCGTCTGCCTCGAAAAAGCACGTCTCCACGCGGCGTTCGACGCCCCCTGAGCGACGTCGCGTCTTCGGGAGCCCAGGCCGTCACAACCGGGCGCGAGGCTCGGACGGTGAATGCGTTTCCGACACTCTTGTAAGTTTCCTCGACGCCCATTCGGCCGGTATCCGGCCGCAAGCGTGGGTTCTCACGGAAGTTTTTCTTACGGAGCGACTCCCCCAGGTGTCAGGAACTTCGACGGTGGTTCATCCGTATCATCACCGCCACGGCCGGCAGCGTGATCAAAACCGCCGTGCTCACCGTCACGCCGCCCCGCGCCCCCGCCGCCTCCCCCGCCACCGCCGTCGGCGGACACTGTCGGCATCAAGGTCGCGGAGTACGTCGTCTCCAGCAAGATCCTGAACGTCCAGGCGACCAGCACCAGCACGAGCGCGACGCTAACCGTGTCCGTCACGTCGACGGGCGCCGCGATCGGGACGCTGACCAACAACGGTGGCGGCAAGTACACCGGTGCGTTCTCATGGCCGGTGAACCCGGCGAACGTCACCGTGAAGAGCAGCCTGGGAGGTGCGGCGAGCTCCGCGGTCAAGGCGAAATAGGCGAAATAGGGCTGGTTGACTTTCACCGCGACCCCGACCTAGAGTCCGATCACTCTGTCGAGGTGCGGGCCGTGAAGATCAACCGTCTCGAGGCGATTCTCGTCGAGGTGCCGCTCCACCAGCCGGTCACGGGCGTTCACGGCCGCACCACGCTGCAGC
>Ga0209470_1003859_pt1 | contig 10169 bp, 8 predicted proteins | sample GraSoiAngelo_125_FD_185882 | JGI IMG/M metagenome (GOLD analysis project Ga0209470, IMG submission 185882) | Grasslands soil microbial communities from the Angelo Coastal Reserve, California, USA - 14_0927_05_40cm (SPAdes) (version 2) | ecosystem: Environmental > Terrestrial > Soil > Grasslands ... | reverse complement strand
CAACGCGCCGACGTGGCCATTTGTCGAGCGAAAGGAGCAGGCCGGTAAATGGGGAGTCGAGACTGAATACGAGAACGTCTTTCTGTGCGGTTCGAGCGCGCTGCGCGGTGGCGCGGTCAGCGGCATCCCCGGGCATAATGCCGCAATGAAAGTGCTGGAAATTGTGGCAAGTAGCGGGTGACGCGTGACAAGTGGCGAGGAAAAATGTTTGAAATGAAAACTTCGAATACTGATCCTGCCGATGTCGCGTCAATCGATGCGATAATCACAGCTGCGTACGATTCGATCTCGGGGCTGCCGGGGAAGCGAGACTGGAATCGCGTGCTCTCGTTGTCATTCCAGTTGCAAATGGCGGGTACCTGTGTGCCACGTGCGGAGCGGCGGGAGCTTCACCATCCGAAAGCAATTACCCATCAAGTCAGCATCAACGGCGGTGAGCTTCAAACGCGCTCACTTCTTTCGCGAAGCTGTCGAGAATGATGGAGCCGGGTTCGGGCGCATAGCGTAGCGCAATGTAGGCATTCGAGATTTGTCGAATGCGCTCGGATTCGTTAGGCAATAATTGCGCAGCCCTCATTGAGAAGTCTGATGGGCCTTCCCACGGATCACGTCGCACCCCAAGGCGGGCGGCCTTGCGACAAAAACGCTCATATAACGCCTTGAGCCGGTCCACGCGTGAGCGCGTCCGCAGTTGCATCCAGCCGAAATAGATTACGAGCAGTGCGGAGACGACAACTAGGATTTCGGTGATGAGAAACAACGGCCCACGGCTGGCGGTCCCGATGGACTCCAGCAATACTTCCTGGACGTCAGCGTCGAACCCAAGGAGCCGAGTGTCCCACTCGTAATTGAGCGTCTCCCAGCCAAGCCGAATGTTGGTGAATATCGCGGACCGAGCCAGCTGTGTGACGAACGCGTTTCGGCGACTTTCCATTTGTCCGGAAGCGATGCGTCTCTCTAGAAACGAGTTGAGATCGAGACTCGCGCGTCCAGGCGCAACTACACCGGTGGGATCCACTCGTGTCCATCCGCTGTCCGGGAGCCAGACCTCACACCACGCATGGGTGTCCGCCTGTCGCACAAGAAAAAATCGGCCCAGGTCGTTGTACTCACCCCCCAGGTAGCCGACGACGACGCGCGCGGGGACCCCGGCCAGTCGCATGAGAGTGGCGAAACTGGCGGCATAGTGTTCGCAAAAGCCAGTTCGGCGATGAAAGAGAAATTGGTCCAGATCATTCTTCTTGTATTCACCTGGCGACAACGAATAGCGAAACCCGTGCGTCCGGAAAAACTGGAGCGCGTTGTTTACTGTGGCACGCGGATTGGAACCCTGGGCGACCCAGGATTGTGCTAACTCACGCACGGCTGGACTGATCGACGCCGGCAGCTCGAGCGCTAGCTGACGTTCATGCGGCGTCAGTTCGTTCACCCCAACTTCGGGAGATGAAATGACTTCATATCGGCGGGCTTTTCGAATCGGCTGAACGCTCCAGAGATAATTGCCGCGCGCCAGCATCGCGCCGGGAGGAATCTCAAAGGGCCGATCGAGCGCGAACATCCAGTGCGCACCATGCGGCGCGATCGTAATTCGCTGTCGAATCGCCTTGCCGCTCGGCGATTGACCTGGTAGGGCGCGACCGCCGGGCCCGCCGAGCTTAGAGGATTGAGAGACTGGTGCAGGAGTATAGGGAGCACGCCACTCCCAACCTTCGCAATGCCACATGACAACTCCGCGCCAATACATGGGACCGGGCGGCCGAGTTTTGCTGCCAGGGAACTCCGCGCGGAAAGCGATGTCCGAAGAATTTGCAAGCGCTGCGATGCTGCCCGGAGAGAGTCGATCGGAAAAACCGGAGCTTGCCGAACGGATGGCGCGAAATTCAAACCGGAAGCTGGTATTGATTCGGGGAAATAAGAGGAACAAGAGGATCACCAGCGGCGCTGCCTGAGCAAGGAGTTTGCAAGTGGTGCCCAGTGGAGGCCAGAAAGCGCCAGGTGACGATCCGCGATGAAACTGGATCAATGCCACAAGTAGCAATGCAAATGCGGTGAGCAGGCAAAGTGCGATCCCGAAGTCCTGTGAAAGAAAAAAGCCGCAAAGACAAAGCACCCATCCCATCATTACCATGACTTGAAACTCGCGCGCGGTGTGCGCTTCCAGAACCTTGAGTGACATCAGAACCACAAGAAGCGAAACGCCGGATTCAATGCCGTTCAGCGACCCGTAACTGACGAAGATCGCGGCAAGTGCCAGTGCCGCGAGAATGAGTTTCAAAGCTGCAAAACGGAGGCGGTATCCTTTCGGCTCCATCCAGAATTTCAGTGCGAGCGTGAGAAGAAAAAGGCACGGCACCCAGGTTGCGAGAGAGCCAAACATTGGGGGCAATGTGAAGAGCAACGCCGCCGCCAGCCAAAGCAGCGGCCACCGTGGAATACTCCTATCTCTTTTACTCTTGCTCATGCTCTTCTTACTGTCCCTACCTGGAACAGACTGAGTGCGCGCAGGCACTGATGAAAATGCGATTGCCCAACAGCCGGCGAAATAACTGTGCCTGGCAGACGAAGACCGTAGGGACGCCGCGCGCGCTCGGCTTCGATCACCCAAAGCACGAGTTGCGACAGTCTCTCTTCCACGTTAGCAAAACGAAGAGCAGAAAAATCTAGGTGCACGGCCCCTTCCGCTTCAGCGGCGAATTGTTTTGTCATGAGCGGCTGGCCGCGCGCCACAGCTTTCCAATCGATGTGACGTTGAGACTCGCCAGGCACATAGGCACGCGCTCCAGCAAAGTCATCGCCATCTCTGATCTCCATCTGGGGGCGGTTATGCAGCGTGGGCGCGGGATTCGACGGGAGCTGCGGATCGCCAGCAGGCTTTGGATAAATAATGTAGGTTTGAGAAGACGCGAATTTCTTCAAAAAGCAAATGAAACCGAGCGGATAAACACTCGTTAGGCACAACGTTCCTACCTTATGTTCGCCCCGCTGCCGAGCGGGAAATCGAAGCGTCACCCGGGAGGCATTGCCTGCTGGAATATAGTCGATGCGTTCGCTTTCTCTGCTGGAACCCGATAGGGCCAGATTAATTCCATGGCGCGTTGCCCGAGAGCCGTTCGTGACCTCAACCGGCAGCGAGACCTCCTGGCCTACAAATGCTGACTGCACGGATTCGAGTGTTATCGTCACACCCGCGAGATTGATCAGGGTGTGCGGAATCGAAACCAGAAACGCAGCCGTCAATGCGAACAGAAGCAAGTAAACTGCCGCACTGTTTTGACTCGAAGCTGCATACCACATCGCGGCCAGAACAAACAGCAGCCCTGCAAAACTTGGGGTCGGATAAACGAGTGGAACTTTTCTTGCTTTCACGGGACCGGCACGCTGTGAAGCAGATTATCCGCGAGTGTGCGCCCGCTTTGTCCAGGTTGCTCGATATCGTGTCCCAGCCGATGCGCCATGACCGCGATTCCTACGGCTTGAATATCTTCGGGAAGCACCATGTCGCGTCCGTGCATCAGCGCCCAGGCTTGGGACGCATGTAGCAAAGCAAGACCGGCGCGTGGGGACAAACCGGTGCTGTGACGTTGTCGTGAGGCATCGAGCAAATCCTGCAGGTAATCGAGCAACGCCGTGGAAGCGTACACCTTTCGCACGTGATCTTGAATCTCCACCAACGTTTGCGGACTAATCACTGGCTTTAATTCCTTAAGCATCTCGCGGCGATCCATGCCCAGAAGCATCGCGCGTTCGCTTGCCCGGTCCGGCACGCCCAGCTCGATCCGCATCAGAAAACGATCTAGCTGAGATTCAGGAAGCGGAAAGGTACCCACTGCGTGTTGTGGATTCTGTGTCGCGATCACAAAGAACGGCTCGGGTAACTCATACGTCACCCCATCGATGGAGATGCGGTGTTCCTCCATTGCTTCAAGCAGCGCGCTTTGCGTCTTGGCTGTCGCGCGATTGACCTCGTCGATCAGCACCACTTGCGAAAAGAGCGGGCCGCGATGAAACACAAAGCATTGCTTGCCCCGATCGAAGATGGAATTGCCGAGAATATCGGCAGGAAGCAGGTCACTCGTAAACTGGATGCGTTGAAAGGCGAGCGCGAGCGAGCGCGCCAACGCTTGGGAGAGCGTCGTCTTGCCTACGCCCGGGATATCTTCAATCAAGAGGTGGCCGCGCGCGAGCAGACAGGCGACTGCGAGTTTTACCGCCTGATTCTTACCTACGATAACTTCACAAATCTGCTTTGTGAACGTATCAACGTGATCTGTCACTCCAAAGAGATGATCTGCGGGAACGATAGGGTTCGCAAACGGGGATATGCAGAAAATGGCTTCTGCTTTCTTACTCTTACTCTTGCTCATGCTCCGATGCCGGATGTGATAAGTTGAGTTTCTCGGTTCGCGTGGATTTTCGTGTTCGCTTTTGCGCGGGCGTGACGCTCGATGCGCCCGCCGGCACTGGTTGTGACTCGTTTCGGAGTCGCACCGTATCGAGAGTCAATTGCGATGGCGTGGAGGAGGGATGTGTGTCGCGATAATATTTTGTGCTGAGCCCTAGCAGAAACGACGCGAGAATGAAAATTGCCATTCGTTTTTCAGCAGGAGTGAGAATGAATCTCTGCCTGATGCGATCGAATTTCAGCCAACGTCTTTTCAACTCACAAAGGATCTCGGTGTCAATTCTCTGGCTGTTCTTTTTGGCGCGTCCGGACACGCAACGAGCGATAGTTGCCCCTGATATTCTTGTCGTAATATCGCGCCTTCGAATCGGCGAACATCAGCTCGCAATACAGCGGGCGAGACATCGAGGTAGCGGTATACCGGTCCATTGATGAATTTAATTTCGAGAATGTGACGACGCCTGCTGTAGCCGACCGCGGCGAGCGCCGTCGATTCAACGTTCTGGTGCGGAATATGCGAGATGATTGGATCGGATTTTTCTGGCTCCGCAAGCGAGCGCGGACCCATGACAATCACCATCACAGCGAGAGGCACGACCCAAAGGCGTTGCATGACAGAAGTCTTTTCTATCTTCCGGGGAGGATGCCGTCGAGAAAAACCGTGCGCGATTCGCAGCGCGCCGCTACCGTTATTGCCCCAGCGGCGTCGTGATCTCGGTGTCTGGTGGCGGCGTAAATTCAAATGTCGATGGCGGGACCGACGCGCTTGTTTGATTGGAATAGCTGGTCACAATCCGATCACCATTCGGCAGCAACATGTCCGTGCGCGCAGCTTGCAGGTTTTCATTGATACGCAAATCGAGCTTTTGAAACACGCGTTTCATCGAAACGGTGCGCGGTATCAACGTCAGCTCGTAACTACTGTCGATCTTTGCAGCAGTGATCTGAAAAGTGCTCTCAATGTTCTCCAAATTCAGCGCTGAATTGATCGCTGCCACCGTCGAATCAAGTGGCGAGCGTTTTCCTAGCGAATAACGTTCGGCTAATTTAAAGTTTGGATAATAAATCCAGAGCTGACGACCATCGCTTACTGTGAGGCTCGGCGAACTGCCTTTCACTTCGCGGCGGAATTTGTTCGGTGGCTGAAACCAAACTTTCCCTGAGCTCACGACCGGTTTCTCCATCAGACGGATAACCCTCTCTTCTCGAAAGTCCGCTTGTGTGATTCTGTTCTCACGAATTCGGGCAAGCAGATTTTTCACTTCGCTATCGGTAAGCTGTGCGGCCCTGGCAAAGCTCGTCAGGCAAATCAGACCACTGACGATCAAAAGAATCTTGCGCATAGATTCTATTATACTAACGGCTGCCGATCCTATTTTCCTGCCACGACTTGGGTTCAGCCGCGGCCATTGCCGGCAACGTAAAGAAAATCGTCGCGACCAAACTCCAGAAAATTCCAAGGGCGCACGCAACTCCAAGTCCGGTGAGCGACGGATTGCGGGCCAGAGCGAGGGAAGCGAAACCGCTCACAGCGGTCAAACCGGCAAGCAGCACGGGCTTGACCACTCCCGCGACGTCATGCTCGACATCACGTGTTTTCTGCCAAACCAGCACGGTGTAGATGCCGTAATCCACGCCGATGGCCAGCACGAGCCGGAAGGAAAGCACATTCAGGAGATTTAAATTGATGTGCAGCAATTTCATAGAAGCGATCATTGCCCCGATCCCAAACGCAAGCGTAACGACCTGAATCAGCCACAGCCGCAAATCCCGATACAGGATCGCAAGCAGCGATACGTCGAAGATGGCCATCAACGCGCTGATGATGAGCAGTTGCCGGTGCGACCATGGCAACAGATCAGCCAGTACATAGGTCCAGCCCGAGAGAATCACCGGCACGCCTCGCACTGGTAAATTGTATTTGAGGTATTCGCTCTGCGCGTGCGTGGCGACTGGTTGATTCGTCGTAACAAATCCTGTGGTGAGCAACGGATCTCGCGCGAAGTACCGATCGACCAAAAACCACCAACTCGAAGACTTCGGCAGTTGAGCGCGCCAATTCGGGAGAGGCACGCCTGGAAGGGCAAGATGTTGCAAATCGTCGAGCAACGCGAAAGCTGGCGTGAACGCATCCGGATTGAATCCCTCTGCGTTTAAAGTTTGTACCAATGTTTCGCGCGCCGCTTGAAAATTAATCGCACTCAACTCTTCGCGATTTCGTTGCATCCAAATTGGCGACGGACACAGCGCAGCGGGTGTGAAGAAGCTTTTGATCTTGCCGACTGTTTGGAGATCACGCCAGTGCGCCGCCAGTTTCTGCCAGGCATCATGCAGTTCTTGTGAATTTGTGGCATGCACGATTGCCAGCACAGGTTCCCAGCGCACGGGCATCGTATGCATGATCTTCTCAAGACTTTGATTTGCCCGAATGTTTTTTGGTTGCAGCGAACGCGTGCTCGCCTCGAATTGAAGCGGCGGACTGGGTGAAAACCCGATTCCAGTTAGCAACAACAACACCGCGCTGGAAGAGATCAATATCGTAGCCGGCCGGCGCACAGTCCATCGCACATATTTTTTTACGAGATCGAATAGCCAATCATGACGAACAGGCTTTTGCCGCTCGCGAATAAAAAGAAATAAGATCGAGCACATGAACAGACCAGCCACGAAAATGCCAATCGCAATCAGCACGCCGAGTTGCGAAAAGCTCATCGCACCACTTAACACGAGCGCGAGAAACCCAACCGCAGTCGTGAGCGCGCCAAAAAAAATCGCCCGCCCAAGTTTTGCAACCGAGGTGGCAATGGCTTGCTGATGCGGTTCTCCATCGGCGCGCGCCTGGTGATAGCGCCCGATCGTGAGGATCGCGAAATCAACTCCGAGTCCGACTAAAATGGCGCAAAACGCGACGCTGATCATGCTGAGCCGTCCAAAAAGGAGCTGCCCGAGCACGAGCGCAACCAAACAAGAGAGTAGAAGGCAAAATGCCATGCCCAGCAACGGGAGCCATCGCCGAAAACCTACAAAAAAAATACTGCCCACCAGCAGAACCGAACCCAGTAGCGTAGCCACGATGTCATAGCGCATGCTCAGGGAAATTTCCGACACAAAAGCCGCGCGCCCGGTCACAAGAACTTGCAAGCGGCCGCCAGCCCATCCCGCGCCCGCAGTTGTACGGAACTCGTTCACGCGACGCATCAAACGCTGGCATTCGAAGGCGCTGACGGACGGCTGATTCGTGACTGCGAGAAAAACTCGCATCGTCCCATCGGGTGAGGTGAGCGGTTGCTCCTGTTCAGTCGCGGTGTTTTCTGCAAAAGGTTTGAGCGCGGGCGCAATCAGACCGAGCGGGTCGAAGGAAAGCTCGAACTCCGGTCGCGGCGAACCCGCTTCGATCTGTTGACGCAATCGATGGAGCCGATCCTGAATTTTCCGCGGTTGCAAGATTGATATCGTCTCATCGAAAACGCTCGGTTCCAGGTTCAGGAGCAGTGGCACTGCGATCGATTGGAGATCGCGAATTCCATCAGGCGTGGCCATGGGCGAACCCGCGAGCACACGAGTGCACCACGGTTGCTTTCGTAATTTTTCAGCAAATACCGTCGCGAAGTCCTCCAGTTTATCCACGTCCTGCGGCTCACAAAGAAGCGCGAAAGTGAGCTCATGCGTTTGCTCAAACTCGCGATCGTAAATTTTAAGCCCTTGCACCGAAGGAAACCTGCCGGGCAAAACGTTGAAGATTTCGGAATCGAGCCGCAGCGAGGTGATGAGAACTGTGAGACACGCGGCAGTCAGCACACCTACGCCCGTCCACACGAACCCGCGTCGCTGCGTTATGGTCCGGGCAATGAAATCACTGATCCGCATGAACTGCGCTAGTGTTCTGCAACAGCGGCGGCTTTACAACGGCTGAGCGTGTTAGCTAAAACCGAAACAGAAATGTCTCGTTGCCGGCGACGAATCGCACCATTCGTCGATCTTGGGAGTGAATGAGTTTGTCTCGCAAGTCGAGCCAACCGCGCAGTTGCTGCGGCGCTTGTTCTACGCGACCAGACCAGCCGCCGCGCGAGAATGGCCCTTTGACTTCGGCAAACGTGGCGTCCTGCCGTAGAGAGAGCAACGTCACAGCCGGACCCTTCGAGACCGTCAATTCGAAATCGCCGGTTTTCGAATAACGTACAATCACGTCGCCAATGAGCGTTGTTTGAGGTGTGCGATACATGAGTTGTCCGGTTCTGGTCTGCCAATTGGAAGCCGGCTCAGCAAATTTATGCGCCGGCATCGTTGCACAACCGGTTAGATCGATAATCGCGAGCGCAATGATTGCGATCTTAAGGTGGGGGCAATTGACCTCAATCGCCCCTGGCTTCTTTCCCATCACGATACTACGCCAACCGTTTCGACGGGCGTTGGTGCTTCCTCTTTCTTCGGTACGAGAGTGAGCCTAGGAGCGATTGGGTAGCGGCGTTGCAACCAAACCAAAAAATAAAACACCCACATTCGCCATCGGATGGCAAAGCAGTTGCCGACATTTCCGCCGAGCACGGCGTTCACTGTGGGCGGAAGGCCCAGCACATCGCGCGGCGCGAGGAAAACTTCGATAAATTCCTTTGTGTACCAAGCGTTGACAAAGCGGAGATAAACATCCATCGCTCGGTTGACCGCGCGCTCGTACCGCGCGAACAGCCGTTTTGCCCGGCGCGGACGATCAAGCACTTCGTTTAGCGAATCAGCAGCCAGCTCGCCACTGAACACCGCGAGGAAAACGCCGCTGCTAAAAATTGGATCGATGAAACCAGCGGCATCGCCCGCAAGCAACCAGCGGTCTCCATGCAGTTTTGCGCTGCGATAGGAGAAATCCGCTTCCACGTAAACTTCTGACGCCCGCCGCGCATTTGTCATTCGTTTGGCGATGATTGGCTGTTCGGCGAGCGCCTGATCGAGAAAATTTTCGGCGCTCAGCTTTGATTTTCGAAATGTTTCGCTGTCCAGAACGATGCCGATGCTGGTGCGCTCGGCGGTAAGGGGGATTATCCAAAACCAGCGATCGATTCCACGGATCAGGAGCGTGAGTGTACCGTCGATTCCTTCCGCGCGCCAAACACCATCGTAGTGCGCGAAGATCGACAATTTCTGAAGATGATCGTAGGTCTTCTTAATTTTGAACTGCCTGCCGAGAACGGAAGCGCGCCCGCTGGCGTCGATCACGTACCGGGTGCGAATCGCTCGAGACGAGCCGTTCGATTTAACCGTAAGATCGACATCGTCTTCTGAAAATTCTACTCGATCGACTGCAGTTTGCTCGTGCACTTCTGCGCCAGATTCGGCGGCGTGATCGAGTAGCACTTTATCGAAATCGCCGCGCGTGACTTGGTAAGAATGATCGGTTTGGGAGCGAAAGGCGTCCTTGAAATAAAATTTGGTCCCCTGCTCGGAACAGGCGCCAAACATTTCGCCCCCGAATTTTTTCATGAACCCGGCGCGCAAAAATTTTTCGTGCAACTCGAGGCGGGTAAACGCCTTCATACTAAACGGTAGAAGGGACTCGCCGATGTGGAACCGCGGAAACCTTTCGCGCTCGAAGATGATCACACGCCGCCCAGCACGCGCAAGCAACGCAGCGGCAGTGCTCCCAGCCGGTCCTCCGCCAATGATAGCGACATCGTACATGTCGATCTTCATGCGGAAGCAAGCTTATGGGGAAATCATGCCATTTGCCAGCCACAGATTGATCCGAATGGCATCGAGCGCGCTACCTTCGCTCTGC
>Ga0209470_1003858_pt1 | contig 10170 bp, 8 predicted proteins | sample GraSoiAngelo_125_FD_185882 | JGI IMG/M metagenome (GOLD analysis project Ga0209470, IMG submission 185882) | Grasslands soil microbial communities from the Angelo Coastal Reserve, California, USA - 14_0927_05_40cm (SPAdes) (version 2) | ecosystem: Environmental > Terrestrial > Soil > Grasslands ... | reverse complement strand
CGAATCCGAAATACCTCGGCGTGAAACGGTTCGGCGGGGAATTCGTCCGAGCCGGCACGATCATCGTGATTCAGCGCGGCACCAAGTTCCATCCTGGGAAGAACGTGCGGCGCGCCTCGAACGACACGCTGTTCACGACCATCGACGGTCACGTGAAATTCGAGCACAAGAACAAGCAGCGGTTTCAGGTGAGCGTGTATCCGGCGGCGGCTAAGAACTTGTCAGGGGCGGTAAAGGGGCGGTAGGAGGCGGTAGGGGGGAAAAACCCCACCGCCTTTTTTGCGTCCGTCACGTCGATTTCTGGTTACGCTCTCCCATTCCGCTTGACACACTCTTGCCGACATGATGCCCTACGAGCGCTTCGAAGCCTGGAAGGTCTGCGACGAGCTCGCGGTGCAGGTTTATGAGGTCACTCGGTCGTTTCCCAAGTACGAACTGTTCGGATTGACGTCTCAAGCACGACGTGCCGCGTTCTCAGCGCCCGCCAACATCGCCGAGGGATCTGCCAAGCCAGGAGCCAACGAGTTCTGCCGATTTCTTAATATCGCGATCGGCTCCTTATCCGAACTGTCCTACACGCTGCGATTCTGCCGACGAGTCAAGCTGTTCGATGACGATTGCTACAAAACGTTAGATGAGCTCCGGCGACGAGCCGGGTTTCCGACGTGGAAGCTTTACGAGGCAGTCCGAAAACGGAAACGGTAGGGGGTAGTTTACCGCCCCCTACCGCCTCCTACCGCCCCTAATACTTCGGTGGAAGTGTCTTGTACCTCTCCAGCAACTCCGTCTGCCTGCTCCTAAGCGGAATCTCGCGACCCCGGATGTAGACATGTTCGATGCCAGTCGAGAAGTCGAACGGATCCCCGGTCCAAACGACGACGTTGGCGACTTTTCCAGCCTCGAGCGACCCGTACCGGTCCGCCACACCAAGGATCTCGGCAGGGGTTAGCGTCACCGCCCGCAACGCCTGATCCCACGTCATCCCGCTCGCCACCGCATTGCCCGCCTGCTGCCGCAAGTCCCGCGTGTTTTCGGTCGTGGTCTCCATCAGCGCGACCTTCACGCCGCCCTTCGCGAGCAACGGCGCGTTTTCGTAGCGAATGCCGAGGGCGTCGAAGCTCGGGATGTTGTCCATCGGCTCGACGAGCACCGGCACGCCGGCCACCGCGATCTCGTCGGGAATCATCCACCCCTCGGCCGCGCCCGCGAGAATCAGCCTGAGCTTGTACTCCTGCGCGATCCGCAGCGCGGTTTCGATGTCGCTGCGGCGGTTCGCGACCACCAGGAGCGGTAGCTCGCCGCGCAACACGGGCTGGAGCGCCTCGAGATCCGCGGCGCTGGCGCTAAGATCCTGGATCTGGCGCCGCCGATAGTCGGCGCGCCGAGTCGCGTATTCGCGCGCGTCGTTGAGCACCCGGCGGAGCCGCTGCGCGACCCCCGCCCGTGATCCACCACCCGCGTCTTTCGCGGCTTCACTGAGGTCGGCGACCATCGCGGCGGGCGACTTCACCCGCATGGCTTCGATCGTTGCACCGTCGAGATCGATCAACACTGCCTGACCCCAGATGAGACTGCCATTGGGGACCGCCAGGGTCGTGGTGATGCCCTCCATGCGATTGACGGCGATCAACGTGGACGCCGGGTTGATGCCTTCGAGGACGTTGAACGAAGCCGCGACCTCGTTGCCCCGAAGCGTCGCTTCATTCGTATTCTGTACGGCGCCGATCTCGCGCAGCCCCATCTGGCCGGCGCCGTCGATCAATCCCGGCGTCACCCATTTCCCCGACGCGTCGATGCGCGTCGCGCCGGCCGGCACGGCGACATTGGCTCCGACGGCGGCAATCCGACCGTCGCGAATCAGGACCGTGGCATTTTCAATCTTTGGCCCCGACACCGGATACACCGTGCCACCGGTGATCGCGATGGTCTGGGCGAGCAGGAAGGCAATCATGGCTGCCCCAGGGAGAAGTCGGTTTTCGGCTGATGTGCTGGATCGTTGCGGTCGTAGACCAGCCAACCATCGTTGTAGACCTGCAGCGCGCGGGCATACACCGACAACGGATCGGCCGACCAGAGCACGACGTCCGCCATCTTCCCGGGCTCGAGCGTGCCGACGAGCGAATCGAGGCCGAGCACCCACGCCGGGTTCGCGGTGAACCAGCGAACGGCCTGATCGCGGGTGATGGGAATCCCGGCGCGCCGGCCGTGGTACATCGCTTTGGCCGCTTCCTGATTGAGACGCTGAATCCCTGACGCGTCGTCGGAGTGGATCACGACGCGGCCGCCCGCCTGCTGCACCAGCGCGGCGTTCTCGTAGATCCCGTCCATGGCTTCTTCTTTGAAGCCCCACCAGTCCGACCAGATCGAGACCGCGGTGCCTTCACGCGCCAGCACGTCGGCGATCTTGTACGCCTCCACCGCGTGGTGGAACGAGCGGATCTTGAACCCGAACTCATGAGCGAGGTCGAGCATCTGCATCATCTCGTCCGCCCGGTAGCAGTGGTTCTGCACGTAGATGTTGCCGCGCAGCACCTCGGCGAGCGATTCGTTACGCAGATTGCGCTCTGGCGGATCGCCCTGGTGATCCTTGTTCCACTTGTCCCACTTCTGGCGATAGCCTTGCGCCGCGATGAACGCCGCGCGGTAGCCGGCCATGTTGCCCATCCGGGTGGACGGACCGCCGCGGTTTCCGTACACGCGCTTGGGATTCTCACCGCAGGCCATCTTCAGCCCATAGTGCGCGCCGGGAAACTTCATCTCCTGCACGGAGCGCGCCGGGACGAGCTTCAACACTGCGCTGCGGCCGCCGATGAGATTGGCCGACCCGGGCAGCGCCTGAATCGTCGTGACGCCGCCCGCGATCGCGAGCGGAATCTGCGGATCCTGCGGCCAGAACGAATGCTCGGCCCACACCTCGGCCGTCACCGGGCTCGTGGCCTCGTTGCCGTCCGATTCCCCGAATGTGCCGGGCGCGGCATACACGCCGATGTGCGAGTGCGTGTCGATCACGCCCGGCGTCACCCACTTGCCCGTGCCGTCCACGATGGTCGCGTCGGTCGGTGCGGTGACGTTGGCTCCCACCGCGACGATCCGGCCGTCACGGAACAGAATTGAGCCACCCTGAATCTCCTGTCCCGCTGCCGTCATGATCGTGGCATTGCGGATCAGCACCGGAGGATTCGGATGGCGCTGATAGGTCGATGGATACTGGGGCCCGATGCCCGCGTCCTGAGTGGCGGTGGCTTGCGCTGGTGCCGCCGCGTTCGTCGTCCGTGCACCCGCTGAAGCGCAGCCGGCGCCGGCGGCGAACACCAGCAGCGCGAAGGCGGTGGACAGATGTCGCATGAGTGATCTCCTGTTATTTCACGAGTTCGAACACCAGCGGCGCTCCGGTCGGCGCGACGCGCACGACCCGCCGCGGCGCTTGCTGGCTTACATGCATCACGAGCGGCAGCTGCATCCCGGACAGCTCGAGTCGGTTCGCCGGGAACGTCCCCGCCGGCACAGCGACGTTCTCGACGGCGGCGACCCTGACGCTGACGACCTTGGTCACGCCTTCGCCGGACGAAAACACGTTCAGGTTGAACGTCTTGCCTGGCTCGAGCGGCAGGGCAGGCAACAGGACGGCGAGCGCGTTGTCGTCGATCGTGCCGGCGGCCACCGTCGTGTCGACCGTGATCGTCTTCGGACCGCCGGGCTGCGGCGTCTGGCTCGTGCCTTTCACGCGCCCGCCCGCGTAAGCGAGATGGATCTCCGTGTGCTGACCCTGGACCGTGCTGGTCTGATCGGTACGACGCATTGACAGGTCGCCGTTCAGCACGACCGTCGACTGCTGCTGGACGAACGAGCCAATCACTGTCGATTCGGTATAGACGATCGAGTCACTGGTGACGACAGCCTTCGCAGTCTGACCCCCCAACGCGTTGCCTTGCACCAGGGCCTGGAAACTGTCGCTGCGCGCCACGATCTGACCGCGATCGAACGCGACCGGTCCGCCGGTAGGATTCAGCTCGGCGGGATCCATCGCCTTGCCTTCGATGTCTACGAGCCGGACGGGCGCGATCCCCTTGAGCTTGTCATACAGCGCCTTGGCATCGCCGACGACCACGATGCTCAGGGCATCGCGATGAATCACGCGCTGCGCCGCCGTGCGCGCGCGCGGCGCGGTCACCGCCGCCAGGCGTTCGCGATAGCGCTGCAGGTAATCGGCGCCGAGGCCGAGCAGCCGGGCCGACGTGACGACCTGCGCGATCTGGCGCGGTGTCTCGATCGTCAACGGGAACGAGCCGACGAGGAATCCCTTGGCGCCGCCGAGCTCGCTGTCCGGGATCGTTTCCGTGCGAATCCGGTCGATCTGATGGAGCAGCTCGACGAGCGCGCTGTCGCTGATTTCGGTGCGGCCCTCAAAGGTCGCCTGCCAGTACCCGAGCCCGCGGTTGCGGCGCAGCGAAGCATACGAGCCGTACGTCCAGCTCTTTTGCTCGCGCAGGATGGTGAACAGCCGCGAGTCCGAGCCGCCACCCAGGACGTGGATCGCGACCCGCGCGGGGTAGTAGGTCGTGTCGGTCGGGAGGAACGTCGTATTCCCGATCACGATGTTCGCCTGGACCGATCCTGGCCTGTTGACCAGCAGAATATCGGTGCCGCGCTTCGTCGGGGTGGTCCGAAAGACGGCGGCCGGCGCGGCGGCGCCGCGCCAACTGCCGAACACCTGCGCGGCGAGGGCGCGCGCCCGCTCCAGCGTGATGTCGCCAGCGACGACGAGCAGCGAGCCGCCCGGACGCAGCCGCCGGCCCGCGAACCCCGCGACGTCGTCGCGCGTAATCGCCTTGTAGGCGGCCGCGCTCGTGTTCCGGCCGTACGGATTGCTGCCGAAGATCTCTTTTTGAAAGACACGCGTGGCCACGTTGCCGGCTTGGGACAACTCCACCTCGAGCGACGACAGGAACCGCGTGCGCGCGAGCTCGAGCTCCTTCTCGGGATACGTTGCACGCCGCGTGACGTCACCGAGCAGCGCAAATGCGAGATCGGCATGATCGCTCAACACGTCGGTCGAGACCGTGAGGAAATCGTCGCCCGCGCTCGCGCCGATACTGCCGCCCACGCCTTCAATCGTCGCCGAGATCTGCTCGGCGTCGCGCGTAGGCGTGCCTTTGGTCAACAGCTCCGCGACGAGCGCCGCGACGCCTTCTTTCCCGGCCGGATCGTAGGCGTTCCCGGCGGGGAAGCTCAGACTGAGGGAGAGCGTCGGCTGTTCGTGGTTCTCGACGAGGAGCAGCGTCATTCCGTTCGGCAGCGCCACCTGCTGGAATGGCGGGAACCGGACCGGACGGAGTCGCGCGGCAGCCGGTGGGCGCGCCGGGAAGGGCTCCTGAGCAGAAATTTGGACTGTTGGAATGATGGAAAGTGTTATGAGTCCCATCATTCCAACGTTCCAGCATTCCATCATTCCCACATTCCGGCGATTCATCGTCCACCTCCCGAGGCCGGCGCGGCACCCGCACGGACGATCAGCAGGGTCAGATTGTTCGGCGCGAGATAGAGATTGGCGACGCGTTTCACGTCATCGCTCGTCACGGCGAGCAAGTGATCGAGATCGGTGTTGATCTCGTCGAGCGACGGATGGAACGTGAGATAGTGGTGCAGCTCCTCTGCCTTTCCCAACGTCGTCTCGCGGTTGTCGATGAATCCCGCCCGGAGCGCGTTCTTGGCCTTGTCGAGCTCCGCCGGCGTGATGCCGTTCGCGCGGATGCTGTCGAGCTGGATGCTCAGCAGGCTGTCGAGCCGATCCGCCGGCACGCCCTGATTGACAATGCCGTATGCGGCCCAGACGCCTGGGCCGTTGCGCGACCCGAACGGATTCAGGAGCGAGCCGGCGCCCACCGCTGCCTTCTCGCGGCGCACGACCGAGACATTCAGCCGCGAGCTCTCGCCCTGGCCGACGATGATGTTGAGGATCTCGAGGGCCGGGGTATCGGCGTTGCGGTGCTCAGGGATGCGATACAACCGCATGACGAGGTCGAGATTCGCTTGGGCGTCATGCACTTCGCGCCGCGCCGGACCTTTGGCCGTGGTGGCGTCGCAGCGGGGTGGCTCCGGCTCGGCGTGACTGGGCACGCCGGCGAAGTCCTGATTGACTAGGCGCCGCAGCTCCGCCGGCGCAAAATCACCGACCACGACCACCGTCGCGTTGTTCGGGGCGTAGTAGGTATCGAAAAACGCCTGTACGTCGGGGAGCTTCGCCGCATCGAGATCGGCCATCGAGCCGATCACCGTGTGCGCGTACGGGAAGCAGGTCGTGCTGTCGAACGGCCAGGTCAGGCCGTCGGAGAACGCCCCCGCATATGGCTGATTATCCACGCGCAGGCGGCGCTCTTCCTTCACCGCCTGCCGCTGATTCTCGAAGTTCTCCTCCGTGATGGCGAGCGACCGCATGCGATCGGCTTCGAGCCACAGCGCGAGGTTCAGACGATTCGACGGCACCGTCTCGAAGTAGTTGGTGCGATCCTCGGCGGTGCTGCCGTTGTAGATGCCGCCGGCGCGCTCCACCAGCTGGCCGTGCTCGGATTTCTTCACATGGGCCGATCCTTCGAACATCATGTGCTCGAAGAGGTGCGCGAAGCCGGAGCGGCCGGGCCGCTCGTTGCGCGAGCCGGCTTCGTACCACACATCGACGGTGACGATCGGCGTCGAGTGGTCCTCGGAATAGATGACGCGAAGACCATTGGGAAGCGTGAACTGCTCGAACGCGATGCGGCCCGCGGGCGTCTGCGCCCGCAACGTTGCAGGAAGAAGCAATACCAGGACGAACAAGTTGCGCATGGTTTCAGGGCTCCACGGGAAAAAGCGCAAGCGCGTTGGTTTCGAGGATGGCCTGTTGCTGCTCTTTCGTAAGCGGCAGGGCCAGGAACTGATCGATGTTTTGTCGGAGGTCTTTCACGCCCGGGCTGGGCCAATCAGTGCCCCAGAGCACGCGGTCGGTGAGCTCCGTCAGGCGGGGAAAGTACTCCAGCAGCTTGGAGGGCGGAATGCCCGATACGTCGAGTCTGACTTTCCCATGACGTCGCAGGATGAAAAACGCTTCCTCCATGTACAACGGCCGTCCACCGTGGGCCATCACGAGCCGGAGGTCGGGAAAATCAATGGCCACGTCGTCCAGCTCCATCGGATTGCCATACTTTGACCGCGCGCCGGGAAAAATCGAGGTGCCGGTGTGGATCATGACCGGCAACCCGCGCTCCTCGCAGCGCTGGTAAATCTTGCCCAGCGCCGTGAGGCCATCGGTGTACGCATTCGCGGGGAAGGCCTGGTGCGGCGGATGCACCTTGAGCAGCCGGATTCCCATATCGATCAACCGATCGACGTCGCCCGCCGGATCGCGCGTGAAGCGGGCGTGCACGCCGCCGTACGGCAGCAGCCGCTCGAGGTTCGCTTGCGCGTATTTCGCGGCGAAGGTGTTCGTCGAATCGTCGAAGCCCATGATGTCGGGACTGGGATAGTTGACCAGGCCGACGCGCCAGACGCCGGACTTGTCCATCACATCGAGCAGAGCGCGCGGATCGTCCATCAAGGAGATCAGGACCTCCCAATGGTCTTCCTTCCCCTTGCGCATCGCCTCCTGGACTTTGGGCTTGAGCTGGCGCCAAGGCTGGATATGGATGTGGACGTCGGTGATGCGGGTTAATCGCTCCAGGTATAGAACCCCTTTCCCGTTTTCTTTCCCAGCTCGCCCTTCTTCACCTTCTCTTTCAGAATCTTCGGCGGCTCGTACTGCGGTTTCCCAAGCGTGGCGTGCAGGTACTCGGCGATCGCGAGCCGCACATCGAGCCCCACGAGATCGGTGAGCTTGAGCGGCCCCATCGGGTGGTTGTAGCCGAGCTCCATCGCCTTGTCGATGTCTTCCGCACTCGCGACGTCCTGCTCGAGCATGCGCATCGCCTCGAGCCCGAGCACCACGCCGAGCCGGCTCGACGCAAAGCCGGGCGAGTCGCGCACGACGATCGGCTCCTTGCCGAGCCGGCGCGCGAACTCGACGGCGCGCTCGGCCGCGGGTCGGCTGTGGCGCCCGTGGGTGACCACCTCGACCAGCTTCATGACGTAAACCGGATTGAAGAAATGCATCCCGACCAGGCGCGCCGGGTGTGCCATCGTCGCGGCGATCTGCCCAATCGATAAGGAAGAGGTGTTCGTGGCGAGCAGGGCTCCTGGTGGCGCCGCCCGCTCCACGTCCGCAAAGAGCCGCTGTTTGATCGCAAGGTCCTCGACGATCGCCTCGATGACGATGTCGGCGGTGGCAACCGCGGCGCCGAGCTGCGGCTCGGCGCGCAGCCGTTCGTGGACCTGATTGCGCTTCTGCTCGGTGAGCTTGCCGCGCTTCAAGCCACCTTCGAGCAAGCTCTCGATCTTGCTCATGGCCAGCGGCAAGGCATCGGGTTGTGCGTCGGTGAGCCGGACCTTGCATCCCGCGAGCGCCGCGATGTACGCGATGCCGTGGCCCATCGTGCCCGCTCCGATGACGGCGACCCGTTTCATGCGGCGCGGGACGCGTCCACGATCGGGCGGGCGCGCTCGGGGTGGTTGGTACAGATACCATCGACGCCCCACCGGACCAGGTGCTCCATGTCGCCCGGATCATCGACAGTCCAGGCAATAATGCCGGCGCCGAGCCCGTGCACCACCTTCACGAGTGCCTCGTCCAGCGTCGCGCGCTCCTGCCAGAGCGTTTGCGCCGACGCATCGTCGAGTGTCTGCTTCGGATTCTTGGTCGGCACCTCGGAGAGGACGCCACGCGGGAGCGAGGGCCGTTTCTCACCGAGCCGCCGCACGACGTGGAACGCAAAGCTGTGCACGGCATAGCCGCTCGGGTTCGGGCCGCGATCGAGAATCGCCAGAAACTTGTCGTCCCAGCGCGGATCCAGGACTTTCACCTCGACGAACACGTTGAGCTTACCAAGGACGTCGAGCGCCTGGGCGAGCGTGGGGATGGGTTCGCCGTTCGCGAGGGGCACGGCGCCGAGGTCGCGCCAGCGCGCCTGCGCAATCGGCAGACCGAGGACCGACGGATCGTGATGGACGACGATCTCGCCGTCGATCGTGGCGTGGACATCGAGCTCCACGCCGTCGGCTCCCTGGCCGGCGGCCGCACGGAACGCGGCCAGGGAGTTCTCCAGCGCAATGCTGGAGGCGCCCCGGTGGGCAATCACCAGAGGCTTCACTGCTGCAGGCTATCGGCTTTCTTCGGCTCGATCCAGTTCGGCTCCCTCTCGATATCGTGCACGCGCGCGATGTCTTCGGGCCGCGGGAGCACCGATTCGAGATAGGCCGGATACTTGGCCGCATCGAGGGCCTGTCCGTCCACCGTGAAGTGCTGATGCGCGTACATCCCGATCCGGCGGTTGAACTTCAGGTCGGGGACCTTGAGCTGCCGTTCGCGCTCGGGGATGAACATGTTCAGCCGCTCGACGAGCTTCACGATCTCCTGGCGATACAGATTCCGCGCCAGCTCGTTCAGCTTGCTCTTGTCCGGTTCCGCGCCGTTGGTGGGGCTTTCCCGTTCGTCATACCGCCCCTTGAGTCCCCACACGTACGCCCAGTGCGCGGACGAGGAATTGTCGGTGCCGAAGAGGTCGAACGCCGTGGGGATCCACTTATAGAAGAAGCGCTGGATCACCTCCGGCGGCATCTTGCCGGCCTTCACGATCCGCAGCAGTCCATTGTTGCCAGTCCCGAGATGATAGGACTCTTCCTTCAGCATCGGCCCCATGGAACGCGAGAGGGGATCGAACGCAGAGACGGACAGCATCTTCAGCTGGAACTTGCCGTCGCGATCGATGAACTGTGTGTAGGTGAAGAAATCGAGCCAGTTGTCGACGATCTCGTTGAACGAGCCGAGGAGCCGTTCCCCTTCGTCGGCACGCCGCTCGAGCAGTTTGGCCGCCTCGCGTTTGCCCTCGTCGCCGAAATGGGTGCAGAGCAGATAGGACATCTGCCAGCCGTGGCGCATTTCCTCGGTCATGACGCGCTGCAGCGACAGCAGATCGTAATCGGAGGGCGCGTGCTGCAGCAGGTTGCGCTGCTGCTCCACCGACGCGAATTCGGTGTCGCCCTGATACACGATCAGATTGAGGAGGGCGTCGCGGATGCGCTGATCGGGGATGTGCATCACGGTCG
>Ga0209470_1003857_pt1 | contig 10171 bp, 12 predicted proteins | sample GraSoiAngelo_125_FD_185882 | JGI IMG/M metagenome (GOLD analysis project Ga0209470, IMG submission 185882) | Grasslands soil microbial communities from the Angelo Coastal Reserve, California, USA - 14_0927_05_40cm (SPAdes) (version 2) | ecosystem: Environmental > Terrestrial > Soil > Grasslands ... | reverse complement strand
TCGTCCCAGGTACCAAACACTGCGTCGAATTCGTTTGTCGGCTTCGGGATTGACCTAGAGTCGACCTGATGTTGGTGCGCAAACAGATCCTCGTTCCCGCTGCGCTCGACAAGAAGATCCGGCGGCTGGCACGAAAGAGGGGCATCTCCCAGAGCGCACTAGTCGTTGAGGCGGTGGAGGCGTTACTTGACGGCTCAGACCACGCCGACCACATTCTACCCTTCATCGGCGTCATCAAAGGTGCACCGCCGACGCTCTCGGAGTCTGTCGATGACGTTTACCGCTGACGCAAGGGAGTCGGAGGCACGCGGCGGCTAATCAGTTGGGCGCGTCTGTGGTCATCCCCATCGCCGAAGCTGCCTCCGCCATTCGGCTGTCGTACGTCACCACCCGGCGAAGACTGCCACCAAGCTGGCGCATCGTCGCGATGTGAATCGCATCCAGCGAGCGAAGTCGGGCAGGCAGCAGTGACCCGGCATCCATGAGGATCCGGTCGGTCACTCGGATCAGCTCGACGCGGCTTAGCACGTCATGGCCCCTTTGCACCGCCGCTGAACCCAGCGGTAATAGCGCTCGAGCGACCTCCGTCCTCGCGAGTGCGCTCACGACGACCGGTGCCCTTCGGCGTCGCAGGTAACGCCGGAGAGCGGGTGACTCTTTCTCCGCGACCGCGAGCTTCACGATCGCGGACGAGTCTAGATAGGTCGCGCGCTCAGCGTTCATTGCGACGCAGCCGTGCCAGTATCACCGAAGGTGATTCCTTTCCGGCCGGCACCGGCAAGGGCTCGGGGAGGTCGGTGAGGCTCCCGGTGGCAGGCATCACCTCGCCAGCAGCTCGGAGCTGCTCTAACGGTCCAGCTTCGGGCAGCGGGGCAAGCACGGCGACCGGCCGCCCGCGATCTGTGACCTCGATGGTTTCACCGGCCTCGACGCGGCGCAGCAATTCGCTGGCACGCTGACGGAGCTCACGAACACCTACCGTTGCCATGTGCTATTTGTAGCACAAGAGAAGGTGGAGCGGGAGACGGGCTTCGACGCCCCGAGTACCAAGCACTCAGTCCAGAGTTCGCCTATCGTCTGGGTTAGCCGTCGTGGTGCAGCCAGGATGGCCGCACAAGATGTATCGCGACTCTCTGACCGAGGTAGCGAGCGAAGCCGTGGGCATTTTGGTCCTGCTCGCACTTGTCGTTGTCGGGGGTTCGTTACTTTTTACCGACTATATGGAAGCGCTTGCCTCAGTAGCTGCTTAACTCTCAGGCCATGCCGTGGCTAAACTGCGGCGACCATGGAACGTGAGCCGACAGGCACCCTCGCACCGGTCCGATGGGAAGAGGTGCACAAGATCTTGCGGCCCGCAATACAGGACGGTCTACATGCCAACCGCTTCAACAGAACGGCTGCAATACCGAAGGACTTGAGCCAAAGGCCGCGCGGCTGGTGGCTTGAAATTGCGGGGAACCGATTCGTTGTGGTGTCGCTCCAGCTAGATTCAAAGGGCGGTTTCAGCCGGCATTGGGGCGGTCGGTTCACCTTGGATTTCGAGCTGTCGTCGCGACCAGTGCCAATAACATCCAGGCACAGCGCGCACTTGTGGAAGCTTCTTGATCGCACGCAACGCACGAGTGCGCTGGAGATCCAAAGAAGGGTGGTCTCCTCTCTGCCAGATCCGCCGGAGCTGATCCGAAGGAATTTCTACGGAGCCCGATTTGCTCCGCCCCGCTACTGGCCATGGGAGGATGTTTGGCTCCGCTACAGCAGTCTCGAGGATGTGCAGATTTGGGCCAACTTTCTGCGCCAAAGCCTTCCATCCGCCGCTAAACGATTTCTGACCTCAGCCCAAATGAAGACCGGCCAGCCGGACAGGTGATGCAGGGGCGCGGACCAAGAGATCGCTAGAGGGATGTAATGGAGCGGGAGACGGGACTCGAACCCGCTACCTCAACCTTGGGAAGGTCGCGCTCTGCCAGGTGAGCTACTCCCGCTCGGCCGAGAACCGATTGTAGGCAAGCCGAGCACCCCCGACTGGCACGCTCGCCGTTCACGCGGCGATCTCAGCATCGGGCTAAGCTCGGTCCGCAGGTGAGCTTTCTCTTCCGCGCCATGTACCGGCTCGGCTTCACGCCCTGGGACTCCGGCGTCCCGCCCCCCGAGCTCCGCGAGCTCATCGAAGGCACGGAGGCCCGCACTCCCGGCAAGGCACTGGACCTCGGCTGCGGCACCGGCACGAACGCCATCTACATGACCCAGCACGGCTGGGACGTCACCGCGATCGACTTCGTCCCGCGCGCCATCAACCTGGCCAAGGCCAAAGCGGCCGCTGCGAAAGTCTCGCCCCGCCTGATCCTCGGCGACGTCACCAGGCTCGACGAGCTCAACGTCGGCGACGGATACAGCCTCGTCTTCGACCTCGGCTGCCTCCACGCCATCCCCCAGTCCCGCCGCGACGACTACGTCGCCGGCGTGAACAAGCGCACGCTCCCCGGCGCCGACTATCTCATCTGGGGCTTCTACGCCAAGCTCAACCCGGTCACCAACGCCCGGATCAGCCGGGAAGAGGTCGAGCAGCGGTTTGGCGCAACCTGGGAGCTGGTGCGCGCCTGGGGCGGTGCGCAGCCCGACCGCCTCCCCGGACGCTGGTATCACCTTAAGAAAAAATGAGCACGACGCAGAAACCCCGCGTCATCGACTTCTTCGCCGGTTGGGAGAACCACAACCGGCTCCTCGTCAAGATGGTCGCTCCGCTGACGGGGGACGACCTGCTGCTTTCCCCCGGCCAGGGCCTCTGGTCCGTGCGCATGCTCGCCTGCCACATCGTCGCCGCCCGCGCGTGGTGGTTCCAGGGCTGGATGGCCGAAGGCGACGACGACCTCCGCCGCCTGATCCCGATGGACGACGAATCGGACGAGACCAGGCCGGACGCCGCAGCCATCTGCGCCGCCCTGGACAAGTCCTGGAAGGACGTCCGCGCCTGCCTGGAGAGGTGGACAGAGGACGACCTCGACGCGAAGTTCCAGCGCCCCAAACCCAACGCCGCGGGCGAGCGTCCCTGGCGCGACCGGCGCTACATCATCTGGCACGTCGCCGAGCACGACATCCACCACGGCGGCGAGATCTCGATCGTCCTGGGCATGCACGGCCGACCGGGCCTGGATATGTAGCACCGGGCGCAAACCTTCATTTTTCTTCCCGTCGACCCATAAACTTTGGGGCCGGAGTCACCCCGCCAATGAGGAGTGTGCCCATGGCCCGTAGCCCGCTGCTGCGACGTTTTCAAGCGCTCGCCGAAGACTTCGAGCAAGCCGGCCGCTCAGGCCGCTCGATCGAGTCCGTTCGCGCCGAGCGCCGCGCCGGGCTCACGCGCCGCGACTTCCTGAAGGCGGCCGGTGTCGCCGCGGGCGCCGCGCTCGTGCCGAGCCCCGTCTTCGCCGCCACCATCAAGCTGTCCCCGAGCCAGGGGCGGATCGCGATCGTAGGCGGCGGCATCGCGGGCTTGAACGCCGCCCTCACGTTGCAGGACGCCGGCATCACGTCCACGGTGTTCGAGGCGTCGGACCGAGTCGGGGGCCGCATGCACTCCGACACCACCTCGTGGCTCAACGCCCAGACCAGCGAGCACTGCGGCGAGCTGATCGACAGCGGGCACAAGACGATCCTCGGTCTCGCGAGCCGGTTCAAGCTGCAGACCGTGGACCTGCTGGGGGCCGAGCCGATCCACTCCACCGACACGGACTTCTTCTTCGGCCACTACTACACCGACGCGCAAGCGCAGGCCGACTTCAACCCGGTCTGGAACAAGGTGAAGAAGGACGTCAACGCCGCGAGCTATCCGACGCTGTACAACAACTTCACCGACGCCGGCCGCGTGCTCGACCACATGAGCATCTACGACTGGATCGAGAGCCGCGTGCCCGGCGGCCACTCGAGCTCGATGGGCCAGCTGCTCGACGTCGCCTACAACATCGAGTACGGCAACGTCACTCAAGAGCAGAGCTCGCTCAACCTGATCTACCTGCTGGGCTTCTCCTCCAACCCAGGCAACTTCCAGATCTTCGGGGCCTCAGACGAGCGGTACCACATCGTCGGCGGCAACGAGAGCCTGCCCAAAGCCATCGCCGCGGCACTCAAAGATGTGCGCCTGAACCACACGCTCACGGCCATCGCCGGCAAATCGGACGGAACGTTCGACCTGACATTGAAGACCGGCAACACCAGCATCACCAGCAACTTCGACCGGGTCATCCTGGCGATCCCGTTCTCCGTCCTGCGGACACTCGACTACAGCGCGGCGGGTTTCGACCTCCTCAAGCAGACCGCGATCACGCAGCTCGGCTACGGCAAGAACGCCAAGCTGCACCTGCAGTTCGACTCTCGGTACTGGAACACGCAGGGGCCGTGGGGAATCGGCAACGGCAGCACGTACTCGGACACGGGCTACCAGAACACGTGGGACGTGACGAGGGCCCAGGACGGCGCGACCGGCATCCTCGTCGACTACACGGGCGGCGGCGTGCCGCTGGCCTCGTTCAAGGGCGATGCCACCGACCCCAAGGTCGCGGCCAGGTTCGCGAAGACCTTCCTCAGTCAGATCGAGCCGCTCTTCCCAGGCATCGCGCAGCACTGGAACGGCCGTGCGACGCTCGACGTCCCGCTCACCAATCCCTTCCTGCTCGGCTCCTACTCGTACTGGAAGGTCGGGCAGTACACGCAGTTCTCGGGCTACGAGAAGATCCGTCAGCCAGACCCGGTGAAGGGCAAGATCCACTTCGCCGGCGAACACTGCTCGCAGGACTTCCAGGGTTACATGGAGGGCGGCGCGGCAGAAGGCGCCCGCGCCGCCAACGAGATCCTCAGCGATTACAAGGCGGGGATATTTCCTTAATCGCTAAGCGGCGGTGACCCTGCCTGGTATCCGGAGGGACATCGCGCCCCAGGCCATCGCCACCCCCGCCGCGACTCCGGGCACGAACGCCAGGGCGGCCTGACCGGTCGCGTCCCAGAGCGCGCCCGCGATGAGCGGGACCACGAAGGCCGTCGCGTACTGGATCGTGAAGATGGCCGCGCTCATCGAGGCGACGTCGCCGGGCGGCGCGACGCGGGGAGGAAGGCTCAGGACGACGATGAACGCGAGGGCCGTGGAGAAGCCGAGCACGAAGGCCCACGCCACCACGCCGACGCCGGGAGTGAAGACGATGCCGGCCTGCGCGATCGCCATCAGCGTCGCCGAGCCGATGAATCCGCCGCGGCCGGTCAGCAGCCTCGGCCACAGAGCCACGGCCGGCGCGGTGAGAAGCTGTGAGGCGTTCAGCACCGCGAGCGCGGGAGAGATGAGCTCGTGGCGTCCGGTCTGGTCGAGGAAGTCGGGGATGTAGGCGTTGGCGCCGAAGTAGGTGGCCGAGGCCATGCCCATGACCAGGCCGATGCGCACGGCCTGGTGCTTGCGCCACTGCGGCCACCACCGCCCGCCGAGGGACACGCCCGCGGCGCGGGCCGGCGCGTACACCGCGATCGCGACCGCGCTCGCGACCACGATCACGGACCACGACGCGAGGGCCCAGCGCCAGTCCCCGTGGGCGAGAGGCAGCGCTACCGGCGCGGTAAAGGCGGTCGGCAGCGTCTCGCCGATCAGGATGCCGTTGCTGTAGACGGCGGTCGCGATCGCGATCCGGCGCGGGAACCACTCCCGCACGAGCGCCGGGAAGGCGGGCTGGCTGACCGCGACGCCGACGCCCATCAGGAACGTGGCCGTGAACAGCACCGGCGCGCTCGGCCCCAGGCCGCGCAGGGCGCCGAAGACGGCGACCGAGCCGAGGCCGGTGAGAAGCGCGCCGCGGACGCCGAGCTTGGCGATCAGAAGCGAGCCCGGGACCGCCGCGATCGCCAGGAGCAGAACCGGTCCTGACACCAGTGCGCCGACGCCCTTCTCGTCGAGGTGCAGCTCGCGGTGGATAAGCGGCACCAGCGGCGGGATGCCGAGCATCGTCAGCCGGATGTCGATGCCGCCCAGCCACAGCAGCAGCAGGCGCACGCCGTCGGCGCGCGTAAGCCTCACCGAGACCCCATACTCTTCGCGATGGCCGGGCTCCTGATCGTCACCGCGGCGGGTGCGTCAGATCCCACGCGCGCCAGCGTGCCGTTCCACATAGCGGTCAACGGCGCCCGACCCGCGGGCACGGAGGTCGCGATCGCGCTCGCGGGCGACGCAGCGGAGCTGGTCAAGCCCGACGTGATCGCCAACGTCGTCGGCCTCGGGGTGCCGCCGCTGCGCGACCTGGTCGACAAGTGCATCGAGCAAAACGTCGCGGTCTACGTTTGAAAAGGCTGCGCCGAGGCCCGTGGGGTCCTGCAGGAGATGCTCACACCGAACGCCAGGTACATCGGTCCGCCTGACCTGGTGAGGCTGACGATGGAGGCCGACAAAGTCCTCAGCTTCTGAGGGTGCCGGCGCCGATGTTCCTCGCATCTTCGCGGCCCCGGCGGCCGGGCGCCTACGCCGCTGAAGCCTTTGTCGACTCCTGCGCGCGCTCGGTCACGCATCTGACGCGATGCGCTCCCTCGCGTGCTCGTCGTCTCCTCGGCTCCGGCCGCCGGATGCCACGAATCTGCGTCGGAACCCGGCGCCGTCACCCTCTAGTCGCACCGATGGCGGCGAGCGCTGAGGGGTTCTCCAGCGACGACAGATCTCCCGGGTCTTTGCCCGTGTAGACCGACTTCACCACCCGGCGGAGGATCTTGGCGTTGCGCGTCCGCGGAAGGTCGCCGACGAAGTGGACGGCCTGCGGCCGGAGCGGCTTGCCCAGCGCGGTCGCCACCAGCTCACGCAGCTCTTGCGCTAGCTCCTCGCTCGCGACCTGGCTGGGGCGCAGGATTACGAAGCACACCAGCGCCTCGCCCTTCAGCTCGTCGGGGACGCCGATCGCCGCCGCCTCGGCCACCGCCGCGTGTCCTACCAGCACCGACTCCACCTCCGCCGGCCCCAGGCGCTTGCCCGCGATCTTGATCGTGTCGTCGGAGCGACCCAGCACGTACCACAGGCCATCCTCCGGGTCGACGTAGGCCCAGTCGCCGTGCACCCACAGGTTTTCGAATCGGTTCCAGTAGGTCTCGAGGTAGCGGTCCCGGTCGCCCCAGAATCCGCGTGTCATGCCCGGCCACGGGTTGCGAATGACAAGCTCGCCGACCTCGCCACGCACGGGCGCTCCCTCCGCGTCGACGACGTCGGCCGCCATTCCGGGCACCGGGCCGGCGAACGAGCAGGCGCGCAGGTGGGTGATGACGTTGCCACACAGGATTCCGCCGGAGATCTCCGTCCCGCCGGTGTAGTTGATCACCGGGATCCGGCCGCCGCCGATGTGGCGGAAGTACCAATTGAACGGCTCGGGGTTCCAGGGCTCGCCGGTGCCGCCAAGGACGCGCAGGCTCGACAGGTCGTGGTGCGCGGGCATCTCGTCGCCGTGCGTCATCAGGCCACGCACGAGTGTCGGCGAGACGCCGAGCACCGTCACCTTGTGTCGCTCGACCATGCGCCACAGGCGGTCGGCGGCCGGGTAGTCGGGCGTGCCTTCGTACAGCACCATCGTCCCGCCCAGCACCAGCGTGCCGAAGATGAGCCAGGGGCCCATCATCCAGCCGAGGTCGGTGTACCAGAAGACCGTGTCCTCGGGCCCGACGTCGAAGCAGTGGGCCATGTCCTGCGCGGCTTTCACCGGGAAGCCGCCGTGGACGTGGAGCGTGCCCTTCGGCTTGCCGGTCGTGCCCGACGTGTAGATGATCATCAGCGGATCCTCGGGGTCGAGCTCCTGCGTGCGCGCGCGGTCGGGGTCGTCCTCGAGCAGCACCTCCCAGTTCTCGTCGCGGCCATGGGTCCACGGGATCTCGCGCACGACCCGGCGGTGCACGATGACCTTCTTCACGCTCGGGCAGCTGACGAGCGCGCGATCGGCCGTCTCTTTCATTGCCACCACCTGACCGCGGCGGTAGAAACCGTCGGCGCAGATCAGAACCTTGGCCTGGCCGTCGCGGAGCCGCGTCGCGATCGCTTCCGGTCCGTAGCCAGAGAACAGGGGAATGATCACGGCGCCGATCTTGGCCACGGCCAGCACCGACACCGCGACCTCGGGGCTCATCGGCATGAAGATGCCGACGCGGTCACCGGGCGTCACGCCAAGCCGCCGGAGCGCGCCGGCCAGGCGGGAAACGTGCCTGTCCAGCTCGCCGTACGTCAGCTTGCGCACCTCGCCCGGCTCGCCCTCCCAGATGATCGCGGTCTTGTCGCGAAACTCGCCGTCGCGGTGGCGGTCGAGGCAGCTGTGGACGATGTTCATGCGTGCGCCGATCCACCATCTCGCCCACGGTTTGCCCTGCGAGAGGTCGACGACCTTCTCGTAGTCGCGATAGAAGGCGACGTCGAGGTCTTTGACCGCCGCGTCCCAGAACCACTCGATGTCGTCGTCGGCACGCCTCAGCAGCTCGTCGAAGGTCTCGATGCCGTGGCGGTCCATGAACCGCTTGAGGCGGCTGCGCTCGATCACCTCGGAGCTGGGCTCCCAGATCACATCTCCGATCACTACAGGCTGCATGTGAGTGTTTATTGTCTCAGTCGATGGATGGCCTGCCGGACGGCTTCGCCGACACGCTCGCCCGCGTGATCGAGCCCGCGCACCGCGACGCCGCCGCCGAGATCATCGAGGCGGCGACCATGCTCGACGACGTCGGGCTTCGCCGCTTCCTGCGCCTCTTCGCCGCGCGCGTACGCGCCTCCAGCTCACCGGTCAGGGCCGACGAGCTGCGAAGCTTCCTCCAGCAAGCCGCTCTCTGATTCGCTCGGCGTCCTGAAGCAGCATCCAGTAGTTGTTCCACGCAGCCTGCGCGACGGCGAACGCGATGTTGGGCCTGATGCGGACACGGGCCGCGCGCACCGCCTGCTGCTGCGCGTAGCACCAGCGGTCCCACGCGCGCTCGACGGTCGAGTCGACGAGCTCCATCCAGTCCACGTCCTCGCCGGTGAGAGTCGGTGGAGGCAGTGTCAGCACCTTCCACTTCCGGTCCTCGCGCACCAGCGTCATCAGCGGCTGCCCAGGCGCGCGGCCGGTGTGGCGGCTGGGCCGCGGGTTCTTCGGGTTGGCCGCCATCAGTCGCTGCTGGACGGCGAACACCAGCTCGTGCGCCGCCTCGAGCGTGGCCGGCGCCACCGGGGGCTGCCGCCGGCCGAGGCGGATCTGCAGGGCCCGGATCGCCTCGCGCAGCCGCACCGGGGGGTCCGACTCGTTGCTCAGGCGAAGGTTCTCGACCTCGTCGAGCAGGGCATCCGACTCGGCCATGAGCAGACGGCGATGGGATTCGACCGAGGCGGGCACGTAGACGACGATCGCCGCCACGGCGTGGCGGTGTCAAGTAGGGATTTACACGTCAGGCAATCGCGAGTAGCCGCCTGCCGTTCTCGACCAGGATCTTCTGCAGCACCGGCTCCGGGATGTCGAGGCCTTGCAGCTCCTCGAGGCAGCGCTCTGGCTGGAGGAAGGGATAGTCGCTGCCGAAGAGAAACTGGTCCTTCAACCTGCCCTTCATGTCGCGCAGCACCTCGGTCGGGATGTAGCGCGGGCTCCAGCCCGAGATGTCGATGTAGATGTTGGTCTTATGGAGCGCCATCGCCAGCAGCTCGAGGTGCCAGGGGTAGCCGAAGTGCGCGGCGATGATCTTCATGTCGGGAAAGGCCGCCGCCGGCGCGTCGAGCCAGATCGGGCGGGCGTAGTCGAGTCGGATGCCCTGGCCGCCCGGCTGGCCCGCGCCGATGCCGCTCGTCCCGGTGTGGAACAGGGTGATCAACCCGAGGTCCTGGCACTTCTCGTAGAGCGGCCAGTGCTGCTCCTCGTTCGGCGCGAACGCCTGTAGGGAGGGATGCAGCTTCACTCCCTTCAGGCCCAGCTCGGCGATCCGCTCGAGCTCGTCCACAGCCCGCTCGCCCTTGAGCGGGTCGACGCTGCCGAAGCCGATGAACGTCTTCGGAAATTCCTTGCACGCCTCGGCGACGAGGTCGTTGGGGACACGCGGCCGCCCGGTCGCGGTCTCCGCGTCCCAGGCCAGGAGGACCGCCATCATGTCCAGCGAGTCGTACTCGCGCGCCAGCTCCTCGAGCGTCTTGCGCGCGATCTTGGAGCGGAAGTAAGACTCGGCG
>Ga0209470_1003853_pt1 | contig 10177 bp, 14 predicted proteins | sample GraSoiAngelo_125_FD_185882 | JGI IMG/M metagenome (GOLD analysis project Ga0209470, IMG submission 185882) | Grasslands soil microbial communities from the Angelo Coastal Reserve, California, USA - 14_0927_05_40cm (SPAdes) (version 2) | ecosystem: Environmental > Terrestrial > Soil > Grasslands ... | reverse complement strand
CGAGCTTCGCCCTCGAGCCGCTCGAACAGCGTTACGGCCGCATCGATGACGGGACCTATCGGTACGAAAGCGCGGGCGGCAAGTTCGTCGCCGAGCTCCGGGTGAACGCGGCGGGGTTCGTCACCCGTTATCCGAACGTCTGGCAAGTCGAGGCAGCAACTGACGAAAGGAGCGGCCCTTGAGCACACCTCGATCCGTATCCGGGCCATGAAGATCGGGTTCATCGGGCTGGGCACCATGGGGCGCCACATGGCGTCCAACTTGATCAAGGCGGGCCACGAGCTGGTGGTCCACGACGTGCGACCGGAGGCATCGGCGCTACATCGGAAGGCGGGTGCCGGCTGGGCCGAGACGCCGCGGGAAGTGGCCGAGGCGACACACGTGGTGTTCACGTCGCTGCCGGGTCCGCCGGAAGTGGAGGCCGTTGCGCTCGGCGAGCAGGGCCTCCTCGCGGGGCTCGCGGCGGGCAAGGTGTACTTCGACCTCACGACCAATTCGCCCGCGCTCGTGCGCCGGATCCACACGGTGTTCGCGGCACGCGGAATCCAGATGCTGGACGCTCCGGTGAGCGGCGGCCCGCGAGGGGCCGAGACGCGGAGGCTCGCCCTCTGGGTCGGGGGCGACGAGACAGTCTTCAAACGCTACAAGCCGGTGCTCGATGCCATCGGCGATCAGCCTTACTATGTCGGTCCGATCGGTGCGGGCTCGATCGCGAAGCTGGTCCACAACTGCGCCGGCTACGTCATCCAGACAGCGCTGGCCGAGGTCTTCACGCTCGGTGTCAAGGCGGGCGTCGATCCGCTCGCGCTATGGAAGGCGGTGCGCCAGGGCGCGGTCGGGCGGCGTCGCACGTTCGAGGGCCTCGTCGATCAGTTCCTGCCGGGGCGGTTCGAGCCGGCGGCGTTCGCGTTACGACTGGCGCACAAGGACGTCACGCTGGCGACGAGCCTCGGCCGCGAGCACAAGGTGCCCATGCGGCTTGCGAACATCACGCTCGAAGAGATGACCGAGGCGCTCAACCGGGGCTGGGGCGAGCGTGACTCGCGGGTCGCGATGCTCCTGCAGGAGGAGCGCGCGGGCGTCGAGATCCGTGTACCCGACGCCGCGATCCGCCAGGTGCTTGATCTCGACAAGGGGTGACCTACCAGAACTCGCGCGAAGCCAGCCGCGCGCCTTCGGCCATGCTCGCCAGCTTGGCCCAGACGACGTCGGGATCCACGGCGGCTTGGCCGACCCAGGTCCCGAAGCCGCAGTCCGTCCCGGCGATGACGTTCTCGCGGCCGACCAGCCGCGCGTAGCGGGCGATCCTCTCGGCGATGAGCTCCGGGTGCTCGATGAAGTTGGTGGTCGAGTCGAGCACTCCGGGAATGATCACCTTGCCCGCCGGCAGCTTGACGCGCTCGAACAGCTTCCACTCGTGGGCGTGGCGCGGGTTGGCGGCTTCGAAAGAGACGCCGTGGGGCCGGGCCGCAAAGACAATATCGATGATGTCCGCCAAGGGCACGTCGTAGTGGTGCGGCCCCTCGTAGTTGCCCCAGCAGAGGTGCATGCGCAGCTGGTCGGGCGGGATGTTCGACAGGGCATGGTTGAGGGCCTCGACGTGGAGGCGCGCCATCTTGCGGAACTCGTCGACGGTCAAGCCGGCGAACTGAATGTGCCGGCCCATGGCCAGGTCGGGGCAGTCGACCTGGAGGACGACGCCCGCTTTCGCCACGGCCTCGTACTCGTGCTTCATCGCGTCGGCGATGGCGTGCAGGTACGCCTCGTGGCTCCCGTAGTGGTCGTTGCGGAAGAAGAGGGAGATGACGCCCGGTGAAGCCGCGGTCAGGAACGCGTCCTCGGCCTTGACCTGTCCGAGGGCCGCTTTCAGGTTGTCCGTGTCGACCTGCGCCGCCCGCGCGTCGCGCACCGTGATCGGGCCCGTGCAGGCGGGAGTCTTGCGCCGCGAGCGGCCTGGATCGCCGAACACGCGCCTGGCCATCCCGGGGAAGTCCACCAGGTCCTGATACTGGAGCGGCTGACTCGTGCCGCCGAATCCGTTCAGGCGGTCCTTGATGTAGGTGGCGTAGCTCGGCTTGCTGAACTCGCCGTCGTTGATGATGTCGATTCCGGCCTCGGCCTGCTTGCCGACGACCTCCGCCACCGCGGACCGGATGCGCGCGGCGAGGGCCGCCGGGTCGACCGGCACGCCCTCCTCCCTGGCGAACATCATCCGGATCAGATCGTCGGGCCGAGGCAGGCTACCGGTGTGCGTGGTCAGGAAGCGCTCGGTGCTGCGTCGCATGGTCTTTGCCGCTTTTCAGAGCGTCGGGCTCGAGAATTCGCCGCCGAGGATGACCAGCCCCCACGGAGCGCCCTGCGCATCCCAGCTGAAGCCGATGTGGCCCGCGAGCGCGTGCTGGTCCCGGAAGAGCCGTTGGATGGGGTACCGGTCGTAGATGCCGTTCGCGCCCGCCAGGGCGTGGAGCGCGTCGACCGTCTCGGTGCAGAGCTCCATCGCGTATGCCACGTTCCGCTTGAAGCGCAGTTTCTCCTCAACCGTCGGCGCGCGATTCTCCCCGGCGATTCGCTGGGCCGCGAGACAGTCCGTCCTGATGACGAGCCGCGCCGCGTCGACCTTCGCCCCCGCGCCGGCGACGCGGAGCTGCACCGCCTGGAAATCGCGCATGCGCATGGCCGTGTAGCTCGTGCTCCGCTCCTGGATCGCCTCGAGCGTCAGCTCGAGCGCGGCCTGCGCGTTGCCGACGCCGGCGGCCGCGAGGCAATGCGAGCCGAGGGCCGAGAGGGGCACGCGGTACAACGGATTCGGGTTGACCCGTGCGCCTGGGAACTCGCTGCCGCCGCGGGCCAAGTACATGCAGAGAGCCCGGTGCTCGGGGACGAAAATGTCTACGGCGCGCACCGACTTGGACCCGGTGCTCCGCATGCCGAGCACGTGCCAGTCGTCGACGATCTCGTAGTCGCTCCTCGGTACGAGGCACATGCGGTGATCGACGACGCGATCGCCGTCGCGGACCGTCGCCGCCAGCATGTTCCAGTCGGCCGCGTCAACACCGCTCGAGAAGTTCCAGAAGCCGCTGATGACGAAGCCGCCGTCGACGCGGCGCCCACGGCCCTGCGGGTAGGCGATGCCCGAGGCGATCAGGGCATCGGGGTTCTTACCCCACAACTCTTCCTGGGCGCGCTCGTCGTAGAGCGAGAGCATCCAGTGGTGCACGCCGAGGTTCGCGACGTTCCAGGCCGTCGAGGCGCAGCCGCGGCCGATCTCGGCGGGGATGTCGAACAGGGACACGAACTCGAGCTCCATGCCGCCCCAGCGCCGGGGCTGATGGAACCGGAGGAGTCCGGTGCGATGCAGATCGTCCACCGTCTCCTTCTGCATCTCGCGCAGGGCCTCCGCCCGGTCGGCCCGCTCGCGCAGGACCGGCACGAGGGCGCGCGCCCGGCGCATCGCCTCGTCGTAGCCGATGTCAGCGAAGCTGCGCGCGCCGTCGCTCATGCCCGCGTCCGTCCTCCTCCGCGTCCGTGTCCTCGAGCCTCGCCCGATCGTGGGCGAGCCCGCGAGTCGTGGCTGATGGTACGCGAAACCGCTCGGGGTCCGCAAAGCCCGGTCCCTGGATCGTTCCAGTGGCGCTTTTCTGGACCACGGCCGGTGTGGCGCCGTATGCTCTCAGCCTGGCGGGCGCCGGTGGACGTCGCCGCCGAGCCACATTTCACAGGAGGGACCCATGGAGTACCGCGAGCTGGGCAAGACAGGGCTGCGGGTGTCGGCGCTCGGGTTCGGCTGCGGAAACGTCGGCGGGCTCATGATCCGCGGCACTGCGGCCGAGCGGGAACGCGCGATTGCGCGGGCGGTGGAGCTGGGGATCAACTACTTCGACACCGCGCCCTCGTACGGCGACGGACAGTCGGAGCAAAACCTCGGCGCCGCACTGCGCTCGCGGCGAGCGACGGTCTACGTCGGCACGAAGTTCCGTCTGGACGCTGCGGACCTGCGTGACGTGCGTCGCGCCATCGGCTACTCGCTCGACGCCAGCCTGAAACGTCTCGGCATGGAGCGGGTCGACCTGCTCCAGCTCCACAACAACATCTTCGGTGAGCGCGGCGCGCAGCCCGTCAGCGTGGCCGATGTCGTGGGCGAGGTGACTCCCGCCCTCCAGGCGCTCACCGCGCAGGGCAAGACGCGCTTCTGGGGCATCACCGCTCTCGGCGACAGCGCGGCGCTCCACCGGGTCCTGGACGCGGCGCCGCTCGACACCGCGCAGGTCTGCTACAACCTGCTCAACCCGAGTGCCGGCGTGGAGGTACCGCCGGGGTTCCCCGCCCAGGACTTCGGGCGCCTGCTTGTCCGCGCTCAAGAGCGGAGGGTGGGCGTGATCGTCATCCGCGTGCTCGCCGCCGGCGCACTGAGCGGCGTGGCGACCCGCCATCCCGTCGCAGTGCCGATGGTGGAGCCCATCGCCACGGGGCCGGACTATGCGAGCGACGTGCAGCGGGCCCGGGCGCTGCGGCCGCTCGTCGAGGAGGGCCATGCGGGGAGCCTCGTCGAGGCGTCGCTCAGGTTTGCCCTGAGCAGCAGGGCCGTCTCCACGGTGCTTCTCGGCTACTCGAGCCTCGAGCATCTCGAGTACGCCGCGGGCGCCGTGGCCAAGGGCCCGCTTCCCGCTGCGGCTCTCGAGCGGCTGTCTACCCTGTTGGTTTTCGGCTGACTCCCGCTAGCCGTTCGGCTTGGGGCCGCGGCTCCTTCGCTCCGGTTCCGCGGTTAACCCAGTACCGGCAGGTCTGGGCGTGGGCGACGACGGTCGGCGTCAAATCGTTCCCGCAAAGCGGACACGGGTACAGGCCACGATCGACACGTGGGATCCAGCTGAGTCGGTAAGTGTTTTGACATTTTTGACAAGGGACGACATGGTGGCTGCAACAGAGAAACAGGATTGCCTGGGTATCGGGGTCGAGAAAGTCGATTTGCTCCGAGGCGCGGGGAACGACGATCCATCGACCGGCCCGCAGTTCTGCGTCCATGTCGGACCGGAGCCTGCGGTCCCTGCTGCGTTGTTCGGGTTCGCGTCTGTCGACTCGGACTCGTCGGTCGATGAACCGGCGATCGAGAATCACCTGTACCTTCGCGTCGTCGCCAAACGAGGTGCTGAGCGACTCGCACAGGTCCAGTTTGGCTCTCGGTACGACGATGACAAGGGACTGCGCGACTTGCTCTTCGGCGATGGCGGGACTCGCGTCACCTGGCATACCCAGTTCCTCCCTGGTGGGGATAAAGCTTACTCGCGCCCGGGGAATATCAACGAATTTTTCTTTGCGTCTAATTGGCCACGCGAGCCGGTCCGAAATAGGCACTAATTTACCACCTCCTGAACCTGGCTATGACCGCTGGTGATCAGCTTCGCTACAGTGTGCCGCGTGCCAGCTGCTGCGCATTCACTCGAACGACTGGGCGGCCCCGATGCTCGATGACGCGCCACCGGGGAGGGTTTCCTCGGCACCTCCCAGCTCCGTGCTCCCCTCAGCGGAGGAACTGTGCGCGGCGATCGGGCCGATCTGGCACTATTTCGGGCGTTCGACGCCGACCGACGGCGCCGGTGCCTTCCCGTCGGAGCTGACCGTGCCCGGCGGCCGCGTCCCAGCCGCCGGGCTCTTCCGTACCGGGCGTGTCCCGTGACGCCCGTCCGCCTCCGGGTCGTCGAGCCCTTCCGCTCGCTCTTCTACGCGCCCCAGTTCGTCGCGATTCACGGCGGCCATCTCGCGGCGGAAGGCCTCGAGATCGCGCTCACGACGGCAGCTAAGGGAGGCGGCACGGTGGACGCGCTGCTGAACGGCAAGGCAGACCTCGCCCTCGGGGGCCTCATGCGGAGCTTCGAGCTCCTCGAGCGTGGGGGCCCGCGCCTCGTCCACTTCGCCGCGGTGAACGATCGCAACGGGTTCTTTCTCCTGAGCCGGGAGCCACGCCCCCGCTTCGCGTGGTCGGCTCTCGTCGGGCGGACGGTGATCTCGTTCGGCGGCGCACCGACGCCGTGGCTCTGCATGCAGGCGGTCCTGCGCCGCCACGGTGTCGATCCGGCGCGGGTGACGTTCATCCGTGAACTCTCGACGCCCGACGCGGTCGCTACCTTCCGCGCCGGCAAGGCGGACTTCCTGGAGCACGGACCACCCGTGGTGGACCAGCTTATCGCCGACGGCACTGGACATCTCGTCGCCTCGATGGGTGAGGCCACGGGGCCGGTGCCGTTCAGTTCCTTCATGGCGACGCCGCAGATGCTCAGGCGGGAGCGGGACGTTTTCGTCCGCTTCGTGCGCGGGCTCTACCGGGCTCAACGCTGGATGTCGGCCGCGACGGCGGCCGAGATCGCGGCCGTCATCGCGCCGGCGTTCGTCGAGATCGACGCTGAGGTCCGCGTGCGGGCGGTCGAGCGCTACCTCCGGCAGTCCACCTGGGTCGGCGACCCGGTGCTGACGCGGGCGGGATTCGAGGCGCTCCGGGAGATCCTCCTCGGCGGAGGGTTCATCACACGTCGCCACCGCTTCGAGGACCTCGTGGACACGGCGCTGGCAACACACGTGGTCAGCACGATGGCGGGGTAGGTAGGCCTCCTCACCGTCGTCACGGACGTTCTTCCTTCAGGGACCGGATCAGATCGAGGACGCGGAGGATCTCGCGGCCGCTCCGGACCATGTGACGATCGCCGGCCTGGCCCCAGCGCAACAGCCCGTCGCGATCGACGATGAACGTCGAGCGATAGGCCACGTTCCGCTCCTCGTCCCACACGTCGTAGGCGCGTATGGCCGTCCGATGGACGTCGCTGAGGAGCGCAAAGGGGAGCCGGTGCCGTCGATGGAATTCCGCGTGTGAGAAGGAGCTGTCTCCGCTGATCGCGAGGATGACGGCCTCGCGCTGCTCGACGTCAGCGGCGACCCCGCCGAGGTCGCCCAGCTCCGGCGTTCAGATCCCGCCCCAATCGTAGCAGTAGAAGAGGACGACCACGTCGGCTTGGCCCTTGAAGTCCGAGAGCGAGATGTCGCGGCCGCTCGTCGACGGCAGGGAAAAGGCGGGCGCCGGGTGGCCGTAGCGGAGCATCACGCTCTCATATAGCGCCGATGATGCGCGTGCGTCGTTACTTGAGCTTGTCCAGCTCCGCCAGCAGCTCGTCGTTCGAGACGAGCTCCCGCGGGTTGTCGAGGATCTTCTTGAAGCGGACGACCCCTGTCTTGTCGATGATCAGATAGGCGCGCTTGGCGTAGCGGTAGAGGACGCTGTTGGGGTCGGTGTCCAGAATTCCGTAGGCCTCGAGCGTCTTTCGCGGGAAATCGCTGACGAGCGGGAACGTCAGCCCCAGTTTCTCACTCCACGCCGTGTTCGTCATGGGGAAGTCCGAGCTGATACCCACGACCTGGGCATTGCGACTTTCGAACTGGGGAAGGTCCAGCTGGAAAGCCGCCACCTCTCGCGTTCAAGTCGGCGTGAAGGCGCCGATGAAACCGAAGAGGACCACGTGCTTCTTGCCCTGGAACTGGTTCAGGGAGAACTTCTCCGCGGTCGTCGCGGGCAGGGTGAACTCGGGGGCCCGCTCCCCGACCTGGAGCGCGGCGACCGATGCGGCCGAACCGATCACGAGCACGACGATGACCGCCGCGAGCATCAAGAGGACACCGCTACGTTTCATAGGCGAGTCTCCATTGACAGCTGGGGTCTTACCGCTTCACCAGTGACTTCACGAGTTCGAGCGCTTCCTTGCCGTCCCACTCTCGGGGCCCGATCGCCCGCCCGACCACCATGCCCTCGCGATCGACGACGAGCGTCACGGGAATCCAGCGGATGCCGTGTTCCCGGGCGACGGCCATCCTGGGGTCGATGAGCGTCGGGAGGCTGTGGCCGTTCTTCTCCATGAACGGCTTGACGTCCTTCTCGCCGCGGCCGTCGATCGCGACGAAGTAGACAAGGAGGTCCTTCGGGAAGCGCGCCTGGAGGTTCTCGAGGCTCTTCAGCTCGGTCGTGCAGGTGGTGCACCAGGTGGCGCCGAAGCTCAGGATCACGATCTTCCCGCCGAACGCGGCCGAGCTCACCGGCCGACCCGACAGATCGGGAAGCGTGAACGCGGGCGCCGGAGTGCGCTCGGGAAGGACGAAGACGGACGAATCCTGCGCGACGCCCGGGCCGGCAGTCGAGCCGACAAGGCAGACGAGGCAGAGGAGGACGCGCCGCACCATTCAGGATCTCCCGCTCACCGCCGGGACATCGTCCCAGCGCGATGTGTCGTTGCTGTTCACTTCGAGATTTTGACCAGGGTCACGGCATTGACCAGGCTGTTGGCCAGCACGAAGTCGCCGTCCCGCGTGACCGAGGTGTTGCGCACGATGTTGCCACCACCCGGGATCGCCCAGCTCTGGAATTTTTCGGTCTTGGGATCGAAGCGCACGATCGTATTCGGGGTCGACCCGGACTCGCTGTACCAGATGATGTCGTTGATCGCCGAGATGCCGTAAGGCTCGGACTTCGGCCCGCTCGGAGACAGCCACTCGGTCACCTTGCCGGTTGCGGGATCGAGACGACCCAGATAACCGCGCGGGAAGTCGCTGTACCAGACGATGTCGTCGCTGGTGATCGCGATGCGCCTTGGGCGGGAGGCCGGATCCGGCAAGAGGTACTCACGAATTTCCAGCGTCTTCGGATCGACGCTCCCCACCTTGTGGGTACCGAACTCGACGAAGAACACCGTGCCCTTCGAATTCACCGCCATGCCATAGGGGCGCGCCTTTGGCGTCGGCGGCGTGAGCAGCTTGATCTCGCCGGTCTTCGGGTCGAGCCGCCCCACCCGGTTGGCATTCTGCGCCACGAACCACAGGATTCCGCTCCGGTCGAAGATCAGCGTGTGCGGATCCTTCACGTCCGGGTCCGGCATCTTGTACTCGGTGACCGCACCCGTCTTCGGGTCGAGCTTGCCGATCAGCGCCCCGGTGTTTCCCGTGTACCAGATGTTGCCGTCCTTATCCTCGTCCAGCCCATGCGGCCCGGAGTGGGGCGTCTTGAGGGGATATTCCTTGATACGGCCGGTCTTCGGATCGAGCCGGCCGAGCACATTGTTCATCTGGCCCGTGTACCAGAGCGATCCATCCGCCGCCGCCAGCGGGTCGTGCGGCCGCGACCCGGGCGTGGGCACCTGCCACGCCTTGATCGAGACTTTGGCGGGCCCCGGGATCACCACGCCGGCAGGCTTCCCCTTTTCCGGGAAGTTCTTAGTCAGGTACTCCGTGATCGTGGCGACCTGGTCCGCCGGCACGTTGACTCCGTGATTGGTCATCATCCGTATGACGGTGCGCCAGCCCTCGGCCGTGTATCCGCCGCCGAGGCGTGCGTAGAACGGGTGGCAGCTATTACAAAGGGCCGCGACCATTTCCTTGCCCTGTCCCTCGGGCAACTCCTGGCTCCAGGCGGGAAGCGCGGAGCATAGCAGCGCGGCTGCCATCAACGGCAGAAGTGATTCTTTCGACATAATTCCTCCGTCGAGACCCCCCCTATGTAATCCTCATCCGCCCCCATTGCAAGACCCACGCGGTAACGAGGTGGCGGAGGTCGTGAAGGTCGTGCTGGAGAGGTGATATGGTGCTCGACGGTCGGAAGCCGGGTGACAAGGTCGTCACCGACGGCAGCTTTCACCCGATGTGGTGGATGTGGGGTGCTGGGGGCATCGTGATGATGCTCTTCATGCTGTTGTTCTGGGGGATGGTGATCGCGGGGCTCGTGGTCGGCATTCGCTGGCTCGTGATGCAGGGCCGAGCGTCGGGAAGCGACTCCGCGATGCAGATCCTCCGCGAGCGCTACGCGCGTGGCGACATCAGCCGCGAGGAGTTCGAGGCCAAGCGGCGGGACCTCGGCCCGTCTTGACACCGTCGCGCTCTGCCTTGCGCATCTTTATGTTGAGCCGCTTTGACATCGGAGAAGAATAAAATTGTGGCGTTGCTTCGCCTGCGACAGCGCGTGTGGGAGGAGAGGGGGAGGCCGCGCGAGACCGAAGTGAGAGCCGGGAGAGTCAGTCCCGAAGAATGAACGAGGGAGGTTGCCATGAGCGCACGACGTGAGGCGAGAAAGAGCAGGAATTGGCCCGGACCTTATCCCGGCCATGCGCTCCTGGCGTTGCTGTCGGCTTTGCTCTTGGTTCTAAGCTTCGCG
>Ga0209470_1003852_pt1 | contig 10179 bp, 10 predicted proteins | sample GraSoiAngelo_125_FD_185882 | JGI IMG/M metagenome (GOLD analysis project Ga0209470, IMG submission 185882) | Grasslands soil microbial communities from the Angelo Coastal Reserve, California, USA - 14_0927_05_40cm (SPAdes) (version 2) | ecosystem: Environmental > Terrestrial > Soil > Grasslands ... | reverse complement strand
GTGGGCAACCCGCAAAGGACGGCGGCGCAAACGAGGAGGATCGGAAACCGCCAGGGTGGCAGGTCGGCCGGACGCTCATCCATCGCTGAATCATCTCCGCGGGGTCCGCGTTTCGTCCAGGGTCCGCGCAGCATCCGGCCGGCCACTCTAGAGCGCCGCCTACGGACTGTCAAGGAAGGCGCGGAGTCGCGAAGCCTGAAAAGACGGAGGACATCGGGCCGTGACGGCCTCGGACAGGCTCCGCACAGGTTGTCGAGAAATTGACGCCCCGATCCGTGCGCGCCCGCCGGGCCGGCAGTGTCGCGCTCATCCCTGAACACCCCGAGCCTTGAATTGCCCCTCCTCGGACCATAAGTTTGCGCGGGCGAACGGAGATCTTGTCTCCTGCCAGGAGGATCGGCGGGGGAGTCGGGACCGAATGTATTCCATCAACGAGGCTTTGGCGACCCTCCGGGGGGTGCCGCCCTGGGGGTGGGCCTGCGGCATTGTTGGGGCGCTGTTCGTCGGCTGGCTCCTGGGCCGGCCCGGAAGCCGCGGCTCGACCTCCAGGCGTCGCCCGCTCCGGCCCGAGGGCGATGTCACCGCGCTGCGCGACCTGAAGGCGACGGTGGCCCGTCTGGAGGCTGAAAACACCGCTCTCTCGAGCTTCTTCCTCCTGCTTCCGGATTTCACCAAGGAAATCAATTCGCGCATGGATCGGCGCGCCATTGCGCCTCTCCTCGCAAAGATCACCGAGCGGCTGTTTGCCCCGACCCAGGTCCTGCTCTTCCTGCTGGACGATCGCGTCAACACGCTGATCCTGGTCCAGCAGAGAGGATTGGCGGAAGACGTGAAGATCGGCTTCCAGGTCAAAATGGGCGAGGGCCGGATCGGCTGGGTCGCGCAGCACAAGGTCCCGATGGACACCAATGACTTCATACGCGAAATGCGCCAGTCGGGCGCCAGCCTCGAGGTGCCGGCGCACTTCCGGTTCAAGACCGAGCTGTGCGCGCCCATGGTGCACGAGGGGCGCGTGCTGGGCGTCATCAGCGTCGGCGGAGTCACCAGGCACTACAAGTACGAGAAGACCCTGCTGAACCTGATCGCCGACCTGGGCAGCATCGCGCTGCACAACAACCATCTCTTCTCTCAGGTTCAGGAGATGGCGAACTCCGATGGTCTGACCAAGCTCTTCAACAAGCGGTTCTTCATGAGCCAGCTCTCGGAGGAGATCCTGCGGGCGGAGGCAGGTCACTACCCCGTGTCGGTGTTCATCTTCGACCTGGATCATTTCAAGCACTATAACGACACGCAGGGACACCAGGCGGGAGACGAGGTGCTCAAGGTCACGGGCCAGATCCTGCGCGAAATGGTCCGGCCGGACGACACGCCGGCGCGGTACGGCGGCGAGGAGTTCATCGTCATCCTGCCTCAGACGCCCAAGGACGGCGGCATGGTCGCCGCGGAGCGGATCCGCGTCAGGGTCGCGGAGCATCCGTACCCGAACCGCGAGAGCCAACCGCTCAAAGTCGTTTCTCTGAGCGGCGGCGTCGCCACGTTCCCGGACGACGGCCGCAGCAGCACGGATCTCATCGCCTCGGCGGACGCGGCCCTATACCGCGCCAAGCAGGCGGGGCGCAACCGGGTCATGCGCGCCGAGACCAAGTATTTCTAGGACGGTAACGAAGACGCGTATTACAAGGTGAACAACGGCTGAGGCCGCCCGCCGCCCATGCAGAGTCGCCGCCGGAAGCTGGTGAAGGATCTCAAGGAGCGAGGCGAGCTCCGGGGCTCGAGCACCGCCGGGGCGCTCACCGACCTTCTGTACGACGAGCTCACCGACCTGCCGACCGTGCCGCTGCTCCTCGGCCGGATCCGTCGCCTGTTGAAGGAATCGCGCCAGCTGGGACTCCTGTCCATCAGCGTCCTGCAGAATGAGCGCGGAGAGCAGACCCTGGGATGGCAGGGGTACGAGTTTCTGGTGCGCAGCGTCGCCTCCTTCCTGGTCGAGATCAAGAAGGTCGCGCTCCGGCAGGACGACTACGTCTCCGAGGTGATGATCAGCGGCAACGCCTTCGTGATCCTGCTGTCACCACCGCGCGGCAAACAGGAGATCGCCTACACCGACCTCGACAAGGTGCGGCGGCGCGTCGCCGCCAGGCTGGAGCGCTTCGTCCGGGATCGACTGGCGGCCGAGGTGCAGGAAACGTTCGGTCTGTACGTCGGCTGCGCCGTGCTGATTCACAATTCCTCGGTGCGCTTCGAGCGTCTGGTCTACTCCGCTCTGGAGCAGGCCTTCACCGACTCGCTGCAGCAGCGCAAAAGGGAACAGCGCGACGCCGCGCTCAAGCTGAGGATGATCTTGAAGGCGGAGGCAGTCCAGCCCGTCTACCAGCCGGTCATTGATCTGCTGGAGCGGCGGGTGGTCGGATTCGAGGCCCTGACCCGCGTGTCGCCCGACGCCTTCGCCGGCCCCGACCAGCTGTTCAAGGCCGCCTACGACAACGACTCGGTCTGGAAACTCGAGCGCCTCTGCCGCGAGCGCGCGATTCGCGGGGCGCGAGGGCTGGCCGAGGAGCAGCTCCTGTTCCTGAACATGGAGCCCGACTCCATCCACGATCCGGAGCTGCGCTCGGAGGCCACCTTCGCCCTGCTGCGCGAGGCGGGCCTCAAGGCATCGCAGATCGTCCTGGAAATGACCGAGCACTCCGCGGTGCGCGACTTCACGTCACTGCGGCAGCTCCTCAGCTATCTCCAATTCCACGGGTTCCGGCTGGCGGTGGACGACGTTGGCTCGGGGTACTCGGGCCTGAAGTCCATCGCCGAGATCAAGCCGGACTTCATCAAGATCGACATGGCGCTCATCCGCGACATCCATCTTCATCCGATCAAGCAGGACCTGACCGGAACCATCGCCCGCTTCTCGACCAGCTCCGGCATCACTCTCATCGCCGAGGGGGTGGAGGGGTCCGAGGAACTGCGCTGCCTGCAGGCGATCGGCGTGCGCTACGCTCAGGGTTTCCTGTTTGCGCGCCCCGGGCCACCCTTCCCGCAGGCCGATCTCAGCGCCATCGAGGAGTAGGACGACCCTCCGTGCCCGTCCGTGATGAGACGGTGTTCACCTCGTGGCGCCCGAAGAATAGAGAAAGCCGCTTCATGAGACCGAAGCGGCTTGGAACGATCGTGAGCTGCGGAGCGTTCGGTGCGAATCTCAGCCCTCATGGGCTGGTCGGAGAAAGGCGACGTGCTCTAGACCGCCCGCTTCTCCTGGGCCTGCGACTGATTCCATGCGCCCATGATCAGGCACGTCTTGGCGGTCTCGACCTCGATCCAGCGCTGATACACCTTTCGGCGGGTCGGGTCAATCTGGTATGAAACGTTCGCATAGCTGAAATCGACCATCCCGTTCGACGGCCTGGACGAACGCTTCTTGCTGGCGACGGCGGCTTTTTTCTTCCTCATCCCGAACGTCCTCCCGAAGGTTGTCACTCCAGTGAGCAATTTCCTTGCCAGAATTTCGTCGTCCGCAGCGCGATTTCACAATGCACAAGGGGGTCGTAACTAATTGAAAGAACAGCAGCTTGGGTAGGCAACGATCGATGCCGCATCGTGTTGCCTCTCCGCTCAACAGCGAAATCGGTTTTGATCTGTCACTCTGGCGTGCTTCTACATTGACAGAAATACGTCAAAGTGACAGACTTCGGAGGCTCATCGAGAGGTGACGATGCCCGTTCAAGGCAAGCAGATCCTGCTCATCGATCCGGCCCAGCGTTTCGAGGTGGAGCTCATGCTCCGTGGTTTGGGCATGGACGTACGCTCCGTCGCGAGCCCGGCGGCGGCCCTCGACCTTGCGTCCCGCGACGACTTCGATATGGCCCTCCTCGACGTTGCGCTGGTCGGAGACGGCGACGACGATGTCGTGGCCAGGCTTCGCGCACAAACGACCATCCCCTCCATTCTGGTGCTGACAACCGAGGACGCGGTCCGCCGGGCCGTGCGTGCCCTCGAGCATGGGGCCGACGACTACCTGGTCCGGCCGCTGGAACGCGCCGAAGTCCGGGCCCGGCTGGCGCGCATCCTGGAGTGGCAGCACGCCGGTGACCGCGCCGTCCACCTCCAGAACGAGTTAAGCCGAAAATACCTGGTCGGCAACCTGGTCAGCCGTTCCGAGGGCATGCGGCGCGTGAGGGACCAGATTCTCCAGGTCGCCGCGGCGCGCAGCACGGTGCTGATTCTGGGGGAGAGCGGCGTGGGGAAAGAGCTGGTGGCCAAGGCGATCCACTTCAACTCACCCAGGCGCGAGGCGCCGTTCATCGCGATCAACTGCTCCGCCATACCCGTCAACCTGATCGAAAGCGAGCTGTTCGGTCACGAAAGGGGCGCTTTCACCGGTGCCTTCGGACGACAGAAGGGGAAGTTCGAGCTGGCCGACGGGGGGACCGTCTTCCTCGACGAGGTCGGCGACATGGACCTTCTGACCCAGGCGAAGCTGCTGCGCGTGCTGGAGGAGAGGGAATTCATGCGGGTTGGAGGCAGCCGCGAAGTGCGCGTGGACGTGCGGGTGCTGGCGGCGACCAACACCGACCTGGACGATCTGATCCGCAAGAGCCGCTTCCGCGAAGATCTCTATTTCCGCCTCAAAGTGATTACCGTCCGCGTGCCGCCGCTGCGCGAACGCCAGGAGGATATTCCCGAGCTGGCGCGGGTGATCCTCGAGCAGATCCGGCGCGACAACGGGCTGAGGCCGCGTCGCCTGACCGCGCTGGCCGTGCGCCGTCTGCAGCGCTACCCGTGGCCCGGCAACGTGCGTGAGCTCAAGAACGTGCTGGAGAGCACCGCGATCACGCGCCCGGGCGACGTGATCCGCGAGAGCGATCTGCCGGCGGGCGTCCGCGGAGAGGACGGCCCGGGAGCGCCACGCGCCCACCCGCGCTTCGGGATTTCTCTCCGGGAGATGGAACGTGACCTGATCCGGCGGACGCTCCTGCGCCACGACGGCAACCGCACGCACGCCTCCCGGACCCTGCGCATCGGCGTGAGAACGCTGCAGCGCAAGATCCGCGCCTACGGCATTCGCGTGCCCGGTCCCCGCGGTCGGCGGGCCGGGCAGACTGCGGGCGTCATCAAAGGTTGACCGACACCCCGAGCCCGTCCCGATCGAGCAGCGGCAGCACGTGACCGTCCGCGATCAGAACGCCCCCCGACGCGACGTCGTCCGCGAGATCCAGGTGCCCGTCGAGATCGGCGCGCTCGACATTGGCAGCCGCCAGGGCGAAATGCAGCGCGGCGGCAATGCCGATGCGCGATTCGTCCATGCAGCCGATCATCGCGCCGATCCCTGCGGCCTGGGTGACGCGCGCGATCTCCATCGCCTCTCCGATGCCCCCCGACTTCATCAGCTTGATGTTCACCATGTCCGCTACCCGGGCCTCCACAAGCCGCCGGGCGTCGAGCGCGCCCAGAACCGACTCGTCCGCCATGATCGGCAGCTCGAACTCGTCGGCCAGGCGGCGCAGCGCCTGGAGATCCGAGGCGGCTGTCGGTTGCTCGAGAAGCTCCAGGGAACCCGGCGGCAGACCTGCGAGAAACCGGCGCGCCGCCTCTTCGCTGTATCCCTGGTTGGCGTCGGCGCGCAGCAGCACACCGGCGCCGAGAGCCTGCCGCAGCAGGCGGACCGTCTTGACGTCCTCCTCCCAGTTTTCGCCGACCTTCAACTTGAGGATTCGGAATCCGGCGGCCACCTGCCGCTTGGCCCGCTCCAGGGTTGACCCCGGCTCGTCGATGCCGAGGGTGATGCTCGTCGGAAGCCGGTCGCGCTTGATCCCGAGCACACGGACGAGCGGGACGCGGGCCCTGAGGCCGACCAGGTCGAGAAGTGCCATCTCGCAGGCGGCACGCGCGGCGGGCGCCGCCGGGGCAGCCTCAGGCGCGCGCCGCGCGAACCCCGCCGGGTCGCCGGCGTCCGACATGCGCAGGAGCGGAATGAGCTGATCCAGAAGCGCCCGAAGCGCGTCGGCGGGGGCCTCCCCGGTGACTTCCGGAGCCGGTGCCGCGCAGCCGAATCCGGTGCGCCCGTCGGACGTGTCCACCTTGACGACGATGTTCTCGGCGCTCGTGTAGGTATGGCCGGCGATGCGATACCCTTCGGTGAGCCGAAAGGGAACAGGGATCGCCTCGACGCGGAGGACGCGGATCATCCCGGCGGTCGAGGGAAGCGGCGGAGCACCTCCTCGATGATGGGTCCCACCCCGTCCCGGAGAGGATCGCAGCACGGGACGTCGTGACGGACACGGTATGCGGCCGCGTGCGTCCGCACCTCGTCCGGGGACAAGCCCTCGTGGTTCAAGGTGATCGCCACGATCGGTTTGCCGCTGAGGAGGTGAATGAGCGTCGCCTCCTTTTCGACCCCCGCCAGCGGAAAATCCGGGAATCCATCGTAGTGCGTGCGCGCCGGCGCGTGCTGCAGCACGACCCCGTCCGGTCGGGCTCCCGCCAGGATCTCGAAGCCGCCCGGGTAGGCCGGGTGGGTGAGGCACCCCTGTCCTTCGATGACAATGACGTCCGGCTTCTCCTCGCGGAACGCGCGGATCACCTGGTGCTCGATTTCCCCCGAGACGAAGTCATTGACCAGGCTGTCCATGACGAGGCCGTAGCGCGCGCCCTGCATCCAGGAGGTCTGGCCGGTCCCGACCAGGACGGCCCGAAGGCCCCGTGCGTTCAGCCCCTGCACCAGTCGGACGGAGGTCGTCCTCTTGCCGACACCCGAGTCCGTCCCGAGGACCGCGATGCGGAGCGACAACACCTCGAGGATCCGGCCGCTGAAAGCGTGCATCTCTTCCCGGGGAGGGGTGCGCCTGACGTCACGGATGCGCGCGCCGCTCCTGCGGGCGAGTGCCTTGAACTCCGGGTCGTCCCCGAGAATTTCATGCAGTCCCGAATCGACGTTGATGCCCCGGGACAGGGCTTCGCCGATGGTCGGGCGCAGCCTGGCGGGCAGGACCCCGCCGTGCGTGGCGACGCCGACGACGAGATAGTCGGGGCGTCGATCGGCCGCACGGATCGCCTCGTCCAGCCCGGCCACGATGGGGATGCCCGCCGAGGCGCCGTCGAGCACCTCGCCCGCGTCACGGCCGGCCAGGCCCCCGTCGATGACGGCCACGACACGGTAGCGGTCCGTATGCCGGACCAGGCCGTGCGCCGTCTTCCCTTCGGTGGTCCCGAAGCCGCCGTCGCAGAGCACCACCGCCGTTCCGTCGCCGATCGTGGTTTTCATGGTCGCCCGGACTGTAGCATAGGTGGATCGCGTGTGGGTCGCGTCCTTGACGCCCTTTCGAGGCTTGCCCTAAGATGGCCGCATGGTCACGGGTTTCAACACGGACGTGCAGCACCGCGGCAAGACCTATCACGTCCAGACCGAAGACAAGGGGCTGCAGAACCCCATCATCGAGACCTTGATCTACATGGGCGGTGAAATTCTGGCCGCTCGCCGCACTTCCTACGCAGACCTCCTCGAAAAAGAGGTCGACGAGAGGGAGATCGGCGAGCGGATCGAAGCGCAGCACAACCGCATGATCCTCGATATCCGGGAGGGCAAATATCACAGCAAGCAGATCCGGCCCTTCGGCGAGGGCATCATCTCGAACAAGAGCTTCGACGAGGTCGTCCTGGACTGGCTCAAGTCGCAGACAGCCACGGAGAGGATCGCCCTGCAGATGATCGGCTCGGACGGCTTCGTGGAGGGCGGGACCGCTCGGCTGGAACTTTTCGTCAGCCGCCCCTCGACCAGCCAGGGCGTCGCCGGCGCGAAGGTCAAGGTGAAACTGATCAGCACCGTGGCCAAGCCGCGCACGCTCGTCGAGGGGACGACCGACGAGGCGGGCCGGGTGACCCTGTCCTGTCCGCTGCCCCTTTTGGAGGAAGGGACCGCCGCGCTGATCGTTCAGGCCTCCTCGGGCAAGGAGAGCGCCGAGATCAAACAACTGATCAAAAAACCGGCGCGCAAGGCCGCCGGGTGACAACCGCCGTGACCATCGTCCTGAACGGGCTGGAGCACGCTGCGCCCGAGGGGGCGTCGGTGCTGGCTCTCCTGGAGACCCTGGGATTCGCCGCCGGTCGCGTCGCGGTCGAAGCGAACGGCCGCATTCTCCGCCGCGAGGATTTCGCCCGCGCGATCCTGCGCGACGGCGACCGGCTCGAGGTCGTGCAGTTCGTCGGAGGTGGGTAAGGATCATGAAGAGCGAAGCACTGACCATCGCGGGCCGCAGCTACCCGTCGCGTCTGATCATCGGCACGGGCAAGTACCCGAGCCTTGAGGTCATGCGGCGCGCGATCGAGGCGTCCGGCGCTTCGATGGTCACGGTGGCGGTGCGACGCGTCAACCTGTCGAGGCGCGACGGTGAGTCCCTGCTCGATTTCATCGATACCAGGAAAGTCGCGCTTCTGCCCAACACCGCGGGCTGCCGCACGGCGGAGGAAGCGGTGCGCACCGCGCGCCTCGGTCGCGAAGCGGGTCTTTCGAACCTCGTCAAGCTCGAGGTCATCGGCGACGAGAAGACCCTGTTCCCCGACAACGACGGCCTGCTGCAGGCCACCCGCGTCCTGGTCAAGGAGGGGTTCACGGTCCTACCGTATACCAACGACGACCTCGTGGTGGCGAGGCGTCTGCGCGATGCCGGAGCGGCCGCGGTCATGCCGCTGGCCGCCCCGATCGGATCGGGCCTCGGCGTGCAGAATCCCGCCCATCTCAGGCTCCTCCTGGAGGAGATTCGCGACGTCCCGGTCATTGTGGACGCGGGCGTGGGGACGGCCTCGGACGCGGCCATGGTCATGGAGCTGGGGGCCGACGGCGTGCTGATGAACACCGGCATTGCCGGCGCCGGCGAGCCCGAGAAAATGGCGCGCGCCATGCGACTCGCGATTGAGGCCGGCCGCCTCGCCTTCGAGGCGGGGCGCATTCCGAGGAAGCTCTACGCCACCGCCAGCAGCCCGATGGAAGGAATCGTCCGCTGAGCGCGCCACGTCTCGATCCGCGGACAGCCTCCTAGGAGCGGCGTCGTTCACGAATGGCGGCGCGGGCCTCCTTCTGTTGATCTTTCTCCTTGATCGCCTCGCGCTTGTCCCACAGTTTCTTTCCCTTCGCCAAGGCGATCTCGACCTTGACCCGGCCCTTCGAGAGGTAGAGGCGCAGCGGTACCAGGGTCTGGCCGCCCGCCCCCGTCTTCTGCGTCAGCTTCAGGATTTCCTGGCGGTGCAGGAGAAGCTTGCGCGGCCGCAGCGGGTCGTGGTTGGCGTAGCCGCCGTGCGAGTAGGGCGAGATGTGGCAGTTGTGCAGGAACACCTCACGCCCGTCCACGCGCGCGAAGGAGTCCTTGAGGTTCGCCTTCCCTTCGCGCAGCGATTTCACCTCCGTGCCGAGCAGCGCGACACCGGCTTCATAGCGCTCGCCGATGAAATAGTTGTGGAAGGCCTGCCGGTTCGACGCCAGCGCCCTCTCAGCGGATTCCTTGGTTTTCGTCCTGGCGCTCATTCTTTCTTCATCCGCTCGCTCACGACCTGCCGGTAGAGGTCCCGGCGTGAGAGCCCTGCCTCAAGAGCCACGCGGCGCATCGCCTCCTTGCGGTCCACTCCGGAATCGATTAGCCGGTGCACCCTCGAGGCGGGCGATTCATTGAGCTTTACCTCCTGCCCGGTGGACGCCACGGCGGGGAAGGGCGCCCGGGAGCTGCCGGCAAGAAGGAGGGCGATCTCGCCGCGCGGTTCGCGTCCCTCGAACGCCGCCATCAGGGTCGTAATCGTTCCTGTGAGCAGCTCTTCATGCAGCTTGGTCATCTCCCTTCCGACACAGACGTCGCGATCGCCCAGGATCTCGAGCGCGTCCGCGAGCGTGGCGATGAAGCGCCGGGGCGATTCGAAGAACAAAAGCGGACGCGGCTCTGCGCGCAGCGCCTGGAGGGTCCGGCGTCTCTCTCCTTTGCGGTGTGGCAGGAAGCCGATGAATGTGAACGGACCCGGGGCGAATCCGCTGGCCGACACGAGGGTCGTGATCGCCGAGGGTCCCGGGATCGGAACGACGCGGTAGCCCGCCTCCCGGGCGGCACGCACGAGAAGGGCGCCGGGATCGGAGATTCCGGGCGTCCCGCCGTCGCTGACAAGCGCGACGCGGCCGCCGCGCTGGAGCGCCTCCAGGAGATCCGGGAGTCG
>Ga0209470_1003849_pt1 | contig 10181 bp, 6 predicted proteins | sample GraSoiAngelo_125_FD_185882 | JGI IMG/M metagenome (GOLD analysis project Ga0209470, IMG submission 185882) | Grasslands soil microbial communities from the Angelo Coastal Reserve, California, USA - 14_0927_05_40cm (SPAdes) (version 2) | ecosystem: Environmental > Terrestrial > Soil > Grasslands ... | reverse complement strand
CTTTGCCTAGGAGGATATCGAGAGATTCCTCGACTTCGCTCGGAATGACAAACCGGGTAACATGAAATCGCCGCTCGAAGCGCCGGAAAAATCCCGCAGTCGCGGGACTGAGGAAACCAGCGCGAAAGTGGAAAAGCCCGCGCCTTCCACCGTCATCGATACATCGAAGATGGTTAAGGGCCAGCGCGAGGCGCTCGAGCTGGCTGAGGCCGCGCGCGATCCGCTCGAGGATCGTGGAAGTTTCGCCAGCAATCTCTTCGTCGGGCGTTACGATTTCGATCGGATTTACCCCTATCCCGCGCAAAGTGCAGAGGACCGCGCAGCGGGCGAAGATTTCCTCCACAAGCTGGAAAGTTATCTGCGCGAACATGTCGATCCGGACGAGATCGATCGCACCGGCGAAATTCCGCCCGAAAATTTCAAAGGGCTCGCAGAGATCGGGGCGTTTGGAATCAAAGTTCCAAAGAAATACGGCGGCCTTGGCTTGTCGCAGTCCAATTACGGACGCGCGGCAGTTTTGCTTGGGAGCTGGGATGGAAACGTGGCTGCGCTTGTTTCTGCGCATCAGTCGATCGGTGTCGCGCAACCTTTGCTTTTGTTCGGAACGGAAGAGCAGAAACAAAAATATCTGCCCCGCGTCGCAGGTGGCGAGATCTCTGCATTCGCGCTGACCGAAGTTCATGCAGGATCCGACCCGGCAACACTGAGTTTGAAGGCTGAGCCAATGGCGGACGGTTCCGAGTTCGTGCTCAACGGCGAAAAACTTTGGTGCACCAACGGCGTAAAAGCAGGTGTGCTCGTAGTGATGGCGCGCACGCCGTCGAAGATAGTTGGCGGAAAAGAGCGCAAGCAAATCACAGCATTCATCGTTGATGTGGATACGCCGGGGCTGGAGATCGCTTATCGATGCCGGTTCATGGGGCTGCGGGCGCTGTATAACGCGGTCGTAAAATTCACGGATGTGCGTATCCCGCGTGAGAACATCATTTTCAAGGAAGGCGCCGGATTGAAAGTCGCGCTTACGACGTTGAACACCGGGCGACTCACATTGCCCGCAGCGTGCGTTGGCCTTTCCAAACGCCTGCTCGAAATCTCGAGGAAATGGGCGGGCGAACGCATTCAATGGGGCGTGCCGATCGGCAAACATGCCGCCATCGCCGGAAAAATTGCCGAGATGGCCGGCAACGTTTTCGCGATGGAAGCAATGACCTTTCTCACGTCATCGCTGCTCGATCGCAAGGCGGGCGATCTGCGCATCGAGACTGCGATGTGCAAGATGTGGGCAACAGAAACGACTTGGAGAATTGCGGATGACGCGATGCAGGTGCGCGGCGGCCGGGGCTATGAAACTGCGCATTCGCTGGCTGGCCGCGGCGAGCCGCCAATCGCGGTGGAAAGATTCCTTCGCGATTGTCGCGTAAACACGATCTTCGAAGGTTCGAGCGAAATCATGCGGCTTTTCATCGCGCGCGAAGCGCTGGACCCGCATCTAAAAGTCGGTGGCGCGATCTTCAATACGCAACTGCCGATGTCCGAACGTGCGAAAGCCGTTCTCAGTTCCGGAAAATTTTACGCCAGCTGGTATCCGCGCCAATGGATGCCGAACGGCGCGGGCAAGATCGACCATTTGCATGAAGCACTGAGCGGCCACGTCAATTACGCAGCGCGAACGAGCAAACGGCTCGCCCGCGGTCTATTTCATGCCATGGCCCGGTTCGGTCCGAAACTAGACCGGGAGCAACTGCTCCTTTCCAGATTTGTGGGGATCGCGACGGAATTATTCGCGATCAGCGCGACATGTTCTTACGCGCAATGGTTGCTCGGTCAGGGTAAACCGGCCGACGAAATTCTTTCCGTCGCAGATTATTTTTGCCGCTCTGCGCGAATGAGAATCGACAACCACTTTGCCGGCACAGCGCGCAACGTAGACAAACGCGGCTACGATCTCGTGCAGGATCTGCTAGCGGGAAAACACGCGCTGTTGCGCGACGGGATCATATAACTGCTTTGGGGAGCGCGAGCATTCTGCTCGCTGCCACCGGCATGTTGCCGGTGGCTCCTCCAAAGACATTCAACCTCGTAGATTTTTGGTCGGCTTGAAATTGTCCGGCAAAATGCCGGAACAAGCGGGCAGAATACCCGCGCTCCCCCGTTGACCGCGTTCGCGGCTCAGATTACGATCAACAATGAGTATCCCGTCGGTGCTCGCGGAGGCAACTTCATCTCGAAGCCGCACCACAAAGAGCGAAAAGCCCAAAACAACTGCGCCGTCGAACGTTCTCGAAACAATCCAGCAACACGTCTTGCTCGATGGTTTCAAGATCGTCATCGATCTCGAAAGAAGTCGTGGCTCATATTTGTACAACGCCGTATCCGACAAGCGGCTCATTGATTTCTACGGGTTTTTCGGCTCCATGCCGGTCGGGTTTAACCATCCGCACTTCGACAATCCGGAAGTGCGACGAGATCTTTTGCGTGCCGCGAAAGTCAAGATCGCGAACTCTGACATTTACTCCGCCGGCTACGCGGAATTTATCAAGACGTTTGACCGCGTGGTCGGGTTTCCGCCGCTGGAACGCTATCTCTTCATCGAGGGCGGCGCGCTTGCGGTCGAGAATTGTTTGAAGGCAGCGATGGATTGGAAAGTCCGCAAGAACATGACTGCTGGTCACGGCGAGCGTGGCACACAGGTGTTGCATTTTCGTCACGCATTTCACGGGCGAAGCGGCTACACCATGAGCCTAACCAATACCGATCCACGCAAGACGGATTTGTTCGCAAAATTCGATTGGCCGCGCGTGTCGTGTCCGTGCATCGATTTTTCGTTGCCGGACTCGGAGCGCGAAGCCGATGTGATCGAGCGCGAACAGCAAGCCGAGCGCGAGATTCGCGAGTTCATCAAGCAACGCGGGATCGATATTTGCGCGCTTATTATCGAGCCCATCCAGGGCGAGGGAGGCGATAACCATTTCCGAGGCGAGTGGCTGCAAACATTACGAAGGATCTGCGACGAAAACGATGTCCTCCTGATATTCGATGAGGTGCAATGCGGCATGGGTGCCACTGGGCGCAATTGGTGCTGCGAACATTTCGATGTTGTGCCCGATCTGCTGGCATTCGGGAAAAAGGCACAGGTCTGCGGGGTGATGGCGGGTCCGCGCATCGATGAAGTCAAAGACAACGCGTTCCGCTTACCTAGCCGTTTGAATTCCACCTGGGGCGGGAATTTCACCGACATGGTGCGCTCGACACATTACCTGCGCATTATCGAAGAAGAACATCTTGTGGAGAACGCCGCGAAGGTAGGCGCATATTTTCGGGATCAGTTGCGTGAGTTGCAAAGTGAAGAGCCGCTGATTTCGGCCGCGCGTGGACGTGGATTATTTCTCGCCTTCGATTTGCCCGATCCGAAAACGCGAGAAGAATTTTGGCATGGCTTCTTCGACCGCGGCGTCTTGACTCTTCGTTCGGGTGAGAACTCGATCCGTTTCCGTCCCGCGCTCGATGTTACCGCCGGCGTGATTGATGAAGCGATGGAATCCATGCGCAAGTTCTGTCGACAACGGAGGAAGTAAGAACGTTGAAGCGTGCAATCCTGTCATGTTGAGCGGAGCGAAACATCTCTGATTTTTTTCTGCTGACGAAGAACTGATCTGAGATTCTTCGCTCCGCTCAGAATGACAATATGCGACGTTGTTTATGAAATCATTCTTCGATGAATTGGGCCTCACAGACGACAACGCCGGCGTGTTTGACGGCGAATGGTCCCGCAGTCGCGGGAGCGCGAAGATAAACAAGATTTCGCCGATTGACGGTCGACGCCTCGCCAGCGTGCACACCGCCTCAGATGAAGATTACACCCGAGCGATCACGCGAGCGCAGGAAGCGTTCTCGAAATGGCGCGGAACGCCGGCGCCGGTGCGCGGCGAGACGGTTCGCCGGCTTGGCAACGCGCTGCGCGAACTGAAACACGAACTCGGCCAGCTCGTGACGCTCGAGACGGGAAAAATCATCGCTGAAGGCGAAGGCGAAGTGCAGGAGATGATCGACATCTGCGACCTTGCGGTTGGTCAGTCCCGGATGCTCTACGGCCTGACGATCCAATCGGAGCGCGCGAGTCACCGGCTCATGGAACAATGGCATCCGCTCGGCGTCATCGCGGTGATCACCGCCTTCAATTTTCCTGTCGCAGTCTGGTCATGGAACGCTGCGCTCGCTGCGGTCTGCGGTGATGCAACGGTTTGGAAACCGTCGGAAAAAACGCCGCTCACCGCAATCGCTGTGACAAAAATTTGCGAGCGCGTCTGTCGTGAAACCGGAACCGATCCAGCGATCTTTACGTTGCTTATCGGTGATCGTAAGACAGTTGGCCAAAAACTAGCGGATGACGCGCGGATTCCATTGGTCTCAGCCACTGGTTCGGTGAACATGGGTTTGAATGTTGCGAAAACTGTTCATGGCCGACTCGGTAGAACAATCATGGAGCTCGGCGGCAACAACGCGCTTATCGTCGCGCCGAGCGCCGACCTCGATATGGCCACGCGATCGATCTTCTTCGGCGCAGTCGGCACTGCCGGCCAACGCTGCACTTCCACGCGACGTGTAATCATGCACGAATCAGTTGCGCCAAAAATTCGAAACAAACTTTTGGCTGCGTACAAATCTTTGGCCATCGGCAATCCGCTCGATGACAAAACGGTGATGGGGCCGCTCATCGACAAGAACGCGGTCGATCTTGTCCAGCATTCGATCCAGCGATTGAAAGATGAAGGTGGCGAAATCCTCTACGGCGGGGAGCGCCTCACCGTCCCCGGCGACTGTTACATGAAGCCGTGCCTCGCGACCGCAAAACCCGATTTCGAGATCGTGAAGCATGAAACGTTTGGCCCGTTGCTTTACTTGATGACATATCGCGATTTCGACGAGGCGATCGCAATCCACAATAACGTGCCGCAAGGGTTGACCTCATCCATTTTCACCAACGACGTGCGCGAAGCGGAGAAATTCGTCAGTGCAGCGGGAAGCGATTGCGGAATTGCCAATGTCAATACAGGCACCAGCGGCGCGGAAATCGGCGGTGCGTTCGGCGGCGAGAAAAATACCGGCGGCGGTCGCGAAAGCGGCAGCGATTGCTGGAAGTATTACATGCGCCGCCAGACCAACACGATTAACTTTTCCTCGGAGCTTCCGCTGGCACAGGGAATCCAGTTCGGCGCGGGTGAAGGGAGCGGGACGGCGTAACACGCACCTATGGTTGAGATATCGTTCGGCGCGCCACGGAGCGAAATAATACCATGTGCGCGTGAGTCGCGAATCACAATCTGTAACGCATCGAGTTAGCGCCAGGGCTCGTTACAATCCGGTCAAATTGTTACCCGATCAAACACCTGGCTCGGGCAGCTGTGGCGAAAACAAGCGCACAACAATCACCAAAAGGCAACGAGTCTCCTGCGAGCCGAAAATGTTCGTTTTTGCCGCGAAAATTCTTTGGCCTGGCGCACGAGTTGCTGAATCCAAAGACCATGTGCGTTGTGTTTCTGGAAGACAGCGTCCTCTAATCCATTGTTCTCGACTGCGGGGCCGAACATTGATTGGATCGGCACGTATGTTTGGCAGATTCGCAATTGGGTGCATTACTACAGCAATCATTTTCGTTGCTACGATTGAGCGCAGCTCCGGTGCAGCTGCCGCTTTCTCGGATGATGGCAACCATGTTTACCTTCTTGGCAGCAAACTTCCCAAGGGCACGGTGCTTGATGTTGATCTGATAAACTTCACCACGACAAAGTTTAACTTGGGCGTTTCAACTGAGGTGCAAGGTATTGCCAACGCGCCTCGAGCGCTGTTGTTCGTCACCGACAGGTCGCTTTACCGGTTGCCGCTGCCGAGCGGTGAAGTTGGCAAAATTTGCGATGCACCAACCGGAGTCACTTTTGAAGACGTGGCGTGCAATCGGGCGCAACATGGAATCCTGCTGCTCTGCCATGGCAATGGCAAGAATTACCGCGAGTGGCCCGCCTACTATTTGCGCGAGCAGGAGCGAAAACCAACGTCCCTGGTACTGCGGCGTGTCAACGCACTAGTTGGCGCTGTCTTCGACCGCGACGGGCATCTCTTCTTCGCCTCCGGAGGCGATATTTGGGAAGGCGATATCAGCAAACCGACTGAGCCGGAAGAGCTGCTCGCAGTCGAGGCGGATCGTTTCGCACCTGTGGCTATACTGGAGACCGCGAACACGACCCCGAACTCGACTGGCGTCCGCAAATTGGCAGTCGCCGGGCGGACCATCTACGCACAGATGACGCGAATGGGTGGCTCGGGCTGGGGCGAGATGATCAGTGTGCGCTGGCCCGGCGAACCCAACCCCGACGAGGGAAAGACACCCCGCACTGAGAGCCCGATCAAACTGAATATCGAGACGTTCAAGTCCGCGCTCGGCGCTGCTCGTTTTTACGGATCAAATCAGGGAGCGAGCTATCTTTGTAATTCACCGGACGGGCGAAAGGTTTTCTTTGTGACGCGTTACGAGGACGAGGCTCACAAGCTTCGGTTCTATCTCGGCGACGACACGGGCGAGGTTCATCCACTGGACCAACTGCAGATCGAAGATCCGGAGTAGTAAAGGGCGTCGGGCAAGACAGCACGTCGTCACATCAGCGTAATCCGCCGTCGTCATTCAATTTCTCCTGGAAAATCGTTGACTACAACTTCTGCGATTGCAAAAGCTCGCTGATACCATTCTAGTGCGGAATCCCGGGCCCTCGTATTTGCACGATCAGCGTGCCATTCATCTTTGTATGTCCGGCCGAGCAATCCCAATGTCTCACGATTCGCCGGCTCTAGCTTAAGCAGTGATTTCAAAATCGCTTGCGCCCGCGCGGTGGAAGCCAGCTGCGCGAGCGCCAGAGCCATCTGCTGTCGTAGCCAAACATCTTCCAGGCGGTGTTCCTCTACGGCTTCTCGAGCGGCATCATATGCCATCAGGAAATCGGCTTCTCGGATTGCCCGTTTTACGAAAGCGCTGGTTCTCTCTGCGTCTCGCGCCCAGGCGAAACGGTGCCGCCAAAGCTCCTGGAGTGTCTTTTCTTTGTCGAGCGAATCACTTGCTGCCACAACTTTACCCATGAGTGCGAGCAAGATGATTATCGAGGCGTTGTCAGGCCAGCGTCAAACCGTACAACAATTTCAGATCGCGATTTGTGCAGAGTCGCCAGCCAATGTTTAGCAATAGCTAGGACTCAAGACCTTTAGGATCCCGATCCAACGTACTCTGCTGAATATCTGTCGAACTTTGCAGTCTGACCGACCGGGGGCGATTTTTGGATGTCGTAAACCTTGTCGTTAGCGATCTGATGTTTGTCAGTATCCCACACCATCACGCTCTTCTTAGCTTGTTGAGAGGTCTTGGCGTCCTTCTCAGTATCCACAGCAATGTAGCGCACCTTCTTAGCTTTTAACTGTGCTTTGCGGTTGGCCGACATATTAGCGTAAGCACGGCGATCTGTTTTTGCCGCTCGCTAGCCTCGTGCCTCTCGATGATGTAAACAACCAGACCCGCTACTGCAGCTGCTGCTGCGGCATGAGCAGCTCCGGAGCCCCAGCCAGGAACCGGAAGCGACGGCAAGCCTGGAAATTGCGCAAAACAGCTGTTTGACCAGACCGCTGCAGCAACGATGACCGAAACCGTGTTGGGTGATAGTGCTTTCATTGGGGTAGTCGCACCCTATCAAGGCCGTGGTTCGGCTGGCAAGATTATTTTTTGCGTCGTCGGTAATGTTTGCGGTTCCATCGAAATGATGTCTTTCAGCTTGCGCGATCCTTGTCAATTTGATTTGAACTCGACAGGGCAAGAATTTTTGCGCAGCATCGCATCCGAATGCCGAAGACTCTCCCTGGAATATTGGCTTGGATCCCCCTCGTGCTAGTTGAATCCGCGGTCGCTGGAGCCATGCCCGAATATTCCGCTGCAGAAGCGCGCAAACACATCGGCGAGAAAGCGGTAGTCGTCGGTAAGGTGGACTGCATTGGGGCCGGAAGAAGCTATCATTACTTGCAGCTGGATGGGTGCTCACCGAACTCCCCGCTTTGGATCATAGTCAATGATGATGCATCCGGTCCCGAACTGAATGTCAACGAACTCAAGGGCGTTACAATCGCAGTCTCAGGTAAAATCGAGAGACCACAGACACAACCATGGCTCGTTGTTAAATCCACCACTCAGATTGTGCCGCGCACGAAACTCAATCCCGACTATTTAGGACGCGCCCGTCAGAAGGAATCGCAAGGCGATCTCGACGGCGCGATTGCCGAGTTCGATCACGCGATTGAACTCAATCACGAATCGACCGCTTATATGGAGCGCGCCGAGGTCCACATGAAGAAGGGCGATTCGGATGGCGCGATCTCCGATTATGACCAGCTGATCGAGCGTTATCCCGAGGGAGTGTACTATCTGAAGCGGGCTGGATTGAAGATGAAAAAGAGCGACTACGCTGGCGTTATCGCCGACTCCAGCCGTGCGATAGAACTCCTGGCCCGCCATTACGCTTCACATCCTAATGACCACTCAACGTTCATCCTGGCCCAGGCTTATTCTGAACGCGGCGAAGCCAAGGAGGCGATGGGCGACGCGGCTGGAGCAATCCCGGACTATGAGAATGCGGTCAAAAATGATCGCGCTCCGATCTATAAAGAGAAATTGAGAACAGCGAAGGCCGAAGCTGCGGCTAAGAAGGTTGCGATCACTCAGCCGACCGCCCAGGCTGCGCAGAGCGAACAATCTTCTAACAAAGACAAAGATGAGGTTTCTCCCGAATCTATCGCGGCGGCATTTGTGCAGGCATATTCAGCGGCGGATGTTGACGCGGTCGCCGGCCTTTACGGCGATCGCGTCGACTATACGAACAGCGGTGTAATTAGTAACGCTGCCATAAGGAAGCAGGCGCAGGAATACTTCGCACGCTGGCCGGTTCGACAATGGAGTTTGGCGGGGCCGGTCAAAACAACCTCAATGGGACCTTCCCGGCAGAAAGTCATTTTCTCGGCAAACTATGACGCGAGTAATCCGCAGACTAACAAGCACGTGTCAGGTATCGCAAGAGAGACGTTGATTGTGGCCAGCGACGCGAACGGAGCTATGAAGATTGTCTCGCAAAGAGAGCAAACAAGTAAGAGAGGCAGTAGCCAACCTGGCAAGGAAACGTCGCAAGGCCTGGGCCCGAATGCAGATGATGACCAGCATGCTAACGGCGGGACTCTCGACGAGTTTATGGGCGACGTCACCGGTACGGTTGTATATGCGGACGAAAAACGAGGCTACATCGAAATTGACCGAGAAAAACACGATGGACGGGGCAATTTTGAGGTCGTTCTTACCGGCGATCTTCATACACCTAAAGTGGGCGAGAAAGTGAGCGTGCATTGGTATTCCTGTGGTGGCGGGTCAATCCACGTCTCGAACCGTGACCGTCCTCACTGTGCCGATAAGATTGAGAAGGTCGGCAACGCCGAGGCAGGCTTGAATCGAGAAAATAGTGCCGCTACTCAACAAGAGTTTGATCCTGGAAGCTACTTCCGCTTAACAACAAAATGGCAGGGTGATGCCAAAAGTTTGGATATCGTCAATGATGGGAAAAACAATAACCGCCCTATATTGGCTAACACAGGCAACTTCTCAGGGCAGTATTGGAAAATCGCTCCTGTAGGGGATGGCTATTACCGCTTAACGACGAAGTGGCAAGGTACCGCCAAGAGTCTGGATGTCGTCAGCGATGGAAAGAACAATAATCAACTCATATTGGCTAAGACTGGTAATTATTCAGGTCAGTATTGGAAAATCACTCCTGTTGGTGATGGTTACTATCGGTTAACGACGCAGTGGCAAGGCGCAGGCAAGAGTTTGGATATTGTTAATGATGGAACAAACAATAACCAGCCGATACTTGCTCACACGGGCAATTACTCCGGGCAGTTCTGGAGGTTAACGGCCGCAGCGTTTTCACTTGCCCAAGCGGAAAGACCCGAGAAGCTAAAGTCCCCCTACGGTAAATACAGTATCGAGGTCGTTCGCGGTACCGAAGATTCCTTAGTCCTTTCACACGGCGGGGAAGTCATCGCTAAGGTCCCGACGTCTGTCGGCCCGGTGGGGTCCTTGTTCGAGGCGCTGTGGCACCCGGACGGGA
>Ga0209470_1003835_pt1 | contig 10194 bp, 13 predicted proteins | sample GraSoiAngelo_125_FD_185882 | JGI IMG/M metagenome (GOLD analysis project Ga0209470, IMG submission 185882) | Grasslands soil microbial communities from the Angelo Coastal Reserve, California, USA - 14_0927_05_40cm (SPAdes) (version 2) | ecosystem: Environmental > Terrestrial > Soil > Grasslands ... | reverse complement strand
ACATATATTCTGCCTTTACGCTTCGCTGAATAGCTTGGATTATTCTCTCATCGTTCACCGCAAGACCTCTTGGTTCGAGGTTCGCTGTTCTCCGGATACGCCAAGAAGTCCTTGGAAGAAGCCAGCAGTCGCTAAGTGGCGTGTTATGCAACCATTCGCTCTCCACCTCAGAACTTGATTGCTGTTTGAGCAGCCACGACCATGGAAGTAGAAGGTGGCGGGGAGAGGATGATTCCTCCTCCAAAATCCAAATCGAACCGTATGTAAACGGCTTAAATGCGTCTGTCAGGTAGCCAAGATACAGATCATCTAAAAATGCGTGTATGCACGAATAGTCAGAGGTTCGCATAAAGACAGCACTTCCACCTTCTTCCCATCGACCTTCGTCGCGCTCGGTGAGTTCGATTGAGGCGAATCCCGGGGGCGGAGATACTTGATTGATCGATCCGCCCAGCTTCCGTCCGACGCGCCGCCGTAACGGCGAGACTAAATAGTGCTTTGGAGTAGCGCTTCGTATCTGCTGCTCTAGAACGCGGCAAAGCTCGGCAATGCCACTCTCTTGCCTTTCACCGCGCACCTCGATGAACTGTGCGTATGTCATGTTTAGTGGTATGCAATCTGACCATTCGGTGCCATCGATCCAGAGAGGATAGATTTGATGACCTTTGGATTCCGCGAGGTTCAATTCTCCTCTGACATATTTGGATGCTCTTGATTGAGGCGACGCAAGCACAACGACCGCAAAGGACTTGTCGATGGCGTCTCGTATTGCGAATTCCCAGTCGGGTGTTCCCGGCGTGAGTTTTGAATAGTCAATCCACGTCGGTATATCCTTCCTGTGCAACGCATCAATGATTTGCTCTGCAATCGCTTTATCATCCCGCGAGAAGGAGATAAAGATGTGCTCCGGTATTGTTGGGTTTCGTGTCGGCTTGCTCATTTGATGAGGTTCTGCGAGGTCCTAGCTACAATTAGACCGCATCTTGCAAATCTATTTCCTGTCCTTCGCTGAGCTTTTCGTCGGCGCGCACAATGAAACGCTTTCCGTCGCCGCGATGTGCGTCTGCAATCCAGATTGTTCGCCCCTGAGAATCAACGGCTGAGACGTAACCGTAGCTCCAACCGCGCTTCTTGAGATTGTCAGCGATGATTTCCCAATACTTCATGCGGGACGCTTTGCGCGTGGCGTTCTTTTTCAAAAATCGCACATACCCCGGGCCTGTAGAAACTCAAACAGAAGCCGTATTCCTTCGCGAACTGCTCGATCTTTGCTTTTCGATTTTCTTCGTTCAGCGGCCAAATCCGTTGCAATTCGTTCTCGTAAATTGCGCAATGTCCCCATTTAGTGGTGTCCAGTAGCAACTGGCGTTTGATTCGTGCAGCGAGAATTTTCATCCCCACACCTTAGTGTGATTACCGCATAAATTATTTCGAAACTGCGCTCTCAACTGGGCGTGTGTCCGATTTTGCCTGACCCGCTTATGCTGCGATTCGGGTTCAACTGCTGAGATTGTCAGCGATGATTTCCCAGTACTTCACGCCAGTCGCATAGTGCCTCTTAGCGAGCTTGCCAACTTGCGGTGTTTTCCGGCAAACTTCCTCTATGGAGGCAGAAATAGATTGCAAGTTGCAGTCTAATTCTAGTTAGATCACCGAACACCATCTCGGCTACTTAGACTAAGAGCGACTGGAAAGCGCGGTGGCTCTCAAACTGTAGAGTCCGAGTTCCAGGCATGATCAATTCGTAGTATCGGGCATCGCGCCCATACAGTTACCGGCTAGGTCGGAAACCGTACCCCAGCGCCCAATGCGTGCGGGCTGCTGGCGATTCCTCCACGCTAACGATGATAAAGTAACTGCCTGTGGTTTTCGGAATGATGTGCGCAGCCGCAAGGTGGCCTTTCGCCCAACTGTCTGGTTGTTCCGCGAGTTCTCCGTCCGAATTATAAATATGAACGGACTCTTTTGCTCGATCGACTTCTGTTCCCAGCCAGAACCAATATTCATTCCCTTTAAACAATTGTTGCCGCACCGCTTTCCTTTCACCCGAAGCGAGGTCGCCTGTCCAGTAATCCTCGCGCACGTGAAATCCTTGTTTTACATAGCGTTCTGCCGCCAGAACAGCCCATGCCCGCGCGTACACTGTGGTGGGGTCCACCTGGGCGAAAATCGCAGACGGTAGCACAAAGGTGGCCGCCAACAGGGAGGTCGTGCAGAGAAGGACCTTTGCGAAAGGGTTCACCCGAAATTTCTCAGTCTCTCTTGACGATGTCGTTGCCGAGCCGCGTAGTGATCTCGTTGACCTTCTTAACTGATTCGCCAGAAATGCGAGCATTGCCGATATTGATTAGAGGCTTTACCTCCACCAAGGCGTCCTGAATTTGATGAACGATCGGAAGGTTAAACTCGGACATCGCCTGCAGTCTTGTCTGAAAATAGGTCAGCAGATCCGGCTGATGCAGAAGCTCAGCGCCGTCGTTGGAGAAATGCTGTTTCACCACGGAGGTCAATACTTCCGTGCCCCTAAGCCACCCGCCCAGACTAACGAGCTGCGACAGCTTTTCATCGTGCACTTCGTTCATTGCCTGTTGAACGCTGTTTTGAGTGCGATCCAGTTCCTGCCGCACATTTGCCCAATTGCGCTTGTCTGCCGCATCGATGATCGCCTTGGCGTGTGGCGTGATTGAATTTCCTACGCCGATCCCCTTGGCCAGTGCCAGGACGCGCTGGCCAATATCTTTTACTGCAGGCGCATCCTCCGCTTGCACCGCGATAAAGCCATCGGCAATCACTGTCCCAAGCAAGAGAGCGATACGCGGTCGCTCGGTGAAATTGGGTTCTTCATCGCTGCGGACATGTTCCTTCCAGTTTACCGCACCCAGCTTGTTCAGTGCCCCGAAAATTTCGCTCGGTAACGGCACCACGACATCTTCTACAGTCGTAGACAATTGGTTAATATTGACGTGCCGCGGAGCCTGCGCACCATGCGCGCACAGGGCAAGGCTAAAGACCGCAGCTACCATTGAGTTCAAACGTTTACTAAACAGCACCATTGGGAGCTTTGAATGTTGATTTCGAGTTCGTATTCAGGGATTTAGTAACCGAATCTAAGCAGAACCGCTGCCCTACACAAATCCCTGCTCAATGGTCGGGTGTACCATGCGTGTTTGCCACGACACCCTGCCGTGGCTTATCTTTTTCTCGTTAGATGCAAAACCATGTCGTTTCAAAAAAGCGTCGACGAGAAAATTAAGAAGGCGATTGCAAGGGGAGAATTCGACAATCTTCCTGGGAAAGGAAAACCTCTTAATCTGGATGCCTATTTTGCCACGCCTGAACATTTAAGAATGGGTTACTCTATCCTTAAGAGCGCAGATATTATTCCTGAGGAGATCGAACTCCTAAGACAGATTGAAGATCTAAAAAAATCTTTGGATTCTTCCACCACCCCCATCGAAAAAAAAGCGCTTCGACAGCAACTCTCTGAGAAGCTTACAAACCTCAATATGAGGACGGAATACAATAGGAAGAAGCATCTAACCGTCCGATGCAGCTAACGGCTAGCCGATCCCCTGCGCCACACCTCTACGAAGTCCGCCCGCGCAAAGATCATCGCGGCGTCGATCTGATTTCTGATGCGCTGCCATTCGGTCGCTTGTGGTATGCCGGGCCGAATGCCGTCGCAAATGTTATCGGATACGCGACGCGTGATCCAGCCTCATCCCTGAGCCAATCGGTTCTATCGCGCACAAATCCAGCTTCATACCGCGCCCAGTCCGCATTGTAGCTCGACAGCGCACCGACTTCGAGGACACCAGGCTCCAAAAGTTGCCGAACGTCAGGGCACCTTTGCAGCGGCTTCCTCCTCGCGAGCCAGTGACCTGAGCTTAATTATAGTGCCAGGCGTGGGGTTGTAGCCGACCACCGTTATTCCCAGAATCAGGTTGCCATGCAGCGCGCCGAAGCCAATGTGCGTCTCCTCGCCCCGAGTGACGGTTGCCATGAAGGCGTTCTCGCCGAGGTCCGGCGCGGAAATAGGCGTGAAACCCGGAACAGCCTTGCTCTTCTGAACAGCTTCCTCATACGCTGATGACGCATCATTCGAGCTCACGTACTCATCCACGGTAATGGTCACTTTCTTTGAGTTACTACTATTGGCGTAAATGACGCTCCTTGTGGCCTTGGGACCGCCGACCGCGGTTAAGTGTGGGCCCGTGCGAGCTTCCTGGTCAACCTGAGGGAAGAAACGTCTAACCGTGCTGATCGGGATGACCACCTCGCGAGCGAGCAGAGAGTCAGAAGCGCTCGCCCGACCAGCGCCCGGTGATATGGCTTGCCCGTAGGCGGCCATCGAGAGAATCGCAGCTATACCAACCAACGGTAATGCACGCAGTGTCAGTGTCGATCCAGTATGCATGTCGCTGATGCCTCCTTTCACTAGCGTTTCCCTTCCAATGATCCTCCCGTTATTAACAGCCCACGAGTACATCAATTCAATTCGCATCCGCCTTCCAGTCTTTCGCTAACGTTGTTGCGCGAGACCTCATACCATATCCCTTCGATTTTGATTCTCGCCATATTTGGACACAGCTTGCCCAAAAATTGCTGAGGGTTCTGGCGACGATTTGAGACAGAGCCTAAGGTAAATGAAATCACCAACGCGGTACGTTGAGGTATGTGCGCAAATCGCGTCCCGGCACGACTATGGCGAACTGAGAAGTTGCGTAAGGGGTCGCCATAGCCAGGCCGCACCGCGCACTCCGCTCGCATCCCCATGCTTTGCAAGCAACACAGGAGTCTCTGCCTCCCTCCCGAACACGTACTCTTTCAAACGGCGCGGCACGTTCTGATATAAGCGCTGGACCCGCGACATTCCTCCGCCGAGCACAATCACGTCCGGATCCAGAATATTTACCATCTGCGCCAAGCTTCGGGTTAGTCTGTCCTCATAGCGATCCAGACACGCCATCGCCTCGGCTTGGCCCTCTACGCTGTGGTCCACAATTTCTTTCCCTGTCAATTTGGTTCCAGTCGCTCGTTCGTAATCTTTCTCCAGTCCTGTCCCTGAAATCCAGGTCTCGATACAGCCGCGGAATCCGCAATAACATTGCGGCCCCGGAAATTCCTCCGCCCGCATCCATGGCAACACTGTGTGTCCCCACTCGCCTGCCACTCCATTTCGCCCGTTGTGGACACGGCCGTCAACCGCCATTCCCCCTCCGCAGCCTGTTCCAAGAATCACCGCGAAAATCAACCGCTTCCCAGCTCCAGCCCCATCGGTCGCCTCGGACACGGCCAGGCAATTCGCGTCGTTCGCGCAACGCACTTCGCGATCAAGCGCAACGGATAAATCCTTATCGAACGACTTCCCGTTCAACCAGGTCGAGTTCGCGTTCTTAACCGTATGGGTGATCCTTGAAATCGTTCCTGGAATCCCCACGCCCACTGTCCCGCTTCGGCGTAATCCGCGTTCGATTTGCTCTACGCCTTCCTTTATCGCCCGAATGGTCCCGTCGTAGTCACCTCGTGGCGTCGGTATACGGTGCTTGTGCAGTTCGCGCCCGTCGCTTGCCAGCCCGATGAACTCAATCTTCGTCCCCCCCAAATCGACACCAATCCGCAACCGCTCCTGACCTGCATGAAGTTGTGGATTTGTCATATGGAACTTAGAGAAAGAAGAAGCGAAGGCATGCAGCAATTCACGCTTTCTGATGACTAACCGGGCCTTTTTATTTCTCTAATTCAATATCCAATGCGTGTTCTTCATTTTTCACCTGTTTCACGCGGTGGGCATCGATCAGTTCGATTGGATCACCGCCCCACGCGGATTCAGAGTGGCTCGTCCCCGCTGAGTTAGATAATGCGAGAATTTCCCTCAGGATTTCTGCAAGCCGTTCCGGTCGCTCAAGTGACACTCTCATCAACCTTATAAACGCTGCCGATTTAGAATTTTGTCTGCTTCTACACTTTTTAGTCGAACCGACTCTTTACCTTTCGACAGGTGATCGCATGCCCAGTTTCGTCATTGCCGCGAGCAGAGCATGTTTCAACTCGTAACATTATGGTCGATGTGTAAGGAGTCGGTTTTGAGCAAACAATTTTTGCAAAGCAAAAGACAAAGAACGCGGAGCAGGAAAACGTTCGCCACGTTATCAAAGCCAGCAAGGAGATAAGTATGCAACCCCTGATTCTACTCGCGGTCGTATTGACCCTAGTCCTCTACGTGCTGATAATCGTTCGCTGTCTGTGTTATGTTGGGCGGCAATGGCGTCGGACATCCTGACGCCCCGCTCATACTTAATGGCTACGAGCACTCTTTGAAATCGCCCTTGTGCTCGTGCGTTTCGACCATATTGCCAGCGTCATCGTAAACGCGAATTACAGCATCATGTGAGCGGCTGCGATACTTCGCATATCCGATTGCATCATCCGGTTTGGTGTACCACAGCCGACCGAACGGGGCAGCAAGTCGAAGGAGCGTTAAGGCCTCGATACAAGCCTAAGTAATCTCGTCCTTGGTGAGGCGGACCATGGGAGATTTCCTTCTAGGGAGTCGATCAAGCCCCGGTCATTCGGGTTATCGGCAAAGCGTATTTCGACATCGGCCATGTTCCGAAAGATCAATCGAACCGGAGAAAGCATCTTTCGAATTACGCTGTGTGGGAGATTCATCCGGTCATGAAAATCACCGTAGAGACATCTCGTACGAACGGGCAGTTTATTTGTTTTTCCGAGTGATTTATAAAAAGCTTGCTAGCACCCCCGTGCAACTCATACGATGCGGCCCAGAACTGAGTAACTCAACTGATGAATCCAGGCGATCTGAATGTTTATTATGAGCAGCTGGGGCTGACGCCAGAGATGCACCAGGCGTTGGCTGCCATCCGAGAAGCAGCTCCGGCTGCCCCGCTGCCGCAGCCGATTTCAAAAGCTGAATCACGTGCTGTCGCGCTAGCAAGAAACATTGAGCGAGGGGGAACGCGCATATTTGGTGAGGGCGATTCTTGGTTTGATTTCCCTAACTGGGTTTTATTCAACCCCGTGTCGGATGTACTCGATGGTTTGCTTCACGAATATGGCTATGTCGTGACACGCATTAGCCGAGCTGGCGACACTGTTGCCAACATGTCAGCTAGCCAAAATCTGACACTTATTCGACAAAACCTCTTCGCACTGCGGCCTGCGGCTTTTCTCTTTTCGGGAGGTGGCAACGATCTGTGCGCCCGTCGCCAGGACGGCACCAATGAGTTTTACGATGTGTTATATGGTCCGCCGGCGCCACACGGAATTCAAACGACATTGCTATCCACTTACCTTGATCGAGTGATTGAAGGATACCGGTTGATCCTCGCGGAAGCAGTCGCGCTAAAAATACCTGCGTTCGTCAACTCCTATGCTCACGCCGTGCCGTCCGGCAGGCCGGCGGTTTATAAGTTTGCGGGCCCGTGGTTGAAGCCGCAGCTTGTAGCAAAAGGCTATGATCCAAGCGGCGAAGGTCCTCCCGCTGTAGCGCAGATGATAGACGCGCTATCTGATAGGCTGGCGCATCTCGCCAACCGGTCGCATGGGACAATTCATTTCGTAGATTTGCGACCTGTCATTGATACTAGCGATTGGCACGACGAGCTTCACTTGTTACCAGGTGGATGGCGAAAGGCCGCAAGGGAGTTCGACAGAGCGATTCGCGGTGTTCTGGGCAAGTGATGATGCAGAAATTTTATAGCCTCGCCGTCATTTTCTTGCTGGGTGGGTATGCAACGACATGCTCTGTCCATTCGGAACGGAGTAGTGTCCGATCCTTCAAGGATGGTGATGTCTTGTTTCAGGATTCCAGAAGCTCGCAAAGCGAAGACATCAAGGCGATTACCCATTCGTCTTTCTGTCATGTCGGGGTCTAATTTGCTGATGGGTGGCGCTGATGAAACACTGCCAAGGCTTGCTCTCGACTAAGGCTCATGTGACTACCGCACCATGTAGCGGAACTGCCATGCAAATGCGAACGTTACTTCACGGCTCTTTGAAATCGCCCGCCTGCTCTTGCGTTTCAATCACGTTGCTCGTTTCATCGTAAACGCAGCAGTGACCCGTTCGACCAGAAACTTCTCCGCTTCCTCTCTCAGCCGTCGCTTGCGAACCGGCGACGGTGGGCAGGACTCAACGAGTTGATCAATCGTGTCGAGATGAATGGTGATCGCGTCTCGGCTTTCCATTCGCTACAATAACAAGTACGGCGGTTAAAGGGAACGTCTGATCATTAGCAATCCGATGATGCACCAGCAAACACTTTTGTGGACCGGTTTCGTCGCCTTCATCGTCTTCATGCTCGTGCTGGACCTGGGCCTCTTTCAGCGCGGCAAGCAGGTGATGAGCATAAAGCAGTCGCTCATCTGGTGCGGAGTCTGGGCTGGCCTAGCGATGTTGTTCAACATCGGGGTGTTCCTTTTCCACCCGCGCGGAGCCGACGCTGGATTGGAGTTTTTCACCGGCTATGTCACTGAAGAATCACTTTCGCTCGACAACATCTTTGTCTTTCTGTTGCTGTTTGGCTACTTCAAGGTGCCGCGCGTTTATCAGCACAAAGTGTTGTTCTGGGGCGTGCTCGGTGCGGTGATCTTCCGTGCCATTTTCGTTCTCGGAGGCCTCGCGCTGATGTCCCGCTTCAACTGGATGATTTATGTTTTCGGCGGGTTCCTTGTGCTCACTGGCATCAGCATGGTGCGCAAGGATCAAGAGAAGGAAATCCGTCCAGAGAAGAACCTCGTGATGCGCGCTTTCAGGCGATGCTTTCGCGTTACCCCCGATTACCACCGCGACCGATTTTTCGTTTGCAAAAACGGCAAACTTTGGGTGACACCACTCCTGATGGTACTGATTGCGGTCGAATCGACCGATATCGTCTTTGCGACGGATTCCATTCCCGCCATTTTCGCAATCACGCCCGATCCATTCCTTGTTTTCTCCTCAAACATTTTGGCTTTGATTGGCATCCGCTCGCTATATTTCGCCGTCGCCGGTTTCATGCGAAACTTTTATTTTCTGCACTACGGCTTCGCTTCCATTCTAGTGATGCTCGGAACGAAAATGCTGCTCAGCCACGTCGTACAGGTGCCAATCGCACTTTCGCTCGTCCTTATCGTTTTTATTCTCCTATTGTGCGTGATCATTTCGCTGCTGCGGCCGCGCAAAGCCGATCTGAAGCGGATCTTTGGCCGGACCGCGGAGCTTGGTCTGATTCCTTTTCGCCGTCTGCTCGTGATCGAAAACATGATCGACCACGCCGACAAGCCTGTGCGCGAAGTGATGCGCCCACGCAGTTCGGTAGCCGTCATTCGGCTAAACTCGCCTTGGAACGAGAACGCGCGGTTGCTCCGCAAGACGCGCTTTTCCCGTTATCCGATTGTGGAGGCCGACGGTGCAAGACCGCTTGGCATTTTGCACGTGATGGATCTCGCGCTGGCAGAGACCCGGCAGGAACCTGACGCGGCGCAGCTCAAAGAGCTGGCACGTTCCGGCCTCGAACTGCGCGAGGATTTGTCACTAAGTGAAACGGCCGCCCAGTTTCGCCGCCACTCTAATGAAATGGGAATCATCCTCAACCCTAGTGGCGAATGGACTGGCATTGTCACACTCGAAGATTTATTTGAGGAACTGGTCGGCGAAATTGAAGATGAATCTTCGATTGCTCGCGGTGAGACTCCGATGTCGATCGCGGATGCGCTCAGTCCGGGTCGTATCGTGTTAAATCTGCACGCGGGGTCTATGCCCGAGGCGATTGAGAACATCATCGGCGCGATTCCAAAGCAGGAGCTGTCGATTGACTCGCAGACAATGCTCCGCGCGTTGATGCAGCGTACCTCGAGGGGTCCGATTTATCTGGGGAAAGGGGTCGCCGTTCCCCACGGGCGTCTCGAAAGTTTGGACCAGCCGATGCTCGCTTTCGCGCGGTCGGAAGAAGGTGTCGAGCTCGATGCGAATCAGCACGCCGAGCTTTTCTTTCTCGCGCTCTGCCCAATACAGACGCCGAACTTGGAGGCGCGTCTTCTCGCGACAATCACGCGGCTGATCGATAGCGAATTCGTCCTGCATCGCTTACGAGAGGCCCAAACACCGGAAGACGTGATCGAAACTATCCGAATTGGCGAACAATTGCTGCCTGCTTAATTAGGCAAAGTTACCATTAAATCGGATCAATCC
>Ga0209470_1003834_pt1 | contig 10195 bp, 9 predicted proteins | sample GraSoiAngelo_125_FD_185882 | JGI IMG/M metagenome (GOLD analysis project Ga0209470, IMG submission 185882) | Grasslands soil microbial communities from the Angelo Coastal Reserve, California, USA - 14_0927_05_40cm (SPAdes) (version 2) | ecosystem: Environmental > Terrestrial > Soil > Grasslands ... | reverse complement strand
TGACGTCGGTCGTGCGGCGGGCGGTGGACCATTATCACGAGCTCTTGAGCGACGAGGTCGCCGGAGAGTCGCAGGCTGCACTCGAGGGAGAGCTGCGGCGTCGGGGCCTGTTTTTCGGAGACCGCGCGCTGTGCACCGTGCTGCGACCGCGGTTTCTGGCACCCGCGCAGTATCGCTTCATGCAGAAGCGCAGTGCGATTCTGTTGCGGGCGTTCGACCGGGTCTACCAGGCCGCGCTCGTGGACGCCGTGCTGCGCCAGCAGTTCGGGCTCGTCGATTGGGAGGAGGCCTTGATCGAGCGGGATCCGGGTTTTCCTGATGCCAGCCCGACATCCCGCATCGACGCTTTTTATCTGCCCGAGCAGGACGTGATGCACCTGACCGAGTACAACGCCGAGACCCCGGCCGGGGCAGCGTATGGCGACGCGCTGACCGAAGCGTTCATCGCACTCCCGGTCATGCGGCCATTCCTGCGCCGCTTTGACGTGCGTTCGCTCCCCTCGCGGCACGGCGTACTGCATGCGCTGCTTGGGGCGTATGCAGCGTGGGGCGGCGACCAGCACAAGACGCCGCGCATTGCGATTCTCGACTGGCGCGAGGTGCCGACCTACAACGAGTTCGTGCTGTGGGTGGACTTCTTTCGCGCCCGCGGCCTAGAGGCGCGCATCGTCGACCCGCGGAACACGGAATTCCACGCGGGGCGAGGGGGGCGTCTCGTGGCGGACGGTGAGCCGATCGACCTGATCTACAAGCGCGTACTGATCAGCGAGCTCGTGGAACGGGGCGGCCCTAACCACCCGGTGATCCACGCCGTCCAATCCGGCGCGGTGTGCATGGTGAATCCCTTTCGCTGCAAGCTGCTCCACAAGAAAGCGAGCCTGGCGGTGTTGAGTGACGAGCGGAATGCGGGACTGTTCTCGGCTGACGAGGGTCAGGCGATCGACGCGCATATTCCCTGGACGCGCGTGGTTGCGGAGCGGAAGACCCGCCATGAGGACCGAACGGTGGACCTGGTGCCCTTCATCATCGATCAGCGCGAACGCCTCGTGCTCAAGCCGAATGATGCGTATGGTGGGGCGGGAATCGTGCTCGGGTGGGAGGTAGATGCCGCAAGGTGGGAGCAGGCGGTCCGCGTCGCGCTCACCGAACCATTCGTGGTGCAGGAGCGCGTACCGATTCCGAGCGAGCCGTTTCCGAGTGTCGTCGACGGCCGCGTTGTGTTCGCCGACCGCATTTTGGACACCGCGCCGTTTGCGTACCAGGGGACATATGTCGACGGGTGCATGTCGCGCCTGTCGACCGCTGCTCTCGTCAACGTCACAGCCGGCGGTGGGTCGCAGACACCCACGTTCGTCGTGGAGGCGCGATGAAGCCACCGTCGCTCACGCTCGGCATCGAGGAGGAGTACCAGATCATCGATCCCACGACGCGCGAGCTCAAATCATACATCACGGAGCTCCTCGCCGGAGATCATCTGGTCCTGGCCCAGGTGAAGCCCGAGCTGCATCAGTCGATCGTGGAGGTCGGCACCACGGTGTGCCGGACGCCGGCCGAAGTGCGGGCCGAGCTCGTCCGCTTGCGACGGGACATCATGGGGCTCACGGCCAAGAACGGCCTCCGGATTGCCGCGGCGGGCACGCACCCGTTCTCCTCCTGGATGCAACAGGAGATCACGCCGCTCGAGCGCTATCTCGGCCTGCGCGAGGACATGGCGGACCTGGCGCAGCGGCTCCTCATCTTCGGCACCCACGTTCACATCGGCATCGAGGACCGTGAGTTCCTGATCGATGCCCTCAACGTGGCGCGCTACGTCCTCCCGCACGTCCTCTGCCTGTCCACGAGCTCGCCCTTCTGGATCGGCCGCAAGACGGGTCTCAAGTCGTATCGCAGTGTCGTGTTCCGCGGCTTCCCACGCACCGGCGTACCCCGGGCGCTCCGGTCGTGGAGCGAGTACACGGAGCTGGTCGACATGCTGACCCGTACCGGGTCCATCCCCGACGGATCCAAGATCTGGTGGGACGTGCGGCCGAACTGGAGCTACCCGACGCTGGAATTCCGGATCTGCGACGTCTGCACTCGCGTGGACGAAGCCGTCTGCATCGCGGCGATTCTCCAGGCGGTCGTGGCCAAGTTGTGGAAGCTGCGGCGTGAGAATATGACCCTCCGCGTGTACCCGGCGGACTTCATCGAGGAGAACAAATGGCGCGCCGTCCGCTACGGGCTGGACGGGCGGCTCATCGATTTCGGCAAGGGCGTCGAGCTGCCCGCGCGCGACCTCGTGCGCGAGCTCATCGAGTGGTTCATCGACGACGTCGTGGATGAGCTGGGGAGCCGCAAGGAGGTCGAGTACGCCTACCGGATTCTCGAGGAGGGCTCGAGCGCCGACCGCCAACTCGCCACCTACGAGCGCACCGGCGATCTCAAGGCCGTGGTGGACCAGTTGATCGCCGAGACGGCGGACGGCTTGTAGCAGCCACGGAGCGTCGTTAGCGTTGCGGCATGGACAACCGGCCGATCATCGGCATCACGACGCAGACGCTCGAGGCGATTCCGGACCAGCTGCCTCGCTGCTGGGTGATGAGCCAGCGCTACGTCCAGATGCTCGTGACCGTGGGTGCCGTCCCGTGGGTCATTCCGCTCCTCGAGGGCGATGAGGCCACACTCCGCGGGATCTACGAGCAGATCGACGGTCTGTTCCTGCCCGGCGGCGTGGACGTGGACCCGAGCGCGTACGGCGAAGCCCGCGGCCCGCACTGCCAGCGGACCGACCCGGCGCGCGACTGGACCGAGCTGCTGCTCGTGCGGTGGGCGCTCGCGGAAGGCAAGCCGGTACTGGCGGTGTGTCGCGGCGCCCAGCTCCTGAACGTGGCCGTGGGCGGCAGTCTGTACCAGGACGTCGGTGCCCAGCACCCGGCGGCGATCAAACACGACTACTTCCCGACCGGCGGCCGTCGCCGCGACGAGCGCACCCATGACGTGCGGATCGCCGCGGGCTCGCGGCTGGCCCGGCTGCTCGAGACCGAGGCACTCTCGGTGAACAGCATGCACCATCAGGGAATCGCGCGCCTGGCCCCAGGACTCGCGGCGGTCGCGACCTCCCCCGATGGCTTGATCGAGGGCGTCGAGGCCAACGATGGCCCCTTCGTGCTCGGTGTGCAGTGGCACCCCGAAGACCTCGTCGAGGTCGATCCCCGCATGCGCCGACTGTTCGAGGGATTCATCACCGCCGCGGCGCCATGACGCGTTGCGGGGTCGTGGCCCTGGCCGGGAAACCCAACGTCGGCAAGTCCACGCTCCTGAACGCCCTGATCGGCGAGCATCTCGCGATCGTCTCCCCCAAGCCGCAGTCCACCCGCCTGCCGGTGGTCGGTCTGCTCACGCGGGACGACACGCAGTTCATCTTCACCGACTCGCCCGGGCTGCTCGAGCCCGAGTACAAGCTGCATGAAACGATGCGCGCCGCCGCGCTGCGGGCAATCGCGGACGCCGAGGTCATCGCGTACTTGCACCCGCTGTCCGACTTTCCCGCGCCTCCGCTCACGGAGGTGGCGAAGCTCGACCGCGCGCCCCGGGCGTCGATCGTCACCGTGTATACGAAGTCCGACCTCGCGCCATCCTCCACCGCCCTCCACCATCCTCCACCGCCCTCCACCGCCATCGTATCGGCGGTCAGTCGCGACGGCCTCGATGGCCTGCTCGAGACGCTCCGCGCATACCTCCCCGAGAGCCCTTTTCATTACGATCCCGACGCGATGGCGACGCAGCCGATGCGCTTCTTCGCCGCCGAATTCGTGCGCGAGGCGGCGTTCGAGCTGCTGCACGAAGAGCTGCCCTACAGCGTGGCCGTCGAGATCGACGAGTTCCGAGAAGGTCAGGAGCCGGTGTATATTCGAGCCGTGGTCTACGTCGAGCGCGCCAGCCAGAAGGGAATCGTGATCGGGGAAGGGGGCCGCACCATCAAAGCGATCGGGCAGACGGCCCGCGGAAAGATCGAAGTGCTGCTCGGGGCGCGCGTGTTCCTCGAGCTGCACGCGAAGGTGCTGCCCAAGTGGCGGCGCCAGCTCGCGTCCCTGAAACGGCTGGGGTACGCGGGATGAGTCTCGCGCCCGACCTGCTCGAGATTCTCGTCTGCCCCAAGTGCAAAGGCCCACTCGAGCACCGCACGGCGCCCGCCGAAGCGCTGGTGTGTCACACCTGCCGCCTGATCTACGCCGTCGAAGACGACATCCCCATCATGCTGATCGATGAGGCGAAGCACTTCTAACCGCACTTCAGGGCGGTTGTTTGACAACCCGAGCATACGCGGCCTAAGTTTAGGCGCGCTCGACCCTTACGTGAGGAGGCAGGTGCGGGGCACGCGCCCGACGATACTCTTCTTCTCGGCGGCTGGTCGCACCGTACCTGACTTCCTGGCACGCTGGGTCAACGGCAAGGGGCTGACGATCGTACCCGTGCCGGACCCCGCCGACGTGGAGCAGCGGGTGCTCCGGTCGCTGCCACAGCTCGTGGTCATCGACGCGGACGGCGGTCCGCAGGGGCTCGCGCTGTGCGCCCGGCTCAAGGCCGACTCCTACTCGGCCATCGTCCCGCTCGCGGTCCTGACGAGCCGGCACACGACGGACCGCGTGCAGGCATGGTTCACCGCGGGGGCGGACGAGGTGATCAGCCCGCTGTTCGAGCCGACGGAGCAGGCGAGCCGGCTCGACGGGCTCATGACCCGCACCGCGCGCGACGTCGCCGTCAACCCGTCCACCCGCCTGCCGGGCACCACCGAGATCGAGCGCGAGATCCGGCGACGCATGGAAAACGGCGAGCTGTTCGCCGTATGTTACGCCGACCTGGATCATTTCAAGGAGTACAACGATCGCTACAGCTACAACGACGGCGATCGGGTCATCTACATCCTGTCGCGCATCCTCCACGACGTCGTGAAAGGACTGCTCGGCAACCGCGGGTTCATCGGGCACATCGGCGGGGACGACTTCATCTTCATCATCCCGTTCGACGCGATCCCCGACGTGTGCGGCGAGGTGCTCGAGGTGTTCGACACGTTGATTCCGTACCAGTACAACGAGCAGGACCGCCGGGCCGGGTACTACTTCGGCAAGGATCGGCGCGGTCAGCTGCACCGCGTGCCGCTCATGACCCTGTCGATCGGGATCGTCACCAACCAGCACCGCCGCTTCGCCCACCCGGCGCAGGTGAGCGAGCTGGCGACGGAGATGAAGAGCTACGCGAAAACGCAGCCGGGGTCGGTGTTCGTGGTCGACCGCCGGCACGACCCGGAGCTGGATGACGACGGGGTACGCTAGATGAACGTCACCTGTCCATCGTGCGAGACGGTGTATCGCGTGGACCCGGCCAAGGTCCCGGCCGGGGGCGTGCGCGCACGCTGTGCAGTGTGTAGCAACGTGTTTCCCGTGACTGCATCCGTGGCCGCGGCCCCGGCCACGGCGGCTGTGTCCGCGGGGAGCGGCCCCGCGGTCGCGCCTCGGCCGCCGGCGCCGCCGCCCGCGCCCCCTGCGCCGCCCGCTCCACCCACGCCTGCTCCCGCGCCACCGCGGACGCCGGCCATGCCCCGGTTCTCGGGCCCCATCGCGGCCCCCGCGCCTCCCGCGGCCGCGCCCCGCGCCGCGCCTCCTCCCGCGCCACGCGCCGCGCCTCCTCCCGCGCCACGCGCCGCCCCGCCGCCGGCAGCCCCGCCCATGCGACCCGCTGCACCGCCGGCCGCACCGACGCCGCGCGCCGCGCCTCCCGCGGCGCCTCGCCCCCCAGCGGCGCCGGCGGCGCCGGCCGCTCCCGCCGCGCCCGCGGGCGCTGGGCCCGGTCAGCGGATGACGAGCCCGCTCCGGCCCGTGAATCCCTTCATGGTCCAGGATCCGAAGCAGAAGGCGCGCCGGCTCGCGCGGGCGCTGGTGTCGGATCTCGTCGTGTATCATCCCGAGAAGCGTCAGCAGGGACTGCGCGACGGCACGTTGCCCCAGCTCTTCAAGGACGAGATCGAGAAGAGCTGGCAGGAATACGTGGACCAGGTGGGTGCCGAGCTCGCCAAAGCCACCTCGTTCTGGGCGGAGGCGCTGAACGAGATTCTTGCCGGGGGCAATAAAGTCTTCTAGGCTGGTGTAGCCGGGCCTAACCTATTAGCTTGCCAAGCAGTTAGAGCCGCCCTCCGCCCGTCGGCGGGCGGCTCATTTCCTACTCAGCCCGAAGCGAGCGCACCGTGGCCCTATCCGATCGTCTTGCCGAGTTCGACCGTCGTCTCACCGAGCTGCGGAGCTTTCTTTGACATAGAAGGGAAGACCAAGCGCCTGGCGGAGCTGGAGCACGCCATGGCCGAGGGCAGCGTGTGGGCCGACCAGGAGAAATCGCGCCAAGCGGTGCAGGAGATCAAGGAGCTGAAGCGCTGGGTCGATCCGTACCACGCGGTACGCAAGCGGATCGAGGACGCGCGGGCGCTGCTCGAGCTCTCGCAGGGGGAGGCGGACGAGGAGCACGCGCGCCTGGTCGCCGAGATGCTCAAGGGCAAGTCCCTCGAGCAGGAAGCCGACGGCATCGCCGCGCAGCTCGAAGCGCTCGAGCTGCAGAACATGCTGCGGGGCTCGGACGACAACCGTGACGCGCTGCTCACCATCCATTCGGGCGCGGGCGGTACCGAGTCCCAAGACTGGGCCGAAATGCTGATGCGGATGTATACGCGCTGGGCGGAGCGCCACGGCTTCAAAGTCGAGATGCTCGATCTGCTCCAGGGCGAGGAAGCCGGCATCAAGTCGGCGGAGCTCCAGATCAGCGGGCAATACGCGTACGGGCTCTTGAAGGCCGAAAAAGGCGTGCACCGCCTGGTGCGCATTTCCCCGTTCGACGCGCAGTCGCGGCGCCACACTTCCTTCGCGTCGGTGTTCGTCTATCCGGTGGTGGACGAGGACATCGAAATCGACATCAACGAGGACGACCTGCGGATCGACGTGTACCGGGCCTCGGGGAAGGGTGGGCAGCACGTCAACAAGACGTCGTCGGCGGTCCGGATCACGCACCTCCCGACCAACATCGTGGTGCAGTGCCAGAACGAGCGCAGCCAATTCAAGAACAAGGCGACCGCGATGAAGATGCTCAAGGCGCGGCTGTACGAACGCGCGGTGGCGGAGCGCGATGCGAAGAAGGCGGAAGTGGATAAGCAGAAGGGCGACATCGCCTTCGGGAGTCAGATTCGCTCCTACGTGTTCCAGCCCTACACCATGGTCAACGACCATCGCACCGAGCTGAAGGTGGCGGACGTCCAGAAGGTGATGGATGGCGATCTGGACCCGTTCATCGAGGCGTATCTCAAGCGCTTCGGGAGCAAGGCGGCGTGACCGGCTTCGTCGAGGCGGCCCGGCGCGACAAGCTCGCCGAGCTCGTAAAGCACGGCGTCGTCCCGTTCGCCTACCGGTTCGACCGCACCGGCCCGGTCCAGGCGGCCCTCGAGGGATTCCGCGACGACGATCTGACGGTCCACCGGCTCGCGGGGCGGCTCATCCTGGTGCGCTCCATGGGCAAGACGACATTCGGGCATCTCGAGGACCGCTCCGGGAAGATTCAGGTGTACTTCAAGGTCGACGCCGTCGGGGCCGAACGGTATGAGCTCGTGAAGCTGCTCGATCTGGGCGACCTGATCGGCGTGGAGGGGCCGCTGTTTCGCACCAAGACCGGCGAGGTCACCGTCCGCGTCGAGCGCTTCACCCTGCTCACCAAGTCGCTGCGCCCGCTGCCGCTCGGCAAGGAGGATGCGCAGGGCAAACGGCACGGGGAGCTCTCGGATCCCGAGCTGCGTGCCCGCCAGCGCTACGCCGACTTGGCGGTGCACCCGGAGGTGCGGGAGGTGTTCCGGCAGCGGGCCCGCGTGGTCGGCTACATCCGGAAGTTCCTCGACGCGCGGGGCTACCTCGAGGTGGAGACGCCGGTGCTGCAGCCGGTGTACGGCGGCGCCTCGGCGCGGCCGTTCGTCACGCACTACGAGGCGCTCGACACGGATGTCTATCTGCGGATCGCCGACGAGCTGTATCTCAAGCGCTGCATCGTGGGCGGGCTGGAAAAGGTGTATGAGATCGGGCACGACTTCCGGAACGAGGGGATGGACCGCTTCCACAATCCCGAGTTCACCATGGCCGAGTGGTATGAGGCCTATGCCGACTACGAGGTGATGCTGCAGGGCACGGAGGAGATGCTCTCGGGGATGGTGCAGGAGCTGTTCGGGACCACGACGCTCGAGCGGCACGGCGCGACGCTCGACTTCAAGCGCCCGTTCGCGCGTAAGGACTACTACGCCCTGGTGCGCGAGACGGCCGGGATCGACCTGGCGCGCGCGAGCGAAGCCGAGCTGCGTGCGGCGCTGAAGCGGAAGGACGTCGCCGATGCCGACCAGCTGTCGGGGGCTAAGCTCGTGGACGAGGTGTTCAAGAACTACGTCGAGCCCACGCTGGTCCAGCCGACCTTCGTGGTGGACTATCCGGTGGCGCTGTCGCCGCTCGCCAAGCTCAAGCGCGGCGATCCGACGCGCGTGGAGCGGTGGGAGCTGTTCATCCAGAAGCGCGAGCTCGCCAACGCGTTCAGCGAGCTGAACGATCCCGAGGAGCAGCGGCGCCGCTTCGAGCAGCAGGCGCGGTTGCGCGCCGCGGGCGACGCGGAGGCGCAGCAGCTGGATGAGGACTTCATCCGGGCCCTCGAGTACGGGATGCCGCCCACCGGCGGCGTGGGGCTGGGGCTCGACCGGCTGCTGATGATCCTGGCGGACCAGTCGCACATCCGCGACGTCATCCTCTTTCCCATGCTCCGGCCCGAATGATCTCCCGGTTCGAGCTGCACGTCGCCCTGCGCTACCTGCGGAGCCGCCGCGCCTCGCGGCTGCTCTCGCTCATCACCGTGATCGCCGTGGGCGGGGTGACGGTCGGCGTCATGGCGCTCATCGTGGTGCTGGGCGTGATGAACGGGCTCCAGGCGGACCTGCGCGACAAGATCTTGGTCGCGAATCCCCATCTCCGCGTCCTGACCTACGGCGAGGGCTTGAAGCTCGAGGACTGGCGCAAGGTGCTGGGTGACGTACGCCGCGCGTCCGGCGTGGACGCGGCCGCCCCGTTCGTGCTGACGCAGGGCCTCATCTCCGCGGGGCACGACTACGCCGAGGGCGTTGTGGTGTACGGTGTCGATCCCGACACCGGCCGGCGCGCCGTGACGAGCTTCGCACGGCATTTCACCAAAGGCGACCTGACGTTCAAGACCACCCGCTCCGATGTGGAAGGCGGCATCGCCCTCGGCACGCGGCTCGCGTCCAAGCTCACGGCGTTCCCGGGCAGCGTCGTGACGCTCGTCGCTCCCGCCGGCGCCAAGTTCAACCCGAGCCTCGGCGCCTACGTGCCCAAGTTCCACCGTTACGAGGTCACGGGGATCTTCGATACCGGGATGTATGAGTACGACAACAGCTGGGTCGCGCTCGATCGCCGCGCGGCGCAGCGCTTCGCCGGGCTCGACACGGCGGTGACCGGCCTCGAGGTGCGGCTCGCCGACCCGGAGCAGGCGCAGCCGTTCGGCGTCGCCCTCGAGACGCGGCTTGGGTACCCCTACCGCGCGCTCGACTGGCAGTCGCAGAACGCTTCGTTGTTCTCGGCCCTGAAGCTCGAGAAACTCGCGATGTCGTTTGTGGTGTTCCTCATCTGTGTGGTCGCAGCGTTCAACGTGGTGGGCACCTTGACGATGGTGGTGCGCGACAAGACGCGGGAGATCGGCATTCTCCTCGCGATGGGCCTGCGGCAGGCGTCGATCCGCCGGATCTTCCTGGCGCAGGGGATTCTGGTGGGGCTCACGGGGACGGCCCTCGGGGTGGTGGGGGGCCTGGTGCTCGGCGGGATGCTGAATCGCGGCCACTGGATTCCCATCGATCCGTCGATCTACTTCATCGACCATCTCCCCGTGCATACGCAACCGCTCGACGTGCTGCTCGTCATCGGGGCGAGCCTGGTGGTCGCCACGCTGGCCCCGCTGTATCCGTCGATGCAGGCGGCACGGCTCGATCCCGTCACCGCGATTCGCTACGAATGACCGCGCTGCTCGAAGCCCGGGGGGTCCGCAAGGTGTTCGCGGGCGGCGACGGGCAGCCGCTCGAGGTGCTGCGCGCCGTGGAGCTCGAGGTCCACCGCGGTGAGTTCGTCGCCATCGTGGGCACCTC
>Ga0209470_1003832_pt1 | contig 10202 bp, 6 predicted proteins | sample GraSoiAngelo_125_FD_185882 | JGI IMG/M metagenome (GOLD analysis project Ga0209470, IMG submission 185882) | Grasslands soil microbial communities from the Angelo Coastal Reserve, California, USA - 14_0927_05_40cm (SPAdes) (version 2) | ecosystem: Environmental > Terrestrial > Soil > Grasslands ... | reverse complement strand
GATTGAGCGATTTAACGATTCAATGATTCAATGATCAAACGCTTCAATGCTTCAACGCTTTAATTCAGCGACGGATCATCTGGCGCCGCGGCCAGCATTTTATACCACGGCCCCAGAGTTCGCATGATGTCGAACCAGAGTTTTCGTAGGCGATCGAGCTTAAGCACTGAAGGACTGGGCTTCTGCACAAGCCATGCTTTCTGGTTCATCTCGGCTTCAAGCTGACCCGCTCCCCAGCCGGCGTAGCCGACAAACGCGCAGACTGTAGTCGACTTCTTCTGACCAGCCGCATCGCTTGCTTCCTCCAAACCAACATTGCAATTGAGCTTGAGCCCTTCGCCTTTCTCCCATTCAAACGCGGCAAACATCAGTTGGTTTTTACCAACCGGACCTCCGAGAAAAACAGGCACCTCGGCAAGGCTTGCAGGTGGCGCCTCCGTCACCAGATCGGCGACTTGCCTGTCGAGCGGGCGATTAATGATCACCCCCAAAGCGCCCTCCTTTGAGTCATGCGTGGAAATGAAAAGCACCGTGCGCCGAAAATTGGGATCGAGCATATTCGGATGAGCAACTAACAATGACCCGGCAAGACTGCGTCGGGGTGGTTCGTCGTCCAAATTGCGCATGTAAAACTAGAAACCTCGAAGCGAGCTTGCGCAAGCTCTGGCTCGATAGCGATTTCCTCACGCCATCAAGATCGAATCGTCGATGCAGCCGCAGCCGTGCAATGCGTGCAGATCGCAATGGGAAAATTATTTCACCTTGCACTCGCGCCGGACGAGGAGTTTCTGATTTCTGGCTCGTCCGATTTGTTCTGCTTGCGCTGACAATGTCAGCCGCTCATCTCTTTGAAGGAGCTCGTCTGCTTCCAGGCGCGCCTTTATTTTAGCTGCGGTCCCCGCGAAGCCTCGGAAAACTTCATGTAAAATTTTGTTGCCACCAGCGGCAAGCTCGTTTAGTAGCGGTCAAGGTTTTCTACGATTGTTCTGGGGGGAACAGCCGCCCTTCATGCCTATCGGGCGTGGGGGGCGGTACTTTTTAATGACGAAAGCCGAATAACGAAGGACGAAGAAATGACCAACGCCGTTTGACGGAAGAAAGTCGTTTGCTCATTCGTCATTAATTCGGCATTCGTCATTGTGTTTCGTCATTCCATTTCAAGATCGGCACGGACCTCCTGGCCAACTGCAGTAGCGCTGATGGTACTCATCATTGCAGCCGTCATCGTCGTCATTTTCCTCCGCTTGGAGAGCTGGCCGGCGCGCACGGCATACCAAGGCACCGCCGAGCTCGAGAGGCTGGGCAAGAAATTCCGAGCCGCTTTTATCGACATCGCGCACTTGCAGCCCCGCATCACGATCAACAACCGTGTTTACATGGAACAAACCACCCCCGTGAGCGAGCTGGTGGTTTTATCACGCCGGATCGAGGTCGAACACGAACTCTTGCATACCTGGGTGGGCAGCTCCAAGCGGGTAAAGCTGCATGGCACATTTAACGTCAAAGCCGGCTTCGATTTGCGGCAGAACCTGTCGATCGATATTCGCCCAAGCGAGATCATCGTTGAGCTCCCGCACGCCCAGATTCTCGGTATTGAGGAAGTTCAGGTGGATGTCCTCGCCTTCGAGAATGGATTGTGGAATCGAATCTCCGGAGAGGATGTGCATAGCGAATTATCGATCTTGCCCCAACTTGCCCGCGAAAAAGCTGCGGAAAGCGATTTGGCTACTGAAGCCGAACGCGCATTGCAGCGGCAACTCGACGAACGCATTGACGCACCGCAGCCACTGCATTTGATCTTCAAGAACGAGCAGAAAAGTGAATAGTGATCGGTGATTGGTGAAACGTGTTGAGTGCTGAGCGGTTTCAGTAATCACGATTCACAGATCACTTCATGCTTTTGCCAACCGATGCCGTTCAAGAATCGATTCTTTCTCGTTAGTCTGCTGATCCCGCTCGCGGCGCTGTTTGCGGTTTGGTTTACTCCATTCACCGTTTCCAATGGTGTTCGGCTATGGGTCTGGTGGAAAGCCCGGCACGAAGGTTTCATTGTTAATATCGACAAGATCGAGGCGCCGTTTCTGCGTCCCGTCGCGATTCGCGGTCTTCGAGTGAGAAGCACGCCAAAGAACGCATTCTTCATCGATCTCACTGTAACGCAAGCGAGTCTCAACTTGAATCTTAAACGCATCTTGCTGCGCATGCGCGGACGTGCCATTCGCGATCTTCTGATTCAGGAATTACGCGGCGAACTGCGCCGCAGCAATCCAGCGGGTCGACCCATAACGCAGAGCGGCTGGACAACGCTGCAGAGATTGCTTCCCCAGAATCTTAGTGTCGCCCGCTCGGACATACGCCTTCAAGACGGGCCGACGATGATTTTGCTGCGAAATGGTTTTGTGTCCGTAAGCGAAACAGAGGCCCGCCGCTTTAGCGCTGCCGAGGTGATGATTGCGTCGCCGTGGTTTCGTCAAAGTTTTTCACAATTGCGCGGTGCGACCAACTGGCAGGGTAATCGACTGACGCTCGGGGGACTCACGTTAACGCGTGGTCTCGATCTTCAATCTATTACGGCTGACTTGTCCCGCCTCAGTAACCAACGTGTCGGCTTGGAATTTGATGTTGATGCGTTCGGTGGAAAAATTCGCGGGAACATTTCGCATCAGTGGCGGTCGCAACGCTCCAACTGGAAGATCGCCGGCTCGGCCGCCGACATTTCCCTCGCACAAACGTCGGAGGCTGTTGGATTCACTGATCGCGTGGATGGTTTGCTTCACGCTTGCAATTTCATTTATCGGGGAAACTTAACCGAACCGGCTAACGCAACTGCGTCGCTGTGGGCCGAACTGACCAGGCTCACCTGGCGCAATCGCACGGCCGAAGCGATCATGTTCGGCGCTGCGCTCTACAACCGGCAGGTCCAACTCCAGCAGCTTTATATAAAACAAAAAGCAAACCAGTTCACCTTGAGCGGCGAAGCCTCGGCCCCTTCCAACTCATCCGACTGGCTCAGCCCGGATTTTCGTGGCGATATTTCCGCATCAATCAATCAACTTGGCGATTTCGCGGCTCTTTTCGGCGCAAACGCCGGCGACTTTACAGGAAGAATCGCGATCGAAGGAACGATGAACACCCGGGATCGCAAGATCGGCGGACATCTTACGCTCGACGGCACGTCGCTAACCCTCTTCAAAACCGCAATCGACACCTTGAGCGCGAAGCTGAATTTGAAGGCGACCGAGTTGGAGATCGAACAATTGGATCTGAAGCGCAAGAACGATGCTCTGACCGCGCAGGGCAGGATCGACATGACGCACGAGCACAACTATTCGGGGACGATCAACGCCACGGTCGATAATCTGGTCGAGTATTTGTCGATTTTCCGCGGCTCAAGTGACAAGAATTCGAAACCAACCCCGGCGAATATTCAGATAACGATCGATTCCAATAAGTGGGAGGTGCACGGCGTGATCGGCGTGCCAACCTCGAGCCCGGTTAATTTCATAGCCAATTTCCCCTTACGCATTGGAACGGATTGGAATGCGTTTCTGGTATCTCCTCTCAACGTGACGCTTGACTTTCCGTCAATCTTCCTGGCAAACGCGCCTCAATTTTTTTACCCGGAAATTTTCCACGACGGTATTCTGAGCGGAAAACTTTCTTTTTCCCAAACATTGCAACATCCGCGGATTACCGGCGACGTCCAGCTGATGAACGGAAAGTTGGAGACTGCATCTTTCAATCTTACCGAAGCTAGCAGTCGGCTCTTTTTTAGAGGAAATCGCGCTTCGCTGGATTTTTTCAATGCGACGGCGAAAGATGTCGATCTTTCACTTAGCGGGGAAATCGATTTTCAGGATATAAGCGATATCGCAATCAACTTGACCGGAGCCATGCCAATTTTCGATCTAACGATGCACCCCATCAATTGTGTCGGCAAAATCGAGATTGAACCAGTCACAATAACGCTCGCGCCTGCGATAGCAGAGGTAGAGTTTCGCGGAGGACTTTTTCAATCCGGCTGGATGATCGGTTTAAAAGAGCAGACAAGCGTTCAATCCTTCGCTGCTTTGGACCCAAACGAAACACCGCGAGAATTTCCGCTCTGTTTTTCGAGCGCAGACGCGGAAGAGAAAACATTGTTGCTCGGATTACCTGGGCGGTCTGAAGCACGTCTCGAGACCGTTCGCCCAAAAAAACGAACAAAACGGCCCTAGGCACACCGCTACAACTTCGCCGTTACCAGCCAACGTGAAAGCTTCGCCTCAAGATCGCGTGTAAGGTTGACGCGAAACTCTGCGCCTGCGTCCAAGCGCAACGAATTGCCATTTGTGCGATCAAACAGCAGCTGAACCGGACGGCGGCCCGGTGAAGCAGCAAGGATCTCGCGCACTTCGCGCAATTCGTTGCTGGTGGCCGCTGGAGAAAAGTGCAAAAGCACGGCCGGTTCTTGGCATGTATCTGTCGATCTCTCATTCGCCCCATTGATTTTTCCCGGCGCAAGCGTCTTGACCTCCTGGGCCGTGGCGCGAAGAGCGTCGTCGCGTCTGTCCAGCATTCCTCTTATTTCAACGACACATCCGGCCACCAGCGCGTCCGAAATTTTCAGATAAACCTCATTCCAAACGACCACCTCGAGGATGTCAGTCAAGTCTTCAACCCAAATGACCGCGAATGGTTTCCCCTCTCTTCTTGTAAACTTCTTTTCCACTTCCACAATCGCTCCTGCGATTTTGAACGGCGCGCGATCATCGAGTTCGCCTAATGAAGCAATCGATCTATAATTTCTTGCCGCGAAAAGACCGATATATGCATCGAGCGGATGCCCACTGACGTAAAAGCCCAGCAGCTCTTTTTCGTAGGAGAGCTTTTCATGCTCGCTCCAAGGAGTAATCAACTTTTTTCTCGAGGTTGTGGGGGCAGTCGCCTCATCGAACAGTGAAACTTGACCGGCAACGCGGTCCCGATACGCAGCGGCGGACGCACTCAGGGCTTCATCAATGCAAGCGTGGAGATAGGCGCGCTCTTGGCCGAGAAAATCAAAGGCGCCAGCCTTGACCAGGCTCTCCAACATTTTGCGATTGGCGACGCGCGAGTCGAGCCGGCTGCAAAAATCCTCCAGCGAAGCGAAACGTCCTCCCCGCTCGCGCTCGCGAATTGCAGCTTCCATCGCGCTTTCGCCGACGTGTTTGATCGCGGCGAGACCGTAACGGATCGCGTTTTGCTGTAGCGGCGCTCTGTGAGCGCCGTGTTCTTGAGGTTGGCGGTCACAGACCGCCGCTACAGTAGTTTCAGGAACAAAGTTTAAACCGCTTTTATTAACGTCGGGCGGCAAAATCGAAATGCGCATGCGTTTGCATTCGCCTACGAAAACCGAAATTTTTTCGGTGTTGTTGACCTCGTTACTGAGCAGCCCGGCCATGAACTCGACCGGGTAATGCGCTTTCAGGTATGCCGTTTGATAACTGATCACGCCATAAGCCGCGCTGTGGCTTTTGTTGAACCCGTAACCCGCAAATTTCTCCAGCAAATCGAAGATGGCGTTTGCTTTTTTCTCCGCAATTTTGTTTGTGCGCGCACAGCCTTCGATGAAATTTTTTCTCTCCTTGGCCATCTTCTCCTTGTCCTTTTTGCCCATGGCGCGCCGGAGAAGATCGGCCTGTGCAAGTGAATAGCCGGCAAGTTTGCTCGCTGCAGCCATTACCTGCTCCTGATAAATCATCACGCCATAAGTGTCGGCGCAGATGTCTTCGAGCAAGGGATGCAAATATTTGATCGGCGTGATCCCCTTTTTCGCTTTCACGTATTCTGGAATGAGTTCCATTGGGCCAGGCCGATAAAGCGCGATCAAAGCGATAATGTCGTCGAGCTTTTTTACATCGAACTGCTTCGACAGATTCGTCATCCCGCCGGACTCCATCTGGAAGAGGCCGATGGTCTCACCTCGGTTGTATAGAGCGAAGGCGGCTTCGTCGTTCACCGGAACGTTCTTGAGCGAAAGATCGGGGTCTCGTTCGTGAATGAGTGCCAGCGTGTCCTCGATCACGGTCAGCGTTTTCAATCCGAGGAAATCCATTTTCAACAGTCCGAGATCGTTGAGCGGCCCCATTGGATACTGGCTGATGACGTCGTTGCCTTTCACGTCGCGGCAGAGCGGGATGTAATCAGACAAGTCCCGATCGGCGATCACCACGCCGGCAGCGTGCACACCGGCATTACGCGATAAACCCTCAAGCACTTTCGCGTAATCAAAAAGCTGGCGGGTTGCTGGCTCGGTCGCAACCGCGCGCTTCAATTCGGGATTTTTTTCTACGGCTGAATCGAGAGTGATATTCAACTCGTTTGGGATCATCTTCGCGATGCGATCGGCGTCGCGATAGCTCAAGCCCATGACGCGACCAACGTCGCGGATCACGCTCTTTGCCTTGAGTTTGCCAAAAGTGATGATCTGCGCCACGCGGCGCTCACCATATTTCTGGCGCACGTATTCGAGGACTTCGCCGCGGCGGGCCTCACAAAAATCGACATCGATATCCGGCGGCGAAACGCGGTCCGGATTTAAAAAGCGCTCGAAGATCAATCCATATTGCAGCGGGTCGATGTCTGTAATTCCGAGAACGTAAGCGACCATTGAACCCGCGGCCGACCCGCGCCCGGGCCCAACGGGAATGCCTTTCTCTTTGGCAAAATGAATGAAATCCCAAACAATGAGCAGATAACTGACGAACCCAGTTCTCTCGAGAACGTCGAGCTCATAATCGAGTCGCTTGATCAATTCTGCGTCTATCGCCGCGCGTTCGCCGTAGCGTTCGCGCAGGCCCTCGTAACAAAGTTCGCGCAAATAGCTTTCGCGCGTTTTCCCAGCAGGCGCCGGATACTCTGGATACTTGGAACGGCCAAATTCGAGATCGACATGGCAACGTTCGCCGATTTCCAGCGTGTTTGTAATGGCTTCGGGAAAATCGCGAAATACTTCGCGCATTTCGGCCGGTGATTTGAAATACAACTCCGGCACGTAACGCATGCGGTTTTCGTCCTGCACCATTTTGCCCGTGCCGATGCAAAGCATAACGTCATGCGCTTCGTGATCGCTCCGGCGCAAAAAGTGAACGTCGTTTGCGGCAACCAATCCGACGCCGAGGCCCCGTGCAATTTGCAGCAGAACCGGATTACATTTGTGTTGCGCTTCCATCCCGTGATCGTGCAATTCCATGAAGAAATTTGCCGCTCCAAGAATGTCGCGATATTCGGCCGCGCTCTGTTTCGCCTTCGCGATGTTGTTTGCCTGAATCGCGCTGTTGACTTCGCCCGCGAGGCATCCACTCAGTCCAATCAGGCCCGCTGAATGCGCTGACAGAAGCTCTTTGTCGATCCTGGGCGCGTAATGAAATCCATCGAGATGCGCCGCCGTCACCAACTTCACCAGATTGCGATAGCCAGTCTCGTTTTCCGCCAGGAGCGTGAAGTGATACGCCGCATCCCGGCGCGAGCCTGGCCGATCTTTGTGCGATCCGGGCGCGATGTACGCTTCGCAACCAATGATCGGTTTGACCCCCGCGCGGGTCGCTTCCTGATAAAATTCAATCGCGCCAAACAAATTGCCGTGATCAGTAATCGCGACTGCGGGCATCTTGAATTCGGCTGCCTTTTTCATCAGCTCTTTCATTCGGATTGCACCGTCAAGCAGGGAGTACTCGGTGTGCAGGTGTAGATGAACGAAAGAATCGCGGGGCATCGAGTTCAGTATAGGCGTCAAAAATATTTCGCAAATTTACCTCTGTGCGGAGCGGCGTGGAGCGTTGAAAAAGTTAAATAGTTAGAAAAGTTACATCGTTAAATTTGGCAATCGCTGGCGGTTGTAACGATGTAACGATTTAACAATTTAACCGCCTCAAACACTGCTTGACATTCACATCGCAGTGTTGCTATGAGAGCGCGTGCCGCGCTCAGCTTTCGATTGCAAAGCACCGCGCGGTCGCGAGCTTACATCGAGATGAAAAAACTGGAAGCGATCATCAAGCCGTTCAAGCTTGAAGAGGTCAAAGAGGCGCTCGCCGAACTTGGCATCGAAGGGATGACCGTGACGGAAGTAAAGGGGTTCGGCCGGCAAAAAGGCCACACCGAGATTTATCGCGGCAGTGAATATACCGTGGATTTCTTGCCGAAAGTGAAAGTGGAAGTCGTGCTCGCCGACGATATGGTGGAGAAAGCGGTCAGCGTGGTTGTGGCGGCGGCTAAAACTGGCAAGATCGGGGATGGAAAAGTTTTCGTTCTTCCAGTGGAACACGCGGTGCGCATCCGAACGGAAGAGATCGGCGAAAAAGCGGTGTGAGGCGCTGCGCGCCATTGGTTAAATTGTTGAATCGTTACAACGTTGAAACGGTTCGGCAGTTTAGCGATATCCGATGTAACGATGTAACCTTTTAACGATTTAACTCTTTTTAACTATTTAACGCTTCAACCCTTCAACCCTTTAACGAAACAAATGGCCAAAGACAAAACTCCATCCGACATCAGCAAAATAATTAAAGACCACGACGTGAAACTCGTGGATTTCAAATTCACGGATTTGCCGGGCACCTGGCAGCATTTCACCACTACGCTCAGCGAATATAACGAGGACATTTTTACCGAGGGACTCGGCTTTGACGGATCGAGCATCCGGGGTTGGAAAGTGATCAATGCGTCGGACATGCTCGTCATTCCCGATCCCAACACGGCGTGGATTGATATCTTCAACGCCGAGCCGACCCTGTCGCTCATTTGCACCATCGTCGATCCAATCACGCGCGAGCCCTACGACCGCGACCCGCGCGGCGTCGCTGAAAAAGCGGAAGCCTACTTAAAGAGCACCGGCATCGCGGACACCGCGTTCTTCGGACCAGAGGCTGAGTTTTTCATTTTTGACGACGTGCGGTTCAGTTACGCCACCAACTCGTCGTTCCATCTCATCGATAGCGTGGAAGGCCATTGGAACACTGCGCGCGAAGAATTTCCGAATGTCGGTTACAAAATTCGAGCGAAGGAGGGTTATTTTCCCGTCCCGCCGATGGACACGTTGCAGGATATTCGCAACGAAATGTCGCTCGAGCTGGAGAAAGCGGGCATTCCAATCGACAAACAACACCATGAGGTCGCCACCGCCGGCCAGGCCGAGATCGACGTCCGGTTCGCGCCGCTCAAGCAGATGGGCGACTCAATGCAATATTACAAATACATCATTCGCAACGTGGCCAGGAAGCATAACAAGACGGTCACCTTCATGCCGAAACCGCTCTTCGCCGATAACGGCTCGGGCATGCACACACACATGTCGCTTTGGAAAGATGGCAAACCGTTGTTTGCCGGTAACGGTTACGCGGGACTGAGCGAGATGGCACTCTTCTTCGTCGGCGGAATTTTGAAACACGCGCCGGCACTCACTTGTTTCACGAATCCAACAACGAACAGCTACAAACGTCTGGTCCCCGGATTCGAAGCGCCGGTCAACCTCGCCTATTCAGCGCGCAACCGTTCCGCCGCGGTCCGCATTCCGACTTATTCCGCCAGCCCAAAGGCGAAGCGGATCGAATTCCGAACGCCCGATGCCTCGGCGAATCCTTATATGGCGTTTTCGGCAATGTTGCTCGCGGGCCTGGACGGAATTCAGAACCGAATCGATCCCGGCGATCCGCTCGACAAAAATATTTACGAGCTGCCGCCGGAAGAACTCGCGCAGGTCGCCAGCGTCCCTGATTCACTGCGCGGCGCGATCGACGCGCTCCAGGCAGATCATTCCTTCCTGTTGCGTGGCGACGTTTTCAACGAAGACTTCATCGCCAACTGGATCGACATGAAACAAAAAGAATACGACGCCCTCCGTCTTCGCCCCCATCCCTACGAGTTTGCGATGTATTACGACGTGTGAGAATTTGTTAAAACCAGACCCGTCACGCGAACGCGGGTCCGTACGTGTTCGATATGCACTATGTGCTCGGAGCAACCAACACCTGATTAGACCCAAAATTTGCTTCTTTCTCTTGAAAGACCCAAAAATTGGGCCGAATTCTCGTTAGGCTATAATGCCCCTCCGAACGACGATCGCCCTTAAGCAGCTATCGGAGTGCCCAGAGCACCTCGAGACCGTTGGGCGCTGGATCTACGAAGAGTGGTGGAGCAAGCGATGCGACTCGCCCGAGGTTGTTCTCAACTGGCTCCGGAGC
>Ga0209470_1003830_pt1 | contig 10203 bp, 10 predicted proteins | sample GraSoiAngelo_125_FD_185882 | JGI IMG/M metagenome (GOLD analysis project Ga0209470, IMG submission 185882) | Grasslands soil microbial communities from the Angelo Coastal Reserve, California, USA - 14_0927_05_40cm (SPAdes) (version 2) | ecosystem: Environmental > Terrestrial > Soil > Grasslands ... | reverse complement strand
TTGGAAAACGTTCATCATTCATAGCACGAAACGTAAGTTCACATGGAATGTTTTCACAAACTAGGTTTGGTGTCACTTCGATGGAAAAATTCGGCCATCCGCCGAATGTAACACGCCAGCGGCGTGCGCTCCGCAGAATTCATGCGTTTGCATACGTGCATGTCGCGCCGTAGTCGCTGGACGAAGGCGGGTAATCCGGGCTACTATCCTCATTATGCTTACGAGTCAGAAGGTTATCGATGCGATCAATGAACAGATCGGGTATGAATTTAGCGCCTCGCTCCAGTATTACGCGATCGGCTCGCATTTTGCGGCTGAGGCGTTGCCGCAGTTGTCGCAGCATTTCTTTAAGCAGGCCGAGGAAGAAAAAGGTCACGCGCTGCGTTTCATAAAATATATTGTCGATGCTGGCGGGCGCGTGGTGATCCCCGCGATCGACGCGCCCAAATCGAAATTCAAGACCGCGCGCGATGCGGTAAAGCTTTCGCTCGATCAGGAAGTTCATGTCACCCAGCAGATCAACGGACTCGTGGGACTCGCGCGCAAGCAAAACGACTATATCACGATCAATTTCTTGCAGTGGTTCCTCACCGAGCAGCTCGAGGAAGTGTCGTCGATGGATAATCTGCTCAAGATCATCGAACGTGCCGGGAATGATTTGCTTCAAGCCGATGAATATCTCGCTCGCGTCGGACTGAGAACGATGCCCGAACCACCGAAGCAATAGCAACGTCGTCCGAGCCGAACTGGCCTTATTGCATTCATTTTTGCCGCTGAGAACAGCCGGCCAGTGCAGCGACCGCCATAAAGCGGAGGCTGGTATGACCTTCAAAGACCATTTTTCGAAGCAGGCGGCAGGTTATGCGAAGTTCAGGCCGCGGTATCCGCAAAAATTATTCGACTATCTGAGAAGCATCGCGCCGAGTCGTCAGCTCGCATGGGATTGCGGCACGGGGAATGGACAAGCAGCAGTTGGATTGGCATCACTGTTCGATCGCGTCATTGCGACGGATGCGAGTGAGAAGCAGATCGCGAGCGCGCAGTCACATAAGATAGTCGAGTATCGTGTTGCGCCCGCCGAGAACAGCGGCATCGAATCAGAGACGCTCGATCTGATCATGGTCGCGCAAGCATTGCACTGGTTCGATCTGGACCGCTTTTACGCGGAGGCACAGCGAGTATTGAAGCTCGACGGCGTCCTCGCAGCTTCGGCTTACAACTTGTTACAGATCGAACCGGCGATCGATGAGATCGTGAATCGATACTATTATGAAGTGGTCGGGCCTTCCTGGCCGCCGGAGCGCAAGCTTGTCGAGCAATTTTCCGATCTGCCCTTCCCATTTCAGGAGATCGATCCGTCGAAGTTCGAAATGACTGCGCAATGGAATCTCGATCATCTGCTGGGCTACCTTCAAACGTGGTCTTCGACGCAACGTTTCATTGCGGCTAACAAACGCGATCCTCTGGAGGCGATTGCTGATGATCTCCGCGCCGCATGGGGCGATCCCGGACAAATGCGGAAGGTTGTCTGGCCGCTGATCTTGCGCGTCGGCATTAACGCGATGCCGAAGCCGCCGAAGGAGTGACCGTGCCGTCACGTTAAATCGTGAAAGCATTACAACCTTAAATCGGAAACAAGCGCTGTTCATAGGCGGCGGTTGAAAACCGCCGCTGCTCGGCCCGGCGTCTCCGTGGCTTGGGGCGACTGGGGACAATCGCCTTACCTCAATATTCGCATATCCGTCAAAAAGGTTGCGCTAGCAACGTGCAAGGGCGTTGTTCATCCATGAAAACGAAAACAGCATTCAGTTTGATTGCGGTTGCGAATCTTGTTTTTTGTAGCGCGGCCTTCGCCGCTGGCGCAAAGACGCATGAAGTCACGGGAACTGTGCTCGAGACCACCCCGACGAAGATCGTCATTCAGAAGGGCGCGGAGCGATGGGAAATCGATCTCGATCCGCAGACCAAGGTCAGTGGAGAAATAAAGGTCGGCGCAAAGGTAACCATCACCTACGCGATGAGCGCGGCGAAGATTGACGCAGGTCCCCTACCAAAACTCAAAGCCGCTGCCGAAGCAGTAGCTCCAGTCACTTCGAGCGTAGCACCCGGTTCGCAGAAAAAAGAGGTGCCGGCTGTTAGTCCTACACCATAGGTGAATAGACCACTTGGAGGGACGATGTCTCTATCGTCCCAAATGATGGGACGCCGACGGGGTGCGTCCCTCCCAAGCGACGATCTCACCCACCGTAGGCGGCTTATGATCGGGCGAAAGGCCAAAAAAATTAGAGATTTGAACTCGTTCGTCTCCCGACTCTCTCGCTGCTACCTCGCGGCTCAACTGTCCATGTCACTCGTCCCGGTTGCTCCATTCTCCACGCCGCTCGGAATGACAAGGGGCCGGTGACGACGTCGATAGAGGAAGCGGATCACAAGGCGTGCGGCCGCAAAGCGGAGGCTGGTATGACTTTCAAAGATCATTTTTCGAGACAGGCGGCTGATTACGCGAAATTTCGACCAGGCTACCCGCAGGAACTATTCCCTTATCTGGGGAGGATCGCGCCGAGTCGTCAGCTCGCGTGGGATTGCGGTACAGGAAACGGACAAGCGGCCGTCGGACTAGCATCCGTATTTGATCATGTCATCGCGACTGATGCGAGTGAGAAGCAAATCGCGAATGCGCAGCCACACGAGCGTGTGGAATATCGCGTTGCGTCGGCGGAAGAAAGCGGCCTCGAATCCGGCACCATTGATCTGATCATGGTCGCGCAAGCGCTGCATTGGTTCGATCTGCCACGCTTTTACGAAGAAGTGCCACGTGTGTTGAAGAGCAACGGCGTGTTCGCTGCCTCAGCGTACAAATTTTTCCACATCACGCCAGAAATCGACCGACTGGTAAATCATCGCTATTACGACAAAGTAGTCGGCTCGTTCTGGCCGGCAGAACGCGCGCTCGTTGAAAAATTCGAAGAACTCCCCTTCCCTTTTTCGGAAATCCAGACGCCCTTCATTCGAAATGATCGCGCAATGGAACCTGAAACATCTGCTGGGTTATCTGCGTCGTGGTCGGCGACGCAACGTTTCATTGCGGCGAACAAACGTGATCCTCTGAAGGCGATTGCTGATGATCTCCGCGCCGCGTGGGGCGATCCCGGACAAATGCGGAAGGTTGTCTGGCCGCTGATCTTGCGGGTGGGCCTCAAGGCGACCCCCGAGCGACGGCGCAATAAGAAAAGGCGGAATTCCGAAAGCTTTCGCGCGCAGGCGTCCAGCGTCCAACTTCGAAGGTAGCAATGCGCGCCCCGCGGTTCAGCCGCCGCAGCCCAAGCTGCTAAAGCGAAGGCTCGCGCCCTACCAATTTTTTCCTGCGTTCCTGCTTTCCTTAGCAGATTCCGGTTTTGCAAAACGCTTGAATAGAAGGGACCGGAAGGAGTCTAATCGAACACATGAAAACAAAGTTACCACTCAGTTTATTGGCCGCAGCGACTCTCGCGTTCAGCAGCGCAGCTTTTGCCGCGGGTGCGAAGACTTACCAAGTAACCGGACCGGTTCTCGAGGTCACCGATTCGATGATTGCGGTCCAAAAGGGAAAAGACCGTTGGGAGGTCAATCGTGACGCCAACACCAAGGTCACGGGAGACCTCAAGGTTGGTGAGAAAGTGACGGTTACTTATACGATGTCGGCCACAGACGTGGAAGTGAAGGCCGGCAAAGGCGGAAAGAAAGGGGCAGCCAGTCCGGCGGCTTCGCCCAAGCAATAAACGAAGAACGACTCAAATCGCCGGATTGCACAAAACCTATCCGGCGACTTTTTTGTTGTAGAGGCGCTTGTGCCAAGCGCCTGTTTATTATTTCGGCGTTTGATACAAACGCCGCTACAACGCCGCCGATTGGCCGCATCGTAAGCAGCTCATTAACCCGGCAGATTCGGCGGCCACAGACCGCGGCCACAATTATCTTCGCCGCGTGCTGCCGCCGAGAATTCCTCCCAAAATCCCGCGAACGACTTGTCGTCCAAGTTGACTGCTCGCAGCACGCATGGCGCTCTTGGCCATTGAAGTCGCAACCGAATCGTAAACACCGCCGCGCGGCCCAATCGTTGGTTGAAAAGCTGCCGTGACTGTTCCCAAGGCTTCTGCCAGCGCCGACGGCTGGGTTCCTTCTGCACGTGGCGCGGCTGCTGCCACAGGCGGTGCATCCGCCGTTTGCGCTTTCTCCCCTGCTCTGGCCTGTAATTTCTCATAAGCCGATTCGCGATCGACTGCCGTTTCATAGTGACCGGCAACGACGGAGGAACTTATGATTTGTTTTCGCTGATCGGGTGTAATCGCGCCGACCTGGCTACGCGGCGGAACAATTTTTGCGCGCTCAACGATCTGCGGGCTGCCGTTCTCATCGAGCATCGACACGAGCGCTTCGCCTACCGCGAGCTGGGTTAGCACTTCCTGAACTTTGAGTTTTGGATTTTGCCGGAAAGTTTCTGCAGCAGCTTTCACCGCTTTTTGATCGCGTGGGGTAAACGCGCGCAACGCATGCTGCACCCGATTCCCCAGCTGACCTAGCACGACATCGGGGATATCGAGCGGATTTTGACTAACAAAATAAACGCCGACGCCCTTTGATCGAATAAGTCGCACCATCTGCTCAATCTTTTGTTCAACCGCCGGCGCAATGTCGGTAAAAAGCAAATGCGCTTCGTCGAAAAAGAAAACGAGCTTCGGTTTTTCCGGATCGCCAATTTCAGGCAGATTCTCGAACAACTCCGAGAGCATCCAGAGCAGAAACGTGGCGTAAACTTTCGGCGACTTTTGCATCAACTTGTCCGCGGCGAGAATGTTGACGACGCCCTTGCCACCCTGCGTTTGAATCAAGTCCTCGAGATTCAGCGCCGGCTCGCCAAAAAATTTGTCCGCGCCCTGCGATTCGAGCGCGAGGAGACTGCGCTGTATCGCTCCGGCACTGGCGGCCGAGATATTCCCATATTGCGTTTTGAATTGATCGGCATTGTCCGCGACGTACTGCAACATGGCGCGCAGATCTTTGAGATCGAGAAGGAGCAAGCCGTTCTCGTCGGCGATCTTGAAAACGATGTTGAGCACGCCTTCCTGCGTGTCGTTCAACTCGAGTAAACGGGCGAGCAGCAGCGGGCCCATTTCGGAAACGGTGGCTCGGACGGGATGACCTTGTTCGCCGAATACGTCCCAGAAAACAACCGGAGACGCTTCGCCTTTGAAGTCGTCGATCTTAAGCTCCTTCGCGCGCTCGAGAATCTTCGGATTATTTCCGCCGGGCTGGCTCAGCCCCGCGAGATCGCCCTTCACGTCTGCCATGAACACCGGCACGCCACGCGCGCTGAAATTTTCAGCGAGTGTTTGGAGTGTCACCGTTTTTCCTGTTCCGGTAGCGCCAGCGATCAAGCCGTGACGATTCGCCATCTTCGGCAGCAGAAAAATTTCTTCCTTCGATTGCGCAACGAGGATTGGTTCGTTAGGCATAGAATAGATATCGATTGTTAAGCTGTTCGTTTGCGCCAGCCACCCAGCACGAGGCCGCTGATCGCGAAGGCGACAAATGGCCGGCCCATGTCGATTAAGATGAGTGGCCACGGGTTCGTTTCAAACGCGGAGAACACGGCGATCGTACAATATTCGACAAACAAAAACGCGAACCAGCAAAGGAGTGCGATTTTCAACCCGGCGACCGCGCTGGTCGCATTGAGACGTGAGATCAGCCACGCGAGTGTGTAATTAACGATGACCGACGTCACAATTGCGAGCACGTACGCGCCAACGTTATGCGTGCGCTCGATGTCGGTCATCGTTCTCGCGTGGAGGTTTAACCACTTCTCGCCGAGAACGGTGTACCACCCCCAGCCGATGAGTTGGTGAATCACAACGAGGGCCCAAACTGCAAGATGATTGATCTTGTTAGCCATTCGCATCAATAAAGGTAGGGCTTCGAGAGCGGGAATGCGTTCTTGATCAATTCAACGCGCGGTTTCGCATCGCCCGCAATGATTACTTCAACCACATCGAATCGGAAAAGAATGTCGGGATTATCTAGCATGCGCAGCCATGCCAGCGCCCCGCGCGAGATTCGCTTCTGTTTTTCCCGGTCTACTGCCTCAAATGGCCGGCCGAAATCTTCGCCTGCGCGTGTTTTTACTTCTACGAACACCAGCGTGTCGTTGTCGCGGCAGACAACGTCAATTTCGCCGCCGCTGCGGCCGCGGAAATTTCGCAACAAGACTTTGTAACCGCTACGCTTGAGAAACCGGTACGCTAATTTCTCGCCGCGCGCGCCGCGCCGGAGATGACCGGATTTGGGCAAGCTCCTCCAACGCGAGAAGTGGTTGCGCCACCGGTTCGAAAGATCGGCGATGGATTGGGCAAGGGCCGAATTCATGGAGTTTCAGCAAATGCAGTTCGGTTCCGTAACCTTTATGCTGGCTGAAAGAATATTGCGGAAACTCTGCGCAAAAGTCACGCATCATCCGGTCCCGCATGACCTTGGCGATCACGCTGGCGGCAGCGATGCTCAAACTGATGCAATCACCGTCGATGATAGCCGTCTGCGGAAGTGGAAAAGGGATCACAGGCAGCCCGTCAATCAAGACGTGGTCGGGCGGTTCGATCAGTGCTTCGATCGCCAGGCGCATGGCGCGATGGCTCGCGCGCAAAATGTTGATCCGATCAATCTCGATCGAATCAACAACACCCACGGTCCATCTGACTTCGGGATTAGCGGCCAGTTCGCAATAGATTTCCTCGCGTAATTCAGGCGCCAGCTGTTTCGAATCGTTCAGGCGACGATGACGGAATTTTTCTGGGAGAACGACTGCGGCCGCGACGACTGGACCGGCCAACGCACCGCGGCCGGCTTCGTCAATCCCGGCAACGCGCACAACTCCGGTGGCACGCAATTTCTTTTCGTAACGAAATCCGCAGCGCCGATACATCTGCGCAAATCATTGGCAAATTTGCGCGAGTGACAAGTCACAATGTGACGAGTGGCCAGAAAAAGTGAGGGCCGCGAAGCTTGTTACTCTCTCACCGCTGTCGCTTCCTTGCCTTTACGACCGCGGAGATAATTCAGCTTCGCGCGACGCGCGCGACCTTCTTGCTCCACTTCCACTTTTGCGATCCGCGGCGAATGGAGAGGAAAAACCCTTTCGACCCCCTCACCGTAGGAGATCCGGCGCACAGTAAACGTTTCGTTGAGTCCGCGCCCTTTGCGGCCAATCACAACGCCAGCGAATATTTGGATTCTTTCTTTGTCTCCTTCGACGACGCGCGTATGAACGCGTACGCTATCGCCGACAGAAAACGGCGTCAGATCGCCTTTTTGCTGTTCTTTGTCGATTACTTCGATAATGCGATTCATAAGCTTCCGTAGACCGCGCGGCTGCGGGCGCACACTCTCATTCGGAGGCGTCGATTTTGCAACCCGAATTGCTGCTCCTCCCGGTGAAGGAGAACTCGAGCTCGATCATGAGCGATCAGACGATGCACAAATTGTCTGTGAAAATCTGTGGAATCTGTGGCTAATTCCCGTTCTCATCGCGCCCGTAGCTCAACTGGATAGAGCGTTGGCCTCCGGAGCCAAAGGCTGTGGGTTCGACCCCCGCCGGGCGTAATACCTATGAAGATGCAGTTTTCAGAATCTCTTTCCGTTGCGATGCGCGTCGGCAATCCAGATCGTTCGCCCGTTGGAATTGATCGGTGAGACACAGCCCCAGCTCCAACCGGCTTTGCTGAGATGATTAGCGATGATTTCCCAGTACTTCATCACCTCAGCATGCTGCAAAACACGATTGTTTTCGGCGCTTCACACGCTTTTCAAGTCACGCGCATCTAAGTAGAATTGCGCTTTGTCAAGGCGTGCAGAGTGAAAGCAAAGAACATCTTCACCGAGCTGAAACGGCGCAACGTTTATCGCGCAGCGGTCGCTTACGGAGTCGTCGCATGGTTCCTCACGCAGCTCACGACGCAGGTCTTCCCGTTTTTTGAAATTCCGAATTCCGCAGTGCGTTTTGTTGTCATTGCGCTCGCGGTCGGATTTCCAATCGCGATGCTGCTGTCCTGGATTTACGAACTTACCCCTGAAGGAGTAGTGCGGACGGAAGATCTCGATCCGGTAGAGGCGAGATCAGTTCAGCGCAGAAGCGGCCGGCTGCTCGACTTCATCATCATCGGGGCTCTGCTGCTGGTTATTGCAATGCTGGTCGTTGGGCGACTTCCGTTTTACCGGGAGACTGGCGAGTCGATTTCTCAGAAAAGCATCGCCGTGCTTCCATTCGAAAACTTGAGCGAAGACAAAGCGAACGCCTACTTTGCCGAAGGCATTCAGGAGGAGATCCTGACGCGGCTGGCTAAGATCGCTGACTTAAAGGTAATCTCGCGCACGTCGACGCAGCGGTATCAGAGCAAACCTGGCAATCTCGCCGAAATCGCGAAGCAGCTTGGCGTAGCGAACATCCTTGAAGGCAGCGTCCAAAAAGCCACCGATCAGGTGCGCGTCACCGTCCAGCTCATCCAGGTGGCCAGCGATTCGCATCTGTGGGCCGATACCTTTGATCGCAAGCTCACCGACATCTTCGGTGTCGAGAGCGAGATCGCCAAAGCGATCGCTGACGCGTTGCAAGCCAAGCTGACTGGCGGCGAGCAACGAGCCCTGGCGGTTAAACCGACAAACAATTCAGAGGCTTACGACGTGTACCTCCGGGGCTTGGCTCTTGAAGCGCGCACGACAACCTCTCCAGACGATTCAGAGAAGGCGGTGGGCTTTTACGAGCGGGCGGTGCAGCTCGACCCAGGTTTTGCGCTGGCGTGGGCCAGACTCTCTCGTGCGAACGCTCACGTGTATTTCGGTGGTCTAGATTCGACCACCGCTCGCCGTAACGCAACGGAGCGGGCCTTAAACACCGCGCAAAAACTCCAACCGAACTCGCCCGAAACCCTGCTCGCACAGGCTTATTATCAATACTGGGTGCGGCGGGACTACGAGCTTGCCAAAGGGACGTTCGGCCGCGTCCGGGAGCTTTTGCCAGGCAGCAGCGATGTCCCTGGTGCTCTCGCCCTAATCGCACGACGACAAGGGCGCTGGGATGAAAGCGTTGCCTACTGGGAGCAAACCCTTGTGCTCGATCCACGCAACACTGAATGGCTAGCCTTGGCCGCAGAGACTTACGCGATGCTTCGGCAATTCCCGGCTGCGCTAAAAACCTACGATAGGTTGTTGGACATTGTTCCGAATGACCCCGACACGGTCGCGTCCAAAGCAAAAATTTATCAGGCCGAGGGCAATTTGGAACAAGCCGGAAAATTGCTGGCTGGCGTTAACGCACAGACCCCTTCGTTTATTGCCTTCCTAACGAAGATGAACCAATTGTTTCTAGAGCGGCAGTTCGATGAGGCCATTCGATTGATTCATAGCCGACTCACTGAATATCGCGACGTTTCCGACATTGAAAGGTTCTTTAATCCATTCTTTCTGGTCCTCGCCCAGGAAAATGCCGGCGATATTGTCGGGGCGAGAGCCACTGCTCAACAAATGCTGCGTCCGCTAGAACCGCTCAGCGAAAAAGACCCTGATAACCCGAATTTTGCGCAAGCTCTTTCGCTAATACATGCTGTGCTCGGCCAGAAGGATGCAGCGATAAAAGAAGCTGAGCGTGCGATCACGTTGCTGCCAAGTGGGAAGGATGCAGTCGATGGGCCTAGGGCCGAGGAGAATTTGGCGTTTGTCGAGGTCTTAATCGGCGAAAAAAACCGCGCGATTCCAAGGCTGCAGCATCTTTTGCAGATTCCGTATAATAACTGCCTTACGCCAGCGCTTCTAAGGCTCAATCCGCAATGGGACCCTTTGCATGGCGATCCTCGTTTCCAGAAGCTCTGCGAGGAGAAGAAACCGTGAATCCTGCCCGCCCAATCGGGTCGGGAGTGCTTGGCAGGACTATGCGAATCTCGCGTGAGTGAAAGCACGCGCGGCTTTGCGCGTGATGTGTCCGGCTGTAAAACTTTGCGTAATCGATTGCGTTGCTAGTTGCGTTTGGCTCACCGTACCACAGCCGACCGAACGGCAGTGCTTCGGAAAAGTCGCTCTTTGTTGGTCCGCCAGCGCAACGATGCCTCAATTCGCGGCAAAGGCCGATCGAACGCCGGCGAGAAACTCATCGCCACACTCAGGCTTGATGAAAAAAGCTGC
>Ga0209470_1003827_pt1 | contig 10212 bp, 10 predicted proteins | sample GraSoiAngelo_125_FD_185882 | JGI IMG/M metagenome (GOLD analysis project Ga0209470, IMG submission 185882) | Grasslands soil microbial communities from the Angelo Coastal Reserve, California, USA - 14_0927_05_40cm (SPAdes) (version 2) | ecosystem: Environmental > Terrestrial > Soil > Grasslands ... | reverse complement strand
CCGAGGCGGCGAAGGCCAGCGAACTGGTCTTCAGCATCGAGATGGTCTCATTCCCGGTCGGCGGGATGATGACGCGCATCGCCTGTGGGAGCACGATTCGCCGCATGACCAGCAGTCGATCCATGCCCAGGGCCTGGGCCGCCTCTGTCTGACCGTGCTCGACGGAGATCATCCCGGCCCGAACGATCTCGGCCATGTACGCCGCCTCATTCAAGCCCAGCCCGAGTGTCGCTGCCATGAACGGCGTAATCAGGGTATTGGTGCCGACCTGCCACCAGAACGAGGTAAACGGTATCCCGATCCCGATGTGGGGAAGGACGAGGTTCAGGTTGAACCAGAAGAAGATCTGGACCAGGACGGGTGTACCCCGGAAGAACCAGACGTACAACCAACTCACCGACGACACCACCGGGTTCGGTGACAGGCGCATCACCGCCAGGATGACGCCGAGGATGATGCCGATCACCATGGCAAGGACGGTGAGCTCCAGCGTGACGACGATGCCCTGGAGAATCAGTCGATTGAAGAGGTAGTGGCGGACGGTGGCCCAGCCGGGGCCCGCTGCCGTGACATTGTCCTGGATCGCCGTCGCGATCGTATAGAGGACACTGGCGGCGATTGCCAGGACGACAACCGCCGCCACCCAGCGCCCCGGATGCCTGACCGGGATCGCCTTGATCGCCGCCGGCCGCGTTACCCCGTCAGCCACAGCCGCTCGCGATTAGGTCAGTACGAAGGCACGCAGCTTGAACCGATGGCGTTATTGTCGTTGAGCTTCACTTCGGAATTGTTGAGTGAACCCTCCTCGACGCCCCACTTCTTCATGATGGTGGCGTAGTACCCGTTGTCGATCAGGTACTTGATGGCGTCCGTGAGGGCCTTCTCCAGCGGACTGCCTTTGACCAGAGCGCAGGGCTGACCACCCAGCTTCATCTTGCCGCCGCTCTGCTTGACCTGGTACCCAGCTACCGGCTGATCGAGCCAGAGGATTTCGGCTCGACCCGACACGAGTGCGGTGTTGGCATCGGTCTGCTTCTCGAAGCTGGAGACTTTTATCGGCTGCTTGCTTGCAGCGGCGCAATTGTCCTTGTCACCCGCAATGGCGGTCCCGCCAACCTGCTTGCCCATATAGCCCCAGGCATCGCTTTCCTCGGTCGTCCCGGTTTCCACGGCCACGGTGCGGCCACACATGTCGGCGGCGCTGTTGACCGTCGGCCCGCCGGACGCCTTCACGATCCAGGCTTCACCCGCCTTGTAGTAGGTGATGAAGTCAATCCCACTCTTCTCGCGCTCTTCGGTGGGCGTGAAGCTCGAGAGGCTGAAAATGTAACGCGGGTTATCCGCCTTCAGCTGCGGAATGATATTGGAGAAAATCACGTTGTTGAACGTGCAGGCGACCCCCATGACTTTGCAGATCGCCTTCCCGAGATCGATATCCCAGCCTTCAATCTCCCCGGTGTCGGGGTTGATGAACTCGTTGGGCGCGTAGGTGGCGTCGGTCGCAATTTGCAGTGGCGCCAGCGACTTGATCGAATCCGGAACCTCGCTGGCAATGCTGTCAACCTTGCCCGGCCCGCCGCTTGCCGTGGACGCCGTCGAGGTTCCGCCGCAGGCTGCCAGCGTCATGACCACGGTCACCAGAACCATTGGTAAACGCTTCATGTTTATCCTCCCCTTCCGATTGTTGAAACGCCAAGTCAATGCGCTGCGAGAATTGTAGGCGAATGCCAAAGACGCCCAACCTCGATGCCCAGGTCGATGGTCCCCAGTATCTGGGTCCGGCCACGTTCATGAAAGTCAGGTCGCTGAGCGAGCCCGAGCAATTGGACGAAACGCGTCCGAACGTGGCGATTGTGGGCGCTCCCTGGGACGATGGCACCACCTACCGGCCAGGCGCCCGCTTTGGTCCTCGAGCGGTTCGGGTGGCGAACTATCAGCCGCCTAGCTGGCATCTGGATCTCGAAGTCGCGCCGTTTGACGTCCTGAGCGTCATCGACTACGGCGACGCCGTCTGCTACCCCGGGCTGACAGACCAGGCGCACGAGGCAATCCGCGTCCGGGTTGCCGAGGTGGCCTCGCGCAAGATCGTGCCGATGGTGATCGGCGGCGATCACTCGATCACCTACCCCGCCGCTACTGCGGTCGCCGATGCCTATGGTCGCGGCAAGGTCGTCCTGGTCCACTTCGACGCCCACGCCGACACGGGGAAAAGCACCTGGGGCAACCTGGCCTCCCACGCCACCCCGATGCGCCGGCTGATCGAGTCGGGCGCGATCCCCGGTCGCAATTTCGTCCAGATCGGGCTGCGCGGCTACTGGCCCGAGCGCGAGACGTTCGAGTGGATGCGGGCTCAGGGCATGCGCTGGCACCGGATGGGTGAGCTCCTGGATCGCGGCGTCGAGACGGTGATCGATGAGGCGATCCGGCAGGCGCTGGACGGCGCGGAATTCATCTACCTGTCGGTCGACATCGACGTGCTCGATCCGGGGTTCGCGCCGGGCACCGGGACGCCCGAGCCCGGCGGGATGCAGCCGTCCGACCTCTTTCGGGCGATCCGGAAGATCGCGCTCCGGACGGAATTGGTCGGAATGGACGTGGTCGCGGTCTCGCCACCGTACGATCATGCGGAGATCACCGCGCAGAACGCCAACCGATGCATACTAGATGCGATTTCGGCACTGGCCGTGAAGCAATCTCGAGGAGGGAAGCCGTGAGTACTGTTGCCGAGCCGATCGCCCCTGGCCGCGCTGCCGAGCTGATCGCCAGGGAGGAGGATCACTTCCGATCGAAGCGGCAACGGTCCGATCAGCTCTGGAAGCAGGCGAAGCAGTACATCCCTCGAGGGGTTCCCTCGTCCTTCCAGGACGCGGCGCCGCAGCCGATCTTCGTCGATCGCGGCAAGGGCAGCCGCGTGTGGGACGTCGACGGCAACGAGTACGTCGATTTCCACAACGGCTTTGGTGTCATGGCGGTCGGGCACGCCCATCCGCTCATCGTCCAGGCGATCAACGAGCGGGCCTCAAAAGGCACGCATTTCGCGCAGCCGGTGGTCGATGACGCGGCGGTGGCGGAGGAGTTGTCCCGTCGATTCAAGCAGCCCCAATGGCGGTTCACCAACAGCGGCACCGAATCGACGCTGGATGCCGTTCGGCTGGCGCGCGGCTTCACCGGGCGCGATCGGCTGATCAAGATCGAGGCCAGCTACCACGGCCACCACGATGCGCTGCTGGTTTCGGTCGAGCCGCCCCCCGACCTGATGGGTCCGCCCGACGCCCCGGCGTCGGTCCCTTACAGCGGCGGCACACCGCAGGCGGTCGTCGACCTGGTCACCGTCGTCCCGTTCAATGACCTCGAAATCCTGGAGCGCACGCTCGATCGGCACCGAGGCAAGGTGGCGGCGATCATCGTCGAGCCGGTGATGATGAACATCGGGATCGTGCTCCCCGACGACGGGTACCTGGCAGGGGTTTTAGACCTCGCCCACCGGCACGGCGCGCTCCTGATCTTCGATGAGGTCAAGACCGGCGTCACCATCGCCGCTGGTGGCGCCACCGAGCGCTTCGGGGTCACCCCCGATCTGGTGGCCCTCGCCAAGGCGATCGGCGGCGGACTGCCCTGCGGCGCGGTCGGTGGCCGGGCGGATGTCATGTCGACGATCGACGAACACAAGGTGGTGCAGATTGGCACCTTCAACGGCAACCCGCTCACGATGGCGGCGTCGAAAACCACGTTGACATCCGTCCTGACGCCAGCGGCGTACTCGCACTTCGACGCGATCTCCGAGGCGCTCGAAGGCGGTCTGCGCAAGGTCATGAACGACTATCAGCTTCCCTTCCACCCGATCACGCTGGCGGCACGCGGCTGCGTCACCTATCGCAAGGAACGGGTGCGCAATTATCGCGACTACCTCACGATCGACAAGAAATACGCCTATCTCTCCTGGCTTTATCAATGCAACCGCGGCGTGCTCATGGCGCCGGGCGCTGAGGAGAACTGGACGCTCTCCGTCCAGCACTCGGAGGACGACGTGCTGCGCTACGTCCGCAACTTCGAGGAGATGGCGAAAGCCCTGACGACGTAGCTCAGGCGACCGGCACTCGGGTCAGGTAATCGAAGATCAGCTGCGACCAGGACTCCATGTCCAGGTAGTAGCTGCGCATCGCGTCCAGCGGCAGCAGCGCGCCCGCCAGCTTGTCGACCTCACGGATCGCGATCTCGGGACGATCGCCCTCCACCAGGAAGATGAGGCCCACGTGAACCCGCCCGACCGGCGTGGTCTGATCGTTGATCGCCCCCAGCAGCCGGGTTGAGAAGTGGCCGTCATAGACGACCTCTTCCCGCCATTCCCGCCGCAACCCGGCCTCGACCGGGTCGGCAGCCCCGGCGACGTCCTCGGGATTGATGTGCCCGCCCACGCCTAGCGAGTAGAGATGCCGCAGCCGGCGCTCGCTGGAACGCCGCAGCCGGTGGGTCAGGAAGTAGCGATCATCGTGACGGAAAACGACGTAGGGAATGATCTGCGGCTCTGACGGGTCGTCCTCTACCTCGCGGCGCGGCCGGAACCGGTAACTGCCGCGCACGCGCACCAGCAGCTCACTCAGGCCGGTATCACGAAAGCCCGCCCACTGATCTCCGGCAAACAGAGCATCGCGAGCAACGACCAGGACCTCTTCGCGCGCACCCACGCGCTGAGTCTAGCGGTGGCCCAGACGCCGCGCCACCGCAGATTAGTGGTGGTGTTCGTCGTCCGAGGGGGTCGGCCGCGGCGTCGGGCGCGCGGTCGGCTGCGGGGTCGGTCGTGGCGTCGACTGCTCGCCAATCACCAGGGTGGGCGGCGCCTCGACCGCATCCTCTTGTTCGATCCGATCGAGCTCGTCGTTCGCGTCTTCGACCAGCTGTTTGACCTGCTGATCATCGTCGCCGCGGCTGGCGTTTTCGCGCTCCACCGCGTCGAGCTTCAGGTGCAGCTTGTGCAGGGCATCTTTCGCCACCTTGGGGTCGGCCGAATTCTTGAGCCCGGCCGCCGCATCATTGACGACCACGCGGAAAGCGCGCAGGCTATCCTCGGCCAGCCGCGGCTTGTGATTCGACGCCATCGCCTGGGCTTCACGGAGACGCTCGTTCGCCAGCTGCAGCTGAATCGTCAACCGCTCATTGGCGGGCGCAAGCGACAATCGCACACCCTCTTCGAGCTGCTTCACCGGATAGAGCGGGTTGTCCGGGAGGGCGGCCGGTGCCGCAAAGGCGCTGCCGGCGGCGACGAGCACGGCGGTCGCGGCCATCGCGAAGGCAATGCCGAGACGCCGATAGGGTTGAATCCGAGGCATCCGCAGCGCGCGGCGCTGCGGCAATACCGCCTGAAGGTTCAGCCAGAACGGCGCGAAGGCGATGGGTGGGGCGGGCGGGAGCGTAACCAGCAGCAGGTTCAGCTCGCGGACCTCGCGCAGCTCGGCGGCACAGCTGGCGCACCCAGCGATGTGCCCGTCGATCCGGCGGCGCTCATCCACGGCAAGCATCCCGTCCGCGTACGGGATCAGCCAGTCGCGGGTCGTTGCATGACTCAACATGTTGGAGACAGCCTCTGCAAGATCAAACGGCCCGGTTTCATGCCGTATTCGCCTCCTCGGCGGGGCGAACCAGGTCACCCAGGCGCTCCCGAAGCAGGCGCTTCGCCCCGTTCAGCCGCGACATCACGGTGCCGAGCGGGATGTCGAGGGCTTTGGCGATCTCGTCATAGCTGAGCTCGCCAAAGGCCTGCAGCGCGATGGTGTCACGATAGTGTGGCGGCAGACTCGCGATCGCGTGACGAACGGCCCGCTGCAGGTCATGGCGAGCTGCGACGTCCTGTGGATCGGAGCCGGCGCTGACGAGTGGCTGCTCGAGCCCGTCGAGCGAGACCACTGGCCGGCGCCGCCGGAGCGAATCGGTCACCGTATTCGCCGCCACCCGGTGCAGCCAGTGCTTGAAGGGTTTGTCATGGCGGTAGGTCGGCAGCGACTTGTAGACCTTGATAAAGACGTCCTGGGCCACGTCTTCGGCCAGCGCGACCTCGCCCAGCGCTCGGAAGGCAACGTTGATTACCAGCCGGTGGTAGCGGAGCACGAGCTGGCGGAAGGCCTCCTGGTCCCCCGCCGCGCTCCGATCGATCAACCGGCGTTCCTCGGCATCCCCCTCGCTTGAGGGAACCTCTTCCGACTGGGCCATCTCCCGACGATGTGACGCGCCCCGGCGGATGGGCTTGCGACGCGAGTCAGGGGGCCGGCTTGACCCGCATTTGCGTCAGGAAGCGGCGGACCTGGGCGACCGGATCATCGGGCGCCTGAGCTATGGCATCCAGCAGCGCGCTCGCGACGATGACGCCGTCGGCTTGGCCCTGCAGCGCCGCCAGGTGCTCTGGTTTCGAGATGCCAAAGCCGACCACGACCGGCAGGGACGTATGCCGGCGCACCTTTGCGATCAGCGGCAGGACGGCCGGATCCAGCTGCACCCGCGCCCCGGTGACCCCGGTGACGGCGATGCAGTAGATGAACCCCGTCGCCGCTCGGCTGGCCGCCTCGATCGCCGCGTCGCTGCTGGTGGGCGCGACGAAGAACACCAGGTCGATGCCGGCGGTGCCGGCGATGGTGCGCAGGTCGCCGGATTCGGCCGGCGGGAGGTCGGGGACGATGAGTCCGTCGATCCCGGCCGCCTGCGTCGCCCGGCAGAAGCGGTCGAGGCCGAAGGCCAGGATCGGATTGAGGTAGGTCATGAACAACAGGGGCACCTCGGTCTGCATCCGCGCTGCCTTCGCCGACTCGAGGGCGTGGGCAACCGTGACGCCGGCCTTCAGCGCCAGCTGGGAGGTCGCCTGGATGGTCCGACCGTCGGCCAGCGGATCGGAAAAGGGAATCCCCAGCTCGATCGCATCGGCGCCGGCGCCAGCCGCGGCCTCGACCAATGCCGGGGTCAGCGCCGGCCGCGGATAGCCGACCGTGAGGTACGCGATCAGCGCCAGGCGGCCCTCCTCGCGGAGCCTGGCGAACATCGGCGCGATCCGGCTCACGCCAACTCGTTCACACCCCGGCGGCGGCGCCCCGGACGATATCCAGGTCTTTGTCGCCACGACCCGAGAGGTTGACCAGAAGGATGTCGTCAGCGGCAAGCTGCGGCGCGAGCGTCATCGCATAGGCGATCGCGTGGGAGCTTTCCAGGGCCGGGATGATGCCCTCCAGTCGAGAAGTTTCGTGGAAGGCGTGAAGCGCCTGCTGATCTGTCACGCCGACGTACTCGGCCCGCTGCGCATCGTGCAGGAAGGCGTGCTCCGGCCCAACGCCCGGATAATCAAGACCCGCGGAGATGGAGTGGGTCGCGAGCACCTGGCCGTCGTCATCCTGCAACAGGTAACTGAACGACCCGTGCAGGACGCCGGGCCGGCCGGCGACGATCGACGCCGCGTGCGCGCCGCTCGACAGCCCACGCCCGGCTGCCTCGACGCCGATCAGTCGGACCGGGTCGTCGTAGAACGGTACGAAGATGCCGATCGCATTGCTGCCGCCGCCGACGCAGGCGACCACAACGGAGGGCAGGCGGCCGGTCTCCGCCAGCATCTGGGCGCGCGCCTCGCGCCCGATCACGGACTGAAACTCACGCACCATCAATGGATACGGGTGCGGGCCGACCGCCGACCCGATGACGTAATGGGTCGTTCGAACATTGGTGACCCAGTCACGGATCGCCTCGTTGGTGGCATCCTTGAGCGTTTTGCTGCCGCTCTCCACCGGGGTCACCGTGGCGCCCAGCAGCCGCATCTTGTCGACATTGATGGCCTGGCGCCCCATGTCATCGACGCCCATGTAGACCTCGCATTCCAGCCCGAACTTTGCGCAGACGGTGGCGACGGCGACGCCGTGCTGGCCGGCGCCCGTTTCGGCGATGATCCGCCGCTTGCCCATCCGTCGGGCCAGCAGCACCTGGCCCAGCGCATTGTTGATCTTGTGCGCGCCGGTGTGGCAGAGATCCTCCCGCTTCAACCAGAGCGGCGCTCCGCCGGCTCGCCGGCTGAGCCGATCCGCCCGATAGATAGGCGTTGGCCGGCCGCTGAATGACCGCGACAGCGAATCGAAATCGCGCTGAAAGCCGTCGTCGCGCTGCGCGGTATCGAAGGCCATGGCCAGCTCCTCCACCGCCGCCATCAGCGTCTCGGGGATGAACCGGCCGCCGTAGCCGCCGTACCGCCCGCGCGCATCAGGTCCCTTGACCACCGATCCGCTGCTCACGCGTTGTCAGCCTCGCGCACAGCCGCGACGAATGCGCGCAGCCTGGCCGGGTCCTTGTGACCGGGCTCGGCCTCGACACCGCTGCAGACGTCGACGGCCCAGGGATGCAACGCCCGCACGGCCCCATCGACATTGGTCGGCGTCAGCCCCCCGGAGACGATCACCGGGTAGCGGCGCGCCACCTCCTTCGCCTGCGACCACTCCCACGTTCGTCCGGTGCCACCGATGCTGTCCGGCGCCCAGGTGTCGAGCAGGGGATGGTCGCCCGCGTCGAATCGCATGGCGGCCAACTCCTCGCCGGCGTGTACGCGAAAGGCGGGCAGGAGCAGCAGATTGAGCGAGCGATCGGCGGCGGTCAGCGGCCGGTAAACCTGGATCGCGGTCAGGGCGCACGCCTGCGCGACGGCGGCGATCTGGTCGGGCGGTTCGTCGACAAAGACCCCCACCCGTTCGACGGTGTCCGGCACATCCGCGAGCAGCGCCTGGGCCTGATCCACCCGGACCTGTCGCTTGCTGCGGGTGAAGATGAAGCCCAGCAGGTCGACGCCCAGCTCGACTGCCAGCTGGACGTCGGCGCGCTGCGTGTTGCCGCACACCTTGATCCGGGTCACCGTCCGCTGAGCTCCCGAACCTTGCTGTCCAGGTCGGTCGCGCGCAGCAGCGACTCGCCGACCAGCGCCGCATTGACGCCGAGGCGTTCGAGCTCCTCGATGTCGGCGCGCGCGTCGATGCCACTCTCGCTGATCACGAGACGGCCGGCCGGGATCCGCGGTCGCAACCTCGCCGTCGTCGCCCTGTCGGTTTTCATCGTGGTGAGATCCCGATTGTTGAGGCCGATGATGGCGGCATCAGCTCCGAGCGCGCGCTGCAGCTCCGCCTCCGAATGCACCTCGACGACGACAGCCATTCGGAGGCGTGTCGCGAGCGCATGGAGGCTTGCGAGCTCACCGTCCTCGAGAATTGCCGTGATCAGGAGAATGGCATCGGCCCCAACGGCCCGGGCGCCCATCACCTGCACCGGGTCGACGATGAAATCCTTACACAGGACCGGGATCTCGATGGCGGCATGCACCGCTTGTAGGTGATCGAGGCTCCCGCCGAAAAATTCGGGCTCGGTCAGCACCGAAATCGCCGATGCGCCGTTGGCTGCGTACCGGCGCGCCAGCCCGACCGGGTCATAGTCGCGCTGCAGCAGGCCGCCCGACGGCGAGCGTTGCTTGCATTCGGCGATCAGGGCCACGGCGGGCCGGCTTAGGGCGCCTCGAAAATCGCGTACCGGCGGCGCGGCGATGACGGATTGGGGCAAGCCGCTGACCGCCCCGGAGGCTTTGAGTCGCGCGATCGAGGCGCGCCGTGACTCGACAATGCGGTCGAGGATTGGTGCGGTGTGGGTAGCCATCAGCAGCCGGAACCCTGATTACGCCCGGGCTGCCGTCTTCTCCAGGACTCCTTTCATCCGCTTGACCCCTTCTTCGATCTGGTCAATCGAGTTGGCGTATGACAGGCGCAGATAGCCTTTCCCGGCTTCGCCGAAGGAGGTACCGGCGAGCACCGCGACGCCGCCTTCGTTGAGCATCCGATCGGCCAGCTCGCGCTCGTTCTGACCGGTTTTCGCGATGTTCGGGAACACGTAGAAGGCGCCCAACGGCTTGTGGCAGCTCACGCCAGGCAGCGCATTGAGCCGATCGACCACGACGTCCCGGCGGCGCTTGAACTCCGCGACCATCGCCTGGACAGCCGGGTCGGATCGGGGCGAGAGCGCTTCAACGGCAGCCATCTGGGTGAACGCGGCGGCGCAGGAGCTGCTGTTGATCATCAACGTCTCCATCTTCTGCGCCAGCGGCAGGGGGGCGACCGCAAATCCGAGACGCCAGCCGCACATCGCATACGCCTTGCTCAGCCCATCCGAGTAGATGGTGCGCTCGAGCATGCCCGGCACGGTCATGATCGACGCGTG
>Ga0209470_1003822_pt1 | contig 10218 bp, 10 predicted proteins | sample GraSoiAngelo_125_FD_185882 | JGI IMG/M metagenome (GOLD analysis project Ga0209470, IMG submission 185882) | Grasslands soil microbial communities from the Angelo Coastal Reserve, California, USA - 14_0927_05_40cm (SPAdes) (version 2) | ecosystem: Environmental > Terrestrial > Soil > Grasslands ... | reverse complement strand
CATCGTACCGGTCGAGCACACGACGCTCGCGCGCAAGGAGCTCGGCCTCGGCCCGCTGCTCGCGGTCGAGCAGGCCGCGGTCCTCGCGACGGACCCGACCGTCGCTCGCGCGACCGCCCGGAAGCACATGAAGCGCTACCTGTCGCTCGAGAACTACGCGAACAACCTGAGACGCCTCGGCTGGACCGACGCCGATCTCGCGAATGATGGGAGCGACAAGCTCGTTGACGCGATCGTCGTCTGGGGTGATGCGCGCGAGATCCGTGCGCGCGTCGATGCCCATCACGCGAACGGCGCCGACCACGTCTGCATACAGCTGTTGCGCGCGGATCTCGCGGCGCACCCGCTTGCGGAGTGGCGCGCGCTCGCGCCCGCCCTGCTCTAGCGGTCTCCGTCGAGGTCCGACGGAAGGGGCAGCTCCGTCGGGCGGAAGTCCGGTTGGTCCCAACCGAGTTCGGAATACGGCGGCAGGTTCACCGCCTCGACCCCGCGGAGCTCCGGAATGTCGGAGCGGAGCGCTCGCTCGACGCCGCTCTTCAGCTGGAGCGACGCCACGAGTCGGCTTGGCCCTGGCCGCGTGAGGGCCACGCGAAGCTTCGCGATGCCGTCCTCGACCTCCACCAGGTCCACCTGCCCGCCGCTCCGCTCGAGGAACGGACGCATCTCGGCAAGCTTCGCGGTGACGCGTTCCTTCAGGTCGGCCATCCGCGCGAGCATACGGGGTCCATCGATGGCAGCATGGCGCTCCATGTGTCATCCACCTGGCTCCCATCCGCCCGATGTACCGGCGGATCTCCGTCGGATCTCGGGTGGCGCAGGCGGCGAGGACGTCATCATCACGAGCGAGGACGCGACGCGCTTCCGCGCACATCTCGCCAAAGCAGACGAGGGCGATCGGGGCGTCGTGATCGCGCCGGATGTCCGCGGCCTGCATCCGTTCTACGAGGAGCTGGCGGAGCGCTTTGCCTCCGCCGGCGTGCACGCGATCGCGATCGATTACTTCGGCCGCACCGCGGGCACGACGCATCGCGGCGACGACTTCGAATACCGCGAGCACGTGGCCAAGACGAAGACGACGACGATCCAAGCGGACATCGCGAGCGCGATCGGACACCTTCGCGGCGCGACGGACGCGCGCCGGATCTACGTCCTCGGGTTCTGCATGGGTGGCCGGCAAGCCTTCTTCGCCTCGGCGGAGCACGCCGAGCTGTCGGGGGTCGTGGGCTTCTACGGCCGTCTCTCGACCCGCGAGGGGGAGGAGGGCACGGCCCCCAAAGACCGGGCGGCGCGGATGCGTGCGCCGGTCCTCGGTCTCTTCGGCGGCGCCGACCCAAGCATCCCGGCGAGCGACGTCGACCAGTTCGCCGGCGCGCTGAAGGTCGCCCGCGTCGAGCACCACGTCGTCACCTATCCAGACGCGCCGCACTCGTTCTTCGACCGGACGTCCGCGGAGCATCAGGAGTCCTGCGAGGACGCGTGGCGGCGCGCGCTCGCCTTCATCAAGACCGGCGACGTCGGCGCGCGAGCGTGACGCGTGATATGGAACGCAGCGCGCCGGACTCGTTAGGCTAGGGTCGTGCGCGGTATCTGGTATCTCACGCTGGGGTGCATCGCGTTCGTCGCGATCACCTACTTCGAGCAGCTGCCCATCATCGGGTGGCTCGGGGGCCTTATTTCGGTCGCCGCGTGGGTCCTGATCGTTCGTGCGCTGATCGGCGAACGCGGCTTCGACTTCGAGACGCCGTTCGGGGTCGGCTGGGCCGCGGTCATCGGCGCCGTCACTGGCTTCGTCGGAGCGTTCACCGCGTGGCTGGCGCAGACCGGCAATCTCGTCGGACTCACGACGCCGCCGGGCGATCGGTTCGGCGCGGCGTTCGGGTTCGTCGGCGCGAGCATCGGGATCGTCCTCTGGCCGCTCTTCGGGGCCGCCGTATCCGCCATCGCCACGCTTGCCTCGGTGCGTCGGCAGAGGGCGACCTAGACCGTCAAGCGACCCGCCGCCGCTTGTGCGTCACGTAGTCAACGAGGACGTACTCACCGAGACGCTCGGGCTCAACGTAGAAGGCGCGGCCGGTATTGATCTTCGACATCTGATTCACGAAGTCCACGAGATAGTGACCGCGCGCGAGCATGAAGGTGTTGATCGTGATGCCCTCGCGCGTGCAGCGGAGGACTTCGCGGAGCGTCATGTCGCGCGTGCGCTGCGTCGGCGGGTATGCGAACTTCGGCTCTGGGTCGCCCGGCTCGAAGTGCGCGGTGGGCTCGCCGTCGGTGATCAGGATGATCTGCTTGTTCTTTCCGCGTGAGCGCGCGAGCAGCGTCCGCGCGGTCTCGAACGCGTGCTGCATGTTCGTGCCGTAGATGTACTCGTTCCAAGTGAGCCGCGGCAGATCCTGGGGCTTCAGCTGGCTGGCGAGGGCGGAGAAGCCCACGATGTAAAGGTCGTCCTTCGGGAACGTCGAGCGGATGAGGGAGTCGAGCGCGAGCGTGACCTTCTTCGCCGCGAGGAAACACCCACGGAAGAGCATCGAGCGCGAGACGTCCACGAGGATCGCGGTGGCCGACTGCGTCATGAGCTCGGTGCGGTAGACCGAGAAGTCTTCCGCAGCGAGCTTCACCGGCACGTGCGCGCCGTCGCGATATACGGCGTTCTTCACGGTATCCGGCAGGTCGAGCAGGAATGGGTCGCCGAATTCATAGGTCTTCAGCTCGTCGGTCGGGTCACCACCGCGGCCGCGGGTGCGCGCGCGGTGGCTGCCGAAGGCGTCGCGTTTGAGTGTCGCGAAGATATCCTCGAGCGAGCGCTGGCCGATCTTTCGGATGCCGCGCGGCGTGAGCTCGTAACGCTCGCCGTCCTTGCGGATGAGGCCGGCCTCCTCGAGGAGCTCGGTCATCTTTCGTAGCTGCTCGAGCGACTGGCGCGCGCCAGGGCCCGCGAGCCGTTCGATGTCCTCGGCGTTCAGCGCCGCGAGGTCCTCGGCGGAGCGAGCCGAGCGCACGGTGTCTTCCATGTCCGACAGCTGATTCATCTGGTCCATCAGGCCCAGCGCCTCCGCCAGCGTCATCGGCTCGTCGCCGGAGACCGCGTGGTCGTAGCTATCCATCGGCATGAGCTGCGAGAGCGTCTCGGCCAGATCGTTCATCGCCGACTGCAGGCCGGGGTCATTGAAGGCTGCCCCGAGCATGCCCTCGAGCTGCTCGCGCATCTCTTCTGACATGCTCTGCCAGAGCGAGCGCATCGCCGCCATTCCCTGGGCCAGCTGACGTAGCAGGTCGTCCCAGTCCTTGGCGCTGCCGGCGAGCTCCGGGTACTGCCGCTGGAACGCTTCGAAGTCGGGTTCGCCGCCCTCCATACGCTCCTTCAGCGCGCGGTTAAGGTCGCGGATCATCTGGCGGGTGCGCTCCAGCTGCTCGGGCGTGAGGTTCCGCAGCGAATCGCGCATGTTCTTGAAGTACGAGCCGAGCACCTGCTCCTGAAGGTCCTTCAGCAGCTCCTGATATTTCTCGGCCGCCTTCTGCTCGACGAACTCGTAGTCCTTCAGCGCGCGCACAGCGCGGCCGAAGTCGTCGGGTAGCGCGTCGAGCTGCGCGAGGCGCTCCTGCGCGATCTTCTGCATACCCTGGCGCAGCTGCTCGTTCGGCGCCTGCGCGTCGCGACGTCGTTCGAGTCCTTCGCGTTCGAGGCGCTTCACCTCCTCGAGCTTTTCCTTGAGCTCGTCGAACACCTTCGAGAGATCGTGACGCTCGGCGCGCTTCTGCTTTGCGGAACGCAGCCGCTCGAGAAGGTCCTTCATGCCCTCCATGCGACCGGGCATCCCCCAACGCGAGAGCCGCGCGAGCGCGTCCTCGAGATCCCCTCCGGCAAGGAGCTCGTCGGACATCGCGCCGAGTAGCTCGTCCGCCTCGAGCGCGTCGAGGCGCTGCGTCCCATCCCAGCGCGAGTACCTCACCTCGCGCCCGAAATCGTCCAGATGCGGTAGCTCGGTCATCTGCTGGCTACTGCGGCGTGGCCGAAGGCCACACGCCAAGCAGCCGGCGAAGGCCGAGGGCCGAGCCGTACGCGCGCCCGCTGATCATGGCGCGCGTAGTGTTCGGGCGCGCTGGGCGCACATGCTCGTCGAGGGGACGCCGCGCCGCCTGCGCTCGCGTTCGCGATCGCCGCAGGCGCACTCGCCTCGTTCATGCCCGGAAGGTCGAGCGCGTGTCGCCGCGCTCTTTGTTGAGCTTGCGATTCAGATGCAATCCCTCGAGGACGAACTCCACCGCCGCGGCCACCGCGGCGGGATTGCCGGACGCGCCGAGCTTCGCCACCGCGCCCTTCATCCCCGGGATCTGCAGCGCCTGCTTCACGTACTCCGAGCTCGGGAGCGTCGATGAGACGTGCATCGTCGCGCCGCGGCCGAATGCGGCGAGCAGCGAATCGAACTCCGCGAGCGAGAACGTGCGGTTGAACACGTTGAGCACGGAACGTTGAACGAGTCGCTCGATGACGCGCTCCTCCGAGATGTCACCGACGGACTCGAGCTCGATCTTGCCGGCGGTCGAAGCGATCACGGCGGGCAGATCGCTGATGCGCGGAACGACGGTCGTCTCGCCGGTTCGCAGCGAGCGCTTCAGCGCGCTCGAGACGAGGTTCTCGTAGTTCGAGACGGTGACGCGGACCGAGACGCCCGATCGCTGTGAGATCTCGGGTGAGCGACGCGCGAGCTGCGAGAGCTCGGCGAGCACCTCCTTCATGTAGCCGGGGACGATCGTCGTGATCCCCTCGTCGACGAAGTTGTTGCGTTCCTGCTCCATGATCCCGACCTCGATGACGAGGTCCTTCGGGTAGTGCGTGCGGATCTGCGAGCCGAAGCGGTCCTTCAGCGGCGTGATGATGCGTCCGCGGTTGGTGTAGTCCTCCGGATTCGCCGAGGCCACGACGAACAGGTCGAGCGGCAACCGGACCTTGTAGCCGCGGATCTGCACGTCGCGCTCCTCCATCACGTTGAGGAGGCCGACCTGCACGCGCTCGGCGAGATCGGGAAGCTCGTTGAGCGCAAAGATGCCGCGGTGCGTGCGCGGTACGAGTCCGTAGTGGATCGTCAGCTCGTCGGAGAGGTAGCGTCCCTCGGCGACCTTGATGGGATCGACCTCGCCGATGAGATCGGCGATCGAGATGTCCGGCGTCGCGAGCTTCTCGCTGTACCGCTGGTCGCGCGCCAGCCATACCAGCTCCACGGAGTCGCCGTCGTTCGCGACGCGGTATTTGCACGCGGCGCAGATCGGCTTGAAAGGGTCATCGTTGATCTCGCAGCCCGCGATCGCCGGCGCGACCGGGTCGAGGAGCTCGACGAGCTGGCGCGCGAGGCGGGTCTTCGCCTGCCCACGCTCGCCGAGGAAGATGATGTCCTGGCCGGAGAGGATGGCGTTCTCGATCTGCGGGATCACCGTCGCGTCGTAGCCGACGATGCCCCGGAAGAGTGCGCGCTTCTCCGCGAGCGCGGTGATGAGGTTCGAGCGGAGCTCTTCCTTCACCGTGCGGCTCTGGTAGCCGGTCTCGCGCAGCGCGCCAATGGTCTTCGGTCGGTCTGTCATTCGACGGGATCTCCTCTGATGTCATTCGGAACGGACTCGCCGCGATAGGACGCCAGCGCGGCACGCACCTCGGGGATCGTGCGGCAGCCGCGCCCGACCAGGTCGATGAGCTGCTCGGCACGTCGGTCGAGCTCTTCCGCGAGACCCTCGCGCTGGGCGTTGCGCCTCAGCGAATGGAGCAGGTCGATCTCGGCCGCCTCGTCATGCGCGTGGGCGTCCGCGCGCTCGTCGTGGGTGACGAGTGGCAGCGCAGTGACGGTGCCGCCGCGGGGGACGAGGCGATGCATGGACACCACGCGACGCGCGTACCCACCGCCGGTCGTGGCGTAGATGCGCATGACCATGAGCAGATTCACGCGCGCGAGGTCGTTCCGATCGACGCCGAGCTCGCCGACGAGCTGCGCCAGCGCCTCGTCGCACGAATCCGCGTGCAATGTCGACGCGAGCGCATAGCCGCGCTGGAGCGCTTCGAAAACGCGGACGGCCTTCGGGCCCCACAGGTAGACGGGGAGATGCGACGAAAGCTCGTTGGCGAGCAGGAGCGTCGCATCAGGTCGGGTCTGACCCAGGAAGTCGAACGTTTCGGCCCAGCCCCGGATGAAGACGCGGCGAGTCGCGTTCGGGAGGAAATCGAGGAGCGCTGTGAGCGTGGTCGTCTTGCCCGAATGCGGCTGCTCCGCGGCGATGAGCATCGAACCGTGTGACTCGATGGTCATGCCGCACACCGCGGCCGTCCGCGCGTCCATATTTCCCGCTTCAAGCAGCTGTGTGATCGACATCGGCACCGGCGGCTCCCAGTTCCAACCCCACCAGCCGATCGGCATGTCGTAATCGCGCGGCGATAGCGGTCGCTCGACGATGGGATACCGGCGCTGCATCGGCGGCGACTCCATTGACCGAGGGTAGCACGCTATCCTGCGAGCTCCGTGAAAGAAAAGACGCGAAAGAGCGAGTCCGCGCCGACTCCGCAGCAGGAAGACACGCGACCCGTCGACGATCCCGCTCGACTCGCGGATGAGGCGCGCGCGACCGTCGAGAAGAACGCGACGGAGTTGCGCAAACAGCGCCTTTCCATCGCCACCGAGCCGCCCACGGTGTATCGCCCCTGAGCGATCATCGCTACGCGACGGTCACCGAGCTTCATGACGCGCTGCGGAAGCGCAAGGTCTCGGCGGTGGAGCTTGCCGAGGAGACCTGCGACGGTCTCGCGCGCGTCGGTCCGCGCTATAACGCGGTCGCGACCGTCATGCGCGAGCGCGCACTTGCGGAGGCGAAGCGCGCGGATGCGGCACTGCGACGCCGCGTGCGCCGTCCGCTGCTTGGCATCCCGTACGGCGCGAAGGATCTGCTCGCGGCCAAAGGCGCGCCGACGACCTGGGGGGCGCCACCGTATCGCGATCAGGTGATCGACATGGATGCGACCGCGATCGCCAAGCTGAAGCGCGCCGGTGCCGTCCTCGCGGCGAAGCTCGCGATGGTCGAGCTCGCCGGCGGTGGCGGCTATCGGTATCCCAGCGCGTCGCTCCAGGGTCCGGGCCGCAATCCGTGGAACGTCGAGCGATGGTCCGGCGGTTCGTCGAGCGGTTCAGGCGCCGCGGTCGCCGGCGGCCTCGTCGCGTACGCGCTCGGATCCGAGACCTCAGGTTCGATCGGGACGCCGTCCGCGTACTGCGGCGTCACCGGCCTGCGTCCGACGTACGGACTCGTGAGCCGGCACGGCGCTATGGCGCTGTCGTGGACGCTCGACAAGATCGGGCCGATGGCGCGCAACGCAGACGACTGCGGCGTCGTGTTGGAAGCGATCGCCGGACCCGACACCGCCGACGCGACCGCGTCGGGTCGGCGCTTCAGACCGCTGGACACGCGCGCCGCCGCTGCGGCGGTCAAACGCGCGCGCGTCGCCTTCGCGGAGGAGGACATCGAAGACCACGCGTCGGGGGAAGCGAAGGGGGCACTCGAGCGGGGCGTGGCGGAATTCCGGAAGGTCGCACCCAAGTTCGCCCGCGCGGCGCTTCCCGCTCTTCCGTTCGGTCCGCTGGTGTCGACGGTGTACGCCGCTGAAGGCTCCACGATCTTCGCCGAGCTCATCGAGGGCGAGCGTTTCGAGGAGCTCGTGGACACCCGTCAGAAGGCGGGACTACGCGCGTCACTCGACATCCGCGCGCGCGACTACCTCCAGGCGATGCGTCTGCGCAACGCGGTCTCGGCCGCCTTCGCCGAGATCTTCAAGGTGGCGGACGTGATCATGTCGGTCGGCCGCACGATCACGGCTACGCCGATCACTCAGGCGCTGGATCAGCCCGGTCTCACCGCGAGCAATCCACAACAGACGAAGCGGCCCGGCAACACCGGGCTCATCGCCGCCGGGAATCTTGCTGGATTGCCCGCGATCTTCTTCCCCTGCGGTTTCGGGACCGATGGGATGCCCGTGGGCCTGCAGCTCGTCGGTCCGCCGTTCTCTGAGCCGCTGCTCGTCGCGCTCGCCTCCGCTTATCAACGTGCGACGGATCACCACACCAAACGTCCGAAGCCGTGAACCGCCAGCTCGCCCGGCCGGTGGCCATCGCGCTGATCGAACGCGATGACGAGATCCTTGTCTTCGAGGTCCCGGACGAAGTGAAGAAGATTGTCGGCTGGAGATTGCCGGGCGGCACGATCGAGTTCGGTGAACGAGGCAGCGATACCGTCATGCGGGAGATCCGCGAAGAGCTCGGCGTCGATGTTGTCGACCCTATCTATCTTGGCACAGCCGAGAACATTTTCAGGTACCTCGGCGTCGTCGGACACGAGCTCGTTCGTGTGTACAAGGTCCGCTTTGCTGACGTGCGGTTGTACGAGCGGGATCGCTTCGACTGCGTCGAAGCGAATGGCGTGCCGTTCACTTGCATATGGAAGCCGATCGCCGAGTTTCGCGGCGGCGTGCCGCTGTACCCGGATGGTCTGCTCGAGCTGATCGCCTAGCAGACGGTTAGAGCGAGCGCGCGACCTCGCGCAGAGCGCGCACGCCGACGAGCTCGAACTCATACGGGAACATCACGTTCGCGTGATTGATCCCTCCGGCAGCGATCGCACGCAGACGCGTCCCGACCTCATCGGGCGTCCCCGCGATGATCGCCGGCCGCGCCCGGAGCCACTCGGCGCCTGACGTCTTCGTGCGCGCACCGAGCTCGCCCGAGATCTCATCGATCTCACGCTGCGTCGGCGCGACGAGCACCTGGATGAAGAGGCTGCGCTTCAGCGTCGCTGGATCGCGACCGACGGCCTTGCAGGCTTCAGGCAAAGCCACGTTCAGTTCGGCGACGCGCTGTTCGGCGGATTGGCCCGGATTCGAAAAGTTGAACCAGTTCCCGTACTTCGCGGCGATCCGCATCACTCGCGGTTTGGTGCCGCCGATCCAGATCGGAAGCGGCTTCTGCATCGGCTTTGGGGAGCAGACGGCGTCTTTGATGCGGTAATGCTTTCCGCGATAGGTCGACGTGGGCTCCGTCCACAGCCGCGTGCAGATCTCGAGCGTTTCCACAAGCTGGGTCACGCGCGTCGGCGCGTCAGGAAACTCGTAGCCGTAGGCCCTGTACTCAACTTCCTTCCAGCCGGCACCCACGCCGAACTCAAGGCGCCCGCCGGACATGTGGTCCACTCCGGCGGCGATCTTCGCGAGTAGTGCGGGGTTCCGGTACGACTGCGAAGTGACCATGGGACCGATGCGGATCTTCTTCGTGTCCACCGCGAGCGCCGCGAGCAGCGTCCACGCTTCGAGGCAGTCGGTCGCGACCGCATCCGCACCGAGGAACAGGTGGTCGGACACCCAGAGCGCTCGAAAGCCGGCGGTCTCCGCCTCACGCGCGATCCCGACCACGTCCGCGTAACTGAAGCCGAACTGCGGCTCGATCTGAACGCCCAGATCCATCAGCCGTTCTCCTCAGTGCGTCGTGATAGATCGTCCTCTTCGGCGGTGAGCCGGAACATCATGTGCCTTCCGGTCACGGTGAGCGTCGCGAGCATGAAGCCCGCGAAGGCCGCGACTCCGGCGTTGACGTACGGATCCATGCCGAGCGCGATCGCGTCGAACCCGAAGATGAGCGCTGCCCAGATCGCGAACGTCACCAGTGTCTCGCGCAGCTGGAACGTGATCGGCCGACGCGGCTCGCGGCGCGCTGGGCGCCGCTCCGGTGGGAGAGCGGATTCGGCCGCGAGCCGACGACGGCGATCCGCGCGCATCACCCTCGCCACCCACCACACGCAGACGACGAGCAGCGCGGCCTCGCCGACGGCGTTCAGCGGGTGCCCGACCGCGATCGACAGTGGGATGAACAGCAGCGCGCCGACCGCGACGATCGTGGCGAGTGTCGCGCTGCCGATGACGAGAAGGCGGCGCGCGTTCAAGATATGGCGCGGTCGAGCACCTCGACCACGTGGAGCACCTCGATGCGCGAACCGCGCGCTCGCAGCCCGGCTTCGATCTGCAGCATGCAACCCGGGTTCGCGCTGATGACGGCGTTCGCTCCCGTCGCGAGGATCGAGTCCACCTTCCGCGAAAGCAGCCGGTCGGCGTAGTCGGGCTGGGTGATGTTGTACGAGCCCGCACTCCCGCAGCAGACATCCGCGTCGGCCATCTCGAGGAGCTCCAGGCCACGTACGCGC
>Ga0209470_1003820_pt1 | contig 10221 bp, 11 predicted proteins | sample GraSoiAngelo_125_FD_185882 | JGI IMG/M metagenome (GOLD analysis project Ga0209470, IMG submission 185882) | Grasslands soil microbial communities from the Angelo Coastal Reserve, California, USA - 14_0927_05_40cm (SPAdes) (version 2) | ecosystem: Environmental > Terrestrial > Soil > Grasslands ... | reverse complement strand
CGTTTGCTTACCGGGACGATCTGCTCGAGCGCGTCTTCGTCGAGCCGAAGAGAAAACTCCGGATCTATCTCGATAGCGGCTGGCCAGCCGACAACTACGAATCCACACGCAGCATGAGAGACCGGCTCATCTGGAAAGGATACCGTCCCGGATCGGAGCTGTTTTACCTTGCTTTCCCCGAAGCGAAACACGACGAGAATGCATGGGCTGCACGCAGTCCGATCCCGTTCCAGTTCCTTTTTGGAAACCTGCCACGGTTCTCAACATCGAGGCGATCCAAGGTCGGGACGCGTTAAGAGTTGCCCTGTTATCTATCATCCGGATTCCAAAGGCGCTTACGAAAGTACTCTCGCCAGCTGTTTGGAAGTGATGGTAGTTCGCTGACGCGACGCAACAGCTTCTGATTCGCCGCATCTCCGCGATAAAGATTCACAACGTCGGCGACCGGAATTTTGTGCTCATCTCTTTCAAGCAACTCGATTGAATCGCCAGCTGCGACTTCCCCTTCTTTGAGAACGGCAAAGTAGAACCCGGTGCGACCACTCTGCAGGAATCGCTTCACCATATCGGACCGGTTGAAGCGAATGCCGAGTTTGAAACAGGGCATTCGAGGTTGGGTCACCATGAATTCTGCAGACCCGACCCGAAGGCGGTCGCCGATATGAAGCGTTTCCTCAAGCAAACCCTCCGTTGTGAGGTTCTCACCGAAAACTCCCCACGGAAGGTCCACACCAGGAAACTCCCGGCGCCAGAACGGATAATGCTCCGACGGATAGGCGTAAACAGCCTTATCAATTCCTCCATGCACGGACAGATCAGATTGTTGATCCCCTTCTAAGTTGAGCTGGGCGACTCGAACTCGGCCCGTCACTGGCGCCTTGAATATCGACGTGCGGACTATCTTCTCCTTCCATTCTATTTCGCGCGGAAGTCCAACGTTGACCGACAAGAGCTTCATGCTGCGGTTATCGCGAGCATAGCTAACGCAAAGCTTGGAGTTACGAAAGTCAGATCAGGCGGACGCAAGTCCCGCACGTAGAACTGCAGCGATCAGGACCGTCGCGATCGCCGTTTGACTACCTATGTTTTGCAATTGTCTGCGTGAGCTATTGAATGCGTGTCTTGTCAGCGCGACCGCGTCACGAGGATCATCGGTTAATCTTGCGGCAAAGCTGTAAACAGCAGGGTAATAACGGGCGACTAAACGATCAAACCGTGCGCTTTTTTTCTTCATAGAATAACTCCTTGCCCATTAGTCGAGAAGAATGCGTTTTGCCTTACAACTTCTCTGCATTGCTTCGAGACTTTCTGCGGTCTGAAAGGCTAAAGCAGATCCGGGCGACAGTTGATTCAAAGTCACTCGCTACTGACCGCGTTCATTCGACGAAAGGCTAACGGTAGGCGCCCAAGCCGATTTGACTCCTCCCGCATCGCAATATCTTCTCCGCTTAAATCAGGACATCTTAAATATCCCGAATATTATGATCCAATCCTCACGTCTTCGTTCGCTTTTCCTTTCCGCTTTGTTCGCACTTCCCGTCGTGGCGGAACCGCTCCTACCCGGCACTCTGTGGGCGGCGGAAGAGAAAAAAATAGAGTTCCCTGCTGCCAGCCAGCGTTCGGTGGTGAAACAGCGTGTCGGGTTGACCGATGTCGAGGTGGATTATTCGCGCCCGAACAAGAACGATCGCGAGATCTTCGGCGGCCTGGTACCTTACGGTAAGCTCTGGCGCACGGGCGCCAACGCGGTCACCAAAATCAAGTTTAGCGACACGGTAACGCTCGGCGGCAAGAAGATCCCGGCCGGTGAGTACGCACTCTTCACGATTCCGACAGCGGACGAGTGGACCATCATCATTTCGAAGGACGCGAAGGTGCAGAGCACGGCCGATTATAAGCAGGAGAACGATACCGTGCGTGTCACGGCGAAGCCGGGACCGATTCCGGTCACGATCGAAACGTTCACCATCGAGCTAGCTGATGTGAAAGGCGCTTCCGCAACGCTTAATTTCCTTTGGGATAAAACGCGCGTGCCGGTGAAGTTGACCACGGACGATGTCCAGCAGGTAAGCAATCAACTCGATGCAGTCGTTAGCGCAGGGACTCCGCTCGACCCGCGCACCGCCTATCAGGCCGCGGCCTTCTACTACGACAACAACAAGGACATGAACCAGGCGGCGAGGTGGATCGACCAGGCGCTGGAGAAGAACCCAGACGCCTACTTCATGTACTACAAGAAGGCGCAGATTCAGGCGAAGCTTGGCAACAAGAAAGCCGCCATTGCCTCGGCGCAAAAGACGATCGACATCCTGAAGAAAGACAAAGCGCCGGACGAGTCCGCGATCAGGAATGCACAGCAGATCATCGACAGCTCGAAGTAAGGATCAGCTGCCATCTTGCCGGTTCACTTGGCGGTGTGCATCTCGGCTCTGGCAGAAGTCTGAAACTTTCGGCAAAGAAATCCTCCGTGTGACCTTCCGCTGATTCAAAGTCATTGGTTCTTATCTACTCGATATCGGGGATAGATACCGCACTACCGAACACGCTACCGATGAGGAAGTCGTCACTTGGGATCGTGTTACCGCTTCAGATCTGTTGCGATTTCGGCGAACTGGGCAAGGGCGGCTTGGAGGTCTTCGACAATTTCAGCGGCGATGATGTCGGGATCGGGAAGGTTGGCGCTGTCTTCAAGGCTTTCGTCTTTGAGCCAAAAGATGTCGAGATTGAGTTTGTCGCGCTTGGTTAGCTCTTCGTAGGTGAAACTCTTGAAACGCTCGGATTCTTTTCGCTCGTGGCGGTTCTTTTGATTGTAGCAGGCGACGAAGTCGTCGAGGTCGCTGCGCTTTAGAGGATTTTCCTTCAATGTGAAATGTTTGTTGGTGCGCAGATCGTAAATCCAGAGCTTCGTTGTCCAGGGTTTTTCGGCGGCGGGTTTGCGAATGGCTCAAGATCGCGAGTCCCTCGATTGACGCGTGCGGACGTCGGCTTGCATCACTGAATCCTTTATTCACTATTTTATCCACTGCCGCGATGATTTTAGATGGTTTCGGTGCTCTTGGGGCACCTTCACAACGGGAAACGGAATGCTGCCTAGCCCATCATCTGTCGGCCGAGAAAATTTTTTAGAAATTTCGCGGGCCTTACTCGTGCGGGCGACACGGCTGCCGCTACAGGATCTCTGACCCGAATTCGCCGTCGCTTACTCGGGTGCGGATTTTCATTTTTGGCCCGGACTGCTGCGATTGTGCGGATAATTTGCCGCGCTCGTTTGTCGTGATGCTGTATCCCCGGCGTAAGGTGGCATCAGGCCCGAGCACGCGCAGGATTCCTTCGATTCGATGGAAACGGTGTTTTGCATTTTCGATTAAGCGCCTAGGGCAGGCGACTAAGCGCCGATGTAAATCGGCAAAGCGGTTGCGGCGCATCATGAGTTCGCGCGCGAGCTCCTCTGGGGGCTGCGTGAAAGCGCCGAAAATAGCAGAAATTTAGCTCTGTGAGAAACGGAAAAAGCCAATCGATATTAGCCCTCATCCAGTTTCGGAGTGCGATCCCCTCCGGCGGGCCGCAGTCCTTTATCCATGCCTTCTGCGACTCGACGCACCTCCTCAAAAAAAGGTGCTGGGGTGAAAACATAATTATCTGAGGGTTGATGCGTTGCAGCGACCTCAAAAACCGCGCCATGAATTTCACACTCGTCGCCCGTCGCTTCCCTGATGTAGTTCTTCATCGAAGGGTGCTTGAACAGCCGACGCAATGCCAAAAACCTCCACATGAAGCTCATAAACTTCTCTTCTTCATTTCTGAAGTGTAAGATGGAGTGAAGGGATTGCGAAAAGCGTGAAAGCGAAGCTGAGAATCGACATCAAAACGAATCGTGGCCAGGATCGTAGCAACCAATGAGAATTTGCTCTCAATCTTAAGCACGATTGAGTGCTACATGTGTTACAAAGATTTGCAGTGACCGGACAGTGGAATGAAGAGCATCCATGTATCAATTCGTGATCAGCGACTGACATTGAAAGAGGATGAGACGCCGATCCGCAGTTATCCGGTGTCCACTTCGCGATTCGGCATCGGAACGGAAGAAGGCAGCATGAAAACGCCAACGGGTCGATTTTCCGTAGCGAAAAAGATTGGCGGCGACATGCCGAGCGGCACAATTTTCCAAAGTCGCATGCCGCTCAAGCCCAGCGATCCGCTTCCGCCAACGGAAGATCTGGTCACGTCGCGTATCTTATGGCTCGACGGATTAGACGAGCAGAATGCCAATACGCGCGACCGCTTCATCTACATCCATGGCACGAAACATGAGCACAAGATCGGCAAGCCGGACAGCTGCGGTTGTGTCAGAATGCTAAACGCGGATGTAATTGAGCTATTCGATTTAGTGGACCAGGGGACGCCAGTCGTAATCGAGGCATAAAATTGCGGGATTTGAGCGACTGCAGCCGTCGTATGCAGAAACTGCAAATTGTGCTTGCATACATCCAAAGAACCTAAGAGAAACGTTGCTTCCCGTGTGATCCTAAACGGGTACCTGCAGCTTGCGGCGAAAGGAGGCGATATAGATTGAAAATTGTAAGAGCAATCATGATCGTGGCCATTTTGGCCACTGCTTTGAGTTTCGGTGCTTGCGCTCAAAGAAAAGAGACCGTGACCACAAGCGCGGGAACGACCGGATACTCGAAATAAATCCGGCTCCCTGTTTGTGATACGTCCAAAAAAGTTAAGAAAAAGCATTGCTTCCCCGTTGTTCCCTGCCTAAACAGACCGGAGCAACCTGCTGCGAAAGGAGGCGAGATAGATTGAAACTATTGAAAACGATCGTGGTCGTGGCCGTTCTGGTCAGCGCTTTGGGACTCGGGGCTTGTGCGCAACACAAGGAGGTGGTGACTCCACCTATGGGGAAAACCGGAAAATAGCTCCGGCATCCGGCAATTTAACCTGGGCGGATTCGCCCAAAAGGCCAGGTCGTATTTCGGCCTGGCCTTTTTTCGCCTCCTGAATGTTCAGCCCTCATCCGGTCACGCGACGGTAAAGCGACATACGAATAAGATGCCTCGCTTCCCATCTCATCCGTTTCCCGTTAAGCTGCGTGAATGGAATTGAAGGGTGAGCAGATTTCCCTCGTTGAACTTGCGGCGGTCGCTCTCGGAGGTGAAGCCGTTCATGTTTCTTCGATCGCGCGTCCGCGCATTCTCGCGGCGCGCAAACTGATCGAAGAAATTGTCGCACGAGATGTGGTGATTTACGGCGTCAACACGGGATTCGGCAAGCTCTCCGATGTCCGGATTCCCCATGCTGAATTGCACCAGCTTCAATTGAACCTAATTCGCAGCCACGCGTGCGGAATTGGAAATCCGCTGTCCGAAGGCGAGGTGCGCGCGATGATGGTGCTGCGCGCGAACGTCTTGGCTCTCGGTATGAGTGGCATCCGTTGCGAAGTCGTCGAGTTGCTTTGCGAAATGCTCAACCGGGGCGTCCATCCCGTCGTTCCAGAAAAAGGCTCGGTCGGGGCGAGCGGTGATCTCGCTCCGCTTGCGCATCTTGCATTAAGTCTTGTCGGTGAAGGCGAAGTTTTCTTTCAAGGGCAACGGATGTCGAGCGCCGGCGCTCTGCGGCGAGCTGAGTTAACACCACTGCAACTTGAAGCAAAAGAAGGCCTGGCATTGCTCAACGGTACCCAGGCGATGCACGCGGTTGGTGGGCTCGCGCTTTTGCGCGCCCAGCGCCTCGCGCGTGTCGCTGACGTTGCCGGCGCGATGAGTCTCGAAGCGTTGAAAGGCAGCCCTGCCGCTTTCGATTTGCGGTTACAGGAAGTGCGACCGCACCCAGGCCAGAAAGCTGTGGCCAAACATCTTTTATCGCTGATGGAGGATAGCGAAATTCGCCAGTCACACGTCAAAGGCGATCCACGTGTCCAAGACGCATACAGCCTCCGTTGCATGCCGCAGGTGCACGGGGCAGTTCGTGGCGCGTTGACGCATTGCGAAGATGTTTTGCTGATTGAATCTGCATCGGCTACCGACAATCCGCTTGTGTTTGCGGACAGCGGAGAAGTGATTTCCGGCGGTAACTTTCACGGCGCACCGCTTGCCTTCGCGTTCGATTATGCTGCGATCGGGATTGTCGACCTGATGAACATGAGCGAGCGCCGTATCGATCGGTTGGTTAATCCGGACAAGAACGAAGGGCTCTCTGCATTCCTGGCACGGAAACCGGGCGTCGAATCGGGCTTCATGATTGCGCAGGTCGCGGCTGCTTCGTTGGTCAACGAAGCGCGTGTGCTCGCACACCCGGCGAGCGCTGACAACATCACCACGTCTGGTGGAAAGGAAGATCACGTTTCAATGGGGATGACGAGCGCGCTAAAGCTGCGATCGATTGTCGATCTTGCCGAAAACTTGCTGGCGATTGAGCTGCTCACAGCTGCTGAAGGCTTGCAGCATCGCAGGCCGTTGAAAGCTGGAGCAGGCGTCGAGCAGGCGTTCGCTGTTGTGCGGGAGATTGCCCCGCCACTTACGCATGACCGTGCGCTCTCGGGCGACATTGCACGTGTTGCCGAAGCGATTCGCCGGGGCGATTTTGATGGCGAGGACGAAAAGTCATGAGCGGAAAACGAATCATCCGCGCGCCACGCGGCAGCCAACGCACCTGCAAAGACTGGCATCAGGAAGCCGCAATGCGGATGTTGATGAACAATCTCGACCCAGACGTAGCGGAGAATCCAGATCAGTTGGTCGTGTACGGCGGAACCGGTCGCGCTGCCAGAAGTTGGGAGGCATTTGAGGCGATCGTTCGCTCGCTGCGTGAGCTCGAAAATGACGAGACGCTTCTCGTGCAATCCGGAAAACCGGTCGGCAAATTCCGGACACATGGTGAAGCGCCGCGTGTCCTCATCGCGAACTCCAATCTGGTCGGACAATGGAACAACTACGCTGAGTTCAATCGGCTCGAGCGAATGGGGCTGACGATGTATGGCCAAATGACTGCCGGCTCATGGATTTACATCGGCAGCCAGGGAATTGTGCAGGGAACGTACGAAACTTTTGCCGCTGCTGGACGCAAACATTTCAGCGGCTCGCTCGAAGGAAAATTCGTACTAACCGGTGGCCTTGGAGGGATGGGTGGTGCGCAACCGCTCGCCGCGACAATGAACGGTGCGGTTTTTCTCGGAGTCGAAGTCGATCCTGCGCGGATCGAGAAGAGACTGAAGAGTGGATATTGCGACAGGAGCGCGCATTCGCTCGACGAAGCGCTGAAATTAATCGATCAGGCGCGCACAGATCGAAAATCGATATCCGTCGGATTGGTCGGTAATTGCGCCGATGTCCTGCCTGAAATTGTGAAGCGGGGAGTTGTCCCTGACGTTCTCACCGATCAAACCAGCGCGCACGATGCACTAAACGGCTACGTCCCGCACGGAATGTCGCTCGAGGATGCGCTCGCGTTGCGCCGGAAAAATCCGGACGAATATATCGAGCGCGCGATGCATTCAATGGCTGTGCATGTCGAAGCCATGCTGGCATTGCAAAAGAAGGGCGCAGTTACGTTCGATTATGGAAACAACATTCGCGCGCAGGCAAAGAAGCACGGTGTCAAAAACGCATTTGATATTCCGGGGTTTGTTCCGGAATACATTCGTCCGCTATTTTGCGAAGGGCGGGGTCCATTTCGGTGGGTCGCGTTGAGCGGTGACCCCGAAGACATCGCACGGACCGACAAACTCGCCCTCGAATTATTTCCTGAAAACCAAACGCTGGCGCGCTGGCTCGAGCTCGCCGAGAAGCGCATTCAATTTCAAGGATTGCCTGCGCGGATTTGCTGGCTCGGCTACGGTGGGCGCGCCGAGTTTGGTCTTGCGATGAATGAATTAGTGAAACGTGGCGAAATCAAAGCGCCCATCGTGATCGGCCGCGATCATCTCGACTCCGGCTCCGTCGCGTCCCCTAATCGCGAAACAGAAGGCATGCTCGACGGCAGCGACGCAATCGCTGACTGGCCACTACTGAATGCGCTGATCAATACCGCTGCGGGTGCCTCGTGGGTGTCGATCCATAACGGTGGCGGCGTTGGCATTGGTTTCTCACAACATGCCGGAATGGTTGTCGTTGCCGACGGCACCGAAAATTCCAAACGTCGCCTGGAGCGTGTACTTAGCAGCGATCCCGGCATGGGCATCCTTCGCCACGCCGATGCCGGCTATTCGCGCGCTATCGAATTCGCCGCGAGGCACGACATCAATATCCCAATGCAGCCGCGAGCGCGGGATTGACCGTAGCAGGCAAAGGCATTCCAATGCAGAAGCTTATCGAGTGCGTGCCGAATTTCTCTGAGGGGCGAGATCAAAACATTATTGGGCAGATTACTGACGCCATTAAATCAGTAGATGGCGTTTCGTTGCTGGACGTCGATCCCGGGGCGAGCACGAATCGGACGGTGGTGACTTTTGTCGGGAATCCTGAAGCGGCAGTGGAGGCGGCGTTTCGCGGCATCAAAAAAGCGGCGGAACTGATCGACATGCGTAAACACAAAGGAGCGCATCCACGGATGGGCGCGACTGATGTCTGCCCATTCATTCCGGTCAGCAGCGTTAGCTGGGAAGAGGCAGTTGAGTGCGCGAATCGCCTTGGAAAACGCGTGGGCGAGGAATTGAAGATTCCGGTCTATCTCTACGAAAAAGCTGCCAAAGATAAATCACGCTCGAACCTTTCCATTATTCGCGCAGGCGAATACGAAGGATTTTTTGAGAAAATAAAGCAACCCGAATGGAAACCAGATTTCGGGCCCGCCGTTTTCAATGAGAAATCGGGCGCGACAGTCATTGGGGTTCGCGATTTTCTCGTGGCCTACAATGTGAACTTGAACACGAAATCGGTGCGTCGTGCGACCTCGGTTGCGTTTGATGTGCGAGAGCAGGGGAGAGTAAAGACTGAAGACGGCACGCCTTCGGGCAAACCGATTCTGGATTCCAACGGCGAAGCCGTTCGGATTCCTGGCATGCTGAAACATGTGAAGGCGATCGGTTGGTTCGTGAAGGAATACGGGATCGCGCAGGTCTCGATAAATCTCACCAACATCGAGGAGACACCGTTGCACGTTGCATTCGATGCCTGCATAGAATCGGCCGCAAGGCGCGGCTTGCGCGTGACTGGTTCGGAGATTGTGGGCATGGTTCCAAAAAAATGCTTGGTTGATGCCGGCCGCTATTTTCTTCGCAAGCAGCGATGGTCCGAAGGCGCTTCAGAGGAAGAGTTGATCGATATTGCGATTCGCTCGATGGGCTTGAGCGAATTGAGACCTTTCGATCCGAAAGAGAAAGTGATTGAGTTGAAGATTGAATCCGCTGAACAAAAGCTGTCCCTGGCGAAGATGAATCTGCGCGAATTTTGCAATGAAACGTTGAGCGATTCGCCCGCGCCGGGCGGAGGTTCCGTGGCAGCGTTGATGGGCGCGTTAGGTGCGTCGCTGGGCGGAATGGTGGCGAATCTTTCTGCCGGGAAACGTGGCTGGGACGACAAGCTCGAGTATTTCAGCGGTTGGGCCGTCAAGGCGCAGCAACTCAAGGACGAATTGCTGTCGCTTGTAGACGAGGATACGGCCGCTTTCAACAAAGTAATGGATGCATTGGCGTTGCCCAAGGAATCCGCCGAAGAAAAGGCTACACGTGCTACGACCATTGAAGAGGCGACTAAGCATGCGGCAGAGATTCCCCTGAAAGTCATGGAAACGGCATCGAGGTCGTATGCCTTGCTGGCCGAAATGGCGGAAAGAGGAAATCCAGTCTCAATCTCCGATGTCGGTGTCGGTACCCTAGCTACTCGCGCGTGCATCGAAGGGGCGGCATTGAACGTGCGAATCAATCTTGGCCAATTGAAGAACGAGAAATCCAAAAAGGATCTTCAGGAGAAGGTTCGAAAGATCAGCGCGGATTCCGAGGCACAGTTCAAGACCATCATCGAGGTTGTCGAAGGCAAGCTAAACAAATCGTGAAGTCACTCGCTGTTCTTCACGCTTCGCAACTCGTCACGCTGGCTGGACCGAACCGATTCCGCGTAGGCGCGAAGATGTCTACGCTAGCGATTATTCAAGACGGCGGAATGCTGATCCGCGACGGAAAGATCGACCTCGTCGGCGCCAGCACTGAGATCGAGAACAAAGCAGGCGATTCGGAAGTTATCGATGCTCGTGGGAAAGTCGTTCTCCCCGGTTTTGTCGATG
>Ga0209470_1003818_pt1 | contig 10226 bp, 10 predicted proteins | sample GraSoiAngelo_125_FD_185882 | JGI IMG/M metagenome (GOLD analysis project Ga0209470, IMG submission 185882) | Grasslands soil microbial communities from the Angelo Coastal Reserve, California, USA - 14_0927_05_40cm (SPAdes) (version 2) | ecosystem: Environmental > Terrestrial > Soil > Grasslands ... | reverse complement strand
ACCGTCGTCGCCGGCGGTCCCTCCTACGCGGGCCCGTTGGCCGGAGTCCCGTTGGGACTCCCCGTGTTCCACGTGTTCGAGCCGGAAGTGCTCGACCGCGACGCCATCCTTGCCGGGCTGCGCGAGGCGCGGCGCGCGGCGACGACGATGTGATGCCGCTTCTCGATCGTCGTCAGTGTCAGCGGATGACTTCGGTCGCGCCCCGGCACACGCCCCAGGCGGGCATCCATGCGCTGTGACGGCCGTCGCCGCCCGCGACGACCAGGATGATCCGGTCCGGGCTCGCGACGATGGGCACCAGCGCCTCGGGATCCGACTCGTCCACGAGGCCCTTCCAGGCGTCGGGCGCGTAATAGGCGCGATCGCGTAGCACGCGCACCGGCATCCGCGCATGCTCGTGGATGTACGTGCGCACGGCCCGCCGATCGAAGCCGGCGCGCGCGATCTCCTCCGCGTGCTCCGGGCAGAGCGCGACGATCACCGGCAGCGCGTTGATGTGCATCTGGTGATAGATCGGGCTGCCGACGTAGCGCATCGACGCGACCAGCGTCTCGAGCACGCCCTCCCCGCTCGTCTGACGGCCCTCGGTGAGCGAGTAGATGCCGCGGACGGCGACAACGGTCACCGTGCTGGCGCCGGCCGGATGGCCGCGCTCGACGTGGAGCGGCTCCCAGGGCGACCGCGCCTCGTTCTCGGCGAAGCAGCAGGCGATCTTGCCGGGCCACGCCTGCGTGGACTTCTCCATGCCGTCGGGCTTCGCTCCTCCGAGGTTGCGCATGACCAGACGGAGCGCGCGGCCGATCGTCGCGTTCGCCTTGATGTTCCCGCCGAAGCACGCGGTGCCCCCGCTGATGCCGAGCCGCCCGGCGATCGGCCCGTTGACGATGACGATCGGCGCGGCGCCGCCGGTGGTGCACGCGGTGGAGCCGACGTGGAAATCGGGCTGGAGCACTGCGCGCACGCTCGCCAGCACGACGGGGAAATATTCGGGCCGGCAGCCCGCCATCACGGCATTCGCCGCGACTTTCTCGACGGTGACGGTGCCCCGGAGCGGCTCCATGCGGCCGAGGACCTCGTCGGGCGCGCACGTCGCCCCGCGTAGCATCGCCTCCACGAGCGCCTCGGTCGGCGGGACGACGGGAAGGCCGTCGGTCCAGGCCAGAGCCTCCAGCGCTTCGTTGGCTTCGGCAAAGTCACCGGCGAGCTGACGCCGCTGGGCGCGTGCCGGCACCGGTCTCGTCCTCGCCACGTGCTGAACCGAACCGCTGGCCGGCGACGCAGCCTGACCTGAGAGTCCGGCAGCGATCCGCGCGGCGGCGGCCACCGCGACCTTCTCGATCTCGGAGGGCGTGCGGCTGGCCAGAGGATGCTCGACGATCACCCTCGGGTGCTCCGGCAGCCCGAGCACGGCGGCGCGAGCGTCCGCTGCCGTCTGGAACGCCTCGGTCACCACCGTCACCGCGGGCCGACCCGTCTTCTCGATCTCGACGCTGTCGTGGAGACCCCACGTCACGCACGACCCTCAGTCAGCGACCCCGTGAACGGCGGCGTCGCTGGCCTCGAGCAGCCGCTGCAGCGTCTCCGTCGGCGTCGGCACGCTCGCGCTGACCTTGCGATAGCGCTCGATCTTCGCGACTCCGTGATCACGCACGAGGAGCGTGGCGAGCGTGTCGAGGAAGCGGTCGGCGTTGTGCTTGGAGTTGTCGATCAGCGCGACGCGCGCGCCGCGGAGCGACGCGATGCGAGGGGCAGGCGTGAGGCGCTCGGTGACGTCCTCGGCAGCGGGGTTGACGATCGTGACGGTCATGGCCTGACCTCCTTCCCAGGAAACGTCGTGCGCGCGACGACGCCGAGGGCGATCTCAACCCCCCGCACCATCAGCCCGACGTCCATGCTGGGCTGATCGAGCCCGCTGGCCGCCACCATCGGGGGCGACAGCGGCAGGTGCACGAATCCGGCCCGGGCCGGGTGATTCCGCGCCGCCAGCCAGTCGAGCGTGCCGTACATCGTGAGATTGCAGAGGTACGTGCCGGCGGTGTTCGAGACGTAGGCGGGCACCCCCTCGGCCAGCAGCGCCGCGAGCATGGCGTCGAGCGGCAGCGTGGCTAGATATGCCGCGGGGCCGCCGGTCACGCACGACTCGCCCTGCGCCAGGTGGCCCGCGTTGTCAGGCGTTTCGAAGTTCATGACGTTCACCGCAACACGCTCCAGCGCGATCCGCGCACGGCCGCCGGCCAGGCCCAGGTGGACGATCGCCAGCGGGTCGGTCTCCTCCACGAGGCGAACCACCGCCGGGATCGCCTCGGCGTGGTGCACCGGCAGCACCGCGCTGCGGACCACGGCCGAGCCGACCACGCGACCGTCCAGTGCCTTCGCCACCTCCGCGGATGGGTTGACCACGTGACCGGCGAAGGGCTCGAAGCCGGTGACGAGGATCACGCGTCGGGACGAGTTCATGACCGCCAGAGTAGCAGGCGCCTACCGTTCGAGAAAGCTCACCCGCGGGTGCACGGAAGCTCGTTCTTCGTGAGCGTCGCGATCTCGGCCGCCGACCCGGTCGAGCGACTGAGCTCCCGCGGTCGTCGCGAGGAGCACGAGCAGGGTCAGCGTCCGGAGGACGGTCGAGAGCATGGCCACCGACGGTAAGACGACTCGGGTGACACGCGCAAGCCGCGCTTCACCCCGCATGAGACAATCTCGCGTCATGCGCGCGCGACGTCCGGGGCGCCTGGCCCGGCAGCTCGGCATCTACGCCGGGCTCGCGCCATTTCTGGTGATCGCGCTGTTTCCGGTCGTGTGGATGGTGATCACCGCGTTCAAGCAGGAGCAGGACCTCTACCTCATGAAGTTCCCGCTGTGGTTCCACCTGCCGCCGACCTTGAAGCACTTCGATCTGCTGTTCACCCAGACATGGTTCGGCGCCTGGGTCGTCAACACCGCGCTCGTGTCGGTGGCCGTGGTCGCGATCACGCTGCTCGCCGCGCTGCCGGCGGCGTACGCGCTGGCCCGCCTGCGTCTTCCGGGCGCGAACGCCACCGGCACCGCGCTGTTCATGACCTACCTGGTGCCGCCGATCATCGTGTTCATCCCGCTGGCGCCCGTCGTGGGGAGGCTCGGGCTCTTCGACTCGTGGTGGGCCCTCGTGCTCCTCTACCCGACCTTCACGATCCCGTTCTGCACGTGGCTGATGCAGGGCTTCCTCCGTACGGTGCCCCGCGAGGTCGAGGAGGCCGCCTGGATCGACGGCTGCAGTGTGCTCGGCGGGATCGTGCGCGTCGTGCTGCCCTTGAGCGTGCCCGGCATCGCCACGATCGCGATCTTCGCGTTCACGCTCTCGATGCAGGAGTATCTCTACGCGGTGGTCTTCGCCGCGCCCGTGGACCAGAAGGTGGTCACCGTCGGCCTGCCGACCATGCTCATCCGGGGCGACATCTACTTCTGGGGCTCGCTGATGGCGGGGGCGCTGCTGGTCGGCGTGCCGACGGCCATCGCCTTCAACATCGTGCTCGACCGGTTCGTCCAGGGACTCACCGGCGTCGGCGAGGCGTGACGAGCCTCACCGCCAGAGCTGCTTCGACGCGAGCCTGGCCCCCTCCGCCATCGCTTCGAGCTTCGCCCACGTGATGTCGGGCTCGACCAGGCTCTGCGATCGCGCGAAGGTCGCGAAGCCGCAATCGGAGCCGGCCAGCACACGCTCACGCCCCACCACCTCGGCGTAGCGCACCAGGCGCTGGGCGACCAGCTCCGGATGCTCGATGAAGTTGGTCGTCGAGTCGAGCACGCCGGGGATGATGAGCTTGTCGTCGGGCAACTTCACCTCGCGGAACACGATCCACTCGTGTTCGTGACGCGGATTGGCGCCCTCGAAGGAGAGCGCTTGCGGACGGGCCCTGAGCGCGACGGGCAAGATCTCGCGGAGCGGGATGTCGCGGTGATGCGGGCCCTCGTAGTTGCCCCAGCACAGGTGCAGGCGAAGTCGATCGGGCGGGATGTCGCGGAGCGCGTGATTGAGCGCTTCCACGTTGGCCGCGGCGATCTTCACGAACTCCGCGTTGCTCAGGTCGGGAAACGCGAGGTGGCGGCCCATGGCCAGGTCGGGACAATCGATCTGGAGCACGAAGCCCGCGCGATGAATTGCGTCGTACTCCTCCTTCATCACGTCGGCCAGCCGCGCCAGGTAGGCCTCGCGACTTGGATAGTGCTCGTTCTTCAGGAAGTGGGCGATGACGCCGGGCGAGGCGGCGGTCATGAAGGCCTCGGTCGGCTGCGCTTCTTTCAACGCGAGCCTGAGGTTCTCGACGTCCTTCTGCACCGCCGTCCGGTCCTTCCAGTCGATGGGGCCGTTGCACGCCGGGCGTGACACCAGAGAGCGCCGCTCGGCCCGCGCCGCGGCCTCGGGAAAGTCCGCCCAGTCCGCTCGCTTCGCCACTCCGCTCTGTCCGCCGAACCCGGTGAGGCGGTGCCTCACGTAGGTGGAGTAGCCGACCTTGCCTTGCTCGCCGTCGCTGACGACGTCGATGCCGGCGTCGACCTGCCTCCGCACGATCTCGGCGACGGCCCGGCGCACGCGCGGCTCGAACGCCAGGGCTTCCGGAGGCGTGCCGGAGTCCAGCGCCTCGAGCATCACCGCCAGATCCGCCGGACGGGGCAAGCTGCCCGTGTGCGTGGTGAGAATGCGCTCGCTGCTACGCCTCATGATCGTGTCACCTCCGTGGAGTAACTGGTAAGGGCACGAGCCCCAGGGCCACACGGCCAAAGTTCTCGGCGGCAGCATCCCAGACGAGCGCGACGTGATGTGACGCGCCGTGGGCGTCGCGATGGAAGCGCTGGATCGCGTCGGACTCGAGCACGGCGCCGGCGCCGCTCGCCTCGAACAGCCGGTTCACCGCCTGGACGCAGAGTCTGCTGAGGAAGGCCTTGTCCCGGCGATAGCGAGCCCGATCGAACTCGGTGAACGCCTCGCCGCGCGCGGCCTTGTCGATGATCTCGCGGATGTCCTGCTGGTGGATCGTGCGCGCGGCGTCCACCTCGGCCGAGGCTTCGGCCAGCCGCATCTGCAGCGGAACAGACTCGGCGGATCGTCCCGCTCCTGTCGTGCCTCGGAGACGAGACGTCAGCTCGTCCACCGCGCCCTGGGCGATGCCGATGAGCGGCGCCGCCAGGTCCCAGCCCGTGAGGCACCGGAGCGGCGCGCGATAGCTCGGGCGCCGGTGAAGCTCCCAGCCCGTCCAGTCGCCATCGCCGGCGCGGTTCGGATCGAGGGCGCGATGCGCGGGGACGAAGACGTCCGTGATCACGATGTCCTTGCTGCCCGTCCCCCGCATGCCGGCGGCGAACCACGTATCGACGATCTCGTAATCAGAACGCGGGAGCAGCAGCCAGATCAGTCCGTCGGGCCCGGCGCCGGGAATGGCGACCATCACCCAGCTCGCGGCGTCGCAGCCGCTCGAGAAACTCCACCGACCTGACACTCGAAAGCCTCCGTCCACCGGCTCGCCCTTCCCACGCGCCGGGTTGAGGCCCGAGGAGAAAAGCGTGTCCGGTCCGGTCGCGAAGAATTCCTCCTGAGCTCGCTCGGGAAAATGGCCGAGCCACCAGTTGTGCACGGTCCAGAGCGAATAGCACCAGCCGGTCGACCCGCACCCACGGCTGAGCTCCCAGGCCACGGCGTGGGCCATGTCCAGATCGACGCCCAGGCCGCCGTAGCGCGACGGGTTGCCGATCCGGATGAGGCCGGAGCCGATCAGGTCCTTCACGGTCTCGGGCGGAATCTGCCGGAGCTGCTCGGTCCGCGCCGCGCGTTCCTTGAGCACGGGCACCATCCCAGACGCTCGGCGCAGCAGCTCGTCTCTCATCGACCGGCCGGAGTGTAACGTGCCCCCCTGGGGTCCGCCATCGCCCCTGCGAATAGGACCAACGTCCCATGGCTTTCCTCAGCCCGGACGCCCTACCGTGCGTTGAAAGGAGACGCCATGAAGATCTGGGCTGTGCGCGTGCTCATGCTGGGTGTGATGCTGGCGGCGGTGACCGCGGGAGCGCAGGAGACGCCCTCGGGAAAGGTCGCCATCGAGACCATGTCGATCGCGGTCGGCATCGGCGTGACCTGGGGGGACGGAAAGCTCACATACCAGGGCAAGGACCATTCGTTCACCGTCAACGGGCTCAGCGTCGTGGACGTCGGCGTCTCGAAGATGTCGACGACCGGCAATGTGTACCACCTCAAGAAGCTGTCGGACTTCGCGGGCAACTATGCCGCGGCCGAGGCGGGGGCGGCCTTAGGCGCGGGCAAGAGCGCCGTGGCGATGAGGAACCAGAACGGCGTGGTCATGGAGCTGACCAGCACCGCAACAGGCATCCAGTTCACGCTGGCTCCCAAAGGGGTCGAGATCAAGTTGAAGTAGACGTCGAGCCTTCGGACTGGGGTGCTCAGGTCGCGAGCATCCCGCTGACGCATCAGGAGACAGGTATCATGCGTCGGCCATGGATCTCCGGCCCTCGGCCCGCCAGCAGGCACTGATCGCTCGCGCTCGCCGGTTGGCGCTCGAACGCTTTGCGCCGCGCGCCGACACGCACGACCGGGACGCCTCGTTTCCCTTCGACGACTACGCGGATCTGCGCGCGGACGGGCTACTCGGCCTCTGTGTCCCCGAGCGGTACGGCGGGCTCGGCGCCGATTACGAGACCTACTGTCTCGTCGCCGAGCAGCTCGCGCAGGGCAACGCGTCCACGTCGCTGACGTTCAACATGCACTGTCTCACCATGCTGATGATGGGCGAGATCGCCGACGCCATGCCCATGCCCGCGCCGGCCCGCGAGCGTCACGAGAAGCTTCGCGCCCCCAGGTTCCGCGAGGTCGTCGAGCAGGGCGTCTTCTACGGGCAGCCCCACAGCGAGCCGGTGGAGCAGGGCGAGACCGACACGAAGCTCTCGATGGGCGGCCGGCGCTTCGGCACCGTCGCACGGAAGGTCGCGGGCGGCTACGTCGTCAACGGCCGGAAGTTCTTCGTCTCGCTCGCGGGCGCCGCTCCGTACTTCGCCACGCCCGCCCTCCGGGCCGGCGACGAGCCGTGGATCGAGCGCACGCTCTATCTTCAAGTGCCGAAGGACGCGCGCGGCGTCACGTTCCCGGGTGACTGGGATCCGATGGGCATGCGCGCCACCGTGAGCCGCGACATGGTGCTGCAGGACGTCTTCGTTCCGGACGACGCCGAGGTGCTGCCGCCGGGACTGTTCGGCGCGATGTACAACGCGTTTCCGCAGCTCTCGCCGCTGACGTTCTGCGCGACCTTCCTCGGGCTGATGCAGGCGGCCTACGACGGCGCGCTCGCCTACCTGACCGGTGCGATGCCCGGCTCGCCCGGGCTTCACACCGAGGCCGCGGCCAAGGGCCCCGCGCTGGCCGAGATGCTCTTCACCCTCGAAGGTACCCGCGCGCTGTACTATCGCGCGGTCTCGGAGGCGCGCGTCGACGCGCCGGCCGCCGCCGTCCAGCGCGCTCGCGCCGCCGTCGTCACCGTGCATCGCTCCGCGGTCGTGGTGACCCAGGAGGCGATCCGACTCTGCGGCGGGCGGGGCCTGCTCAAGCGCTATCCGCTCGAGCGCTACGCTCGCGATGCCCGGGCGGGCGCGCTCATGCGCCCGTGGACTCAGGAGATCGCCACGCAGCAGGCGTGGGAGACCGCGCTCGGGCTGGGAGTAGCGCCGCAACGGAAGGAGACGCCGTGAAGATCAGCCGCCGTCAACTCCTGCACGGGACGGCCGCGACGACCGCGGCCTGGGCGATCGGTGTTCCCGCCTTCGCGCAAGCGCCCGACACTGCGCGCATTGCGATGGCAGGCGCGGCGACGGCCCTGCTGGCTGTGCTCCCGGCCGACGGCCGACGGCGCGCGGTGTTCGCGTTCGACGACAAGGAGCGATCGAACTGGCACTACATCCCGCGCCGGCGCGAGGGGCTTCCGTTCAAGGACATGCCGGCGGCCCCGCGCGCCGCGGCGCACGAGCTGATGAAGGCGAGCCTGAGCGCCGCGGGCTACGCCAAGGCGACGAACGTGATCAGCCTGGAAAGCGTGCTGCGCCAGATGGAGACCTTCGGTGGCTTGATGCGCGATCCCGACAACTACTCGGTCAGCGTGTTCGGGACGCCGGGGCCGGATGCGCGCTGGGGCTGGCGGCTCGAGGGCCATCACCTGTCGCTCAACTTCACGCTGGTGCCGGGCAAGCCGCTCGCCGTGACTCCGGCGTTCTTCGGCGCCAACCCGGCCGAGGTGCGCTCGGGTCCACTGGCCGGGCTGCGTACTCTCGCGCGCGAGGAGGATCTGGGTCGTGCGATCGCTCAGGGGATGGACGCCGCTCAGCGCAAGCGGATGGTCATCGCCGCGCAGTCGTTCGGCGACATCGTCTCCGGGCCGGGGCGCCGCGAGGGCCTCACCTCACCGGCCGGGATACCCGCCGCCGACCTCGCGCCGGCACAACGAGAGCAACTCGTGCGCCTGGTCGAGGAGTACGCGCGGAACATGCGCGCCGATCTGGCCGACGCCGAGCTGCGGCGGATCACGGAAGCCGGCGTCGAGCGCCTGCACTTCGCCTGGGCGGGGCCGATCGAGCCTGGCCACGGCCACTACTATCGGATCCACGGGCCGACCGTGCTGATCGAGCTCGACAACACGCAGAACGACGCCAACCACATCCACTCCGTGTGGCACGATCCGGCCCGCGACTTCGGCGCCGACCTCCTCGGCGCGCACTACGAGCACGGCCACCGCCACCACCACGGCTGACCACCGCCCGGCGCGGGCCGCGTTGCGACGAGTTGCCGCCGGGCCGCGGCGAGATTAGAGTGTCGCTCACCTTAGAGTTCTGGGAGGGCCACAGCCATGTGCGTTGACAACGACTCTCGTCCGCCGATCACCCCCATCGCCGGCGGCTCGGCCGGCGGCCGTGACCTGCGCCTGACGTCGGCGGACGGCACGCGCTCCATGGCGTACTCCGCGCGCGCCGCCAAGCCGTCAGGCGCCGGGATGGTCGTCATCCCCGACGTGCGCGGTCTTCATCAGTACTACAAAGATTTGGCCGATCGCTTCTCGGAGGTCGGCGTGGACTCGGTCGCCATCGACTTCTTCGCGCGCACCGCGCCTTCCGACGACCGCGGCGACAAGTTCGACTTCATGGCCCAGGTGCCGCAGACGAAGCCCGACCAGCTCCAGGCCGACATCGCCGCAGCGGTCGCGCACCTGCGCGGCGCTGACGGTGGTCAGGTCCGCTCGGTTTTCTGCGTCGGCTTCTGCTTCGGCGGTGCCTTGTCGTATCTGCAGGCGGCGAGCGGCCTCGGCTACGCGGGCGTCATCGGCTTCTACGGCTGGCCTCTCGGCCTCAAGCGCTGGCCAGATCGCCCGAGGCCGATCGACGCGGTCTCGCGCTACAAGTCGCCGGTGCTCTCGCTCTTCGGCGGCGCCGACGACGGCATTCCTCAGAAGGACGTCGACGAGTTCGACGCCGCGTGCAAGAAGGCCAACGTCAAGCACGACTCGACCGTGTACCCCGGCGCGCCGCACAGCTTCTTCGACCGGAAGTACGCCGAGTTCAAGGACGCGTCGGCCGACGCCTGGAAGCGCGTGCAGTCCTTCGTGAGCCAGAACACGAAGCGCTGATCGCGCCCGCATGACGCGGGACGAGCTCAAGCAGCGGGTGAACGCGGCCATCGAGGCGAACGCCGAGCGCATCGTCGCGCTCGGCGAGCGCATCCGCCGCCAGCCCGAGCTCGGCTTCAAGGAAGTCAAGACCGCGGCGCTGGTCGCCGACGTGTTTCGCGAAATCGGGCTGGCGCCGAAGACCGGCCTCGCGCTCACCGGCGTGCGCGCCGACGTCGCCGGCGGCGCCGGCCCCGGCCCGACGTTCGCGGTGATGGGCGAGCTCGATGGCCTCGTCGTTCAGGGCCACCCCGAAGCCGACACGGCCACCGGCGCGGCGCACGCCTGCGGTCACAACGCGCAGGTGGCGGGGATGCTCGGCGCCGCCATCGGCCTCACGGCGACGAAGGCGATGGAGCACCTGGCGGGACGCGTGGCCTTCTTCGCCGTCCCCGCCGAGGAAGGCGGCGATCTCGAGTGGCGGCTCGAGCAAGTGCGAGCCGGACGCCTCGAGCTCCTCGGCGGCAAGTGCGAGATGCTGCGCCTGGGCCACCTCGACGACGTCGATCTCGCGATGATGATCCACACGACGCCGCGTGC
>Ga0209470_1003815_pt1 | contig 10235 bp, 7 predicted proteins | sample GraSoiAngelo_125_FD_185882 | JGI IMG/M metagenome (GOLD analysis project Ga0209470, IMG submission 185882) | Grasslands soil microbial communities from the Angelo Coastal Reserve, California, USA - 14_0927_05_40cm (SPAdes) (version 2) | ecosystem: Environmental > Terrestrial > Soil > Grasslands ... | reverse complement strand
CGATCGACGGCGGCGGCCCGGGTCCATCGGGCGGCCGACCGGCGTCTCACGGTGGGGAATCTTTATCCCGCCTCGTCCCTTCGTCGACGCGTGCGCCTTGAGCAGCGACCCTTTGGCGGATTCGCCCGCGGTGCCCTTCCGGTCGGCTGCCGCCAGTGCACGGACGGCTCGAAGATGGTCCTCTTCGTCACGGGCATTTGCTCTTTCCACTGCTTCTACTGTCCCGTGTCCGACGAGAAGATGTACAAGGACGTCGTGTTCGCGGACGAAAAGCGCGTCACGAAGGACGAGGACGTCCTGGAAGAAGCGCACGCGATCCAGGCGACCGGCGCCGGGATCACCGGCGGAGACCCGCTCGACGCGGTCGAGCGCACCTGCCATTACGTCCGCCTCCTGAAGCGCGAGTTCGGTCCGGAGTTCCACACGCATCTCTACACGATGTCGACGGACGCGGACAAGATCCGGAGGCTCGCGGAGGCCGGCCTGGATGAGATCCGATTCCATGTGCCGCCCGGCCTCTGGTCCCGGACTGCCGGCAGTGCCTTCGTCGGGGCGTCGCGTCTCGCACGGTCCCTCGGCCTGGCCGTCGGACTTGAGGTGCCGCTGATCCCGGAGCGCGAGGCCGACCTGATCCGGCTGATCGAGTGGGCCGGGGCCGAGGGCCTCGCCTTCGTGAACCTGAACGAGATGGAGTTCTCCGAGGCGAACTTCCCGCGGATGAAGGTCCACCGGTACACGATGAAGCACGAACTCTCGTACGGCGTCAAAGGCGCCGACGCGGTCGCCCTTCGGATCCTCGGACGGAAATGGAAGACGACCGTCCACTATTGCACGAGCGGCTACAAGGATGGCTGGCAGCTCCGGTCGCGCATCAAGCGACGGGCGGAGAACGTCGCGCATCCGTGGGACGTCATCACGGAGGACGGAACCCTCCTCAAGGGAATCGTCGAAGGCGCCGAGCTGGAGCCGCTGATGCGAGACCTCGCGAGGACCTACCACGTCCCCGCGGATCTCATGGGCGTGGACGGCCCGAGGAAGCGCCTCGAGATCGCGCCGTGGATCCTCGAGAAGCTCGCGCCGAAGCTTCACCGGCCCGCGTTCCTCGTCGAGGAGTATCCAACCTCGGACGGCCTCGAGGTCGAGCGGACTCGGCTTGCGTAGCCGCACACCTCGCGCAGCGCAATCCATCCCGGGACGGTCGCCACGGTCCTTCGGCGCCACCGCAAGTCTTACACGCCAGACCCCGCAACCGCCGTGACCACGCATCGAGCCTGGATTCGGTTCTGGTGCCATCCGGGAATTCGAGGTGGAGGCGAGCCGTCGGGACCAGGATCGCGCGGATCGAACACAGGGACGCACTCGCCTTTGGATCGAACCGCTCGACGGCTTCCGTGAGGCGCCGATCCCGCTCCGCCATGACCGCTCGGAGCAGGTCCTGCGATCCGCCCGGGTCGGATTCGCGGAGTCCGTCGATCGTCCGGTCGAAATATCCGAAGATGCGCCGGACCTCCTCTTCCAACAGGCCGAGGCTCCGCGTGCGGAACCGTTCGACCTCGACGCCCGTCGTCGTGCGGAGGGATTCGGTCGCGAGGCGATACGCCGCCTCCAGATCGGGGCGAATCGCTGGCGCAGGATGCGGCACGAGACCCCGGCCCGCACGGTCCGGGTCCTCCGGCCACGTGGATCCGTCGACGAGCGAGACCGCGACCAGATGAAAGCTCTCGCGCTTCTCGTCCGAGACAAGGGTCACGCGGAACGCAAAGAGCAGCAGAAGCTCGTCCTCAATTCCATCCACACGCGAAGAGACCGCAGTCTCCGGATCGAGGCCGGACTCATGCAACGTGTCGGAGATCCAATCCGTGGCCGTGACCGCGCATCGCGACACATCCCACTGACCTCGGCGGGTGACGACCGAGACCAGCCGCTCCAGGAAGTAGCTACCCGGAGCGACCATCTCGGCCTCGAACTCTCCGCTTCGCTCCGGATCGAATGAGAGCGCGAAGCGCGCCGGCACCTCGAGATCCCGTTGCACCGATTCGGGGGCTTGGACCCAGACGAGCGAATCGCCGTCGGACACTCTCGCGCCGAGATCCGTGAGCGCCTCGATGACGAACGGCCGTAACGGCGGCACATCGCTCACGCGGACACCGCCTCGCCCGAGTCGCCGAGGACCGTGTCATTGGTTTCCTTCACCTGTTCATACTGGGCCCGGGCGCGGACGAGGGAATCCCCCAGGCGGCGCAGCGCGGACCGCCGTGCCTCCGCTTCCCGCAGGACCCAGATGTCCATCATTAGGTCCTCGAACGAGCGACGCTCGTCGAGGTTGCCTAGGATCAGGTCGAGCTCTCCCACGACGAGCTCGAACATGTGGATCTTGCGGTCGAGGAGCTCCATCAAGTTCGCCTCCACGGTATCCTCGGCCCACACGTTCACGACGTGGACCTCGCGGTCCTGACCGAGTCGATGCACCCGCCCGATCCGCTGCTCGATCCGGAGCGGGTTCCACGGAAGATCGTAGTTTACGACGGTCCGAGCGAACTGGAGGTTCCGGCCCTCGCCCCCCGCCTCCGTGCTCAGAAAGATCTCGCGGTCCTCGCGGAACGTCCGCACCGCCGCGTCCTTCGCCGCGAGGGAGAGACCGCCGTGGTATGACGCGACGCGGTGCCCGTCCGCCTCGAGGACCTCTCGGAGGTACTCCAACGTCCTCAAGTACTGCGTGAAGATGAGCACTTTCTCGTCGATGGATTTGAGGAAAGTGCGCAGGCGCGCGGCCTTCACATTCGAGGAAATCGCCACGGCCTCTTGTCGGAGTTCCTCCAGACGCTCCCGCTCGTCGAGCCGGAAGAGCGGGCTCTGAGCGAGACGTCGCAGCGTCTCGGCCACGGCGAAAGTGCTGCTCCCAATCTCACGTTGCAGGACGATCAAAGTCAACCGCGCGGTCCACGGCAGGCGACCCGACGCCGACCAGTACGCGTCCCGCACGAATTCCGTCACGTCATCGTAGAGACGGCGCTCCGCGGGGCTCAGGCGGACCGCGAGGCTGTGCACGCGTCGCGGCGGTAGCGTGAATGCAATTCCGCGTCGATTGCGGACCATCACGTCCCGGAGGAGCCCGCGCAACTCCGGCACCCGCATCGGCACCCGTCGGTCGGCGCTCGCGACGTACCGTTCGAGGAACCGGTCATAGGTGTGCAACTGGCCGGGCTTCAGTAGGGTCACGAGGTTGAACAGTTCGTCCATGTCGTTCTGGACCGGCGTCGCGGTGAGCAGCAGCATGTACTTCTTCGAGAGGCCCGCGACGAACCGCCAGTTCAGGCTGAGTCGGTTCTTGAGCCGATGGGCTTCGTCGACGATGATGAGATCCCAGGGCCGAGCCTGGGCCGCACCGCGATGGGGTTCCCGCTTCGCGGTGTCCATCGACGCAATCAGGAACGGCTTTCGGTCCCAATCTCGGACAGATCGAAGGACCGCGAACGGCAGGGAGAACTTCGTCTCCATCTCCTCTCGCCACTGGTCCGTGAGCGCCGCGGGTGTGAGGACGAGCGCTCGATGGATGAGCCCGCGGACCGCGTATTCTTTGAGGACGAGTCCCGCCTCAATCGTCTTGCCGAGGCCGACCTCGTCCGCGAGGATCGCCCGACCCCGCATGTCGCGAAGAACCCGCAGGGCCGTTCGCTCTTGGTGCTCGTACCGTGCGACGCCCTGAAGGACGGGCCATGCGAGGAGCCGATCGAATCCGTGCACGAGCGAGATCCGATGGGCCGTCCCGTTCAAGCGCCACGCGGGGGAGCCTTCGCCGGGCGTCCGGAAGGCTCGAGCGAGGACGTCGCGATCCGAATCGTCAAACCGCAAGGTGAGGGAGGCGTCCGCCGAAGGAGGGGGCTCCCTGGCCGGGAGGGACATGGAGGGGGGATCCCTTCACCTGCCACCGCAGGCAGGACGAAAACGGTCCCCGCGGTAATAATCGTTTGGTTGGCCTTGGTGCGCATTCAGAAATCGCAATCTATGGGTCGATCGCCGCAACCGCCGCCGGAGCAATGCGGTTCGGCCGCCGCCCCCGCAGGAGGGATGGCAGGATCGCGAGGGTGTTAATCCCCGCCAGCCAGAGGTAGGTCGTCTTGATCCCTTCCGCGAAGAGCATCCGCTCCGCATCCGAAATCCCGGGGGTGTTCCCGGATCGAATGATCTGCGTGACCAACGCGTATGGCACGGTGAACGTCGTAATGAGGATCGCGAGGTTCAAACTGATCGTATAACCGACGTTGAAGAAGGTCGCGCGGAACCCGGACGCGATCCCGCGTCGCACCGGTGGGACGGACCCCATGATCGAACTGATGTTCGGGGAGGCGAAGAACCCAAGGCCCGCGCCGAACAGAAGCATGTACACGACGAGATGCGAATACGGAGTCGAGGCGTCGGTCGTCGAGAACAGGTAGAGGGACAGACTGATGATCGCCAGCCCGGACGTGGTGAAGGGCAAATGGCCGTACTTGTCCGAGAGGCGGCCGCTCAAGGGACCCGCCGCGAGGGTGGAGATGTCGAGCGGGATCATGAGGAGACCCGTCGTCAGCGGACTCTGTCTCAACACGAGCTGGAAGTAGAGGCTCAACAGAAGCAGGACGGCGCCGAATGCGATCGCGTTCAGGAGTTGTGCCACGACGCCGCCCGTGAACTCGCGGATCCGCAGGAGCTTCAGGTCGAGCAGGGGATGCGGATGGCGACGCTCGAGGACCACGAACACCCCGAGGCTCACGAACGACACGGCGAGGAGAATCGACACCGTCCTCGTCTCGACGACCCCGTACGCCGCGAGGGTGAGGGCCAGGAGGAGGCTCATGATGAACACGGTGAAGGATGCGAAACCTCCCCAGTCGATCGGGGCCCCGCGCTCGAGCTTCCCGATTTCCCGCAGCCGGAAGTGGGCCCACACGGTGCCGAAGATTCCGATCGGGACGTTCACGTAGAACAGGGCGCGCCAGTCGAGGAACGAAAGAATGATGCCGCTGAGGGTCAGGCCGGCCATCGAGCCCATCCGGAAGGCGACCTGGTTGATCCCGAGGGAGAGACCGAGTTCGTCCGCGGGCGTCGCGTCGACGATCATGGCCGCGCTGTTCGTGAACAGGATCGCGGACCCGAGGCCCTGGACCGCCCGGAACGCGATCACCTGGGCGGGATCGACGGCGAGGCTCGTCAGGAGCGAGCCGACCGTGAACACCGCGAATCCGCTCGTGTACAGCTTGACGCGTCCGACGATGTCGGAGATGCGCCCGATGAGCAAGAGGGCGACCGTGCTCCCGAGGACATAGGCCTGGGTGATCCAGATCGCCTGTTCCGCGTCCGCCCCGAGGCTCGCGGCGACCTGCGGCAGACCCACGATCACGATCCGGGAGTCGATCCCGGCCATCAGCACGCCCACGGTGGTGACCGTCAAGACCGTCCACTTGTATTGGATCCGGCTCGCCTCCGTCGGCGATTGCGGGCCACCCAGCCCTGGGCGACCCAGTTGGCGCGCGACGAAGCAGCCGAAATACGTTAAGGTTCCTACTCACTCGTGGTGACGAGCGAGGTGCCCGGCTCAGGCCACGCTCACACTTTGAATCGGATGGTGGCGGGCGATCAGGTCGCGCGACACGCGGAGGTTCCTTCCGTCCTTCCCAATCGCCCGGCCCTTCTTCGTCGACTCGACGGTCACCGTCGCGTGGACGACGTCCCCCCGCTGTTCGATCTGCACGGACTTGACGTCGAAATTCCGGAAGACGTTCGCGACGAACTTGTCCGGGTGTTCCGAGTACTCGACGACGTGGATGTCCTTGTTGATTAGGCGCTTCAGCTTCGCGATATTCTCGCCCTTCTTGCCGATCGCCTTGCCGATGTCGCCTTCCTTGACGACGAAGATGAGTTTGTCGCCCGCGTCGACGCAGTCCACAACCGTCGTCCGGGTGAGATCCTGGAATAACGCGACGTACTTGATCGTCTGCTCGTCGAAAACGATCTCGGCCATGCGAATCCTAGACGGTCAGGATGTTCGATTCCCCGGGGCTGATCACCGCGACGGCCGCGACGGAAAAGGGCACGCCGCAGGCGGCGCCGAGATCCACGTTCGTGCCGCCGAAGCGGAAGACGCGGATGTCCCCCAGATTCCGAGCGGCTTCCGCGGGACAATTCGAGGCGAGGACCACGAGCTTCGCCTTCTTCGACTTCGCCGCGCGGCGGACTTCGCGCAGGCCGAAGCGCACCTCGCCGGTGTCGGTCGCGACGCGTAGGGCGCGCGGGACGTCGATCACGGGACGACCTCCTGCAAGGGCTCCTCCGGGGCCGGCACCGGGGGCGGAGGCGTCACGGCCGGTTTGGGCTTCGCCACGGCGGTCGGTTTCGGCAGTCCGGGAGGCGGCTTGTAAATCAGGTTCACCGCACCCGTGCCGAGGGTGACGGGCTGGCCCACGATCACGTTCTCCGCGACGCCGTCGAGGTAGTCCACCTCGCCCGTGATCGCCGCACGAAGCAGATGGTGGGCCGTGATCTCGAACGCGGCGCGGGCGAGGACCGACGACTTGCGGCCGGAGATGCCGTGGCGGCCGATCGCTTTCACATCGCCGTCGTTCGTCATCATATCGGAGACGAGCATGATGTGACGGATGTCCACGGTCAGGCCCTGCTCCTGGAGCGTGTTGTACGCCTCGTTCACGATGGCGTTGCGCGCGGCCTCGATCCCGAGGACCTCGTAGATCTCTTGAACCGAGTTCGTGCTGGTCCTCGCGGCGTCGACGTACGGGAGTTCGAGAATCTTCGAGAGGTTCGATCCCTCCGTGTAGATGACGTACCCATCGCCGCGCTTCCGGATGATCGCGCGTGAAATCCCGTCGATGCCCTTGATCTTCATCACACGGACCTGTTCGACCAGGCGCTGGAGCTTCTTGAACGACGGCTCACCCGCCTCGACGACGAGGGCCCTCGCCTTCTTCTCCGCGTTCCCGACCTGGCGTCGGACCTCCTGGATCTCGCCGAGCTTCTTCAGCTTCTCCTCGAGTTCCGACCAGGTGACGCCCCGCGACTTCATGCGGTGATCGTCCGGGTATGCGAGGACGCGCATGTTCACGAGGTCCGTCTCGATCGAGGCGATGTCCTCGAGGGAGGTCATCTCGATCTCGGTCGCGATCTTTCGCATCCGTTCCAGGTCCGTGTGACCCGACTTGACGTACAACTCCATGATCGGGGTCGACGGGACCCGCCGCGCATCGACGATCTCGATGAGCCTCGGGAGCCCGAGCGTGACGTTCATCTCGGCCACGCCGGCGTAGTGGAACGTCCGCATCGTCATCTGGGTCCCGGGTTCGCCGATCGACTGCGCAGACACGATCCCCGCGGACTCGTTCGCGTCGATGACGTGGAGGTCAAACTTCTCGCAGATTTTTTGGAGGACTTCCTGGAGGCGTTTCTTGCTGAGCTTGAGTCCGTGAATTTTCTTCGATAGCTCCGTCACGACGAACCGGGGGAGCCACCGGCCGATCTCCTTCAACCCGTCCATGATCTCCTGCTCGCCCGAGGTGAGCGGCGGTGCCTTCACGGGAATTGTGAGGGGCGCTTCCGGCTCCGCCTCCGTGGCCTTCGCCGAGGGCCTCTTCGCGCGGGCTGCGGGCTTGGCCGCCTTCTCGCGCTTCGGGGCAGGCTTCGCCTCCGCGGGGGCGGTGCCGAGTTTCTTGAGGACTTTCTCGGCCTCCTTCTTCGGGATGAACTTCGCGAGGCGCTCGGGCTTCGATGCCGCGAGCTTCTCCAGCGTGAAGCCGGCGTCCGCCAGAATCTCGGCGGTCTTCTTCGAGATTCCGCGGTTCCGCAACGCCTGAATCGTCGTCGCTCGGGCCATCCTCACTCCTCCGACGGAGGCTCTTCCTCCTCGACCTCGACCTCTTCCTCGGAAATCTCAACGTACATATCCTTCTCCGTAAGGCCGTAGGAGGCCATCTCCTGCTCCCGGAGCCGCTCCTTCCATGAAGGCTCCTCCCCGAGGACATCTTGCAAGATGTCGTCGATGTCGACCGCACGCCCCTGGACGCTGCGGGACGGATCCACGCCATCCTCCCCGAACTTGAACTGGATGATCGTGTCCGCCGTGTTCCGGACGGTGCCGTCCTCTTTCACCTTGAGGTCCTCGAGGGCATTGATCAAGCGGCGCTGCATGTAGCCGGATCGAGACGTGCGGACGGCCGTGTCCACGAGGCCTTCGCGTCCGCCCATCGCGTGGAAGAAGTACTCCGTCGGATGGAGGCCGCTCTTGTACGACGACTTCACGAAGCCTTTCGCCTCCGCGCCGAGGTCGCCCTTCTTGAAGTGGGGGAGCGTCCGGTTCCAGTACCCACGGCTCAAGCGCTCCCCGCGGACCGCCTGCTGGCCGATCGATCCGGCCATCTGGGAGAGGTTCAGCATCGAGCCGCGAGCCCCGGATCGAGCCATGATCACCGCGCTGTTCTCGATGCCGAGGTGCTTGCCCGCGATCTGGCCGGCCTGGTCCCGCGCGCGGCCGAGGATCTTCATCGCTTCGACCTCGAGCGTCTCTTCGAGGGACCGACCGGGCATCTGCTCGAGCTCGCCCCTCTTGTACGACTCCACGAGGTCCTCGACCTTCTCGATCGCGGTCTTGAGGACGTCCGTGATCTGCTTCTTCGCCTCCTCCGGGATGTCCTCGTCGTCGATGCCGGTCGTGAAGCCGCGGATCATGATCGCGCCGATCGCCATCTTCGTGGCTCGGTCGATGAACTCCCGCGCGGCATCCGGGCCGTAGTCCCGGGCCAGCTTGTCCACGATCTTGCCCTTGAAGGCGCCGATCGCGTTCTCGTCGATCGTGCCGGACGCGATGACGCCGTTCTTGATCACGACGAGCGAGTCTTCCTCCTTCAGCTCCTTCAAGCCGATGTCGCCTTTCGGCGCGATCGAGGACTTGAACGTCATGCTGAGGTTCTTCGGCAGGATCGCGGAGAACAGCGCTTTGCCGGACCAGAACTCCTTCCCGCCTTTCTTGATGTCCGGCTGCGGAAGGTCCCGCATGTCGATCTTGGTGAGGATGAACGTGACCTCCTCCCGGGTGAACTTGCTCTCCTTGTGGGTCAAGAGGAACGAGCCGGAGATGTGATCGTGAATGCCGCCGATCACCGGGCCGCCGAACCGCGGGGAGAGGATGTGTTCCTGCACCCGCATGAGGACCCGGGCCTCTGCGCGCGCCTCTTCGCTCTGCAGCACATGCAGGTTCATCTCGTCGCCGTCGAAGTCCGCGTTATAGGGGGGACACACGGCCAGGTTGAAGCGGAACGTCTTATGGGGCATGACGCGGACCTCGTGCGCCATCATCGACATCCGGTGCAGGGAGGGCTGCCGGTTGAACAACACGATGTCGCCGTCGACGAGTTGCCGCTCGACCGTGTAGCCGATCTCGACGGCCTCGGCGACGACTTCCGCGTTCTTCTCCGTCACGCGGATCCGCCGGCCGTCCGGCCGGATGACGTAGTTCACCCCGGGCGCGTATTCGCCCAGGGGACCGAGCGGCGTCGGACCCCGCTTCACCCACTGCTTGACAATGTCCAGATTGTACGCTTGGACGTGGACGGGGACGGTCAGCTCGCGGGCCGCCTCGACCGGCACGCCGACCTCGTTGATCGACAAGATCGGGTCCGGAGAAATCACCGTCCGGGCGCTGAAGTTCACGCGCTTGCCCGACAGATTCGAACGGAATCGGCCTTCCTTGCCTTTCAACCGCTGGACGAGCGTCTTCAGCGGACGTCCGGACCGGTGCCGGGCGGGCGGAATGCCCGACGTCTGGTTGTCGAAGTACGTCGTCACGTGATATTGAAGGAGCTCCCACAGGTCCTCTACGATGAGCTGGGGCGCGCCGGCATCCCGATTCTCGCGGAGGCGCTGGTTGATCCGCAGGACGTCGACGAGCTTGTGCGTCAGGTCGTCCTCCGAGCGGTCTCCGCTCTCCAGGGTGATCGATGGGCGAACGGTCACTGGCGGGACGAGCAGCGCGGTCAAGACCATCCACTCCGGTCGGGCGACCTCCGGATTCATCCCGAGGACGCGGAGGTCCTCGTTCGGGATCCGCTCCAGGCGCTCGCGCACCTCTTTCGGCGTGAGCTTGTGGCCGTCCTCCCGGAACGTCGTCGGCTTGTCGAGGGTGACCTTGCCCTGTTCCTCGCCGCAATGCGGACACCGCTGGCGTTTCTGCGCCTCGCGGGCGGTCTCCTTCG
>Ga0209470_1003806_pt1 | contig 10253 bp, 9 predicted proteins | sample GraSoiAngelo_125_FD_185882 | JGI IMG/M metagenome (GOLD analysis project Ga0209470, IMG submission 185882) | Grasslands soil microbial communities from the Angelo Coastal Reserve, California, USA - 14_0927_05_40cm (SPAdes) (version 2) | ecosystem: Environmental > Terrestrial > Soil > Grasslands ... | reverse complement strand
AACCGGTGGCGACCGTGAGAATGTTTGGATCGAAGATGATGTCGTTCGGTGCGAAGTCGGCCTGCTCGGTGAGCAATTTGTAAGCGCGGGCGCAGATCTCGACCTTGCGCTCGAAATTGTCGGCCTGGCCTTGTTCGTCAAATGCCATCACGATCACAGCTCCGCCGTATCGTCTAACGAGTCGCGCCTGGCGCAGGAATTCTTCTTCGCCGTTTTTCAAGCTGATCGAATTCACGACCGCTTTGCCCTGCACGCATTTCAGGCCGGCCTCGATCACGTTCCACTTTGAGCTGTCGATCATGATTGGAATCCGCGAAATCTCCGGTTCGCTCGCGATCAAATTCAAGAAGCGCGTCATCGCTGCTTCCGAATCGATCATTGCCTCGTCCATATTGACGTCGAGGATATTGGCGCCGCCTTGCACTTGTTGACGCGCAACCGCCAGCCCGCCGTCGAAGTTCCCGTTCAAGATCACTTTCGAAAACTTTGGAGAGCCGGTGATGTTTGTCCGTTCGCCGATCACAACGAACCCCATCTCCGGCGTAATGTTCAGCGGCTCGAGACCGGACAGTTGTAGTGCGTTATTCCGTGTGCTCTCCGAAATTTGACGCGGCTTGCAATCGCGTACCGAATTCCGGATCGCGCGAATGTGTTCGGGCGTTGTTCCGCAACAACCGCCAACCAGATTGAGCCAGCCGTTTTCGGCCCAGCGTTTTAATTTTGGAGCGAGTGTCTCGGGCGTTTCCGGAAACCCGGTTTCGGAAAGTGGATCCGGCAAACCCGCATTTGGATAAGCGCTGACGTAAACTGGTGCCACGCGAGCCAGCTCTTCAATAAATGAATTCATTTCATCCGGACCGAGCGAACAATTCAACCCGACCACCAGCGGATTCACGTGCGCGACTGAAATGAGAAATGCTTCTACGGTCTGACCGCTCAACGTTCGACCCGCTTTGTCCGTCACCGTTCCAGAAACAATGAGCGGCAATTTTTTTCCTCTCTGTTCGAAGACGTCGGCGACAGCGAAGAGGGCCGCCTTACCGTTCAAAGTGTCAAAGATCGTTTCGACCAGGAGAAGATCGACATTTCTTTCTACCAGCGCGCTGATCTGCTCGAAATAAGCCTGACGCAATTGATCGAACGTAACGGCGCGAAATCCTGGATCGTTTACGTCCGGCGAGATGGAAGCCGTGACCGGCAGGGGGCCGATCGATCCGCCCACGAAGCGGCGAGTGCCCGTTTGTTTTGTAACACGGTCGGCTACGCGACGCGCGACGTTCGCGGCCGACATGTTCATTTCACGGATTAGCGCGCGAAGTTCGATATCATCCATCACGCGTTGGAAAAAACTCTGATCTTTGTGGCCGTTTGTCGGTTCGCTTTGGAATAAGAAATCGTGCAGCCCGATCGCGGTCGCATTGAAAGTGTTCGTCTCGATGATGTCAGCTCCGGCATCCAGATATTCGGCGTGAATTTCCTCGACGACTTGCGGCTGGGTTAAGTTGAGCAACTCAAGACATCCTTTGAGATCCTTGCCCTTCCAATCGCGAAAGCGTTTACCGCGGTAATCTTGCTCGGATAATTTCCGGCGCTGGATCATCGTGCCCATCGCGCCGTCGAGGACAACGATGCGCTCGCGCAAAAGCGCTTCGAGGGGATAAACGTCAGTCGGCATGTTGGCGAAGAACTAAGCGGTGTTTATGCCAACATCAAGAAACAAATCTACGCATCATGATATGTAGATGTGTTAGGGTCTCTTCCTCTCACCCTCACCCTTCGTCTTCTCTGACTCCGACTGAGATCAAGACTAAGCGGAAGTTGGTAGGGGCGATTTGGTGAACCGCCCCTACCTCAACTGCTGGCACGCAGCCGTTCGAGAAATGACTCGCCTTGACCGCGCAGTCGCTCTTCGAGCTTCTTTGTGCAATCGCAATCACAACAGGCCCATCGCTCGGTGCCGTTCTCGTGCCGGCAGTTGCGCCGCGAATGCGCGTCCTTGACCCTAAGAAGCTCGAAGTATTTCTCCCAATAAGGCCGTTCTTCCGCCAGCGGCGGATCACAAAAACAGGTTTCGACCCATGTTGCAACGCCGTCGGCGTTCAAGCGCGCTTCGTTCATATTATAAATGTACTCGTTCCCGGCGATGGAACCCTTGCCAAGCGTACCGTCACCGATCGAGCGCAACAGGGACTCCGATTTGCCCGCTTTTACTTTTGCTTTGACGAGATAGCGCACGAGCGAATGTAGCATTGTGGCGTTCTGCCGCCAGGGACGGCGGCAGCTACAACGCGATTACTTCTGTTTGTCATTCCGAGCGGAGTCGAGGAATCTCTTACTATCTCTGAAATATTTAGAGATGTCTCGGCTTCGCTCGACATGACATTTAACTGCGGCTCGATCGTGCTTTGCAATCGCAAGATCGACAATTAGATCTCCGGAATGAATTCGCTCCGGATTTACCGGATTTGCCACGCTGTCTTCGATTGGATTGCAGGCCTGGAGGCAATTCGTCTTTTCAAGATTTTGAATCGCGATCAGCGGAACACGTTCATCGCCTGTTTCCTTGGCTGGGCGCTCGATGCGCTCGATTTTTTTCTGGTCACGTTCGTGCTCATCCCGATCGGCCACGATTTCGGGCAGACCGTCCCCAAAGTCGCGTTCGCGATCACACTAACGTTGATGATGCGTCCAGTCGGCGCGTTCATCTTTGGTTTGCTCGGCGACAAATTTGGCCGGCGCATTCCACTAATGGCCGACATCATTTTCTATTCGGTGATGGAACTGCTCACCGCGTTCGCGCCAAATTTCACAATCTTTTTGATCTTGCGCGCGTTGTTTGGCATCGGCATGGGCGGCGAATGGGGACTCGGCGCGTCGCTGGCGATGGAATCGCTGCCGACGCAAACGCGCGGGCTCTTCTCGGGAATTTTACAGCAGGGCTACGCCGTCGGTTATCTCCTCGCCGCGCTTGTTTACTGGATCGTCTTTCCACATTTTGGCTGGCGCGGATTGTTTATCGCCGGCGCGCTGCCGGCGTTCCTGGTCATTTACATTCGCGCTCATGTTCCGGAGTCGCCAGTGTGGCAACGCCAGCGTAGTCAACAAAAACCGAAACTGAGAATGTCGATCTTTCTCAAGCAACACGGCGTCTTATTCATTTATGCCGCACTGCTCATGACCGCTTTCAACTACATGTCGCACGGCACACAGGATCTATATCCGACGTATTTGGAGAAACAGCGCGGTTTTGGCGTGAGCGCAAAATCGATGATCAGTATTGTTTATGCAACCGGCGCGATCTGCGGCGGTGCGGTGATGGGTTTTCTTTCGCAACAATGGGGACGTCGGCGCGTCATTATCCTGTCGGCGATCTGTGGAATGTTGCTCATACCGCTTTGGATTTTCGCACCGAGCACAACGCTGCTCATAATGGGCGGATTCCTCATTCAGTTCATGGTGCAAGGCGCATGGGGGGTGGTGCCGGTGCATTTGAACGAGCTCTCGCCGCCGGAATTTCGCGGGACGTTTCCCGGGCTCGCTTATCAGTTGGGAAATTTCGCCGCGGCTTATGCTGCTCAACAGCAGGCTTGGTTAGCAGAACATTTCCGTTCGTCTAATGGACAACCAAATTACGCCATCACCATGGCACTGGTAGAAGCGGTGGTCTTTCTGGTAATAATTGTTCTCGCGGCGATCGGACGCGAGGAACGCGGGAAGGAATTCTAATCCTGCTTGAGTGACGACGGTACCAGCCCCGGTCCCTCGCCTGGCGGTGGCGCAGCTGCGCTTCTCGATGCGTGATAAACGCCCGCACCGTAACGCTGTTCCACAATTGCCTCCGCGATTCTATCCGCGAGTGCTTCGCGATATTCGGCATCGCGCGCTTCGCCGCCTTCCAATCGATTGCTCAAAAAACCGCATTCAACCAGCACCGCCGGGTATTTGGCCAGGCGCAAGACGCGGAAATTTGCCGAATGCACGCCACGATTGGCTGAATGAGGGATCGTCATGAGCTTGGATTGGATCCGGCGCGCCAGGTCAATCGAGTTTGCCGAATGGTAATACGTTTCGAAACCGTGAATCCCGCGCCGGCGCGAATCGTTAAAGTGGATACTGACAAAAATGGAATTCTTCTGGGCGTTCTCAATCGCCACGCGCTCTTCGAGTGGAATAAATACGTCGGTTGAACGTGTCATCACGATTTTCAGTTGCGATTCACGCAGCTTGCGAGAGAGACGTTTGGCGACATCGAGATTCGCGATTTTCTCCGCGCCGCCAAATTTGCGGTAAGCACCGTTGTCTTTGCCGCCGTGGCCCGCATCGACAACGACAGTGCTGAAAGATTTGCTGGTGTCTTTTGTACCGGTCTCAGCCGGCCCCCGTCCGGTGGCGCAAGCACCCAGGAACCCTGACAAAACAAGGAGGAGGAGTCGAAAACTCAGTCGAGACATTGCACCTTCTTACATTATAACACGTTGCCCTGCCAAAGGTTTCTGGATAGGCATCGTTCTCTATGGCAGCAAAGTTCGGGCCGAAAGTTTGTTGCCTCGCAGAAAAACCGCTTGTTTTTTGTGCGACCGGATTTAAAGGCGTTTACTCTAACTTATGCGCACCCGATTCTTTTTGTATTCGCTCCTTTGTGTAGTCCTGGCCGGTAGCATTGCCTTCGCCGCAAAACCGACACCTGCTCCGAAAGCGGCCGCGACTGCCACGCCTGCGCCGACCGTCTCCAAGCGGGTGGTCGATCAAACCGCGCAGACCATCATTTATTGTTATCACCGCTTAGTAGACAAAGTCCGTTACCCCGGCACCGAAATCACGCCGGCGGTGTTCGAAGCGGAAATGAAGGAACTGAAGGATCGGGGCATTACTGTGATCAGTTTACAGGATCTCCTGGCTTGGAAGCGCGGTGAAAAAAACATTCCGCCGCGCTGCGCCGTGATCTCGTTCGATGATGGCTGGAAATCGCAATATGAAGTCGCCTGGCCGATCATGAAGAAATTCGGCTACACCTTTACCATGTTCATCTACACCGAGGGGGTGGCGGGCGGCAGCCTCGGTGGTGGACAAGCGATCACTTGGGAAATGCTGGCCGATATGCGCGACAACGGGATCGACATCGAAGCGCATTCCGCGACGCACCAGGATTTGCGCGAAGGCCACACCATCATGGTTGCTGAACCGGGCGGAAAGCGAACCAAAAAGAAACTGACCGGCGCGGAATACGAACAATGGGTCCAGAATGAAGTTGTTGGTTGCAAGCAATTGCTCGAACAACGGCTCGGCATCAGGGTGAATTGCTTCGCCGTGCCGTTTGGCACTTACAACGAGCACGTCAAAGAAATCGCGCGCAACGCCGGTTACGAAGCGATGTTCACCGTTTACGGCCAACCGATTACTTACACTTCACCGATGGACGCACTCGGCCGCTATGCGATCGAAGCGAACAAGCCGAAAGTTTTTGAAGACGCTGTGAAAATGATCGCGACTTCGAGCGGTGGTCCCGGCGGGCCGGCGATCGCGGAAGTCGGTGCGGCCAATCTGTCGACCGAGCCTGCCGACGGGACGACCGTTCGAACTGCGCTGCCGTTAATTAAAGCGAACTTGAGTGCGATTGGACAGATCGATCCGGCCAGCGTGCAATTGCGCGTCAGCGGTTTGGGAGTTGTTCCGGCGACGTTCGATCCGAAATCTGGTGTCGTTTCATATCAAGTCACGCAGAAGTTGCGCGAGAAAAGCTGCACCGTGATTCTGAGTGCGAAATCCGGTGACAAGAAAGTCGAGACACATTGGACGTTCGGAATTGACGATACCGGCGCCGCAACATCGACATCTCCAACTGCAACGCCGAAGAAATAACCGCGCCTTTTATGCGCGTTGTTGGTAGCGAATGTTTTCGCAACTGGGCGACAAACTGCAGGAGATCTTTAAGGACCTCCGCGGTCACGGAAAAATCAGCGAGGAGAACATTGATGCCGCGCTGCGCCAGGTGCGGCTCGCGTTGCTCGAAGCCGACGTCGATTTTCAAGTCGCGAAGAACTTCATCGCACGCGTCAAAGAAAAAGCGCTGGGCGAAGCCGTGCTGCGCAGCATCACGCCCGGTCAGCAGATCGTTAAGATTTTTTACGATGAATTGTCGATCTTGCTCGGCGGCGATGCGGCGCCGCTTGAGCTCGGCAAACCTGGCAGAATTCTGATCGTCGGATTGAACGGCTCCGGCAAAACAACTTCGGCGGCAAAGCTTGCGTTGCTGCTTAAGAAGCAAGGTCGCGCGTCGCAGTTGAGCGCCTGCGATTTGCATCGGCCGGCGGCGATCGAGCAACTCGCCACGCTCGGGAAGCAAATTGACGATCCGGTTTTCACTCCGGATCCGAACGAGAAAAATGTCCAGCGCGCCGCGGCTGCCGCGATTGCATCGCAAGATCGACATCCGACTAACATCGAGATCTTCGACACGGCTGGCCGGCAGGAAATCGATGCCGCGTTGATTGAGGAGCTCAAAGAGCTCAAAGAATTTTTACAGCCGCAGGAAACGTTGCTCGTGGTCGACGCCGCGACCGGTCAGCAAGCGGTCAGCGTCGCGACGCATTTTAATGACGCTTTAGAAGTCACCGGAATCATTTTGACCAAGCTCGATGGCGACGCGCGCGGAGGCGCGGCGTTGTCCATGCGCGAAGTGACGCAGCGCCCGATCAAATTTGTCGGCACCGGTGAAAAGCTCGACCAATTCGAAGCGTTTGTGCCGGAGCGTCTGGCCGGCCGGATTTTGGGAATGGGCGACGTAGTTGGTCTGGTTGAAAAAGCGGCCGAAACAATCGAGATCGAAGATGCAGAGCGCCTGGAGCGGAAGCTGCGGAGCGCGTCGTTCGATTTCAACGATTTCCTCGGACAGTTCAAAATGCTCCGAAAAATGGGCCCGGTCGAAAATGTCCTTGGCATGCTGCCGGGCATGCGTAACGTGCAGGGCCTCTCGATTGACGAGAAGCAGCTTAAGCGCACCGAAGCCATCGTGCTTTCGATGACCAGCGAGGAGCGGACGCGCCCCGAAATTTTGAACGCGCGGCGTCGTCAGCGGATCGCTCGCGGCAGCGGCTCGACCGTCACCGAGGTAAACGATTTGATCCGTCGCTTCGATCAGATGAAAAAGATGATGAAGAACGCGGGCAAAATGAAAAAGATGATGGCGCAAATGGCGCGAATGAAAAAATAATATGGCAGTTGCAATCAGATTACGAAGAGAAGGAGCGTTGAATCGCCCCTATTTTAAAGTCGTGGTCACGGACAAACGCAGTCCGCGCGATGGAAAATTTATTGAGATCGTCGGGACGTACGATCCGAAAAAGGCTGGACAAAACAGCACCCTGAAGCTTGATCGAATCGAGCATTGGATCAGCAAAGGCGCGCAGCCGTCGGACACCGTTCGCAGCTTGATTAAGAAAACTAAAAATCCAGAGGCTGCGGCGAAAGAAGCAGCCGCGGCGGCAGCCAAAAAAGCTGCCCCCGCGCCAAAACCAGCGCCGGCGCCAGCTCCGGTTGCAGCGGAGCCATCAGAACCAGCGGCAGCGCCAGCCGAAACGACGGCGCCTATGCCTGAGTCTGAGCCAGCGCCTCCAACCGAAAGCTAATTCGTGTCGATCCGTGTTCATTCGTGGTTAGTTTTTGCCTAATGAAAGAGTTTCTCGAATTCATCATTCGGCAGCTGGTCGAATTTCCCGACGACATGGTGCTAACCGAAATTCCGAGCGGCAAGATGACCATTTTCAAAGTGCAACTGCGTCAAAGCGATGTCGGCCGCATCATCGGTCGGAACGGGCAAACGATTCATGCCATTCGCGCGATGCTGAATAGCTCCGCATCGCGTCACGGCCAGCGGGCCACCCTCGAGATCGTCGAGTAGGTTTCGGTATCGATTCGATGTTGGACGTTCGGCGCTGGGCGTTCGACGTTTCTTCTGAATGAAGATCGACATTCTCACATTGTTCCCCGAAATCTGCCGCGCGCCGTTGAGCGAGAGTATGATGAAGCGGGCGCAGGAAAGTAAGATTGTCGATCTTCGCATTCATAACCTGCGCGATTGGACAAAAGACAAACATCACATCGTCGATGACGCGCCATTCGGCGGCGGGCAAGGGATGGTGATGAAACCGGAACCAATCTTCGCCGCAGTGGAGGATCTGAAACAGTCAGCAATCAAAAACCAGCAATCAAAAATCATCCTGATGTCACCGCCTGGACGACGCCTTAATCAAAAGATGGCGACAGATCTTTCCAAAGAGTCGCATCTTATCGTCATCTGCGGGCATTATGAAGGCGTCGATCATCGTGTGATCGAGCATCTTGTCGATCTGGAGATTTCGCTCGGTGATTACGTGCTCACCAACGGCGCGATCGCGGCTGTCGTGCTAGTCGATGCAGTCGTGCGTTTGCTGCCTGGAGTCTTGGGCCACGAGCACTCCGCGATCGACGATTCATTTAGCGCAGGATTGCTCGAAGCACCGCAGTATACGCGGCCCGCTGAATTTCGTGGCTGGAAAATTCCTGAGGTTTTGCTTTCCGGCAATCACGCTGAGATCGCGAAATGGCGAATAGAGGAAGCGCGGAAGCGCACAAAACAAAATCGCCCGGACTTGCTGGATTAATCGCGTACGCGTCCCAGCACAATGCAAGCGTTGATCCCGCCGAAGCCGAACGAATTGCTCATGACGTAATTCAATTCGGCGGCGCGGCCATGATTTGGAACAACATCAAGGTCGCACGCAGGATCGGGATTTTGATAATTGACCGTCGGCGGCACCCATTGTCGATCTAACGCCAGCGCGCAGAGCGCGGCTTCGATCGCGCCGGTCGCGCCGAGCGGATGCGCGTGGTACCCTTTCGTTCCGCTCACCGGAATCTTTTTGGCGTGCTCGCCCAGAACCTCTTTGATCGACATCGTCTCGGCGCTGTCGTTCAACTGCGTCGAGCTGGCGTGAGCGTTCACATAGTCGATTTGCTCGGGCGCCACGTGCGCGTCTGCGAGCGCGTCACGCATCGCGCGAATGCACGAATCACCGCTTGGCAACGGAGTCGTCATATGAAACGCGTCGTTGTTTAAACTGTACCCGAGAACTTCGGCGTAAATTTTCGCGCCGCGTGTCCGCGCGTGTTCGAGTTCTTCGAGGATGAGCGACGCTGCGCCTTCGCCCATCACAAATCCGTCGCGCAACTTGTCGAACGGGCGACACGCAAATTGCGGGTCTTCACAACGGCTCATTGTTTTGATGATGTCAAAAGCGCCGATCGTGATCGTGGTCAGCGGCGCTTCCGCACCGCCCGCAACAACGACATCGGCGAAATCGTCGCGGATGTAGCGGAGCGCTTCGCCAACCGAGACAGTCCCGCTCGCGCAACTGTTGGAATTCGTTGTGCCAACTCCCCGAAATCCGAAATCGATCGCGATGTTCGAATGGGCCGAGCCGCCGAACACCTGCACTGCGAGCGTTGGCTGAACTCCGCGCGCGCCTTTTTTCAAAAAGCGAATGTATTGCTCTTCCGCTTTGCAGACGCCGCCGAGCGCCGTCCCGAAACTGACTCCGATCCGGTCTTGCGGTTTTTCGCGCGAATATTCGATTCCGGCGTCGTCGAGCGCGAGCTTTGCCGACGCGACTGAAAATTGGGCGTAGCGATCGAGCCGTTTCAAACGATGCGGCGGAAAAAATTCCTCCGCGTCCCAGTCCCGAATTTGGCCCGCGACACGGACACCGAACCCGCTCACGTCGAAACCGGAAATTGGACCGATGCCGGTTTTCTCGGCGAGAATACCTTTCCAAAAACCATCGACGCCTTTCCCGATGCAAGTGATGGGACCGAGGCCGGTGATGACAACGCGTCGTCGATTCATGCGGTCACCGTGTTGGCGCGTCCTTCGACATAGCTCTTCATACAACGCAAAGTTTTGTTGGCAACGTTACCGATGAAAAAGTTTCCGATGATTTTGTCGGCCAACGGCACCAGAATCTTCACCCGAAAATTCAGGTCGTGCAGAATTGTCACCAGCACGCCGTCTGGTCGTTCATCGAATGTCCAAACGACATGCATGCCTTTGGTAAACGCTTTTAAATGATGAAAATGAATTTCGACACGATCGTGATCGATGATTTCCTCCGAAGTCCACTTGATTGGAATGCCCGAGCGCCACGCCGCCATCACCACCACGTTGCGGGTGCGACTGCGCTCCAAGTAACGAATGTAGCGGTAGTGCGGCAAGATTTTCG
>Ga0209470_1003802_pt1 | contig 10257 bp, 7 predicted proteins | sample GraSoiAngelo_125_FD_185882 | JGI IMG/M metagenome (GOLD analysis project Ga0209470, IMG submission 185882) | Grasslands soil microbial communities from the Angelo Coastal Reserve, California, USA - 14_0927_05_40cm (SPAdes) (version 2) | ecosystem: Environmental > Terrestrial > Soil > Grasslands ... | reverse complement strand
CTCCACCCAGCCGCGCGGGACACTCTCGGCATCGCGGTCGTAGAACAGCGGCACCACCTCGGTTTCGAGCAGACGGTACAGCTGCTCGGCATCGGCCGCATCGCCGTCTAGACCCGCCGGCAGGGGGGTGGACGGAATCGCCCAGCCGTTCGGCCCATCGTAACCCTCCGCCCACCACCCGTCCAGCGTGCTGAGCTGCGGCACGCCGTTCAGGGCCGCCTTCATGCCACTCGTGCCGCATGCCTCGAGCGGTGCCCGCGGCACGTTGAGCCAGAGGTCCACGCCCTGCACCAAGCTGTGGGCGAGATGCATGTCGTAGTCCTCGATGAAGGCGATCCGGCCCTCGAACCGGGCTTCCCGCGTGTGGGCGTACACCCGCTGGAGGACCTGTTTGCCGGGCTCGTCGCCCGGATGCGCCTTCCCCGAGAACACGATCTGCACTGGGCGCCAGGGGTTGACGAGCAGCCGCTGCAGCCGGTCGAGATCGCGGAAGATCAGGTCGGCCCGCTTGTACGTCGCGAAGCGGCGGCCGAAGCCGATCGTGAGGGCTTCCTGATCGAGCAGGGTCCCCGCGCCTACGAGGTGCAGGGCCTCCTTCCATTGGTCCGCCCAGCGCCGCCGCGCCTGCTCCCGGATGCTCCGCATCAGATGGGACTTGAGCTCCTTGTGCACGGCCCACAGGGCGATGCCGTCAAGCTCGAGGACCTCGTCCCAGAACGCGGGGTCGTCCACGCGCGCCAGCCAATCCGGCCCGAAATGCGAGTCGAACAGAGTCAGGATCCGGTTCGCCATCCAGGTGGCGACGTGGACGCCGTTCGTGACGTGGCCGATCGGCACGCGCGCGACCTCGCGGTCGGGCCAGAGCGGGGCCCAGATGCGGCGGGACTCTTCCCCATGGCGGCGCGACACTGCGCTGACCCGCGCCGAAAGGCGGATAGCCGCGACGGGCATATGAAAGCGGTCGTGGTCGGCCACCGGATGATGGCCGAGGCGGAAGAAGGCCTCGCGGCTGACCCCCATCTCCTGCCACACCGGGCCGATGCACTGCTCCACCTGCTCGAGCGAGAACGTATCGTGCCCCGCGGGTACCGGCGTGTGGGTCGTGAAGACGCTCGTCGCGCGCACCCGGCGCACGGCTTCCGCGAACGAGGTCCCTCGGGTCACGAGCTCTCGCACCCGCTCGACCAGCATGAAGGCGGCGTGTCCTTCGTTCGCGTGCCAGGCGGCCGGGTCGTATCCCAGGACATGCAGCACTCGCACGCCGCCCACGCCGAGGATCCATTCCTGCCGCAGCCGCAGCTCGGGCCCGCCGGCGTAGAGCCGATGGCAGAGCCCGCGGTCCGCGGGATCGTTTTGCTCGAGGTCGGTATCCAGAAGAAAGATCGGGACGCGGCCCACCATCACACGCCAGGCGCCGACGCTCACGTGGCGCCCGGACATTCGGACTGTGGCGAGGCACGGATCGCCCTTTGCCCCGCGCACCGGCTGCAACGGGGTCGCGGCCCGGTCGAAGCGCTCCTCCGCATCCTCCTGCCATCCGTCGAGCCGTAGTCGCTGGTCCGAGTATCCCTTCGTGTAGAACAGCCCGACGCCGACGAGCGGGACGCCCAGGTCAGACGCCGCCTTGCACTGGTCGCCGGCGAGGACGCCGAGACCCCCGGAGTAGATCGGCACCGAGGCATGCAGCCCGAACTCGGCGCAGAAATACGCGATCGGCCGGTTGACGAGCTCGGGATACGAGGCGGCGAACCAGGTGCCGGCGGACGTCGCGTCGCGCGCGGCCGCAGCGGCGACGGCGTCGTACAGGCGCAGGAACTCGGGGTCCGTTGCGCAGGCGGCGAGCCGCACGGCGTCGACGCGTCGCAGCAGCTCGATGGGATTGTGCCGGGTGAGGTGCCACAGCGCCGCATCGAGCAGGCGGAACAACGCCCGCGCGTTGCGGTTCCAGCTCCACGACAGGTTGGCGGCGACGCCGGCCAGTCCCCCGATCCTTCCGGGGAGGGCTAGGCCGCTGGGGGGGGGGTGGGTCATCCCGCCTGCAAGCTAAGGCGGGGCGGATGTGCCTGGGAAGCGCGCCACGCAGGAGCGGGCCCGCCCCGGCCCAACGGTCGCGCGTTCGAGTGACCCGACACAATGGTCACAGGCTGAGACGCCCGCACGTTACGCCGGCGCGCCGGGCGACGTCTTTACGCAGGGAAGCAGTCCAACCCTCCCTCACAACCGAACGGCACCCAACGTTGCTTGCGACCGCAGCGCGCCCTCGGCTTCACCGGACTCTGGCCGGCGCCGACGTGACGGTCATCGTCCCCGCCTACAACGAGGCGGCGAGCGTGGCCGACACGATCCGCAGCCTCCAGGCCCAAACCGAACGGCCGTTCGAAATCACCGTGGTGGACGACTGCTCCACGGACGGCACCGGCGACGTGGCCCGCGCGCTGGGCGTGACGGTCGTCCGGCCGCCGCACAACACCGGGTCCAAGGCGGGCGCGCAGAGCTTCGGGCTGCGTCGCGTCCGCACACTGCTCACCGTCGCGATCGATGCCGACACGGTGCTCGCGCCGGACGCCCTCGAGCGGCTGCTCCCGGCGTTCGAGCGACCGGAGGTCGCGGCGGCGTGCGGGTTCGTGCTGCCGCAACGCGTGCGCAGCGTGTGGGAGCGGGGGCGCTACATCGAGTACTTGTTCGCCTTCACCTTCTACAAGCAGCTGCAAGAGTACTACGGCAAGCCGCTCATCTCCTCGGGCTGCTTCTCGATGTACCGCACGGCCATCCTGCGGGAGCAGGGCGGTTGGTCCGATCGCACGATGGCCGAGGACATGGACCTGACGTGGAGCCTGTATCAGGGAGGCCACGCGGTGCGCTTCGTGCCCGAGGCGGTGTGCTACCCGATCGAGCCCCGCACCTTCACCTTGATGGCGACGCAGCTGCGCCGCTGGTCGCACGGGTTCGTCCAGAACGTGCGACTGCACTGGCGCGGCCTGCTCACCGTGCCGTATCTCCGCTCCGCTGTGGCCGTAGCGTTCTGGGACGCGACGATCGCCGCCGCCGTGTACCTTCTGCTGCTGCCGCTCCTCGCCGTCGTGCTCCGGAGCCCCTGGATCCTGCTCGGCTACGTGATCGACGCCCCCGCCGTGCTCGTCCCCGTGCTCGCCGGCGCGGCCCGCCGCCGGGAGATCCGCCGCGCGCTAGCGAGCGTCCCCGCGTTCTTCGTGCTGCGCACCGTGAACGCGCTCTTCTTCCTGCGCGCGGTGTGCGCCGAGCTCGTGCTCGGCCGCTCGCTGCGCGTGTACGAGAAGGGGCACTGACGATGTCAGTCGGAATGCCGGGGACAGGGATCGGCGGGATGTTCTACCTGCTGAGCGCGCTCGCGACGCCGCTTTCCGAAGCGTCCCGCCGGATGCGGCGAGGAGCCGCGGAAGCCGACGCCGGCGGTTGGCGCCCGGTGGCCAGCCAGATGGCTCTGGCGGCCGGCATCCTCGCGGGGATGTGGGCGACGGGCTGGTTGCTCGGGGTCGCGCTGCACGCGGCGCACTCGGTCGGGAGGCTGCTGGCCGGACCGCCTCCGAGCAACGCACTCCGCACCGCCGCGCTGCTGCTGTCGTTCGGTACGCTCGCTACAGTGCTGCTCGGCGTCGAGCTGCTGCGGCTCTGGTTCCACCGCAGGCCGGACGAGCGTGCGCGTGCAGCTGAGCCGATCGCGCGCCCCAGCCGGATAGTCGCGGTGGGCGCCGGTCGCCGCCGGACGCGGACGTTCTTTGCGCTGGTGCTGCTCGAGGCGCTCGCGGCGAGCCATCCGCGCCGCGCGACCGGGCAAAGCGGGAGCCCGGCGGCCGTCGCGCTCGCCCGAGCGGATTCGGCGTTCGCCGCGGGCAGCACACGCACTGCGGCGCGGAACTACGGGGCCGTGCTCGCCGCCGACCCCGACAACTCCCGCGCCGTGTTTCGTCTGGCGCAGCTCTCGCGGGGGGACCCGGCCGTGGCGCTGCAGCTGTTCCAGCGCTACGTGAGGCTCGAGCCGTCCGACCCGTGGGGATACATGGCGGTGGGCGACGTGCTGGCGCGCACGGGGCGCTACGCCGACGCGTTACAGTGGTACGACCACGCCCTGCGCCTCGCCCCCGGCGAGCGCGACGCGATCGTGGGGAGGGCGCGCGTCCTTGCCCGCGCGCGGCGGACCGACGCCGCCATCGCGGCGTACGAGCAGTGGCTCGCCGCGCACCCCACGGACGCGGAGGCGTGGCGGGAGCTCGGACGGGAGCGGACACGGGCCGGGCTTCCGGCCGAGGCGGCCCAAGCGTTGGAGCGCGCCCAAGCGCTCGCGCCCGACGGGGCCACGGCCCGGCGGCTCGCCATGGCGCAGGTCGCGGCAGCGCCCGCGCTCGCGCCCCAGGTGAGCGGCAGCCACGACTCGGACGGCAACACGACGCTGCGGCTCGGCAGCGCTGCCGAGCTCGCCGCCTCCGGACCGCTGCGGCTCGGGGTGGCGGCCGGCCGTGAGCAGGTGAGCGACGGCGTGACGACCACCGGTCTGACGGACGCCGCGCTGCGCGCGACGTGGCACCCGCGGCCGACGCTCCAGGTCGAGGCGGCGGCGGGCGCGACGGCGCTCGACGCGCTGAGCGGCGCGAGCGCGACCGTCACGCCCACCGGCCAGTTCCGCGCCCGCTGGCGCGCTCCGGAGGGCGGACCGGCGCTCGATGTCCGGGCGCAGCGCACCGTGCTCGACGCATCGCCGCGCCTCGTGGCGAATCGCGTGACGCGGACCGACCTCCGGGGAATCTTCGAGCTCCCGCTCGCGCCAGCGCTGAAGCTGCGGGGGATCGGGCGCACCACCGCGCTGAGCGACCCAACCGAACAGAACCACCGCACCGCCCTCGGCGGCGTGGTGGCGTTCGCCGCGACGCCGAGCGTCGAGCTGTCGGCGCAGGTCCACGAGATCCGGTATGACCACGCCGACACGGTCGGCTACTTCGCGCCGCAGCGCGCCCAAGTCGTGCAAGCGGCGTCCTACCTCGAATTCGAGACCGCGGGGTCCGCCCTGCTCGCGTTCGATATCGGCGTCGGCGTCCAACGGGTCGCGGACTGGAACTCACCCGCGGGGCCGCCCCCGTTCGCGGGGCCTGCGACCGTAGGGTCCCCGGCCATGGGACCCTGGCGGCGAGCGTTGAGCCTGTACTCCCTCATGGTGCTGCCGCTCGCGCCGGGACGCGACTTGAAGGTCGAGCTCGACCTGGAAGACTCACCGATCGCGAGCGAGGGGGCGACGCCCGGGGGGGCGCAGTGGCGCTACGCGTCTGCGGCGGTGTCGCTGCGGTGGGCGCTGCGCTGATCAAGCGGCCCCCCCCCGCTTCTGCACCACGGCCGTCATCAAACCCCACAGCCAGCTGATCTTGTAGCGGTCCGTGCGCACCGGCCCGATCCCCAGCGCCTCGAGCAACACCCGGCACTCGCGTTCCCGGTACGCGCGGTAGTAGGCGCGGTTGAACAGCCGGAGCACGTAGTCGCAGATGTGGCACGCGAGATAGTCGTCACACCAGTCGGTGATGACCAGCCGCCCGCCCGGCGCGAGCACCCGCGCCATCTCCGCGAGCGCCGCCATGGGTCTTCGCAGGTAGTGAAACACGCTGCAGGAGACGACCACGTCGAACGTCGCGTCGCCGTAGGGGATCTCTTCCGCCCAGCCGACGCGGAGCTCGACCGCCGGCGCGAGCTTGGAGCGCGCTACGGCGAGCATCTCGGGCGACGGGTCGAGCCCCGCGAGCCGGACCCCGAGGGGGGGCTCCGACTGGGCCAGCGCGGCGAGCAGCGCGCCGGTCCCGCACCCCACGTCCAGCACGGCCCCGGCCGGCCGGGCGCCGAGCCGCGCCAGCGTCCCCCGGACCCCTGCCTGGATGTAAGACGACCAGCGGCGGTCGTATCCGGGCGCGAGCCGCGCGTACTCCCGCAGGATCGCTTGGCGCCCGGGCATCGGGAGTCCAGCTCCGGTCATCCGCTGCGTAACATGAGGCGCGCGGGTGAAAACGCAAAGCCCCGCGAGCGCGCCAGCGCCCGCGGGGCTTCATCCGGCGGCGGCTGGGCCTAGGAGCGGGTGACCGTGTACTGCCCGCAGGCCGTGAACTGGATCGTCACGGTCGAGGTAGCGCCGTTCCGGGTGACGGTCAGGTGGAGCGTCCCGGAATCGAACTTCGGCCGGACGGTGCAGCTCGCGTTGTAGTGCAGCACGGGGTCGGTGGACGCCGTCACCGAAAACGTGTTCGCGTCCCGCGCCCACGTGGCCGTGCCGGCGATGCTGAGCGTGCCGCTGGGCAGCGGCTGGTCGGGCTGGATCGAGCCCCGCACGTCGGCCGTGAACGTGACGTTCCAATTGCGATCGGAGCTCGCCGTGTGACCGTCGCCGAACGTGTACACCGTCTGGAAGTTGATCTCGCTCTGCGAGATCACCGTCGCATCGCGTAGGGCTTCGCGCGTACCGTTCAGGACGATGGAGCGCTCCCGGCCGTTCTCCACCTCGATGCGCGTGAAGTCGGTGAACCGGGTTCTCACGGAGCCATCACTGGCGGTCGGCGTGGGATCGACGACGTCGATCGTGCCGCGGATCGTGTCGGCCTCGTCTCCCTCGACGAAGGCGCACCCGGGGAACGAGACGCGGATCGAGTCGGGGACGCGGTCGCCGTCCGCGTTCGTGACGGGCTGTGGGCTGATCGTGGGCGAGCAGCTCGCCGGGTCGGCGCCGAGCGCCGCGGCGGCCACCCCGGGTGCGAACGAGCCGCCGCCCGAGAGCGTGATGCCTTCGAGCTCGCTCTGCGCGTCGGCCGTCATCGCTTCACCCAGGGACTGCGCCTGGGCGGCGGTGAGCGCGGGATTTTGGGGTGCGGTGCCGGTGTCCGTGTGGCACGCGGCCACGACGGCGAGCGCGGCGGTCGCGAGGCCGGCCACGATGCGGTAGCGATAGCGAGAGACAGGCATGACATTTCCTCCTGAGACTCGTCTGGTGAGAGGGTCTGTTACCCTCAAGATTGGAGACCGGCCCCACTCGGTAACGTTAACGGCGCAAAGTGAGACACCGGAGGATTCATGCGCGTTTCCCTCGTCCTGCTCGCCGCCGTCTTCGCGTCCACGGCGCGGGCGCAGCAACCCGCCCCGCCCGCCGCCGACTCGGACTACGCCACGAGCGACGTCATGATCCCGATGCGCGACGGGGTGCGGCTCCACACCGTGATCGTGACCCCGAAGAACGCGACCGCCCCGCTGCCGATCCTCATGGAGCGCACGCCCTACGGGACCGAGGGCTTCGCGGCGAGCGTCCCGCGGCGTGCGAAGCGGCTCGGCCTCGACGGCTACATCCACATCGAGCAGGACATTCGCGGCCGGTTCGGCTCCGAGGGAGCCTTCGACATGAACCGTCCGCCCCACTCCGGCCATGCGGGTACCGACGAGAGCAGCGACACCTACGACACGATCGATTGGCTCGTGAAGAACGTGCCGAACAACAACGGCCGCGTGGGGATCTTCGGGATCTCGTATCCCGGCTGGCTCACCGCAGTCGGGGGGATCGGCGCGCATCCCGCGCTCAAGGCGATCAGCCCCCAGGCGCCGATGGGCGACGCCTGGATGGGGGATGATTTCTTCCATCAGGGCGCGTTCCGGGCGAGCTACGGCCTCGAGTACTCCTGGATGATGGAGGCGTCGTCCGACCTGAGCGTGACGCCGTCACCCGCGCGCTACGACACCTACGAGTGGTACCTGTCGTTCCCGACCCTCGGCGCGCTGGCGCAAGCGGTCGGCGCGGACAAGTGGCCCACGTGGCGCCGCTTCGCCGAGCATCCGGCCTACGACTCGGTGTGGCAGGCCCACGCCCTGCCCCGCTACTTCACCCACACCGCCGTCCCGACCCTCACCGTGGGCGGCTGGTGGGACCAGGAGGACGAGTTCGGCCCGCTCGCGAGCTACGCCGCGCTCGAGCGCACCGACAGCGCCGACCTGAGTCATCTCGTCATGGGCCCGTGGTATCACGGCCAGTGGTTCGCCGACTCCGGCGTCGCCCTCGGCAACTTCCGGTTCGGCCGGGCGACCGGGTTCGACTTCCGCGAGCTACAGTCCCGCTGGTTCGCCTACTGGTTGAAGGGGGAGGGCGACGGCAAGTTCGCCGAGGCGACGGTGTACGACGCCGGCGCGAACGAATGGCGCAGCTTCGATCGCTGGCCCCCCAAGGAGGCGGAGCACCGCCGCCTCTACTTCCGCGCCGGCGGCGTGCTGTCGTTCGACCCGCCGAGCACGGAGGCGGGGGTCGACTCGTTCGTTTCCAATCCCGCGCACCCGGTTCCCTACCGGCCTCGACCGGTGGAGCGGACCTATTCTCCCACGTCGCGGTGGCGCCGCTGGGAGACCGAGGACCAGCGCTTCGTGGACGGCCGGCCCGACGTGCTCACGTGGCAGACGGCGCCGCTCGCGGCGGACGTCACCCTCGCGGGCAACGTCGTCGCCCACCTCTATGCCGCGACCACCGGGTCGGACGCCGACTGGGCGGTGAAGCTCATCGACGTGTACCCGGACACAGTGCCCGACCGCCCGACGATGGGCGGCTACGAGCTGATGGTCACGGGCGACATCATGCGGGGAAGGTATCGCAAGAGCTGGGAGCACCCGACGCCGATCCCACCGAACGCGGTGGAGTCGTACACCGTGGACCTGCACCAGCAAGCGTACACGTTCAGGAAGGGACACCGCATCATGGTGCAGGTGCAGAGCACCTGGTTCCCGCTGTACGACCGGAATCCCCAGACCTTCGTTCCCAACGTCTTCAAGGCGCGGGCGGCGGACTACCGGGCGCGGACCCACCGGGTGTATCGCACGGTGCAGACCCCGTCGCACGTGGAGATCGACGTGGTGAAGTGACTAAAACGGGTCGTCCCAGGCGATCTCGAACACCCCGTTGCACTTGGGACAGCGCATCTCCGTCGGCTGTCCCCGCAGCGGCACGCGGTGCCGGCAGGCGGGGCACACCGCGTAGGTGGCACCCCAGCTGAGTGGCAGGTTCACGGCATCGGCGGGCCGGGCCACCACCGACCAGCGTTGCGGCCGCAGCGGCACGATCTGCAGGAACGAGCGAGCCACGCTCAGCTGCTGCTCGTTGACGTCGACGACGGCCTGCTCCGGGGTGAGGCTCACGACTTCGTACCACGCCCCCCGCCGCAGCCGGATGTTGACGTCACCGCGCACCCGCGCCCATTGCGGCGCTTCAGCCATCGAGCGCTCCCATGAAGCGCATTTCGTTGGTCGGCTCGAAGCCGAGCTGCTCGTACAGCGGCCGGCCCTCGAGGCTGGCGTGGAGGACGAGCCGCCCCACGCCCTGCCCGCGCGCCCACCGGATCACGTGCTCCATCAGGGTGCGCGCCGCGCCCTTCCGGCGCCAGGCGGGCTCGGTGTACACGTTGAGCACGATCGCCTCGGGGCCCTCCCGGATCGCGCCGCGGCCCGCGATGGGCCGGGGCAAGAGCGTCCGCAGCTGGACCCCCGCGCCGGCCACCACCTCGGCGCGTCCCGCGGGAGCGGCGAGCCAGGCGACGTATTCGCCCGCCTGGATCATGCGGGTCACGAGTCGCCGCGTCGCCTCGACGAGCGACGGGTATTGAGCGTCCTCCAGCTCCCCCATGTCCCGGAACATCTGGGCCCGGTGCCGCGCGATGATCGGGACGTCGGCCAGCTCGGCTCGGCGAATCGTGAACGACTCGCTCATGCGCCTCAGCGGCGCCGCTTCGGCTTCGTCTTGCGAGCCGTGGACCGCTTCGCCCGCGCCTTCGTTTTCTTCGCCGGCGCCTTTTTCTTTTTCGCCGGCGGCCTCACCGCTTGGGCCGCCCGCGCGTGCACGGCGAACGCCGCGCCTTGCGGGTCGAGGCCGCCCGCGATGCGGTCGCCCCCGGGGACCTCCATCGGCCCCATCACGATCTTGCCCCCCGCGCGCGCCGCGGTCTCCGCCGCGCGATCGGCGTTGGGTACCAGCACGTAGCACAGCCAGTGAGGCGGCGCCTCGGCCGACTTGTTGTACATCCCGCCCAGCATCGTCGTACCGCCCCCGCGCTTGAACATCCAGTAGGTGTTCCCCGGGCCCATCTCCATCGACGACGAGTGCTCCCAGCCGAACAGCGCGCGGTAGAAGTCCCACGCCCGCTTCCAGTCGGTCGTCACCAGCTCGTGCCAGGAGAACCCGCCGACCTTCACGTCGTCGCTGTCGGGCGGCGGGCTGCCGGCCGGCGCGGG